>Ga0207414_1000238_pt1 | contig 26567 bp, 30 predicted proteins | sample PonA231FremontCA_2_FD_187269 | JGI IMG/M metagenome (GOLD analysis project Ga0207414, IMG submission 187269) | Marine sediment microbial community from Fremont, CA, USA - Pond A23 Sediment 1 (SPAdes) | ecosystem: Environmental > Aquatic > Marine > Unclassified | place: USA: Fremont, California...
TTGTTATAGGAATAAAATTCAAATATCGAAATTCGAAATTCGGGCAATCTTGACCAACTGGATCAAGAAATAAAATCAAAGAGTTAATAAAAATTCAAAATACAGATGACAGAAGACAGAAAAATCAAGAAACTGTGAAACGTGACCTCTGACTAGAACCTGGGAATTATGTTTTTTGCAGTCGCATCTTTTATTATCTGTTTTTTTCTGGAATAGGATTTTTGAGAGGTTTGTACAGTATATGTGCAGAAAAGTCAAAGAAAAGAATAACAGAGAAACTGTAATTATTTTATTAATTGACAATCAAGAACTCTCTGTGATTGAATTAATTAGCTTATACAAAAGCACATTTTTATCAATCGTGTATTGCTCCAAACCAGCAATTTTAAAAAATTTAACTCCAAGAGCGAGAATTTTATATTAAGCTACTAGTGTGGCAACATTGATCTATTTAAGCCGCAGCCGGGTGGCTCGCTGTGCGACTTGATTAGCTTGCGACGTTTTAAACGTTGTAAGCTAAGCACCCGGAGCAAAAGCGAGCTACCCGGCAAGGCTTAAAGTTAGGTTGTATTGTTTAAAAAATATTCATTTTGGGATGAATTAAAATTAGAATTGCTGGCTCCAAACCTTTTGCTGAATCCTTGGGGAAAATCCTGTAACCAAATGTCCCAGGGGAGGCCTGGATATTATTTTCTATGAATCAGCATGTTGATAATTCTGGACAAAATAGGATCGAGAGCCCTGCAAGGATAAGCAGTATCCTGCCGCTGCTTTTGTTTCTGGGTGCAGCCTACCTGGTGCCTGATACTGCTGCCGGCACTACCTATCGATTCGCTATTCCCTGGATTCCGGAACTTGGAGTTAATCTCTCCTTTGTGCTGGACGGATTGAGCGTGTTGTTCGCCCTCATCATCAGCGGTATCGGTTTTTTTGTTACCCTGTATGCGGTGGATTATCTGCACGGACACTCCCATACCGGCAGATTCTTCTTTTTTCTGCACCTTTTCATGCTCTCCATGCTGGGTCTGGTCACTGCCGACAACTTGCTGCTCCTTTTTGTGTTCTGGGAGTTGACCACTATATTTTCCTACCTGCTTATCGGGTTCGAGCACGAATCCGCTGAGTCGCGCAAGAGTGCGCGCCAGGCGTTACTGGTTACTGGTGCCGGGGGACTTGCCCTTTTGGTGGGTTTCCTGTTGCTGGAAATCGCTACAGGTACCTACGGGATTTCGCAAATGGTCTCCGGGGGAACCTCCCTGCAGGATCACCCGTATTACAATGCCATCCTGGTATTGGTTTTTCTGGGTGCATTCAGCAAGTCTGCACAGTTTCCGTTCCATTTCTGGCTTCCAAATGCCATGGCAGCTCCAACGCCAGTGAGTGCCTTCCTGCATTCCGCCACCATGGTCAAGGGAGGGATTTATCTGCTTGCCCGTTTTCATCCCATACTGGGAAATTCTGCCGAATGGACGGCCACACTGGTGCTCGTGGGAGCCTTGACTGCTGTTGTGGGGGCATTCACCGCCCTGGGGCAGTCGGATTTGAAAAAGATCCTGGCTTATACCACGGTTTCCGCCCTGGGCATTATGACCATGTTTTTGGGCGGACAACTCGCTCCCTCCTTGATGGCTGCCATGACTTTTTTGTTGGTGCACGCGATTTACAAGTCCGCGCTGTTTTTGGTGGCAGGGGTGGTGGATCACCAGACCGGGACCAGAGATTTGACAAAATTAAGTGGATTGGCCTGGTCCATGCCGATTACCGCTCTGGGCACATTCGCAGCCTGTTTGTCCATGGCTGGCTTCCCGCTGTTTTTCGGATTTATCGGAAAGGAGATCATGTACAAGGGGGCTCTGGCCGAAGCCCTGATGCCGGAGTTGACCGCGATTGCGGCAGTACTGGCAAATGGCCTGATGACCGGGGTGGCAGGTATATTTTTGATCGGTCCGTTTCTGACCGGTCCGGCCAGACATTCCGAACCCGCTCCCGAGGCCTGCGCCTCTATGTGCAGCGGTCCCCTGGTGCTGGGAGGGATCGGAATTATATTCGGCATGTTTCCGGATTTTGTTGGAACATTCCTGGTAACCCCGGCAGTCCTTGCATTTCATCAGCATCTGGAGCCTGTTAAGCTGGAGCTTTTTCACGGAATCAATCCTCCCCTTTTGCTTAGTGTATTTACCTTGGCCCTGGGTACGGTCCTGTATCTGAGCAGAAAAAAAGTCAATCAGGCGGTACGCCGCGTATACGAATTTATCTCCCTGGATGCCTCCAGGGTATATGACGTGCTGCTCGATTCGGTGGCAGGGCTTGGACGGTTCCAGAACCGCCTGTTGCAAAACGGTTCACTGCATCGGTATTTTTTTATTGTGGTAGCGACTTTTGTCCTTTTGAGCGCTTACAGCTATCTGCAGAATCTACAGGCACTGCCTGACATAGCACTACCGGAGCTTGCCATAAGACAGTGGTTGCTGATCCTGCTGATCATGGCTGCTGTAGGTACTGTAGTCATCACCAGCTCAGTGCTTTTGGCAATATGTGCTCTCGGGGTGGTGGGGGCAGGCATAGCAATTATCTTTCTTGCCCACGGTGCCCCGGACCTGGCATTGACCCAACTGCTGGTGGAAACCCTTACCGTGATCATCGTTTCCATGATCCTCTTGCGTTTGCCGGGTCTTGGCGGCAAGAGGGAAAAAAACAGGATCAAGAAATGTTTTGACGCGGCTCTGTCTCTGAGTGCCGGGGTATTAATTACCACCCTGACACTTTCGATGCTTTCCACGCCTCTGGACCGTTATCTCACCGGATTTTTTGAAAACAACAGCTATGTTGCTGCGCACGGCCGCAATATCGTGAATGTTATCCTGGTGGACTTTCGGAGCATGGATACTCTCGGAGAAATTATTGTTGTAGCGACTGCAGGACTGGCAGGTTATGCATTAATCCAAAAGCGGAGAGGTAAATCATGATATCGTCCTTGATCTTGCGCACAGCCACCCGGTTGTTAGTGAGCTTGATCCTTGTGTTTTCGTTCTATCTGCTGCTCAGGGGACATAGTGCCACCGGCGGCGGGTTCGCCGGTGCACTGGTGGCAGGCACCGGGTTTGCCCTATACACCATGGTTGAAGGCAGTGCCTCGGTGCGCGGTGCCATCCGCATCGATCCCAGAGTGCTGATTGTTATTGGAATGGCCCTGGCCCTGATCTCGGGGCTAATTGGTCTGTTTGCGGGAAACCCCTTTTTAACCGGTATGTGGTGGACACTTGCTGAAATCAAAGGCAAGGAGTTGGTGCTGGGAACGCCTTTAATTTTTGATTTCGGGGTGTTTGCAATCGTATTGGGAATGATCCTGACCTTGATCCTGTCCCTGGAAGAGGATTAGCATCAAAGATCTGCTTACGTGATTATGTGGTTACGTAAGGAAAAAGCCTAAATCGTGTTATTCAACAATTGTGAAATGTTTCTTGCCCCGCCTTGTCAAGGCAGGAACTGGGTCGATATTTCCCATACTTAATTGTCCAGCCCTCTTGAGGGGACTGGATGGGAGTTGATATGGAAACTGCGCTGGCATTTATCTGCGGAATTATTGCGGCTGCAAGTATCTACTTGATGCTTTCCGGCAATCTAATCCGTTTTATTTTCGGGCTGGTATTAGCCACCAATGCAGTCAATCTCCTGATATTCGTATCCGGTCGGCTGTCGCAAACACAACCTCCACTGATCGCAAAGGATGCTGTGGTCCCGACAGAGCCCCTGGCCAATGCACTTCCACAAGCCTTGATACTTACCGCCATAGTAATCGGGTTCGCGTTACTGACCTTTGTGTTTATCCTGTTTTATCGCACCTATCAGTCCCTGGGGACTGTAGATACTGAATCCATGCGGATTGCGGAGCCCAGGGAAGACGATGGGGAGGACGCAGCAAATTCTGGAGTCAACCCGGATAAGCCGCAGCAGCAGGAGGGGGCTTGATGAGTGCACTCCCGGTATTGCCAGTTATCCTACCCCTTAAAGTGGCAGCAATTACGCTGTGGTTCAGGAATGCCCCGGACAAGCAGCATCGGATCAGCCTGGCGGGATCATTCCTGCATCTCGGAGTCTGTGCAATGCTCTTTATACGGGTGGTTCAGGACGGTATACAAACCATGCAGGTTGGAAAGTGGCCTGCTCCCTTCGGCATTACACTGATAGCAGATCATTTGAGTGTAATCATGGTCATGGTGACTGCTGTTCTTGGATTTGCGGTTATCCTTTATTCGAGGGCAGAAATTGGATCCCGAATGTTGAAGTCCGGCTACCACACCTTGATGAATATCCTTTTGGCAGGAGTTTGCGGAGCGTTTCTAACCGGGGACTTGTTCAACCTCTACGTTTGGTTCGAAGTCATGCTAATGGCCTCATTCGGGCTGCTCGTACTGGGCAGGGAAAAACAGCAATTCGACGGCGGGGTAAAGTATGTGATGATAAATTTGTTTTCCACCCTGCTTTTTATTTCCGGGATCGGGCTGCTCTACGGATTGACCGGCACCCTGAATATGGCGGACTTGCACCTGGCAGTACAAGAAGTTCAAAATCCCGCGGTACTAACTGCCACTGCTGCCATCTTCATGACCGCCTTCGGGATCAAGGCAGGGATTTTTCCGCTCTTTTTCTGGCTGCCTGTATCCTATCATACTCCGCCGGTGGCAATATCCGCTATCCTGGCAGGACTGTTAACCAAGGTGGGAGTTTATGCCATGATCCGTCTTTTTTCCCTGGTGTTTATCTTCAATATATCCTATACTCACGGATTGTTGTTGATTTCCGCCGTGGTAACCATGTTGACCGGAGTGTTGGGTGCTGCAGCATACAACGAGTTCAGGAGGATACTCTCTTTTCACATTATTAGCCAGGTAGGATACATGATACTGGGATTGGCCCTTTTTACCCCCTTGGCTCTGGCAGGAGCGGTATTTTACATCCTGCACCACATGATCGTCAAAGCCAACCTGTTCTTGATTTCCGGTCTTGCAGAGCGGGTCTCCGGATCTTTTGAACTAGGGAAATTGGGCGGCCTGTACCGCAGCAACTGGTTCGTGGCATTGCTGTTTTTTATCCCCGCGTTTTCACTGGCCGGATTTCCGCCTTTGTCCGGATTTTGGGCAAAGCTTGTCCTGGTCCGAGCCAGCCTTGAAATCCAGGCTTACGGAGCTGCAGCCGCCGCGGTGATCGTAGGACTCCTCACCACCTATTCCATGACCAAAATCTGGGGGGAGGCTTTCTGGAAACCCAGGCCGCCAGATTCGGATAATTTTGATGTTGAAAAGAAGCATCCGGATATCTGGATGCTTTTGCCGATTTCCATGTTAGCAGGTTTGACCTTGATCATTGGTCTTGTTCCAGCCCCGTTTCTGGCAGTGGCGGAGCAGGCGGCACATGAACTAACGCATCCGGAAATTTACGTAAATGCGGTGTTGGGGGGCAAATGAGCAATCTGTTTGTATTGAATCTTCTGCTGGCCCTGGGTTTTTCCGTTATCATGGACCAGTTGAATATAATCGGTTTTATTTCCGGGTTTGTTATCGGGTATGTAGCCCTCTGGATCACCCGGCCCCTGTTTGGGACGACCAGTTATTTCGTGCGCGTTATCAAGCTGGTCAAACTGGCAGCTACCTTTCTATGGGAACTCTTGATTTCCAATTTCCGGGTGCTCTGGGATGTGATAACCCCCAGTCATTTCAGCAGACCTGCGGTGATCGGTGTGCCGCTGGATGCCAGTTCGGATTTTGAAATCATGCTGGTGGCAAACATGATTTCGCTAACTCCGGGGACCTTGAGTCTGGATGTCTCCCAGGACCGCAAGATCCTGTACGTGCACGTAATGTTTGTGGACGATTTGGAGACTGCGCGTGCACAGATCAAGGAAAAGATAGAAAAACGCGTACTGGAGGCAATTAGATAATGGGAATGGAGAGTGAATTGTTAACCATAGCCGGGCAAATTACTTTGATCCTTTTAACATTGGCGATCCTGATTGCCTTTGTTAGGCTTTTTATCGGCCCGGACCAGGCAGACCGGATCGTGGCCCTGGATTTGATTTCCGTTTTGATTGTGGCCTATCTGGCTGTTTTGTCCATTTACACACAGCAAAAATCTTTTCTGGACGTTGCTATTGCCTACGCCCTGATCGCTTTTCTGGGAACAGTGGCACTGGCCCGTTTCCGGGAACGCCTTGCCAAGGAGCGCGGTGGACGTGAAAATCCGGATGAGGAGGAGGGGCCGTGATGGAGGTTTTAACCGCAGTTTTGATGTTATCTGGTGGAATTTTTTGCTTTGTGGCCGCCCTGGGTATGCTGCGCCTGCCGGATACCATTATCCGGATGCATGCCGCCACCAAGGCCGGGGCCCTGGGCTCGGGACTAATGTTTCTGGCCCTGGCCAGCTATTACATGGAACTTAGCACTACCCTCCGGGCTTTCGCCGCAATCGTTTTTTTGCTGTTAACCGCCCCAGTGGCCGCCCACCTGATCGGGCGCGCCGCATATTGCACCCAGGTACGCCTGTGGGACAGGACACGGGTCGATGAGTTGTCATTTACTTGTGACTGGAGCCAACCAGACGAGGATGGGAAAGATGCGTGAAATCGAAATCAGAATACAGGCCATGTCTGTCCAGGCTATGCCTGTTTGGGGAGGAATATCATGAGTGTTCGCTGTTTTGTTGGAATACCGCTGCCGGAAAATTATCAAATGGGATTGGGAGATATCAGGCAAGAATGGGATAATAAATTGGATTCCAGGATTGCTTGGACCAAACAGGGGAATTGGCATTTGACCCTTTATTTCCTGGGGGAAATATCAGAGGGGAGCCTGGAAGACGTCCAGGCACAACTAGCCCAGGTAACTATGGACAAATTTTCCCTGCAGGCCAAGGGAGGGGGCTTTTTCCCTCCGAATAGAGAACCCAGGGTTATTTGGCTGGGGGTCCAGAAAGGCGGGCAAGAGTGTGTCGAACTTGCATCAAAAGTGGAAAATGCCTTGTTGCCACTTGGTTTCGAGAAAAGTAAAAAGGAGTTCAAACCCCATCTGACCCTGGGAAGGGTTAAAAAGAACAAGAAGGATAATTGGAGGGATCTGCAAAAATACCTAAACCAAATTTATTGGTCTGAAATCCGTATAGATTCATTCATTTTGTGGCAAAGCGAATTAACACCGCAGGGACCAGTTTATAAAAGAATAAGGGAGTTTGCACTGAATTAGTTGATATTTAGTGATTGGACGAAAATTCACCCATCTACTTACGGTCAGGCACTATTTAGTGGTAATCACCGCGGTTGAATTTGACCTGCTCGGTTACAGCCATTATTTCCAGTTCATTCAGTATGGATTTAATCCCTTGATCTTGGTTGGTGTCTTCTGATATTTCAGTCTGGAGTTGGCTAATGTTTTCCCTTATCTCCTCCAAGGTGGAAAAACTGTTTTTGAGGCTGCTATCCCCAGCTTGCAACTGCTGGGAATAATTTTCCCACTTGGAAAGGACTTGATCAATTTTTTCCCTTATGCTTGTTTGGGACTGGGACCCGGTGGAACTTATTGAATTGGTCTGCATTTGAGTTTGTAGGGCTGCCATTTGAGTTGAGCCGGATATTTTTGGCGAAGATTTTTGGTCTTTGCCAGAGTCTTGTTCCGGGGACAAGTTTTGATTAAGGACCTGTTCAAACTCCTGTTTATTTTGCTCTTTAGGCTTGGTTTTCTTGATTTCCTGTTCTTGAACCGCCTTTAAAAGCTCTGTATTTATTTTCATGGAAGTTCTCCTTTTAAGGCACTATTAAAATATATTATGCAATTTGTTTGCCAATAGGTGTTTGAAGTTGTTTTTATGCTATGAAATTTCACCAACCAAGTATAGGTCTGTTAATCAGTACTATTTATTCTTGTTGGATAATTTATCATAAATCACTTTTCTAGACAACAAATTAATCTCGAGAAAACATCATGCTTGATTCCGGGCAAATAGAACAAGCAGCGGCCAAAATCCAAAAAGGCGGTTGTATAATCTACCCCACTGAGACACTGTATGCACTAGGTGGTAATGCATTAAATCCTGAAGCCGCTGCCAAAGTATGCAGATTGAAATCCAGGCCCCGGGGTAAACCCTTGCCTGTGATTATCGGAAATATTGAGCAACTTTTTTTGTTGACTGAGTGTAATATCCAAGAATTTTACGGGTTGTTGGACAATTTTTGGCCCGGGCCGCTTTCTATCCTGGTTCCTGGAAAAGAGGAATTGCCTTTGGAAATAAGGGACTCCGGAGGTATGGTGTGTGTTAGATGGAGTTCCAGCAATATATCCCAGCAGTTGTGCCTTTGTTCTGCAGCACCATTAATAGCCAGCAGTGCGAACCGGGATGGGGAGTCTCCCCCTTTAATCCCCCTGGATCTTGATCCCGGGCTGAAACAACAGGTGGACCATGTCTTGACCCGGGAGGAAGAAGATGGAACCAGCATGCCTTCAACTATAGTCAGGATTCTGGACAGATCCGGATTGAAGGTGATAAGACAGGGTGCTGTCAGTAATGAGGATCTTGAACAAGCCGGATATACTCTGTTTTCCTGATTCTGACCCTAACTACCATCCCCTGGACTGGCAAACGAACCCTAAATAATTCTTTGGAAAGGTAGTAATTAAATCCATAATAGAGGTGCATGTATGCGTGATACAAAACCTTGTCCAAGTTGCGGCCAGGAAATATCTTTCTATAAGAATCCGGTGCCTACAGTGGATATTATAATTCAGTGCGATCAGCAGGGGGTTGTTTTAATAGAAAGGAACAATCCTCCTTACGGATGGGCACTTCCGGGTGGATTTGTCGATTATGGCGAGAGCGTGGAAAATGCGGCTGCAAGGGAGGCAAAGGAAGAGACCGGCCTGGATGTCACGCTGGAAAGCCTGTTCGGGGTTTATTCCCACCCGGGGAGAGATCCCAGGAAACATACCCTGAGCGTGGTATTCATTGCCAGCGCATCCGGAATTCAGAATTTGCAGGGCGGGGATGATGCCGGAAATGCCTGGATATTCCCTTATGGAGAGTGGCCGGATCTGGCATTCGACCACGGCACTATACTGCAGGATTATTTGAACAGATATCGTATGCAAAATCGCTCCCAACTACTTGCCTACGGCAGATCGCATTTATAAATTAAACAGATAACAGATAACTATTAACGGATAACAGACATGTATGTATGTTGCCTGGACTTGGGAGGTACCAACATCCGGGGAACCTGGATCGGAAATAGCGGTGCCCGCGGTGTGTTGACTTCCGTTACAAGGCCTCCATCCCTGGAGGGAACCAAGCAGGTACTGGTATCCATTATCCGCAGGATTGGACAGGATGCCCCGGAAGATATTTCCGGTATAGGCTTGGCCTCAGCCGGTCCCTTGGATTATTTGGACAAGAGGTATCTTGCTACTACCAACACCCCGGAACTGGATTATTTTCAAGTGGGGGATTTTTTACAGGCAGAATTCAATCTTCCGGTACTTATGGAAAACGATGCCCAGGCAGCCGCAATGGGAGAAGTTTGGCAAGGTTCACTTGCCGGCAGTTCCAACGCAGTAGTGCTCACTTTGGGAACTGGGGTGGGATCTGGCGTGATCTTGAATGATCATATCTGGAGGGGAGACCATCTAACCGGCCCGGAGCTGGGTCATGTCTTTATGGGTGAAAACAGGAAATTGTGCGGATGTGGGCAATACGGCTGTGCCGAGACTTGGCTCAATAATGAGGCACTGCTGGAGCTTTTCAAGGAATCCGGTTGTATTCCGGACGGGTTGAGAGAGATGGTCTTCTCCCTGGAAAATGGAGACGATAAGGCATGGGATGCGATAGAAACATACGGAAAAAGGCTGGGATTTTATATCAGCATTCTGCAAGTGGTTTTCGGGATTGACAATATCTGTGTAAGCGGTGGGTTGAGCGCTTTTGTTCCCTATTGTCGCCATTATATTTGGCTAAAGTTGAAAGAACGACTGCAAAATAGGCAGTTCTGGATTCCGGAACGGATAGTGGCAAGTGCTGATCCGGAAATGAGTGCCTTGTACGGTATGGCCAGGGCATGGATGCCCAAAAGGGAATAAGTTATGATGAGTTTGCCATTGTGTTTGACACTGGGTGATCCCAATGGGATAGGACCGGAGCTGGTTTGCCGCCTTTTCGGGGAAGAAGGGTATAATCTTCCTGAAAGGGAGATTATAGTAATCGGACCTGAAAAGGCTTTGCAGTTTTATTGCGACAAGTTCAATTTATCCAGGTTCTGGGAAAAGATATACGATCCTTCTGAAATCGGCAGCTATAAACAGGGAATTCTTTGCTATTCACCTGCAATTACGAGTAAAATGGACCTTTGCCCTGGAGAGGCTACTACCGGCGGAGGTGCTGCAGCTGGTGAGAGCCTGGAACAGGCCTGTGGATTCATTGAGAACAACCTGGCATCCGGTTTGGTGACCTGTCCCCTGAACAAGGCGACCCTGATCCGGGCGGGCTACAATTTCCCTGGACATACTGAGTTCTTGGCCAGGCGCTTCGGGATTGCAGTAGAGGATGTATGTATGCATCTTGCCGGTTCCAGTCTCAGGGTTAGCCTGGCTACCAGGCACTGTTCCCTGAGGGATGTAGCGGAAATGCTAAGTATACAGGGAATAGCCAAATGCCTGGAGTTGACTTGGGATCTGGTAAAAAGACTGGGAAAGGCGGACAGGCCCGTGGGGGTCTGTGGACTGAATCCCCATGCAGGGGAAAATGGCAATATTGGTGATGAAGAGGGGAAAATCATTCTTCCTGCTTTGGAGAAGGCTACTGCATCCGGAATTTGGGCCAAGGGTCCATTGCCTGCGGATACGGTTTTTTACAGGGCGATGCAAGGGGAGTTTTCCGCAGTATTGGCGATGTATCACGATCAGGGTTTGGCACCGCTTAAATTGCTGCATTTCCGGGATGCCATAAATATTACATTGGGATTGCCCTTTGTTCGGACTTCAGTGGATCACGGGACCGGGTACGACCTGGTAGGCAAGGGGAAAGCGGACTATACCAGCTTGAAGAATGCCCTGGATATTGCCAATAATTTGTGCGACTAAGGTTGGATCTGATCACCGGTACAATCCAGTGAACAAGTTCCAGGTTCACTCAGCAATTTTAATTTTGGATGAGCCACTACAGCGAAAAGTTTATACGGAAAGCACTGAGTTTTATTTAAGTCGCAGCCGGACGGTCCACTGTGCTCCTTGATCAACTTGCGCTAATGTTTTTGCCGAGGCGAAGACGGCCGCGTCCAGCGGTGGCTTATTTGCTTATTGTTTGAAAATTAAAAGCTCAAACTTGACGATAGTAACTGCTGGACGCAGTCGAAGCCGAGGAAAGAAACATGCAAGTTAAGCACATAGAGCAAAAGTGGACCGCCCGGCAAGACTTAAAATTAACTGTAGTAATAATATACAATTATTTCTGTATCCAGAATTAGAATTGCTGAGGTTCACTCTGCCCGGTTTACAGGGATGCGACAGCAAAAAATATAATTCCCGGGCTGTATAAATCAGAGGTGTGATTGCATGACTACCTACAGGCATGTCATTGCTTGTTTTCCTCCTCTTTTTGGGCTTTCTTGCGGGAAAATTTCATCATTTTTTCAGCCTCCGCAAAATCGGGATTGAATTCAAGGGCCTTCTGGGATACCTTGCTGGCTTTGTTCCATTTGTTCCAGTCTATGTAAACCCTGCCCAGGTTAAAATAAAGGAACTCGTCTTCCTGTGCCCTTTTTATAGCCTCAAAGAAGGCCTTTTCCGCCATTTGATAATTCCCGGATTTACGCAGGGAAATTCCCAGTTTGTTGAATATTTGAACAGAGTCCGGATCGTCTTTATGGGCTGATCTCAAATAGTTGAGGGATTCGGTGTACATTCCCTTTTCCAGGTAGTATTCGCTTATTTCCACTTTAAGCTCCGAATCATCCGGAAAATCCTGTACAAGTTGCTGGAAGTGTTTTTCCGCTCCCCTGTAATTTTCCTTGTCCAGTTCTTCTTTGCCCTGCTTTAAGCCGATTTGCTTTTTTTGCTCCAACATCTGTAAATGCTGTTGGGCCTCTTCCATTACGCTTTCCTGTAATTCGTTCAGGATCATGGAGAGGTTGTCGTGAAGTTCCTTTTCTCCACCCGGAGTGTAATTTATCTGTAGTGCAACGCTTTGAATCAGTTTCTGATCCGAGCTCAGTTGAAACACCGCTGATTCCAGTTTGCGTTGAAAATCCTGTTTTTCATGCTTTAATAGCTGAGTACGCAGGTAAATCTTTATTGCTTCGTCCAGCGCCATTATCGCTGCTTGGACCTTTTCTTGCTTCAGCAGGGTCTTGACGCTGTTTAGTTGCGATCTGGCCTTGTTAAGCTCCGCGCTCATAATTACTCCTAGCAAAACAGTGCTGATTTAGGTTGAAGTCTAGGTGAAACAGAATTATCCCACAGCCAGAAAACTTACGCATTAAAATGCGATCTGATCATCCCGGAAAAAGAATTAAAGAAATAGTGGGAGTCGTGTGGCCCGGGACCTGCTTCCGGATGGTATTGTATTGCCCTGATAGGCTTGTTTTTGTGCACGAAACCTTCCAAAGTCAGATCGTTGAGGTTGATATGTGTCTCTTGCACGTCTTCCAAATCTGAGACATCCACGCAGAAGCCGTGATTTTGGGAAGATACTTCTATTTTGTTGCCGCTTAGCTCCCTAACAGGATGATTTAGTCCATGGTGCCCGAATTTTAGCTTGTAGCTCCTGCCTCCGAGGGCCAAGCCCAGGATTTGGTGCCCCAGGCATATTCCCCCGATAGGGAATTCTTGCATCAACAGGGATATATTGTGCACAATATCCGGCAATGCCGCGGGGTCACCAGGTCCGTTGGAAAGGAAGATCCCATCCGGATTCAGGGATTTTACCTGTTCTGCCGAGAAAAATGCAGGAACAACAAGTATCTCCAGGTCCTGCTCGGTTAATAGCCTGAGGATATTCCATTTTATTCCAAAGTCGTAAACTACTATTTTGGGTTTTTCAGACTGCCAAATGTAGGTGTTGTCCTGGATAGTTACCGGTTGAGGACCGTTATCGGTCCAGATATAGGGTGTATTCGGAGTGACTTTGTCCACCAGGTTTAGACCCTGCATGTCAGGGATTTCCCTGGCCTTTTCAATTACTTTTTCCGGGTCTGTTTCACTAGTGGAGATATATCCCCTCATTGCCCCATTTAACCTCAAGTGTTTGGTAAGCGCCCTGGTATCTATTCCTTCAATGCCTACCACATTGTGTTGTTCCAGATATTCTGGCAATGAGGTCTTGCTTTGCCAGTTGGAGGGGAAGCGGCAACATTCCTTTACTATGAACCCCGCGACTTGGACCCTGTCAGACTCGACATCAGAATAATTCAAACCATAGTTGCCTATATGGGGATAAGTCATGCATACCAGTTGTTGCTTGTAGGAGGGATCTGTTAATATTTCCTGATATCCGGTCATCCCGGTATTAAATATTACTTCGCCCCCAATGTCCCCGTTGCCTGTAAATGTTCTGCCTTCAAAGAAATGGCCGTCTTCAAGAGCCAAAATTGCCTGCATCGCTTTGCTCCTGTTCTAAAATGGATTTTACAATTCTTAAATCTTCGGGTTCATCAACTCCATAACTTTTGTGGGTGGTCTGCTGGATATGTATGGGAATTCCAGCTTCCAAAAAGCGCAGTTGTTCCAATTTTTCCGTTTGTTCCAAAAAGCTGGGACCCAAGGTGGCAAACCTTTTTAAAACATCCAGTTTGTATGCGTACAGTCCGACATGCCCCCAATAGATGGGATTTTGACTGGATCCCGCGTAATATGGTATTTTGGATCTGGAAAAATACAAGGCCTTGTGTTGATGTGAAAAAATCACCTTGACCAAATTGGGATTTTCAGCCTCCGGATTTGTTATTTGCCTGGCTAGTGTAGATACTTGAACTTCTTCCCGTTCAAAAGGGTCAATTAATTGAGTCAGCATTTCCGGATGCAGCAGGGGCTCGTCTCCCTGGATGTTCAATATTACCGATTCGCCGGTGATATTCAGGTGTCCACAGGCCTCGAGTATTCGATCGGTCCCGCTCGCATGATGTTTTGCAGTCATCAGCACAGGAATTTCCAGATTGAGTGAGGCATCGTATATCCTATTGTCGTCTGTAACTAGATATACTTGATCCAGGTAAGGGCACTGGATGGACCTGTTGTATACATGCCAAAACATGGGCTTGTTTGCAATCTCTGCGAGTGGCTTGCCCGGAAACCGGGAAGATTCGTATCTGGCGGGAATGAAGCCGTAACATTTGTTTGAATTTATCATGGATAAAAACACCTATATATGAAAATCCATTTTATTTTATCAAGGTTTTTATTTGAAAATCTGCTATTATTATTCTATATTAATTTTTGTTTTTTTTAATAAAAATTTTGTGATCAGATATATATGTATAGCTTATCAGAAAATGTTTGAAAACCCCAAGTTAAAAAAAACAATAAACTGCGGATAAACAACAGTGAAAGCAGCCGGTTACTGGGTCGAGCCAAGTTTTAGCCTAGCACAGGTCCCAAAATAAAGTTGTTTCACGGGAAGAACTATAACTTTATTCCTTTTTATGTCAAAGAAAAAACTAGTTGTTCGTTTCCGGGGTTGGCGTTTCAGGTTTCCGGGTTCAATAGCTACAGTTAAGGGTAGGGCTATGGGATTGTTTTGGTAAAGATGCAGTTTAATGAAGTTGGCAACAACAACTAAAATTTAAAAATTGTATGGAGTTAATCTATGCCTATTTTTCTTTATAGTGCAAAGAATAAGAGTGGAAGGAGTACGAAAGGGGAGATGGAAGCTTTATCCCTGGATATGGCCAGAACTGTACTTCAGAAAAAAGGTTATACCAATATAAAGGTCAAGCCCAAGCCCAAGGATATATTTGAAGGTACCTTTCTGGAGTCTAGCGTCACCAGCAGGGACATGGTGATATTCTCCCGGCAGTTTGCCACTATGATTGATTCCGGAGTGCCTATAATGCAGGCTTTGCAGGTTATGTGCGAACAAACTGAAAACAAGAGGTTGAAGAGAAAACTAATGCAGGTGCGAGACGATGTGCAGGGTGGAAGTTCCCTGTACGAGGCCTTGTCAAAGCACCCGGACGTATTTGACTCCCTGTATACGAATATGGTCAATGCCGGAGAGACCGGAGGAGTATTGGACAATGTCCTGGACAATTTGGCCGAGTATATAGAAAAGGCCTCTAATCTGAAATCCAAAGTAAAAGGAGCAATGATATACCCGGCAGTGGTTGGAGTGATAGCCATTGCTGTTGTTGCGATTCTACTAATCTTTGTCATTCCAACTTTTAAGAAGATGTTTTCCGACTTTGGTCAGTCCCTTCCTGCTCCAACTGCCTTTGTTATAGGTTTGAGCGAGTTTGTCACATCCAATATCCTATGGATATTCTTGGGAATTATCGCTATTGTAATAGGATTCAGTTTTTTCTACAAGTGGGAGAAAGGGAAAACGATTGTTGATGGCTGGCTATTATTCATGCCGGTTTTTGGACCCTTGTTGAGAAAGGTTGCTGTGGCTAGGTTCAGCAGGACTTTCAGCACCATGGTGGGAAGCGGTGTTCCAATCCTGTATGCCCTGGACATAGTTGCCAAGACAGCAGGAAATAAGATTGTGGAAAACGGGGTGTTGGAGGCCAAGAAGAGCATTGCGGAAGGCCAGACAATAAGCGAGCCCTTGGAGGAAACCGGTGTATTCCCTCCCATGGTGATACACATGGTGTCAATTGGGGAGTCCACTGGTGCATTGGACACCATGTTGTATAAAGTTGCCGATTTTTATGACAGTGAAGTGGATGTGGCGGTGGACTCGCTTACATCCTTGATTGAACCGATAATGATCGTATTCTTGGGTGTAGTTGTAGGAGGTATGGTGGTCAGCATGTATCTCCCCATATTCAAGATTGCCAGTGCCGCTATGTAGGATGCTCCTGCAAAAAATCGTTTTGCAGGCGCAGAGGAGAGAACACAGATGACAGAAGACAGAAAAATCAAAAAGTTATGAAACGTGACCTCTGACTAAATCCTGGGAACTATATTTGTTGCAGTTGCATCATGTTGGCAAAATTCAGCTTCTGCCGGGAAAAATACTCAATTTTATGAACTTGACCTATTGTCACAAAATTCAGTTGGATTTATATAACAAGCTGAAATAGTGAAATAACTTGTCAAGTGAATTTGCAATACTTTCTCAATCCATCGAAAGCTGGAGACTCTTTCTCCGTTTAGTCATGAACAAAAAAATCAATAATCAAAAATAAATCAAGCAGGAGGTAAAATGCAGATGAGTGATCGGGAGCTAGTTGTGGGTGTTGCCGGAGCAACCGGTGCAGTTGGCAGGGAAATGCTGCGCATACTCGAGGAAAGGGAATTCCCCGCCTCGCAGGTTAGGGCCCTGGCGTCTTCCAGGTCCGCCGGGACCAAATTGCCTTTCAAGGACGGGGAGATAGTGGTAGAGGAAATGACCGAGGATTCCTTCCAAGACATACAATTGGCCCTGTTTTCGGCAGGCGGGAGTTCTTCCAGGGAATTTGCCCCCATAGCTGCCAAGGAAGGTTGTGTAGTTGTGGATAATTCCAGTGCCTGGAGGATGGATCCGGAAGTCCCCCTGGTAGTTCCGGAAGTCAATTCCGAAGCCCTGTATTCCCATAATAACATTATAGCAAATCCCAATTGTTCCACCATCCAAATGGTGGCGGCTTTAAAACCGCTTCACGACAAGGGGACAATCACCCGGGTTGTGGTTTCCACTTATCAGGCTGTTTCCGGTAGCGGCCAAAAGGCGGTGGATGAGTTGCAGAATCAGGTCAGGTCCCTTTTCAATATGCAGGATGTTGAATGCAATGTTTATCCTTATCAGATTGCATTCAACTGTCTTCCTCAAATAGGTGATTTTACAGAAAACGATTATTCAGAGGAAGAGATGAAAATGGTCAACGAGACCAGGAAAATAATGGACGAATCCATAAAAGTGAGTGCAACAACGATTAGGGTCCCGGTGTTTTATGGCCACAGCGAGGCTGTTAACGTGGAGACCAAGGAAAAGATATCAGCCAGTGATGCCCGGGTTATACTGAGCGAGGCACCAGGGATACAAGTGTTGGACAACCCGCGGGAAAAGATCTATCCTCTTGCAATTCAGGCTACTGGTGAAGATGATATTTACGTGGGACGCATCCGGGAAGATACCAGTATAGAAAATGGCTTGGATATGTGGGTGGTTGCGGACAATATCCGCAAGGGAGCAGCTTTGAACACAGTACAGATCGCGGAGGAAATCCTGGATAAAGGTTTGCTCAGCAAATAAGGCGTCAAATGCCATAAGGGGATCAAATTGACTCAGATTGTAGACACGCAGGAATATTTGCACAGATTGTTGACTATAGACAGGCCCGGGGTGGAGAAAATCCTGGCCTTTTACGATCACAGGCTGGGAGTGATATGCAAGGATCCCAGGTTGCTTTATATCCCCATGGACGACCATCTGGTACATCGCGGGGACGGTGTTTTCGAGACCCTGAAGTTCGTGTGTTCAGGAATTTACCAATTGGATGCCCATTTGGAGAGGATGAAAAAGTCCTGTAGCACCATTTTTTTGCAGCCGCCTTGTTCATGGGATGAAATCCGGAAACTGGTCCTGGAAGTTTGTGCCTCTACAGCTTGCGAAAAGGGTTTGGTATCCCTTTTCATAGGCAGGGGGCCAGGGGGATTTTCAGTGGATTTCAGAGAATGCCCCCAGTCAAGTTTGTACATAGTTACCAGAGAGCATCCGGTTTATTCCGAAGAGATGTGGGAGCAGGGTGTAAAGGCTTATAAGACCCAAATTCCTCCCAAGCAGGGTTACCTCTCCCAAATCAAGAGTGTGGATTATTTGCCCAATGTCCTGATGAAGAGGGAAGCGGTCCTGAACGGAAACGATTACCCCTTTTGTTTCGACAAGCAAGGGTACTTGGTGGAGGGAGCTACCGAGAATGTTTGTATCGTTACATCAGAGGGAAAACTCGTAGTACCGGAGTTGAGAAGGGCCCTTCCGGGAACTACGCTAATTCGGGCCCTGGAGCTTGTTAAAGCTGAAGTGGATATCGAGTACAGAAGGGTGCATGAGGAAGAGATTCACGAGGCCATGGAAGTTATCCTTCTGGGTACCAGCATCGATGCACTGAGTGTTGTTAGTTTCAATAACGCACCTGTGAACGAAACGCGAGTAGGTCCTGTTAGCAGGAGATTGCGGGAATTGATTGTCCGGGATCAAAAGGAAAACGGGGTGCCAATGTATTCAACAGGTGCAGCCTGATTTTTGGGCTATTACTCCAAAATTTGAAAATAGGATTTATATATCTAGCCAGCAATAAGTTGGGGGGTATATTTTAACTGCGGAATATCAGTCTGTTTGGGACTTGTCTCCTTGTAAGTCGGGATTGATAGGGCATTGGAAAGAAGCCTTGTCTATATCTATTATTTGATTGCCCTGAATATAGTCCTTGGTTTCGTACTTGGTTATGTTTTGTAATTTGCTGGTTGTCTCTTTCAGCCTTTTTATCTGTTCCTTGAGTTCGTAATACAACTGCTTATCCTGGTATTTATCCAGCATATCGTCCAAAATAAAATAGATATTTTGCAGGGGTTGGTTCATTTCATGGCAAGTAGCTCCTGCAATCTCAAGTACTCCTTGCAATTTCTCCCGGTTTAACCTTTCCTGCTCTACCAGTTTCCTATGGGTTATATCCCTGGTAATAGCGATCAGGCATTTTTGGCCCCCGTATTCTATAACTTCTGCAGACCAAAGTACGTGAAGGAGTTGATCCTGTTTAGTCCGGAATTTTACTTCGGCATTGGAAACCCTGCCGTATTCCTGCAGGATTCCGTGCAATTCATCTCTCTCTCGTGGGTCCTCCCATATGCCCAGATCCACTGAAGTCTTGCCTATTACCTCTTGCATCTCATAGCCTGTAGTTTGAAGAAAGGCTTGATTGACTTCCAGATACACCCCATCGTCAAAAGTGCTGATTACCACCCAGTCCGGGCTTGCCCTGAAGGCCTTGTAGAATTTTTCCTCCGAGGTCTTTAAGGCTTCCTTGAGTCTCTCCTGTTCGGTAGTATCGAAAAAATAAGCCAAGGTGGCGGGGCTGCCCTGATACTGTATATTACACACGGTTAAAAGCAGGTACTTGGTTTCCCTGTTTTTGTGTACAATCTTGGTCAGAAAAGGCATGCTTTTTTTATGTCTTAGCATCTCCTCTATTTTTTCCTGGGTATATACTTTTTCCTCCGAAGGAATCAGGCTCAAGCTATCTGATTCTATTAGTTCCTGGCAGCTATATCCGGTTATATTGCTGGATTCCTGGTTGGCGAACTTTATTTTCCCCCCCTGGAAAATAAATATTCCGATGGGAGATATGGAAAATATATTGCTAATGTCGTCCATTCCATTCAAGCTCTCATCTTGAGTTGATATTTCCTTGGACATATAGGATACCACTGCAAAAATTAGTTTCAGCTATTAGACTTTGAAATATACTAGTTATAACTACTTGATTTTACATAAAATTTTAATATTATTCCAATCTCGACTACACAGTAGCGAGCCACTATAAAGCAACCTGCAGCCTTTCAGCAGTCGCGTTATAGGCTACTCCACAGATTGAATTAAGTGTATAATAAATCTGCTACTGAAAATATGCAATACTATTAACTCCAAAAAAATATCAGTTGAAAAAAAATTGTCAAATTGATTTCAATAGGATTTTGGTATTGCCGGTTATCTGTGGTAGGATGCTACTGCAAAAAGTAGCTTTAGTTATTAAATTTTGCAATACACTAGTTATAACTCTTTGATTTTTTTTAAAACTTTGGCAATCTCGACTACGAAGTAGCGAGAAAAACCTAAAACTCTAAAACTGCCTGCAAAAGACTTTTTGCAGGCGCATCTGGTAGGTCAGATGCATGAAGTCAAGCATTGAAAAGACAAGGCACTAACATAGTCAACTTACCGCTTTACTTATGGATATATTGACAATCCGCTGGAAAAAAGATACTTATTATCTACATTAGCTTGCTTTAGTTGTTTATTTAAGCAAGTAATATCGATTATGTGAAATTCTTGCATATAAAGGATTTTATGGCGGAACAAGAAGAATATATACATGAAGAGCTGGAGGAGATCTCAAAAACAGCCGAACCCAGCCATAAGGCCAATCTCAAAGACAGGGTGTTTTCAATAGTATTGACTTTCATATTGATGTACATTCTCTGGTTTATCCTGTCTGGTAAAACAGATGCTTTGCTTTTGGTGCTGGGAGCGATAGCTTCTTTTACCGTGGCTTTGTTTTCCAGTAGTTTACTGTTCCCCAATCCCAGAATCGGGAGATATTCAATCACCTTCTTAAAATTCTTGCAATATCCGCCCTGGCCGCTATATCAAATCTTTCTGTCCAACATCCACCTGATGTATCTGGTTTTTCATCCCAACATGCTGGAAAAAATCCACCCCCATATCGTTTCTTTTCAAACCGGATTAAAAAATGACATGTCCATTGTCAGCATGGCCAATACCATTACTTTGACACCGGGTACGATCACTATTAATGCAACACCGGATGGTTATTTCAAGATTCATGCACTGGATTATTCCTCTGCTGAAGGTTTGCCAGGAGAAACGGAACAAATGTTGAGCAGGATATTCGAAAAATGACTATGTCAAACTTTTTCTTGGGTGTAGCAATCTTTTTGTGTTGCCTGATTGTCTTTACTTTGTACAGGGCTGTAGTAGGTCCCACTGTTTTGGACCGATTGGTGGGAAGTAATGCCATTGGAAGCAAAACAGTGGTGATTTTGCTGCTGATTGGATTTCTCTATGGAAGAATAGAGATGTTCGTGGATATCGCAATTACTTATACTTTGTTGAATTTTATTGCAGTATTGGGCGCTGCCAGGTATTTTTACAAGAAAAAAAGATGATTAATACGGATCATAGTTATCTGTTAAATGTTATCTGGAAAATGCCAGTTTTTAACCAGATAATTTATAACCGATAACTTTTAACTCCTTTTATATTTCGTTTTGCCCGCTAGGGCACAGGAGTTAATTGGGATTTTTTTTTCGCTGGAAGAGGATAAAAATGACTTATGTTTGCATTATACTTGTCAGTTTGGGAAGTTTGTTCCTTTTGGGCGGATGTGTAGGTATTTTGCGAATGCCGGACTTTTACACCAGGCTCCATCCTGCCGGAAAATTGGATACTCTGGGCACGATGTTAATGGTGGTGGGATTGGCCCTGTATAATCTGGAGAGCTTTTCTTTTGCCAACTTGTTACTTAGTATTAAGATGTTGCTTATAGTAGGATTTGTCTTTATGTCCAGCCCTACGGCAACCCATGCGATTGTGGATGCTGGCATAAGGGCCGGGCTTACTCCCTGGTCCAAGAAAAGACAGGAGAAGAGATAGTGCTTTGGCCGATAGATTTCATAGTTTTGACCTTGGTGATAGTATGTGCGATTGCTGCAATTTCAGTTAGGGATCTTTTGAGTTCGGCAATCCTGTTTGGGGCCTACAGTTTCATGATGTGTCTGTTATGGGCGATAATGGGAGCGGTTGATGTCGCGTTTACCGAGGCCTCAGTTGGAGCCGGCGTGAGCACGATATTTTTTGTCGCCGCGATTTTCAGGACCACAAGGAGGAGTAAGGATTGAAATGGATCGGTCTGGTTACCGTGTTTATATGTGGCTGCCTATTATTGTTTGTAACCAAGGACTTCCCTGCTTGGGGTGATCCATCCTCGCCAGCCAGCACCCATTTGTCTACTCATTTTATCGAAAAGGGGTTGCAGGAAACCGGAGCACCCAATTTGGTAACTGCTGTCTTGGCGGATTATCGTGGATACGATACTTTGTTTGAAGCCGTGGTTGTATTTTGTGCCGGATTGGCACTGTTGTTACTATTAAGGGACTCCCAGAGCAAAAGACAGCAATCTGTATATTATAGGCACATTCCTACCGAAGTTACCCTGCACATAAAAGATCCCTCCAAAGCACCACGGGAAAGCCGGGACCTGGAAAGAATAGATACCTTATGGGTTCCGTTTGATATTATCCTGAAAACCGTGTGCAGGATCCTGATACCGTTTATCCAGATTTTCGCCCTCTATGTTGTGGCTCACGGCGAGACCAGCCCAGGAGGAGGGTTCCAGGGTGGGGTTATTTTCGGGGCCTCCTTGATATTGCTTTCACTCAGCTTCGATCTAAGAAGCGTACTCAAGAATATCAATGAAATTTGGCTGGGTTTCATAAGTGCCCTGGGAATATTTATTTATACCGGCATTGGTGTATTGTGCATGTTTTTGGGAGGTAATTTCCTGGATTACGAAAGATTGTCACTGATACTGCCGGTAGATACAACTCATGTCAGAGCACTGGGAATGATGGGAGTAGAAATCGGTGTTGGTTTTATTGTGATGGCGGTGATGGTAATGATCTATTTGAATTTATCTTCTGATGGTAGACTGGATGAAGGCTTGTAGTTAGTGATTGGACGTAAACTCACCCATCTACGAAAACCTTCTGTTGCGAGAAAGATAATTGTTGAAAAATGGGCTTTAGATTCTTGTCCTTACGTAATCACGTAAACACGTAATCACTTCTGGGAGCTATAGAGATATGCCGGATATTTTGGGTGTGATTATAGCAAAATATAATTATTGGTTATTTATTGTACTCATGATGGTTGGTTTGTATGCAATGATAGCCAAGAACAACCTGATCAAGAAATTGGTGGGTATGAATATTTTTCAAACCGCCATAATATTCTTCTTTATCTCGATTGCCTATAAAAAAGGGGCAACCCTGCCTATAATAGAAAATGCCCATGGACATTCTGATCCAGTGATTTATGCGGCCCAATATATGAATCCCCTTCCCCACGTCTTAATGCTGACCGCAATCGTGGTCTCGGTGGCAACATTCGGTGTTGCCCTGGCTTTGGCGGTAAAGATCTACAGACGTTATCAGACCCTGGAAGAAGACGAAATCAGAATCCGAATGAGGCACAAATGAATATACAGTACCCGGTACTTATAATCATCATTCCCTTGTTGGCTGCGGTGTTTAGCAGTGCCCTCATGTGGGGCAACAGGCGCTTGGTCTATCCATTGTGCGTTCTTGCCCTGGCTGCCACTGCGATCAACACTTTTTTACTGCTAGCAGAGGTTGTTCACTCCGGACCGGTGAATTATCTATTGGCAGGTTGGTCTCCTCCCTGGGGAATCCAGATGCGTGTTGACCTGTTGAACGGGCTGGTACTTTGCATAGTCTCGGTAGTCGCCCTAATAAACCTTATAGCCAGTTTCAGGTCAGTACAGCAGGAACTTGCAGAGAAAACCGACAGTTTTTATGTTTTGTATCTGCTGTTTATAACCGGTCTTTTGGGGGTGGTAATAACTGCGGACCTCTTCAACCTCTATGTTTTACTGGAAGTAACTTCTTTGGCTGCCTATGCCCAGATAGCCATGGGTGACAGGGACAGGGCACCGTTGGCCAGTTTGAATTACGTATTCCTGGGTGTTATTGGTGCCAGCTTTTATCTTCTGGGAGTGGGATATTTGTATATAAAAACCGGCTCTTTGAATATGATGGATATATCCAATATATTGCTGTCTGTATATTCTTCCATAGCCGTGTTTACCGCATTTATTTTCTGTATGGTCGGAATATGGGTGAAGATGGCATTATTCCCCTTGCACGCTTGGCTGCCAAATGCCTATACCTATGCACCTACTGCCTCCAGCAGGATTCTGGCTCCGCTTATGACCAAGGTGATGGTCTATGTGATGATTCGCCTGATGTTTTCCGTCTTCGGAATGGATTATGTTTTCCAGGAGCTGGAGCTGAGCCAACACATAGTCCTGCTGGCCAGTATTGCTATTATAGCCGGGGCGGTATTGGCTTTGGCCCAAAACAATCTCAAAAAGATGCTTACATATATTATTGTCTCAGAGATCGGCTACCTGGTCGGAGGTGCCTGGCTCGGCAATACCGCAGCTTTGACCGGGACAATATTGCACGTGTTGAACGACGCGCTGATGACTTTCTGTCTGTTCCTTGCAGTGGGCAATATGAGCTACAAACTGAAAAATCTGGATTTTGACAACCTGCAGGGCTTATTTTCCAAAATGCCAGTAACCATGGCCGGATTCGCCCTGGCTGGAGTCAGCATTATAGGCATTCCTCCCACCTGTGGTTTCTTCAGCAAGTGGTTCTTGATCAGCGGTGCCCTGGAAGCAGGCAACTATCTATTTTTGATAGCACTTATTTTGAGCAGTCTCATAAATGCGATCCTATTTTTCCGGGTGTTTGAGATTTGCCTTTTTGAACCCATGCAAGCCGGACACGGACACGATTATGCCCATGAGCATCCTGAATCCGGTATCCGGGAAGCCCCTGTTTCCATGCTGGTCACTCTTATGTTAGTAGCTGCAAGTTTGCTTGCAGTAGGTTTGTATTCTGGGATGATTGTCAATCAAGTAGTAGCACCTTTTGTTTCCGGAGTTGTTGCATAATGGAACCAATTATATCCATCAAGCCTCTGCTGGCGGTGTTAGCCTCGCTGCTGGTTATCCCGGTTCTGATATCCAGCAGCGACAGGCCCAACATAAGAGAAGGCTGGACGATCCTGGCAGGAATAGTCAAGTTCAGCATCGTGGTTTCCATGTTGCCTGCGGTCTTGCAGGGACAGGAATTGGTGTACACATTGTTTTCCTTTGTTCCCGGGGTGTCGATAAAGTTTCGTGTGGATTCCCTGGGTATGCTATTCGCGCTTGTAGCCTCTTTTTTGTGGATCGTGACCAGCATATATTCGATCGGCTATATGCGGGGGCTAAAAGAGCACAGTCAGACCAGGTTTTTCAGTTTCTTCGCCCTTGCCCTTTCCGCTACTATTGGAGTGGCATTCTCGGCTAATCTCCTCACTTTGTACATGTTCTACGAGATACTTTCCCTCTCTACCTATCCCCTGGTTGTCCATCACCAGGACGAGGAGTCCAGGAAGTCAGGGAGGAAATATTTGATCTACATATTGGGAGCTTCCATAGCTCTTGTCCTGCCCTCGATGATTGTCTGCTACAATATTGCCGGCACCCTTTCATTCAGCAGCCAGGGAATTCTGGCAGGACAGGCATCCCCGGCTGTGCTGGCCATATTGTTGTTCCTGTTCGTCTTCGGATTTGCCAAGGCGGCAATTATGCCACTACATGCCTGGCTGCCGGCGGCAATGGTAGCCCCGACCCCGGTAAGCGCATTGCTTCATGCCGTCGCAGTGGTAAAGGTGGGAGTGTTCAGCATAATTCGCGTATTAACCGGAATTTTCGGTATAGAACTGCTTTCCGCCCTGAATCTGGGGCATGTGATCGGATATATAGCCGCGATTACCATCCTGGTGGGATCCCTCATAGCCATATCCCAGAATGAATTAAAAAGGCTGCTGGCATTTTCCACTGTTAGCCAACTCTCCTATATAATACTGGGCGTGGCCCTGCTAACTCCCAAGGGAGAACTCGGGGGAATAATCCACATTGTGATGCACGCCTTTGGCAAGATAACCCTGTTTTTTTGCGCAGGTGCGATCATGGTGACCACCGGAAAGAAATATATCAGCCAAATGCACGGACTGGGGAAACAGATGCCCATTACCTTTCTGGCCTTTTTCATGGGCAGTTTGAGTGTGATTGGACTACCGCCCACAGGGGGATTTTACAGCAAGTGGTACTTGGTGCTTGGTTCTTTGCAGGCTGAGCAGCTCCCACTACTTTTGGTACTGTTGACAAGCTCCTTCTTGAATGCTGTCTATTTCTTGCCTGTTGTATTCAAGGGCTTTTTTGCCCCGGTTCCCTCCGAGGGTGTGAATTCCCATTACCAGGAGGCCCCTGCAATGTGCCTCTATCCTTTGGTGATTACCGGATTGATTTCCGTGGGATTGTTCTTTTATCCGGATTTATTCAAGAACTTGATTCAAATGAGCATCGGTTGAGCAGAATGTTTTATGTTTACACCATGAATTCAAGGTGGTTTTTTGATGCATGAGAAAGGAAACGATACTGAGCGAGAAAAGGCTTTTCTGGAAAGGTCCAAAACTATCAGGTTTTTGGGGGTGCTGCTATCTTTTCTTTGTATAGCCAGTATAATTCCTGAATTGTTTGTCTCCAGAAGCGGATACTTCGGAATTGATGGCATGTTTGGATTTTATGCCATTCTGGGATTTATATCCTGTGTGGTGTTGGTTTTGCTGGGAAAACTATGTGGCCTGATCTTAAAGCGAAGGGAAGATTACTACCAGGAGTGAACTCAAGGGCTTGAAGCTTGAAAATATACACTTAAACAATCCTAAAAAGTTGTAACTATGTTTAATATTCCACCAGCATGGCTGATGATCGGCGGTGCCTTGTTGCTTCCCCTGTTTACCGGCAG
>Ga0207414_1000239_pt1 | contig 26482 bp, 30 predicted proteins | sample PonA231FremontCA_2_FD_187269 | JGI IMG/M metagenome (GOLD analysis project Ga0207414, IMG submission 187269) | Marine sediment microbial community from Fremont, CA, USA - Pond A23 Sediment 1 (SPAdes) | ecosystem: Environmental > Aquatic > Marine > Unclassified | place: USA: Fremont, California...
CCGAGCCGGTCTCGTGGGCGAGGACGGTCCCACCCACCACGGCAGCCTGGACCTCTCCTATCTGCGCTGTGTGCCAGGCCTGGTGGTGCTGGCCCCCGCCGACGAGGCCGAGTGTCGAGCGATGCTCAGCGCCGCCTATCATCATCCCGGTCCTGCCGCGGTGCGCTATCCGCGTGGTACGGGGCCCGGCGTAGTGACGCCCGATCATCTCGACCCCCTCGAGATCGGTCGAGCCGAATGGCGGCGCCGTGGCACGGGAGGCGAGGTGCGAGTGGCCCTGCTGGCGTTCGGCAGTCTCAATGGTCCGGCGTCGGAGGTGGCCGAGCGCCTCGAGGCCAGCCATCTCAACATGCGCTCGATCAAGCCACTCGACCGTGACGCCGTGCTGGCCGCGGCCGACGAGCACGATTTGCTGGTGACGCTGGAAGAGAACGTGGTAGCCGGTGGGGCCGGTAGTGCGGTCAACGAGCTGCTGATGGCCGAGGGCGTGCAGGTGGAAGTGCTCAACCTGGGGCTGCCTGATGCCTTCGTCGAGCACGGCAAGCCTGCCGAACTGATCACCGAGTGTGGCCTGGACGCGGACGGTATCGAGGCTTCCATCCGCGCGCGCTTGCCCTGACCCGTCACGTTTTCCCCATGAGGTTACGATGCTGTTTCTGATACTGATCGGTGCCCTGCTGGGGCTTGCCATCGGCGGCCCCATCGGCCTGCTGGTGGGTGGGGCCCTCGGCTACGGGCTTGGCAAGGGCCTGCGAAAGCGGTTGATGAAGAAGCTGTTGGGCGTCCAGTCGCAGTTCCTGGAATCGACCTTCGCCGTCATGGGGTGTCTGTGCAAGGCCGACGGTCAGGTCTCCGAGGATGAGTTGGAAGCGTCACGCCAGCTATGGGAACGGCTGCGACTGAACGAGGCGCAGCGCGCTCAGGCCCGTGCCGACTTCAATCGCGGCAAGCAGGCCGATTTCGACCTTGATGCCGAACTGGCCAAGGTTCGCCGTATGGCGTCACACCAGCCCGCGCTGCGCCAGGTCTTCCTGCAGGTGCAGCTGACCGCCGTTGCCGCGGATGGTGAGCTGCACCCAGCCGAGCACGAGATGCTGATGCGGGTGGTGCGCGGGCTGGGCTGTTCGGAGGCCGAGATTGCGCAGATCGAAGCCATGCTGCGCGGCGGGCCTAACGGGGCGGATGAGCATGGTCCGTCACTGGAGGACGCCTATCGTGTGCTGGGCGTGGAGCCTGACGCCAGTGACGCGGAGATCAAGAAGGCCTATCGGCGTCTGATGAGCGAGAACCATCCCGACAAGCTGGCCGCCAAGGGATTGCCGGAGAACATGCGCGAGGTCGCCAAGGAGCGTACCAGCGAGATCGGCAGCGCTTACGAACGCATTCGCAAGGCCCGTGATGCCTGATCAGCGCCCGGCCTCTCCCTGGATCTCTCCGTGGTAGGACCCGTCATCGCACGTCTCTCGTGAACGCCCTCGCCATTGGCGGTGCCCTGCGCTAGCGTATCGGCATCGATACGACGGCGGAGTCGCCTCATGATCACTCTCTACAGCTATCCTTCTTCCCGTTCACTGCGAGTCGCCTGGACCCTGGAAGAGCTGTCGCTCGACTACGCGTGCCACCACGTGGATCTGGCCAGCGGCGCAGGCCGGCAGGCGGCACATCTCGCGCTCCACCCCGACGGCAAGGTGCCGGTGCTGGTGGATGGCGACCTCACCCTGTTCGAGTCCGCGGCGATCTGTCGCTATCTCGCGGAGCGCTACGGCGAGACGGAGGGCCTGCTGCCGGCCTCGCTCGAGGATCGCGCACGCGTCGACCAGTGGCTGTTCTTTATCACCGGCGAGCTGGAGCAGGCACTATGGACCCAGGCCAAGCACAAGTTTGCCCTGCCGCGAGCGCAGCGGGTGCCGGCGGTGCTGCCGACCGCCGCCTGGGAGTTTCAGCGTTCGCTGGAGGCACTTTTACGGCGCTTCGACGGCGAGGGCTGGCTGGTGGGTGATCACTTCAGTCTGGCGGACCTGATGCTCGGGCACACCCTGAGCTGGGCGGTGCAACTCAAGACGCGTCTGCCGGCAGCGCTGGAGGCCTACCGTGAACGCTGCGCCACCCGACCGGCGTTGGCCCGGGCGGTTTCCCGCGAACGAGACGCGACCGAGCCGGCGTGATTTGTGGTCAGGCGGTGACGGGCAGTACCGAGGTGTAGACCGCGAAATAGTGGAGGGTGCTGCCGCTCATGACGAACAGGTGCCAGATGGCGTGGTTGAAGGGGATGGCGCTGACGGCATAGAAGACCACACCCAGGGTATAGGTCACTCCGCCAGTCACCAGCAGGGTGAGACCGGTATTGGACAGGTGCGTCACCAGCTCGTCGCCGGCAAGGACGATCAACCAGCCCATTACCAGGTAGATGATGACCCGCAGCGCGGTGAAGCGCTGAGGCCAGGCCAGCTTGCAGGCGATACCCCCCAGAGCCAGCGACCAGACCGCAACGAAGAGTGCCCAGCCCGTTGGTCCGCGCAGGTTGACCAGCAGGAAGGGCGTGTAGGTGCCGGCGATCAGCAGGTAGATCGCGCAGTGGTCGAGCGACTGGAACAGGCGTTTCAGGCGCGGCTGGCGCACGCCATGGTAGAGAGTGGAAGCGCTGTAGAGCAGCATCAGACTGGCCCCGTAGAAACTGAGACCCACGACTTTCCATGGATCGGTCTGGGCAGCCAGGCTGGCCAGCACGATCAGCACCGCGACGCCGGCAAGGCTAAGCGCCGCGCCGATGCCATGGCTGATGCTGTGCAACAGTTCCTCAAGGGGGCTGAAGGTCGCCTCGTCGGCACGGGAGGGCTGTGTCATCGGGGTCTCCTGCCGAGCAGCCAGTCCGATGTCGGCATCTGGTGGCTCAGGGCTTGCGTTCGATATCCACGTCGCTGGCATGGGTGAAGTCACCCAGGGCCATCATGTGGCCCAGCTTGCCGGCCTTGGTGGTGAGATATTGTTCGTTGTGAGGATTTAGACCGGTGGTCAGCGGAACCCGTTCCACCACGACCACGCCCGCCTGGGTCAGGGCCTCGACCTTGCGGGGGTTGTTGGTCATCAGCCGGAGCGCCTGGATGTTCAGGTGATCGAGCATCGGCACGCAGAGATCGTAGCGACGCAGGTCGGCAGCGAAGCCCAGCTGCTCGTTGGCTTCCACGGTGTCAGCGCCGGCATCCTGGAGGTGATAGGCGCGAATCTTGTTGAGTAGCCCGATGCCGCGGCCCTCCTGGCGCAGATACAGCAGCACGCCCCGGCCTTCCTCGGCGATACGCTTGAGCGCCTCCTGCAGCTGAAAGCCGCAGTCGCAGCGCATGGAGAAGAGGGCGTCACCGGTCAGGCATTCGGAATGTACCCGCCCCAGCACCGGCTCGCCATCGGCCACATCGCCGAGGGTCAGGGCGATATGATCCTTGCCGGTGGCATCATCCTCGAAGCCGTGCATGATGAAGGTGGCCCAGGGGGTGGGTAGCCGGGAGGCGGCGATGAATCGAATCGTCACGATGTACCTCGGTGGAAGACCACGGCAATGCCGACGGGGTAAAAGATCATTCTATCAGGAAGGTCAGGCTGGCTCACCGTTGTGTCGGAGGGCTCATCGCCGGGTCGTGTGATGGGGTACACTAGTGGCCACATTTTCCGTGGACGAGCACCCGCATGGAACTCAAGAACGACCGATTTCTGCGCGCCCTCGCGCGTCAACCCGTCGATCGCACTCCGGTGTGGATGATGCGCCAGGCCGGCCGCTACCTGCCGGAGTATCGTGAGGTGCGTGGCCACGCTGGTAGCTTCATGGACCTCTGCCGAAACCAGGAGCTGGCCTGTGAGGTCACCCTGCAGCCGCTGGAGCGTTACCCCCTCGATGCGGCCATTCTGTTCTCCGACATCCTGACCATTCCCGATGCCATGGGACTGGGACTCTACTTCGAGACCGGCGAGGGCCCGAAATTCCGCAAGCCGGTGCGCACCTCGGCCGAGGTGGACGCCCTGCAGGCGCCGGATGCCGAGCGTGATCTGGATTACGTGATGCGGGCGGTCTCGACCATTCGGCGCGAGCTGAAGGGCCGCATGCCGCTGATCGGCTTTTCCGGCAGCCCCTGGACGCTCGCTACCTACATGGTAGAGGGCGCATCCAGCAAGGACTTCCGCCACGTCAAGACGATGCTTTACGACGCGCCGAACACCATGCACCGATTGCTCGATACCCTGGCCCATGCGGTCACGGACTATCTCAATGCGCAGATCCGTGCCGGTGCCCAGGCGGTCCAGATCTTCGATACCTGGGGTGGCGCGCTTTCCACGCCGGCCTACCGGGAGTTTTCGCTACGCTACATGGAGCAGATCGTCGCCGGACTGATCCGTGAGCATGAGGGGCGCCGAGTGCCGGTGATCCTGTTCACCAAGAATGGGGGGCAGTGGCTCGAGGATATCGCCGCGGCGGGCTCCGATGCCGTGGGCCTGGACTGGACTACCGAGCTCTCCGATGCCCGGGCCCGGGTCGGACATCGCGTTGCCCTGCAGGGGAACCTCGACCCGCACGTGCTGTTTGCCCGTCCCTCGGCGATTCGTGCCGAGGTGGCGCGCACCCTTGACAGCTTCGGTCATGGGCCCGGCCATGTCTTCAATCTGGGACACGGCATCAACCAGTTCACCAACCCCGACCATGTCACGGCCTTCATGGATGCGCTGCATGATCTGAGTCCGGCCTATCATCGCAACATCGCCCATGACTGAGTGGCTGGACCGGCTTGCTGCCGGTGAAGACCGGCACTGGTGCCGTCGCTGGACGGTGCTGGCCTGCCTGGCAGCCCTGGTGATTGCCTGGGGCAGCCTGACGCCAAGCAGTGAGCTCCCCGAGACGCTGCCCTGGGACAAGGCCAGCCACTTCATCGGCTATGCGGGTCTTGCAGGGCTGGGCGGACTTGCCGGCTTGCGTCTGCCGCTGGCCTTCCTGGCCACGCTTCTTCTGGGTAGTGTCATCGAGTTCGCACAGCTTCAGGTACCCGGCCGCAGCGGCGGCGACTGGGCCGACATGCTGGCCAACGGTCTGGGTGCCGGCACGGCCGTGCTGCTGTTGTTCGCTCTGCGCAAGTACCTGGCCGCTGAGCGGCGCCGCTGAGTTCAGGCCTCGCCGTCATCGCCTGTCGCCAGGTTGACCAACGGAAGCGCGCTTGCCAATGTGGAACGAGAGGCGAACGCGTATGTTCCGACGGCAAGGCTTTCGTCAATCCACGAGCATCAAGGAGAGGCAATGACAACTTATATCGTGGTGGCTGATGCAGCACGGGCACGTATCTTTACCCGGGATGCCCTCAAGCTGGAGGAGCAGGTGGATCTGTCACATCCGGAAGGTCGTCTGCACGAAGGCGACTTGGTGACTGACCAGGGTTCCGACGTGAACAATGAGGTGCCGGTGAGAAGCTCCAATTCGTCGGGTGAGCATGACACGGCCAAGCAGCACGAGGCCGAAATCTTTGCCCGGCAAGTCGCCGACCGGCTCTATCAGGCCCGCGTCGACAACACCATGAACAAGCTGATCCTGGTGGCACCGCCGCGTTTTCTCGGCCAGCTGCGAGACAAGATTGATGGTCCCACCGCCAAGTTGGTGATACACACTCTGGCCAAGGACCTTACCAAGGCATCCCTCCACGATATCCAGGAGGCCGTCAGCGACCTTCGCTAGCGACGCAACGCTGTCTTTTCCGCGGCCCGGCCTTCTCGCCGGGCCGCGCTGCGTCAGGGCACCTGAGGCAGATCGATCTGGTCGCTGCGGCGGATGCCCTCGGTCATCTGTCGGCACAGCTTGAGGAACTCGCGCATGCCGGTGGCCAGGTACTTGTGGCGGTGCCAGATGAAGGTGAACTGGCGGCTCAGATCCAGCTCAGGCGTGGTGATCGGGACCAGGCTGCCTCGGCGAAAGGCGTCGCGCAGGGCAAGCTTCGAGACACAGCCGATACCCAGTCCCGACTCTACCGCCCGCTTTATCCCCTCGGTATGCTCAAGCTCGAGCAGAATGTTGAAGCGCCTCCGGCGATGCCGGGCCGCCTGCTCCAGGGTCAGCCGGGTGCCGGACCCCTGCTCTCGCATGATCCAGTCCTCGCGCAGCAGATGGTCCAGTTCCACCGGACCGGCCCTGGCAAGCGGATGGCGGGGCGAGCAGAACACTGCCAGCTCATCTTCCACCCAGGATTGGGTGATCACGTCCTCCTCCTCGCACTGCCCTTCGATCAGTCCCAGGTCGAGCCCGTGCTGGCGAACGCTGTCGATGATGGTACGAGTGTTGCGAACCGAGAGACGCACCCGGCTGCCCGGATGGCGCTGCATGAAATCGCTGATGAGCAGGGTCGCGAGGTAGTTGCCGATGGTCAGGGTGGCGCCCACGTCCAGAATGCCGATGCCCTGCTGACCACGCAGGAGTTCCTCCACTTCCTCGGCCCGGTCGAGCAGCGCCACCGCCTTGGGCAGCAGCTGGAAGCCCAGCGCATTGAGCTTCAAGCGCTTGCCGATGCGGTCAAGCAGCTGGCAGTCGAACTGTCTCTCCAGTTCGGCGAGGGCGGTGCTGGTGGCCGACTGCGAGAGTGCCAGGGCGCGCGCCGCTCGCGAGACGCTCTCGTACTGTGCCACGGCAACAAAGACTTCCAGCTGACGCAGGGTGTAGCGCATGACATTCCTCGGGCTGACGCTATATCTATATTATAGATCAGTGTTATCCATACAATTCATTTAACAGATAAAAACGCGGGTCTTAGAATCGTCTCAAAGATTGGCTGTCCGGCCTATTCGTTTTTAGAATATCAAGGAGTCGGGATGAGCAAGTTTGCGCTTGAGGACGTTCTAAGCGTGCACCATTGGAACGATACCCTCTTCAGTTTCCGCACCACCCGCGAGCGTAGCCTGCGTTTCAAGAATGGCCAGTTCGTGATGATCGGTCTCGAGGTGAACGGCAAGCCACTGATGCGGGCCTACTCCATCGCCAGCCCCAACTACGAGGATCACCTCGAATTCTTCAGCATCAAGGTGCCGGATGGCCCCCTGACCTCGCGTCTCCAGCACCTCGAGGTCGGTGACCAGATCATGGTCAGCCGCAAGCCCACAGGGACCCTGGTCATCGATGATCTGCTGCCCGGGCGCAACCTCTATCTGCTCTCCACCGGCACTGGCCTGGCTCCTTTCATGAGCCTGATCCAGGATCCGGAAGTCTATGAGCGCTTCGAGAAGGTGGTGCTGGTGCATGGCGTACGCAACGTCAGTGAGCTGGCCTATGCCGACTTCATTCAGAAGGAGTTGCCTGCGCACGAGTACCTCGGCGAGGAGATCAGGGAAAAACTGATCTACTATCCGACCGTGACCCGCGAGCCCTTCCACACCATGGGTCGGCTGACCGACCATATCCGTAGCGGCAAGCTGGTCGAGGATACCGGCCTGCCGCGTATTGACCCCAAGCAGGACCGCGCCATGATCTGCGGCAGCCCGGCGATGCTCGACGACACGAGCCACCTGCTCGACGAGCTCGGCTTCACGATCTCCCCTCGCATGGGCGAACCCGGGGGTTACGTCATCGAAAGGGCGTTTGTCGAGAAGTGATCCGGCGTCGCCGTAAGCGACGAGCTTCAAGCCGCCAGTAGAAAGAAAACCGCCTCCATGACGCTGCTCATGGAGGCGGTGTCATGTCAGGCTGCCTTGCAGCTTGCAGCTTGCAGCTTGCAGCTTGCAGCTGTCAGACGGCGTCCTTTCCTGTCTCGCCGGTACGGATACGGATCACCTGCTCGAGCGGCGTGACGAAGATCTTGCCGTCGCCGATCTTGCCGGTGTTCGCGACCTGGGTGATGGCGTCGATCACCTTCTCTGCCATGTCCTCGTCCACGGCGACCTCGAGTTTCACCTTGGGCAGGAAGTCGACCACGTACTCGGCGCCGCGATACAGCTCCGTGTGGCCCTTCTGGCGCCCGAAGCCCTTGACCTCAGTGACGGTGATGCCCTGGACACCGATCTCGGAGAGCGATTCCCGTACGTCGTCGAGCTTGAACGGCTTGATGATGGCGGTCACCAGTTTCATGGTCTTGATCCTCGTCCTGTACGTTGGTTGATGGCGCCGGGCACCACCTTTGCTGTGATCATTGTGCCAGAGCATACACCCGGTACGGGAGGAATAAAAAAGGCCCCCGAAGGGGCCAGAAGGCGCACACCGGATCACTCAGGTGGCTGTCTCACTTCTTGGAAGCGCTGAACTCGGGATAGGCCTCCATGCCGCACTCGGCGAGGTCGACCCCCTCGTACTCCTCTTCCTCGCTGACGCGGACGCCCATCACCGCCTTGAGGATCAACCAGACAATCAGGCTGGCCACGAAGACCCAGACAAAGATGCCGACGATACCCAGCAACTGCGCACCGTAGCTGGCGTCGGCATTGGAAAGTGGCACCGCCAACAGGCCCCAGATGCCCACCACGCCGTGCACGGAGATAGCACCCACCGGGTCATCGACCTTCAGCTTGTCCAGGGCGACGATGGACGCCACTACGATGGCGCCACCTGCAGCACCGATGAAGGTGGCGCCCAGTGCCGAGGGTGCCAGCGGTTCGGCAGTGATCGCCACCAGGCCTGCCAGGGCGCCGTTGAGGGCCATGGTCAGATCGGCCTTGCGGAACCACAGCTTGGCGAGAATCAGGGCAGCGATTACGCCACCGGCGGCGGCAGCATTGGTGTTGACCATGACCTGCGCCACGTTGTTGGCGGAGTCGACGTCGGAAACCTTCAGCTCGGAGCCGCCGTTGAAGCCGAACCAGCCCATCCACAGGATGAAGGTTCCCAGTGTGGCCAACGGCAGGTTGGCGCCCGGGATGGCGTAGATGCTGCCGTCCTTGCCGTACTTGCCCTTGCGGGGGCCGAGTACGAGTACGCCTGCCAGCGCCGCGGCGGCACCGGCCATGTGCACGATGCCGGAACCCGCGAAGTCGGAGAAGCCGGCGGCAGCGAGCCAGCCACCGCCCCAGGTCCAGAAGCCGGAAACCGGGTAGATCACGGCGGTCATCACCACGGCGAAGGCCAGGAAGGCCCAAAGCTTCATGCGCTCGGCTACGGCACCCGAGACAATCGACATGGCAGTCGCCACGAACACGACCTGGAAGAAATAGTCGGCGCGCATGGAGTAGTACGGCGCATCATCGCCACCGGCCTGAACCGCACTGGCGCTGTTCTCGCCGCCCAGCAAAAAGCCCAGATTGGGCAGGATGCCACCTGCCGGGCTGGAGTACATGATGTAATAACCCACCAGCAGGTACATGGTGCAGGCAATGGCAAACAGTGCGATGTTCTTGGTCAGGATTTCGGCGGTGTTCTTGGAGCGCACCAGGCCGGCCTCGAGCATCGAGAAGCCGGCGGCCATCCACATCACCAGGACGCCGCAGATCAGGAAATAGAAGGTATCGAGCGCATAGCTCAGCTCGGATAGTTCGACCATGAGGGTCTCTCCTCGTCAGGAATGGGAAGGTAGGCGTCGGTCAGACGGCATCGGAGCCGCGCTCACCGGTTCGGATACGAATGACGTCGTCCAGCGGCGTGACGAAGACCTTGCCATCGCCAATCTTGCCGCTGTTGGCCGCGCTGCAGATGGCATCCAGCACCGTCTCCAGTCGAGTGTCATCCACGGCGACCTCGATCTTCACCTTGGGCAGGAAGTCGACGACGTATTCCGCGCCGCGATAGAGCTCCGTGTGGCCCTTCTGGCGCCCGAAGCCCTTGACCTCGGTAACGGTGATGCCCTGTACGCCGTTCTCGGCGAGTGCCTCGCGCACGTCGTCGAGCTTGAACGGCTTGATGATGGCAGTGATCAGCTTCATCCCGGTTCTCCCCTGCTGAATGTCGGCGGCGTGGTGCCACGCGATGAGTTTCGCCCTGCTAAAGCGTGAATCGTGCCACCTTGTAAAATATGTCTTTAATAACAATGTATTGCATGATACGTAGAAGCAGCTGCTCAACGGCATGAATACGGCATCAACCGGGAGTGCACTCTTGTGGTGCCTTGTCATGGTGCGCATGCGCTACAAGAGAGCATCAGTGGATAATGCGCTGGGCGGGGGCCTTGCGTATCCTGTAGGAAGGTCTTCCACCGAGAGCGAGGAGAAACACCATGGTGAGCCAAGAACGCATCAGCCGCCTGGCACAGCAGATCGGCGACCGGCTGCAGGGCGCCTCCCAGGCCCCGGAAGAGGTGCAGAAGGGCGTACAGCAGGTGGTAAAGGGCGCCTTCGACCGCCTGGAGCTGGTGTCGCGGGAAGACTTCGACATCCTCATGGATGTCATGCAACGCACCCGAATGCGGGTCGAGGCCCTGGAGACGCAGGTTGCAGCTCTCGAAGCGGCGCTGGAGGCCAACGGGTCGCAGGAGTCGACAGTGAACGAGCGTCCGGCGGCGTTGCCGGAGGCGCCCAGCGCGGAGGAGGATACGAGCGACGACGAAACCCGTCGCTGACACGCGTCTGACGTCGAGCGCATTCCCTCGGCCTGGGCTAGCCTGACGTCATGAGGGCTGCGAGGGATCGCTGATGACGCTGGCAATCATCCATACCCGGGCGGGTCTCGGCCTCGAGGCGCCCGAGGTACTCGTCGAAGTGCATCTTGCCAATGGACTGCCAGGCATGACCTTGGTGGGCTTGCCGGAGACTGCCGTCAAGGAGAGTCGCGAGCGGGTGCGAAGCGCCTTGGTGAACGCCGGCTTCGACTTTCCGCTGAGACGCATCACTCTCAATCTGGCGCCTGCCGACCTTCCCAAGGAAGGAGGGCGCTTCGACTTGCCCATCGCACTGGGACTGCTGGTGGCCTCCGGCCAGATACCGCCCGAGGCGTTGGAGAGTATCGAGTGTGCGGGTGAGCTGGCCCTGGATGGTCGGCTGCGCCCGCTGACGGGTGTACTGCCCTTTGCCATGGCGACGCGTCATGCCGGGCGCCGACTGATCGTGCCAGCGGCCAATGCCGACGAAGCCGCGCTGGCCGGTGATCTTGTCGTGCTGCCCGCCGATCACCTGCTGGAAGTGGTCGCTCATTTGCTGGATCAGACGCCCATCCCGCCCCATCGATCCTCGGCCGACGTCCGGGTCCCCGAGACAGGCGCTGATCTGGCGGAGGTGCGGGGCCAGCACCAGGCGCGTCGTGCCTTGGAGGTAGCGGCGGCAGGCGGACACAACCTGCTGTTTGCCGGGCCCCCGGGCACCGGCAAGACCATGTTGGCCAGTCGCCTGCCGGGCATTCTGCCGCCGCTCACTGAAGAGGAAGCTCTTGAGGTGGCCGCGATCCGCTCGGTCAGCGGGCTTTCGCATGCCGAGCAGTGGGGGGTGCGTCCCTTTCGGGCGCCTCACCATACCGCCAGTGCCGTGGCTCTGGTGGGGGGTGGCTCCAAGCCGCGGCCTGGCGAGATTTCCCTGGCTCACCACGGCGTGCTGTTTCTCGATGAGCTGCCGGAGTTCTCGCGGCATGTGCTCGAGGTGATGCGCGAGCCCATGGAGTCGGGCCAGATCCATATCGCTCGCGCCAGCCACGAGCGTCGTTACCCCGCTGGCTTCCAGCTGGTGGCGGCCATGAACCCCTGTCCCTGCGGCCACCTTGGCGATCCCCGTCAGGCCTGCCACTGCACGGCCGCTCAGATCCAGCGCTACCAGTCGCGTCTTTCGGGGCCTCTGCTCGATCGCATTGACCTTCAGGTCGAGGTGCCGGCGCTGGCGCCGGAGCAGCTCACATCACGAGAACCAGGTGAGTCTTCGGCGACGGTGCGCGAGCGGGTGCTGGCAGCAAGGGTTTGTCAGTCGGCGCGCGGTGTCCTGAATGCGCGGCTGGCCGGCCAGGCCCTGGAGGATGCCTGCGCTCTGCAGGCGGAGGATCGTGCCTGGCTCGCCGGCGTTCTCGAGCGGTTGAAGCTGTCGGCGCGGGCCTATCATCGGGTGCTGCGGGTGGCCCTGACGCTGGCCGACCTGGCCGGCGAACCGCACCCCGGACGCGACCAGCTGATCGAGGCCATCGGCTATCGCCAGCTCGATCGTCTATTGAGGGGATGAGGTAAGGTACTTAGAGAGCGGTGGCGTCCAGGGCGCCGGTGATCTCGCTGCGCCACGCCGGTACCTCACTCCCCGCGCGATGCAGTTCCAGTCGCAATCGATAGGGCAGTAAGTCGCGGTCCGAGAGACGCAGCCGGGGACCGTTGGCATCCAGACGGCTCTCCAGGCGCCACTGGTTGTTCCCGCCCCCGCCGGCCATGGCATTGCGCCACGCCAGCACCTGGGGGCCGTCGCGAACGGCCAGCAGGGCGCGGGTCAGACTCTCGAGCACGCGTTCTTCATCGAGTTGAAGGCGGCGGTCCACCTCCGGTTCGGCCAGCAGCAGTACCTGGTCGGCCGCTGGCCTGGGCATCGGCGGCGATGCCGTGAGCTGCTCGGCAGTCCGTTCGCCGAGCCCGAACAGCGCCTGACGAGGGGTGGTCGCCTGTTCAGGCGCGGTGGTACATCCGGTGAGCAGCAGGGCTGCCACCAGCAGGGAGCGAATAGCATTCATGGCGAGGTGGTCTCCCGAGGTGCCGTGCCGGCCGGCTCCAGTCCGGTGATGAAACGGTCGAGTATCGTGAACAGCTCACGGCGAATCGGCTCGGCCTCATTGACCAGGTGGTGACGCGCCTCGGGATGGCGATGGATCTCGGCGCGCGGAAATTTTCGCGCCATCACCTCGAGGTTCCACTCCCAGTCCACGGTCAGGTCCTGTTCACCCTGCAGGATCAGGACGGGAATCGGGCTCGGCGGCAGTGCCAGCAGCTGGGGCATCCAGCGTCGCATGGCGCCTACCCAATCCATCGCCAGGCGGTTGGCCTGCAGAGGGTCTCCCTCGCGCAGGAAGTCGATGAAATCGGCATCTGTGGAATTGTCGCGGAACTTGCGCGGGATGGAGTCCACGAAGGGTCCGACGAGGCGGTGCAACCAGCTCGACTGGTTCCAGCCCAAGGGGCGTACCAGCGGCGCCAGCAGTGCCAGGCCCGACCAGGCACCATCGTCCCCCCGGGTCAGGGCATCGGTCGCGAGAATGGCCGCGCCGGTGCTCTGGCCGATGCCCAGCCAGGGCCGGGGAGCCAGCCCTCTAAGCTCGAGGTGTTGCTGAAGATGGTGAAGGCAGCTGCCATAGTCCTTGAAGTCGTCGATGGAGGCGCGGCGGCCACTGGAGAGCCCGTGGCCGGGAAGGTCCCAGAGCACGACCCGCCAGCCCCGGGCGAGCAGACATTCCAGCAGATGGCGGTAGAGGCCGAGATGATCGAAGTAGCCGTGAACGACAAAGGCCGTACCGATGGGCGACTCGGGGCTCCAGACCTGGGTCCAGAGGCGGAAGTCGCCGGCCTCGAGGTAGCCCACATAGAGTCCTACATGCTCAGCAAGCAAGGGCGTCAGGCCATAGTGGCCCAGGTAACGTTCGAGGTCCTGGCCGGACAGGTCTGCTGGGGCCAGGGGCCCCAGCGCCTGCAAGGGGGTAAAGTCGCTCATCGGTATCTCCGCAATGCCCGTTCATGCTAGCGCCAAGCCGCCAGCCAGACCAGCAATGCCTCGGTGACTGGCGTCGGGCTCATCATTTGGTCTAGCGCCAAGCGGCAAGCCTCGGGAACGGGGTTTACATGTGGAAGTATTTTCCACAAAATTGATTCCACATTGTCATCAATCCCTGGCCGGCCGATCGGTGCCGTGGGGCACCGAGCAGCCAAGCATGAGGAGCACGACCCATGACCCAACGCATCACTCGCCATCGTCTTCAAGTGGCCGCCGAGCTGGACCGTTTCATCAATGAACAGGCGCTGCCGGGCACCGGCGTCAACCCCGAGGCCTTCTGGGCGGGCGTCGACGCCCTCTTTCACGATCTGACGCCGAAGAACCGCGACCTGCTCGTCGAGCGGGATCGTCTTCAGGAGAAGCTTGATGCCTGGCATCGCGAGCATCCGGGGCCGATCCGCGACATGCCCGCTTACCGCGCCTTTCTCGAGGAGATCGGATATCTCGTGAAGGCGCCGGCCAAGGTCGAGGTGACCACGGCCAACGTCGACCGCGAGATCGCTGTCCAGGCCGGCCCGCAGCTGGTCGTACCGGTCAACAACCCCCGGTATGCGCTGAACGCCGGCAATTCTCGCTGGGGAAGCCTCTACGATGCCCTTTACGGCACCGACGTCATTTCCGAAGAAGGTGGTGCCGAGAAGGGGACCAGTTTCAACCCCAAACGCGGTGAAAAGGTCATCGGCTACGCGCGCGGTGTGCTCGACCGTGCCGCGCCGCTGGCCACTGGCTCCCACCATGATGCCGTCAAGTATGCACTGCGTGACGGCCACCTGGTGGTCTCGCTGGAGGGTGGTCGCGAGACCGGGCTTCAGGACCCGGGCAAACTGGTGGGCTTCAATGGCCCTGCCGAACGTCCCGAGGCCGTTCTGCTGGTCAACAATGGCCTGCATCTCGAGATCCAGATCGATCCGAGCCATCCCATCGGCAAGACCGACCCCGCCGGCGTCAAGGACGTGGTGGCCGAGGCGGCGCTGACCAGCATCATGGACTGCGAGGATTCCGTGGCTGCCGTGGATGCCGAGGACAAGGTCGGTGTCTATGCCAGCTGGCTGGGTCTTATGAAGGGGGATCTGGAGGAGCAGGTCCAGAAAGGGGACAAGACCTTTACCCGGCGCCTCAATGCCGACCGCACCTGGCACAACGCGGAGGGTGGAACCGTCACCCTGCCGGGGCGTTCGCTGATGTTCGTGCGCAACGTGGGTCATCTGATGACGACCCCGGCAGTGCTCGATGCGACGGGCAATGAGTTGCCCGAGGGCATCCTCGACGGCATCCTCACAGGCCTGATTGCCCTGCATGACCTGAACAAGGGCGAGGGCGAGGCGCGCAACTCTCGTACCGGCTCCATGTACATCGTCAAGCCGAAGATGCATGGCCCCAAGGAGGTTGCCTTCTCCAACGAGCTGTTCGGCCGCATCGAGGATATTCTCGGCATGTCACGCGATACCCTCAAGATGGGCATCATGGACGAGGAGCGTCGCACCTCGGTCAACCTCAAGGCCTGCATCAACGAGGCCAGCTCGCGGGTCGTGTTCATCAACACCGGCTTCCTCGACCGCACCGGCGATGAAATGCATACGGCCATGGAAGCGGGTCCGATGATCCGCAAGGGCGACATGAAGGGGTCTGCCTGGATCCAGGCCTACGAGAAGAACAACGTTCAGATCGGCCTGGCCTGTGGTCTGCGTGGCCGCGCCCAGATCGGCAAGGGCATGTGGGCCATGCCGGACCTGATGGCCGCCATGCTCGAGCAGAAGATCGGTCATCCGAAGGCTGGTGCCAACACGGCCTGGGTGCCGTCACCCACTGCTGCTGCCCTGCATGCCCTGCACTACCACCAGGTGGATGTGGCGGCCGTGCAGCGTGAACTGGAGGAGCAGGGCGAGACGGATCTCCTGGATGATCTGCTCACCGTGCCGGTGGCCGAGAATCCCCACTGGGCCGATGAGGAGCGCCAGCAGGAGCTGGACAATAACTGTCAGGGTATCCTCGGCTACGTGGTGCGCTGGGTCGAGCACGGCGTTGGCTGCTCCAAGGTCCCCGACATCCACGACGTGGGCCTGATGGAGGATCGTGCCACCCTGCGGATCTCAAGCCAGCACATCGCCAACTGGCTGCATCATGGCGTGGTCGATGCCGCGCGAGTCCAGGAGACCCTGAAGCGCATGGCCAGGGTGGTCGACGAGCAGAACGCCGGTGATCCGGCGTACACGCCGATGAGCGTCGACTTCGACGCCTCGACTGCCTTCCAGGCCGCCAGCGACCTGATCTTCAAGGGCCGCGAGCAGCCTGCCGGTTATACCGAACCGCTGCTGCACCACTGGCGCGCCGTGCACAAGGCCAAGTAAGGCCACGGCCGAAAAAGGGGCGCCGGTCTGTCCGGGGCCCCGACATGACGCCCCTGCGGTCGCCACCGCAGGGGCGCTTTCATGAAGCGATCGTCGTTGAGTCGGTTGACGCTCGGCGACTGTCGGCCGAGCGCACGCTCGGCTATCGTAGAACCTGTCTGGCCTCACCCCTACTGCAAGGAGCCTGCCGATGACCGTGATGACCGCTGCCGCCATCGAGGATTTTCTCGATGAAGTCTTCCCCCAGCGGATGGGAACCATCGAGGGCATCGACGAGATGCGCGCGACCATGAGCCTGGCCATCGACGACGAGCATTTGCGCCCCGGCGCCAGCGTCTCCGGCCCTACCCTCATGGGGCTGGCCGACGTCTGTCTCTACGTGGCGATCCTGGCGCAGATCGGGCCTGAACCCATGGCCGTGACCAGCGACCTGCATTGTCGCTTTCTGCGACGCCCGCGCGGCGACCGCGATATCATCGCCAACGCGCGCCTCCTCAAGCTGGGGCGGCGCCTGGCGGTGGGCGAGGTGCAGCTCTTCTCCGACGGCGACGAACGGCCGGTGGCACTGGTCACGGCCACCTATGCCCTGCCCGACGGCGATTGAGGGCGGGCGCGTAGCACCGTTACGGCCAGCGTCAGCCAACCGGCGATCATCAGTAGCCCACCGAGCGGGGTGATCATCCCCAGCGCGGTCGCGCCGGTAAGCGCCATGGCATAGAGCGAGCCGGAGAAAAGCGCGATGCCGGCCGCCCAGAGCCCCAGGGCGAGGCGCTGGCCGGTGAGTGGAGTGCTGGCGCGCCAGGCCAGTACCGCCAGCACGGCCAGGGTGTGCCAGGCCTGGTAGCGAATGCCGGTTTCGAAGGCGGCCGCCAGCCGGGGCGCCAGCTGGCCCTCCAGCGCATGGGCGCCGAAGGCGCCGGCCATCACCACCAGGGCGCCGGAGAGCGCCGCACCGAACCACCAGCCTCTGTCCTGCATCCTCTTTCCTCGTATTGCCGGATCAACCTCGTGCGCTTGCCGCGCGCTTGATCGACCACCGTACCCCGGCGAACCGTAAGCCGCTACAATACGGCCCCTGATTCACGGGACTATCGCAGACAACCGCACTGCTCGGCGTGCTCCGCTCCTCGCCACAGTCAATTGCGATAGCCTTGTTCTGATTCACCGCTGGCAACGAGTGCCCCGAGCCATGAACGACCTGCGACACGATGACAAGACTACCTGCCCCGAGGTCCCGGGTGCCCCGCTGCATCGCCGCGGCATCAAGAGCTATGTGCTGCGTGCCGGTCGCATGACCCAGGCCCAGACCCGGGGTCTTGAGGAGATGTGGCCGCGCCTGGGTCTGACCCTCGCCGACGGTCGCCAGGATCTCGATGCATTGTTCGGACGACAGGCCTCCCGGGTGCTGGAGGTTGGCTTCGGCATGGGGGCCTCGCTGATCGAGCAGGCCGAGCGCCACCCGGAAACCGACTTCATCGGCATCGAGGTGCACGCGCCGGGAGTGGGCAAGCTGCTCGACGACGCAGCCAAGCGCGGCGTGTCCAACCTGCGTGTTTACCGCGAGGATGCCCTGGCGGTGCTCGAGCAGTGCCTGCCCGAGGCGAGTCTCGATACCCTGCAGCTGTTCTTCCCCGACCCCTGGCCTAAGAAGAAGCACCACAAGCGGCGTATCGTCCAGCCGGCCTTCGTTGAACTGGTGCGCACTCGCCTCAAGCCTGGTGGCACGCTGCACATGGCCACCGACTGGGAGGCCTATGCCGAGTGGATCGTCGAGGTGATGGACGCCGCGCCCGGCTTCGCCAACATCGCCGGCCCCGAGACGGCCCCCTATGTGCCACGCCCCGCGTTTCGCCCGCTGACCAAGTTCGAGACGCGCGGCGAGAAGCTGGGACACGGCGTCTGGGATCTGATCTTCCAGCGGGTCGACTGACTCGCCGGGGCTCGACTTGGTCCTTTGCCCGAACCTTTGCCCGAAGGTTCAGCTGACAAAAGAAAGGCCGCCCCGGTGGGCGGCCAAAAGACCGTGACTCGCAATGAGAGGGAGAAACCAGGGCAGGAGACTGGCAGGTTCCTGCCTGGCGCGGCGCCTCATCAACGCCACGATTCAAGTATAATCATTCGCGTTTATGCTGTCAATCGAAATGCGAACACGTTGCATTGGCAGCAGGCCGTCAACCGGCCAACCGAAGCCAGAGCGGCAGCGTCACCATGGCCAGCAGTGTCTGGCCGGTGATCAGGGCCGCCATCAGCTCGGCGTCTCCCCCCAGCTGACGGGCCAGGATATAGGCCGACGTGGCAGTGGGCAGGGCGGCGAAGATCAATGCCACGTCGCGGGTCACCGCGTCCAGCCCCAGCAGCTGAGTCAGAAGGAGTACCAGGGCCGGCATCAGTCCCAGCTTGATCAGATTGGCAACCCATACCCCGCGATCCAGTCTCAGCAGGGCGGCCGGACGCAGTGCCACGCCCACTGCGACCAGCCCCATTGGCAGGGCGGCTCGGCCCAGAAGCTCCATGCCCGGCTGACTCCATCCCGGCAGGCCAACGCCGCTCAGGTTGAGCGTAATGCCCGTCAGGCAGGCCAGGATCAGCGGGTTGCGGGTCAGGGCGGCGAGGCTCTTGCCCAGGCTTGCCGCTCCCAGCGTGCCGGCACCGATGAAGCTGGCCACGCAGAGCACGTTGACGACCGGCACCATCAGTGCCACCGCGACGGCGGCCACCGTGGCGCCAGCACTGCCGTGCAGTGCGGCCGCTCCGGCGACGCCGACGTAGGTGTTGAAGCGCACTCCACCCTGAAAGGCCGAGGTGAAGGCGGGCGGATCAAGCCGCAGCCGATCTTTCAGTCCCCAAAGCAGCAGGCTGAAAAGGCCAATGGCACCGAGCAGAGCCGTGGCCAGACGGGTGACCGGCACCTGGTCGACATCTGCGCTAGCCAGCGTCGATACCAGCATGGCGGGAAACAGCAGGAAATAGATCAGCCGTTCCATGCGAGGCCAGAAATCACCTCCCGGCTGACGCCACCAGCCGAGCATGGCGCCCAGCAGGATCAGCAGGAACAGCGGCCCCAGTGCATTCCCCACGCCTTCCATGACACCTCCCTTGATGGTCTCCCCTGCGACATCCTTGCGCACTTCGCCGCAGCCAAATGCTGATAAGCTTACCCAATCATGCCACCGATGGAGGCCCCGTTCTCCGCCATGTCACAGCACATCCTGTCATCGACCGGCGCGGCTCGGCCTCCGCTGCTTCGCCTGTTGATCATCTTCACCCTGCTGACGCTCGCCGTAGCACTCTGGTATCTGACCCGCTACAGCCTGCGCGACGAGGCCGGCGTGCACTGGGTCCCTCCGGTGGAGAGTCGCTGCGACCTCCATGCGGCGCCCTGCACGGCACGCCTGGGACAGGATATCTCGCTGCGCCTGGCGGTCGAGTCGGAGGGTCCCATCCGGGCCCTGGAGCGTCTTCCGCTGGAGGTTCGACTGACCGGCATTCAGGCCGAGTCTGCCCGCGTCGACTTCGTCGGCCGCGACATGGACATGGGGCTTCACCGCTTTCCTCTCGAGGCAGTGGGCAACGGTGTCTTCCGCGGTGAGGGTCAGGTGGCGATCTGCACCGAGTCGGTCATGCCCTGGCGAGCCAAGGTAGTGGTGGATACGCCCCGTGGGCGAATGGGGAGCTGGTTCGATTTCGACGTAGCGAGGCGATGACCATGACGCGACGAGGCATCTGGTGGGGAGTTGGCACGTTAGTGGTGCTGATCGCGATGGGTCTCGGCCTGTACCTGTATCAACAGCAGCTGAAAGCACCTTCGACCGGCGAGCCCCGGGGGGGACCGATAGAGCTGCCATCCACCGAGGGGGCGTTCTCACTGAGCCAGCTCGATGACGACCAGCTGGCCGTCGTCTTCTTCGGCTATACCTGGTGTCCGGACGTCTGCCCGATGAGTCTCGCCGTGGTGCGCCAGGTGATGGAGCGTCTCGACCCTGCACAGCGGCGTCGGGTGGTACCGCTGATGGTCTCTGTGGACCCCGAGCGAGACACGCTGGCGCGGTTGGAGGAGTATCTGACCTTTTTCGGTGACGACTTCATCGGCGCCACCGGCAGTCAGCAGGTGCTGGAGGAGCTGGCCGAACGCTATGGCGTGATCTGGCGCAAGGTGGAAACGCCGGATTCTGCCATGGACTACACCATCGATCACAGCGCCTCGCTGTTTCTGGTGAATCGCAACGGCGATATCGTGCGACGCGTTCTGCACTCGCCCACGTCGGGGCCGTTGCATGCCGCACTGGGAGAGGCGCTGGCCGAGGGGTGAGAGCGCGACCGGCGCTTCACTCGTCGTCAGGCGACTCTTGCAGGCGCTCGATCATGGCCATCAGCGCGCCCGTCTGAGACCCCTGGCGGCTGTCATGGAGAGGATCTAGCTGCCAGGTGCTCTCGGCAAAGCCCCACCAGTCCCAGCAGCCCTGGGGGTTGGGTAGGCTGGATTCTGCCTGAGGGTAAAGCACGACCCGCTCATTGACGGCAGCCCACTCGTTGAGGCCGCTGTGGCGAATGAAGGCGTCGTCGATCTGTTCGACATTCATGCTGCAGCCGTGCAGTGCCACACTGAGGTGACAGCTACCGTTCTCGCAGTTGTCCGGCACGAACAGGTAGCCGGTTTCTCCTATGCCTCGAGCGTCGAAGTCCGACTGGTCGAAGGGCACGAGCTCGCCGCGCGGGTCACCCGGTTCAGGAGGCGTCAGGTCGCCGTGCACCCATTCCAGCATCTGTCCGGCTATGTCCAGGTCGCAGGCCAGGAGGTGAGTTCCGCCGCCGTCGCGGCACTCCGCCAGTGTCTCCACGGGGATCCCCGCAGGCGCTTCCAGCGGCCAGCCGTGACCTGCCTCCTCGCTTTTCATGAACATCAGTTGATCATCGGGAGACGTCAGCCAGTGGCGGAACTGCTCGGCCAGCGCCTGGCCGAGTGCGGGAGCCACGGTATCATCCTGAGCGCCATGCCAGATGAAGACGTTCAGCTCCGCCAGGGCCTCGGGATCACCGACCAGATCGCGTTCCAGGTAGTCACGGTAGCGATTCTGCAGCTCCTTTAGATCCGGCAGGCCGCGCCGAGTCGACATGCACTGGCCCAGCGCCAGACCCAAGGAGCCGCGTGCGCAGCCCCAAGGTCCAGCGGCCGCGACGCCCAGTCCAGCGAAGCGTTCGGGCCACGCCACCGCCAACTGGGTGGCCATGTAGCCTCCCGAGGAAACGCCGAGCACGCTGGTCTCCTCACGGTCGACGTCGAGGCGAGGCAGCGATGCCGGTGGCTCCTGAGCAGCCAGCGGGGCCGCAAGTCCCAAGCAGAGGCTGGCGCCCGCCAGGCAGCGGAAGGCCTTTATCGGCGCGGCATCACTCACCGGCCACGTCGAGCAGTTCGACCTCGAAGATCAGCGTCTCGTGGGGGCCGATGGGACCCTGTCCCTGGGCGCCATAGGCAAGCTCGGAGGGAATCACGATCTCCCAGGTGTCACCCACGCTCATCAGCTGTAGCGCCTCTTGCCAGCCCTCGATGACCTGACCGACCTGGAAACTGACCGGTTCGCCGCGCTCGTATGAACTGTCGAAGACAGTGCCGTCGATCAGCGTGCCTTCGTAGTGGACCTCGACGGTGTCATCGGCCTCAGGCGTGGCGCCGTCGCCGGACGCCAGCTCGCGGTATTGCAGACCCGAGTCGGTGACTGTCACGCCTTCCTGCTCGGCGTTTTCGGCCAGATAGGCGTCGCCCTCTGCGCGGTTGGCCGTGGAGCGCTGTTCGACCTCGGCCTCGCGGGCGGCCATGGCCTCCTGCTGGAACGTCGTCAAGGCTTCGGCCATCTCCTCCTCGCTCATTTCAAGCTCGTCGCCCTCGAAGACGTCGCGGATAGCCTGGGTGAAGGCCTCGACGTCGAGGTCCGTGACATCCTGCTGGATGCTCTGCCCCAGGGTCACGCCGAGACTGTAGCCCAGCTTCTCGTCGTCGGTCGTCGGGGCGGCTGCCAGGGCCAGGGGAGTGGCGGCCAGCAGGGCCACCAGAGAAGCGGAGGTCAGCAGTGTCTTCATGAAAAAACCTTATGCGTTGGCGCGAAGGCGCCTCAAGTGGATATACGATGGTTCATCGTCGCCATGGGACCCCAACAGGGCCGGGCCGGTTCCGCACCCCACGAAACGGAGGGGGGATACCGGCCCGGGTAGCGGGTGGTGCGATGATCAGACGATCAGGGTGGGGCAGTGGGCCGAGCCCGCCACCCGCTGGGAAACGCTCCCCAGCAGGAGGCTCTTGTCACCGTTGGTGCCCTGCGAACCGATCACGATCAGATCACACTCGCGCTTGCGAGCGAAGCGCACGATGGTGCGCGACGGCCGCCCCCCCTTGACGAAGGAGCGGACCGATTCGGCCGGCACCCCGAGCTCCACGGCATAGGCCTTGGCACGTACCGCAATCTCGGTGGCGTACTCCTTCAGGGCGTCATCGGGAAGTTCGAGCCGCTCGGGTCTCACCATGGAGAGCGAAGCCTCGAGCAGGCTATGGTGCTTGAAGACGCACAGGATATAGAGCTCGGCCCCGGTCAGCAGCTGCAGCCCAGCGCCTTTTTCCAGCGCCTTGAGCGCACCCTTGGAGCCGTCTACCGGTACCAGTATCCGGTTGAACATGGGTCGTTACTCCTTGGATCAGCGGAAGGCCAGGTCGCGCAGGAAGAGAGCGATCTGCGGAAACATGATCAGCAGGGCCGCGGCGAGAATCAGCATGAACACGAAGGGCGGCGTGCCCTTGATCACGTCCAGGTAGGGACGCTTGAAGATGGCGATGGCGGTAAAGATATCACAGCCGAAGGGTGGCGTTGCCGAGCCGATGGCGACCTGCAGGGTGATCAGGATGCCCACCAGCACCGGGTCGAGGCCGGTAGCTGCCACGGCTGGCGCGAAGATCGGCGTCAGCACCAGAATCACCACGATGGGATCGACAAACATGCAGGCCACGAAGAAGGCGATGCAGATGGCGATCAGCACGCCCGTGGGACCCGCCTCGTTGATGCCCGCTGCCGTCAGGATTTCCTGGGGAATCTGTGCGAAGGAGATGATCCATGAGAAGCCGTTGCCTACGGCCACCAGGATGAACACCACGGCGGTGATCAGGCCGGTGGACTTGGCGATGGCGTAGATGTCGTTGACCTTCAGCGAACGGAAGATCAAAAATTCCAGGAAGATGGCATAGAGCACACAGGCCGCGGCCGCCTCGGTGGGACTGAACACGCCGCCATAGATGCCGCCGACGATGATCACCGGGAAGCCCAGTGGCCACAGGGCCAGTCGGACCGCGGTCAGGCGCTCGCCCCAGCTCGACTTCGGCTCGGTAGGCACCTTGCGCAGGGTGGCGTAGATCACACAGTAGATCGAGAACATCAGCAGGATCAGCAGCCCGGGCCCGATGCCGGCAATGAACAGCTCGGCGATGGAGGTCCCCGAGATGACGCCATAGATGATCATGCCGATGCTGGGCGGGATCAGGAAGGCGATATCGCTGGAGTTGATGATCAGGGCCAGGGTGAAGGAGTCCGAGTAACCGGCCTTGAGCATCTTCGGTCGCAGGGGTGAGCCGACGGCGACCACCGTGGCCTGTGTGGAGCCGGAGACGGCCCCGAACAGGGTACAGGAGGCGGCGGTGGAGACCGCCAGTCCGCCTTTCACATGGCCGATGAAGGACATCACCATGTCGATCAGGCGATTCGCCGACTGGCCACGCGTCATGATATCCGCGGCGAGGATGAACATCGGCACCGCGATCAGCGAGGCGGGGCGGATGCCGGCCATCATCTGCTGGATGAGCGTGTCCATCTGGCCCAGGCCATTGAACATCATGTAGAAACCGATGACTGCCGCGGTGATCAGCGGAATCATCATGGGAAAGCCCAGCAGCAGCAGGGCAATCATGGTGGTAACCATTATTGTCGTCATCGTGCGTTCCCCCGGGCGTTCTGCCCTGCGTCAGACTTCCGTTTCCGTGTCCTTGTAGCCGTCCAGCACCGCGGTCGACAGGTAGACATCCCGTGATGTCAGGTTCTTGACTGCGGTGAGCAGGTACTGGATACCGGTGATCAGGAAGCCCAGGGGTGCCCAGACATAGATGATCCAGATCGGGAAGCCCAGTGCCGGCAGGATCCTGCCCTTGGACTGCAGGTCCAGGATGTAGACGATCGAGTAGTAGAGCAGAAAGAACATCACCAGCGAGGTGAACAGCGCGATGAAGATCATCAACGCGCGGCGCCCTCCTACCGGCAGCGCGTCGTAGATCGCGGACATGCGGATATGACGGCCGTGGCGTGCGGCATAGCCGATGCCCGCGAAGGTGATCATGATGATCAGGATGCGGTTGATTTCGCCGGAAAAGAAGATGCTGTTGCCGAACACGAAGCGGGCAATGACGTTGGCGATCGTGTTGAACGCCATCAAGAGCACGCCTAAAGCCAGGATTGCCGCCTCCAGCTTGCTTATCAGGGTGTCGATGACCCCGAGTGGGCCAGGAAGGCCCGAGCGATAGTGCTTTTCGGCCTCTTCGTCGCTCATGTCGTTACTCCCTTTGCAACATGCGATGCAGGAAAGATCAGCGCTACTTTATAATCAGCATACGCCCGCAAGCGCTTCCCCGGGGCCGTCCGCATCAACGCTGGGTGCACGCTGACGGCGTCCTGGAACCTCCTGCCCGGAGGTCTATCGTCCAGAAACAACAGGGGGCGACCCGATGGGCCACCCCCTGAAGGCGGAAGTATGTGGACGTTATTCCGCGTCTTCAGTCACTGCCTCGAGGTCGGCCTTGAACTGCTCGAGCAGTTCCTGTCCGCTCTCGCCGGTCATCTCGATGAACTCTTCCTCGACCTGGGGTGCGCGCTCCTTGAAGGCCTGGATCTGCTCTTCGTCAAGGCGCGTCACCGTGCACTCGTCGCAGGCTTGCATGATCTTGTCGAGTGCCTCGTCGGCGAGGCCCTGGATGTGCTCGATGGTGTGATCATAGGCCGCATCGGAGGCTTCATGCACCAGTGCCTTGTCTTCGTCGGAGAGGCCCTCGAAGAAGTCCTGGTTGGCCATCATGGCGGTGGTGAACCAGCCGTGACTGGTGAAGGTCAGGTGCGGGGAGACCTCGTACAGCCCGCCCGACTCGATCCAGAAGATCGGGTTTTCCTGCCCGTCGATGATGCCGGTCTGCAGGCCACCATAGACCTCGCCCCAGGGCAGCGGCGTGGGCGTCGCGCCGAAGGCATTGTAGGTCTCCGCCAGCAGCGGGTTGGTCATGGTGCGGATCTTCTTGTTCTCGAAGTCCGCGGGTGAGGTGATCGGCTCGTCGGCGGTGACGACCATCTCGCCTTCCGGGTACATCTGCAGCAGTTCCAGGCCCTGCTCGGCGTAGAGCTCAGGGAACATCTCGTTGATGGCCTTGCTCTCGTCGAAGAATTCGAGCACGTGATCCATGTCGGTAGGCATCAGATACGGAATGAAGAAGATCTGTGCCTCGGGGATCAGCGAACCGGTGAAGCCGGGCGACTGGTTGACGAACTGCAGGATACCGTTCTGGGTCTGCTCCATGATGTCGTCGGATTCGCCGAGCTCACCGAAGCGATAGACCTGAACGCTGTGGTCGGAGTTTTCCTCGACGTAGCGCTTGAACTCCTGGGCAAAGACATCCTGAACGTCGCCCTCGTACTCCTCGTGCGCATAGCGCCAGTTGTCGGCGAATGCAGCAGTGGACATGCCGAACATCAGTGCGCCGATACCGGCGCCAGTCAACAGCTTATGTGACTTCATTCTTGTGGTCCCTCTGCAGGTTTGTCCGTGATGGAGGATGCCGCCATCAGCCGGTAACAGGTGAACATGACATTCACGCGTTTGAATTCAGGCTAGCGTGGCGGTCATGAAGGGTCAAGCTGGCTTTCCAGGGTTTTCAGGGCATTAAGATGGGATTCTTTCGTCACTCTCAGGCGGACGGCAAGACACTCTTCCAGGCGGCGATGCGGGGTCGGCAGACGCCGAAGTCGGTCACTCCGATGCGCGAGCTGCTCCAGGCACGACAGGGCTTCGCGCTCTGCCTGGAGTTCGGCCTCCTGGAGCGTTCGACGCAAGACGGCCACGGACTCGCGCCTTTCTGCCTCGGCCTTCAGCGCCCGGCGTAGTCGGCGAAGGGGGATCGTGACCTCTCGCTGCCAGCGGCGAATCGGGTCGGTAGGCTCGTCACACGTCAGCCCATGGGAATGCAACCAGCACAGCCAGAGCAGCTCGCAGACGTCCACATCGGCCTCCTCCTGAAGCAGCAGGCAGGCCGCCTCGACGCCGTGGCGCGCATAGAGGCAAAGCGCGAACTCCCACAGGGGGGCGTCGATCAGTCGGTCCCGCAGAGCGGACGTCAATTGGGTAGAATTGTCGGTCATGACACGGCTGTCGTCCCGGTGGGCGGCAGCCTCACGGACTGCCGAGTGGAGCCTGCATGATCGCACTGCGCCAAGTTTCCCTGCAACGCGGCACCCAGACCCTGCTCGAGG
>Ga0207414_1000240_pt1 | contig 26468 bp, 27 predicted proteins | sample PonA231FremontCA_2_FD_187269 | JGI IMG/M metagenome (GOLD analysis project Ga0207414, IMG submission 187269) | Marine sediment microbial community from Fremont, CA, USA - Pond A23 Sediment 1 (SPAdes) | ecosystem: Environmental > Aquatic > Marine > Unclassified | place: USA: Fremont, California...
AGCATCTCGAAGCTCAGGACGTCAAGGTTGAGTACCTCCTGATGCAGGACGTCGAGATGAACCAGCGTTTCGAAAGCTTCGTCGAGCGCCCTCTCGGACTCGATGAACTGTACGACAGAAACGCGACCGATCTCTCAGGCGGCGAACTCCAGCGCGTCGGCGTCGCGGCTTGTCTGGGACAGCAAGCCGACGTCTACCTCCTCGACGAGCCTTCGGCGTACCTCGATGTCGAGACGCGTGTCTCACTCGCAAAGACGTTACGCCGGTTCGCACGCGACGCCGAGGTACCCGTCGTCGTCATCGATCACGACCTCGTCTTCCTCGACTACATCGCCGACCGCGCCATGGTCTTCGACGGCGAACCGGGTGTTCGCGGACACGCGGGTGCGCCCGACGACGTTTCGGACGGCTTCAACGACTTCCTTTCGACCGTGGATATGACGTTCCGTAAGGATCCCGACACGGGCAGACCGCGCGCAAACAAGCCGGGGAGCCAGAAGGACAGGGAGCAACGTCAGACCGACGAGTTCTACGAGTAACGGCTTTCCCCGATCGACGGCTACCAACAGGTTTAATCTGCCGTCGCGCATCGGTAGAATGACAGACAGCCGATACCTCTAATGAACTACCAGCGCCTCATAGACTGGGTTGACGACCGTATCACCGAGTCACCCGGAAAGGTAATACTCGCGTTTCTCCTCGTCACCGCCGTCTTCTTTACGGGGTTGGGTAGCGTAGAGAGCGAGTCGGGTCAGCAACAGTTCATAGAGGATCTTTCTTCGTTTGAGGCTTTCGAGGATATACAGCGTAACTTCAACGAAAGCTTCTCAGAGACCGACCTGTCGACCACTATCCTCGTGGACTCGCAGAACGCACTGTCGAAACAGGGGCTTCTCAGGACGTTACGCGGACAGAAGAGGCTGGAGGAGTACGACCCGCTGATAGTGATCTCGTCCGACAGCCCCGCCGAGACGGTGGCGCGCGAACTCGACCCCGACGCTTCCACGGTTTCGGAGATGATACTCGCCGTCGAGTCGGCGACGGAGGGCGAGATAGACTCCGCGGTTCGTTCGGCGGACGCGGTAGGCGGCGGTTTAGGTGACGTGAGCGACGACTTCAACCCGGAAGCCGCGTCCGCCACCGCGGCTGAGATGTCGATAACACACGAGGGTTCGGAGGAACCTAACAACAGGGAGGAGAAGATAAACCGCGTGCTGTCGACCGTCGACGGTAAGTTCCGTGTTCTCGGCGACGCGCCCGACACGAACACCACCTCTCTCCTTATCGTGATGCCCGCGGCGTTGTTCTTCATAACGCTGTTCCTGATCGTCGCCTACCGCGATCTCATAGACCTGCTCATCGGTCTCCTTGCGATAGTAATAACCCTGATCTGGACGTTCGGCTTCCTCGGTCTCGCAGGAATACCGTTCAGCGTTCTCATAGTCGCCGTACCGCCTTTACTCATAGCCGTCGGCATCGACTTCGGTATACATTCGGTCAACAGGTACAGGGAGGAGACCGTCAAAGGGAAAGGTATCGTCGAGTCGATGAGGATAACCACCGACCAGCTTCTCGTCGCCTTCTTCATCGTAACCGGAACGTCGACCATAGGCTTCCTGTCGAACCTCGTTAGCGCCTTCCCGCCCGTACGTGACTTCGGTCTCGCCGCCGCCGTCGGCATCTCGTTCACGTTCCTCATCTTCGGTATCTTCCTCCCTTCGATGAAGGTCTACGCCGACAGGTCGCGCGAGTCATTGCCTATACCACAGATGGGTAACACGCCGCTTGGCTCCGACGAATCGCCGCTGGGTAAGGCGCTTAGCGTCGGCGTGGTCGCGGCTGACAAGGCTCCTGTCGCGCTCCTCGTGGTTATAGTCGCTTCGACGGGTGCCGTAGGCGTGTACGCGACGGGCGTCGACACGGGGTTCGGACCCGACGACTTCCTCCCCTCCGCCGAGACGCCCGACTACCTCCAGAGCCTGCCTGAGTCCATACGTCCGCCCGCCGAGTACGACTACGTTAAGAACGATAACTTCCGTGACAGGAAGTTTGATCAGACCGATCAGGTTCTTATGTACGTACAGGGACCGATGGAGAGGAACGGCGCTCTCGATCAGATAGACCGTGTCGGGAAGACACCGCCACCGACCTTTGAGCGCGATGGCGGGCGCGTTGATGACAGTAGCGTTATAGGTATCATCGAGGCGGTGGCTGAGACCGACCCGCGTTTCGCCGAACTCGTAGAGAGGAACGACGCAAACGGCGACGGAGTACCCGAAAACAACCTCGACGAGGTCTACGACGCCCTCTACGACACACCGTCGAGCGGTATAAGCAACTTCGTCAGCGAGGACAGGGACAGCGCACGTATCGTCTACTCGGTCGACACCGACGCGTCGGATACCGCCGTCACCGAGGACGCGTACGCTCTCGCCGACAGGTACAGGTATGACGCACAGCCGACGGGGTTTGCGGTTATCTTTCAGGAGGCTACGGACGTGATATTCACAACCGTCGTCGAGAGCCTCGTACTTACACTCATAGGAGCCGCGATCTTCCTCGTAGCCGTCTACTGGGTTCTCAAAGGAAAGCCCGCGTTGGGTATAGTCAACACGTTCCCTATCATTACCACCGTCGTACTCATAGTGGCGACGATGCGTTACTTCGACATTAGCTTCAACGTCATAAACGGCTCCATAGTCGCTATAACCATCGGTCTCGGTATCGACTACTCCGTACATGTCGTCCACAGGTTCGCCGATGAGTTCGAGGAGAAGGACCTTATACCCGCGCTCCGGCGTACGGTCGTCGGAACCGGGGGCGCTCTAACGGGTAGCATGCTGACGACGGTCTTCGGCGTCGGAGTCATAGGTCTCGCCGTCAACCCCGCTCTCGCCGTCTTCGGTATACTCACGGCGTCGAGCGTCTTCTACGCCTACCTGACATCGCTGTTCCTCCTGCCGACCGTCGTCGTCGCGTGGGAACGTCTCGTCGGCTTCAGGTAGCTTAGTCGGATGCGCCGAGAGGTTCGGAGTAGATATGCCTGCCGTCGAAAAACAGCATGTCGACGCCCATACCGGCGATGGACAGGCTTCCGAGGACGGCGAGTACGAGAGGGAGCGTCTCCGTAGTCCCTGTGAACCCGAACGGCAACGAAAGACCGAGGAAGACGTTACCCAGACCCGCAAGCCTGTACCATCCGAAACGTTCCGTAACGCGTGTGTCGAAGCCCGCAAGGAGGTTGAGAACACCCGCAACACCGAGCGCGGATACCTGAACGGCGAACAGAGGGCTGTCGAGTAGAGCGCCGGGGATGAGAGCAACAGACGCCGTGGAGGTCAGGAGTAGAAACGCACCGACGACGGCGCTAAGACGCCGTTGGGTTTTCTGTTTCATACGTCGAACTGGCGTCTAGCGGAAAAAAAGCTTCGGCTGTGGGAAGAACCGTCATACGAGGCGGTTACGGTCTGTCACGGTTACTGTTATGAGTCTCCGCGCCCATCTTCACGTATGCCCGAAACACTCGAACTCGTCTGTACCGACGACGGCTGTACGCTCGACATGTTCGAGCTACATTACACGTACGAGATACCCGACGACACGACGAAAGACGACTTTTCGTGCCCGTACTGCGGAGGGAACGAACTGACCGGGACGGACGTCTAAGCATGCCGGAGGTCGTTCAGATATTCGTCACGACCCCTTCGCTCGACGAGGCGCGCCCGTTCTACGAGGACGCGCTCCGTCTCGAACCCGAACGCGTCGGCGAGACGAGCGTCGAGTACGCGACACGAGACGAGGGCGGCGGAGCTTCTCTCAAGGTACAGGAGGAGTTCGACGACGAAACCTTCGCCGAGTTCGGTCTGCGCCCCCCGCCCGAACCGCCCGCGCGGGGCGACGGGGCGGTCTTCGTCCTCGGCGTCGAAAGTATCGACGAGACCGTGAAACGCGTCGAGAACGGCGTCGGTGAGGTCGTGCAGAAACAGCGTTCGGTTCCGTGGGGCGACCGTATCGCACTCGTCCGTTCGCCCGCGGGGTACGTCTACGAGCTAAGGGACTGAGACAGCGCCGTCGCCCTCGTCTTCCGCCGTTTCGAGCGAAGCGAACCCCGCGCGTACCTCCTCGTAAGTTTCGTCGAGAGCCTGAACGATGACCTTTGTGTCGCTCGTGACGGGCATGAAGTTGGTGTCACCCTCCCACCGCGGGACGATGTGTGTATGGAGATGGTCGTCTATAGAGCCGCCCGCGCCCGTACCGAGGTTCAGACCCGTGTTGAAGCCGTCGGGCGAGAGCGAGGCGCGGAGAGCGTCGAAGGTCGCCTGTTTGAGACGCGCGTGATCGACGAGCGTCTCGTCGTCAAGTTCGGCGTACTCCCCCGTATGCGTATGCGGAACAACCATGACGTGTCCGGGGTTGTACGGGCTGTTGTTGAGGACGACGAAGGACTGCGACGACCGAGCGACGACGCGTTTCCCACGGTCGTCGTCCGTGTCCCTCATACCGCAGAAGACGCATCCGTCGTCTCCTCCGTCGTCGCGTCTTACCCAGTCGATACGCCACGGAGCGAAGACCTGTTCCATACAGAAAGGTCGGCTTGGTATGACTTATACCTGTCACCAAAACTTAGTGGCGGCAGGAACATTCTACCGTGTGATACAGAGCGACAGATTCGGGGATGCGGTAGCTGTCTCGGAGACGCTCGTCCGTCTGGTTGAGACCGTAACAGCCTACATACTCGTAGGACTGTTCGCCGTAGGTGTCTTCGATCTGGGTCTGGTGATACTCGAACTGACCCTGTCGGGCAGAATAACCGAGGCGAGCGAGGTGGTGGATCTGATAGACACGGCGTTGCTCCTTCTCATAATCGTCGAGATATACCAGACGCTTGTCGCATACATACAGAAGAACGAAGCCAAGATGGTCGTGAGAACGGTGATATACGCGGGCGTGATAGCGATGGTGAGGAAGATAATAGTCTTCCAGACAGGGGACTACGCGTCAGCGACCGACGCGCTCGTAGTCGCCTCCTCGTACACTCTGATACTCGTAGGTCTCGGTGCCCTCCTGTTCGTCAACTACAGGGTTTCGTGGGAGAAGGAGGAGACGACGGGGACGGAGAACGGCGGCGGGGATACGGGCTGACGATGGCGAAGCTTCAGCATGTCGAACTCTTAAGTATCACCCATGTTTAAACGGCTTCATGGGTACAGACGACGAACAGGACGTGAGCGTGGAGGTAGAGGAGGACGACGGCGTGACCGTCGTGGAGGAGGCGCGCGAACTTGAGCGCCGTCTCAAGAGGGTGTTCGGACGCACCGCACTGACGACACGCGTCGAGGACGAAGGCGAGAGTGTGGTCGTCAACGGCGACGGCTGGCAGTTTACCGCACGCGGCGACGAGGTCGTTTTCAAGCCAGCCGGGACGCCGTACAGGAACGTACGGAAAGTCGCGGATCTCGAAGCAGTCGGGAAGGAGGACGGCGGCGTCACCTTCGTCTTCGGTGACGAGGAGTTCGTCCTGGGTAAAGGGGTGGAGCACCGACGGTGACCGACGTAGAGGTCGAGGAGGCGGATCTTTCGGAAGGCGAGGACGGAGAAGACGAAGAGGACGGCGGACGGAGACGTATACTTGGCGCATTCGCCGACTTCGTCACGGAGGTGATCCGTATCCTGTTCTCGGAGGTGGTGGGGTACAGGCTTTCGCGCGCACGCCGACGCCTCCGTATACTCGGTATACTCGCTCTGGCGTTCTTCGTCTTCGGCTTGCTCGCCTCTGCGGTCTGGTTGCTCGTCGGCGTCGTCTTCCTCGTCGAACGTTTTCCCTCCACCGCCGACCCGCTCGTCTTCGCGGCGGGCGGCGTCGTCGGCTACCTCGTCGCAGTCGTCGCGGGTCTCGTCTACACGGGGTAGAACGTTGGCTATATGCGGCACGCCGCCGTTTCGTAGCCATGGACGAACGCGTAGAAGAGCACGCACGTATACTCGTCGAATGGTGTACGGATATCGAAGACGGCGACGACGTCGTTGTGAGCGCCAGCCCTGAGGCGCACGAACTCGTCGTTGCTCTGCACGGTGAGATAGGCGAACGCGGCGGCAACCCGCTGACGCTCTACTCGTCGGACGAGGCTTCGCGCGCCTACATGAAGGCGCATGACGGGGAGTTCAGCTTACCCGAACAGTCGCTTGGGATGTACGAGGAGGCGGACGCCGTGATAGGGATACGTTCGGATCCCAACCTGTCGGCGATGTCGGACGTTGACGGCGACAAGCTCGCCGAAAGGTCGCGCGTCACCAAGCCGATACAGGAGGAGCGGCTTTCGACGCAGTGGTGTCTCACACAGCATCCGACGAACGCACACGCGCAGGAGGCGGGTATGTCGCTCGACGAGTACCGCGACTTCGTATACGGAGCGATACTACGTGACTGGGAGGAGGTCGAGGAGTATCAGGAAGAGCTACGCCAACGTCTCGAAGACGCGACCGAGGTACGTGTCGTCGCCGACGAGACGGACGTGACGATGTCCGTCGACGGTATGCATGCGGTCAACTCCGCGGGACGGCACAACATGCCGAGCGGTGAGGTGTTTACAGCGCCCGTTCCGGACTCCGTCGAGGGAAGCGTACATTTTGACAAGCCTCTCATACACCGCGGGCGCGAGATGGAGGGCGTCCGTCTCACCTTCGAGGAAGGTGTCGTCGTTGGGTCGTCGGCGGAGCGCAACGGGGACGCGCTCGACGACCTTCTCGACACAGACGAGGGTGCACGCCGTCTCGGCGAACTCGGTATAGGTACCAACCGCGGCATAGACACGTTCACCAAGAACATGCTTTTCGACGAGAAGATGGGCGAGACGGTACATATGGCTCTCGGACGCGCGTACGACGAGAACGTAGGCGAGGGGCGCGAATCCAACGACTCGGCGGTGCATGTCGACATGATTCTGGACACGAGCGAAGGTCGCGTCGAGTTCGACGGCGAGACGGTGCAGGAGAACGGTGAGTTCGTGTGGGAGTGAACGACGACTGGAACCCAGACAGGTACGAGTCCGACCACTCATACGTCTACGACTACGGCGAGGATGTCGTTGACCTGCTGGCACCCGAAGAGGGTGAACGCGTCCTTGACCTAGGGTGCGGGACGGGACGCCTGACCGCCGAGATAGCCGACCGTGGCGCCGACGCGACGGGAGTCGACAGTTCGGAGGAGATGGTCGGTGAGGCGCGGCGCAACCACCCCGACCCGAACTTCATCGTCGGCGACGCACGCGGACTCGAATTCGAGGACGAGTTCGACGCCGTCTTCTCGAACGCCGCGCTCCACTGGATACCTGAGGAAGACCAAGACGACATCGTCGCCTCGGTTGGGCGCGCGCTCTGCGACGGCGGTAGGTTCGTCGCCGAGATGGGGGGTTCCGGAAACATCGCTCAGATACGCGACGCTACCCGTGACGAACTCACCTCGCGCGGATACGAGTACGATGACCCGTGGTTCTTCCCGTCAGTCGGCGAGTACGCTTCCGTTCTGGAAGGGAACGGCTTCGAGGTGCGCCGCGCAGTACTCTTCGACCGTCCGACGGAGCTCGGCGGCGAAGAAGACGGCTTGAGGAGCTGGCTCAGGATGTACGCCGGGAGTATACTGTCGCCCGTGCCCGAAGACGAAGCCGAGGAGGTCCGCTCCTCCGTCGAGGAACGTCTCAGGGACGGACTCTACGACGAGGACGAGAGCGTCTGGACAGCCGACTACCGGCGTCTCCGTTTCGTCGCGTACAGGAGGTAGCTACGCGACCGCTGGCTCTCTCTCCGCGTACTCAGTCTCTTCCTCGGTCTCGTCTATCCCCTCCTTTATCTCCTCGTACTCCTCCATCAGTTCGGGCATGTGCACGTAGCACATAACGTTCATAATTATTCGTTTGGTTTTTCATAAGTCTTTCGCAGGTCGGGGGAGTGGGCTACAGTTCGTCGAGGAACTCGACGAGTCTCCGGTTCACAAATCCGGGGTTCTCGTCGTTCGACGAGTGCCCCGCCTCGGGAACGACCGAGAGACGCGCGTCGGGTAGCGCCTCGACCGTCTCACGCGCCCTTTCGACGGGGATGGACACGTCCTCCTCACCGTGTAGCGCGAGGACAGGTACATCTATCTCGTCCATACGGTCGAGGATGTCGTCGCGGTGGAGCCAAGAACGTACCTCGTTGACGACCGCTTCGGGGGTGTACGAAAGCCACCGCCGCGTCCAGTTCTCGACGAGTTCGGGACGGTCGTCGCGCGTCGTTTCGCCGAACAGTACCTGCGCCGTCGTCCGCGCGAGGGGTTCGGGTACGGCGTCACTTCCTTCGAGAGTCGAGACCATCGCCTCGTACGTCTGTCTCTGCGCCTCCGTATGCGTACCAGCCATCGAGTCGATGAGGACGACACCGTCGACACGTTCGGGATGACGGAGTGCGAGACGGAGCGCGACGAAGCCGCCCATCGACATGCCGACGTAGACGCATGACTCTATACCGGCGTTGTCGAGAAGGGCGACGGCGTCACCGACGAGGTCTTCGAGGTCGTACGCCGGCGCGTGGTACTCCGTCCGCGCCCGCAGGTCGTAAGCGACCGTCCGGTAGCCGCCCGCATCGGCGAGCGCCTCCGCCTGCGCGTCGAACATCGTGCGATCCATCAGCGTTCCGTGGGCGAAGACGACCGCGGGCGCGTCCTCGTCTCCGCGTTCGTCGTACAGGCTCGACCGCGTCGCGTAGCCGCGGCGTGCTATGTCGTCCGCCATGGTCGTCGTTGTCGTCACATCGTAATAAAACAGGATGCCGCGCCGAACTACTCGTACTCCTCGCGTAGCTCTTCCGCCGCCTGCGACATGTTTTCGAGCTTCCCGAACGCAACGTCGCGCGGAAGAAGCTTTACGCCGCAGTCGGGGTTGACCCAGACCTGTTCGGGGTCGACGAACCCGAACGCACGCTCTATATTGCTCTTTATTTCGCCAACGGCTTCGACCTCGCGGTCGTGTATATCGACACAGCCGAAGCCGATCTCCTTGTCGAAGTCGTGCTCGGCGAACTCCTCGACGTGTGCGAAGTCTTGGTTGACGAACTCAAGCGAGAACTGGTCGACAGGGATGTCGAGCATACGCGGGTAGATAGCGCCGTAGTCGCCGTAACAGACGTGCATTATCTGGCGCTCGATGTTGTCGTGCTCCTCCTTTGTCACGCCGTCGACGACCCGTTGGGTCGCCTCAACCACGAGGTCGATATCCTCCGGACGTGTCGAGAGCGCGGGTTCGTCTATCTGTATGTACTTCGCCCCCGCGTCCGCGAGACGGCGGATCTCGTCGTTGACTATATCGGCGAGACGCATTATGAGTTCGCGCTTGTCGCCGTAGACCTCGTCGAACGACCAGTCGTATAGCGTGTACGGACCCGTGATAGGAACCTTGACGCCGTGTCCTTCGCTCACGGCACGGCGCGTGAACTCGAACTCATCGACGAGCATCGGTTCGGGGTCGCCGAGTTCGTCGACGACGCTCGGCTTCTCGAAGTAGTTGTTGCCCCAGACGCGTACGGGTCCGTTAAAGTCGTATCCGGGTATACGGTGTGCGAAGTACTCGACCATCTCTTCCCTGCGCATCTCACCGTCGCCGAGTATGTCGATCCCCGCGCGTTCGTGCTCGTCGGCGACGACACGGACGGCGTCGTCCATCGCCTCTTGGAGACGTTCGTCGCTAAACTCACCCTCCTCGTTGAGGTTGCGCACCCTGTTGAGCCACTTTGGCTTGGGATGGCTACCGATTACCGTCGTCGGGAACAGCTTTTCGTGCACCATTATGCCTCCACCTCCCCTGCGGCTTCACCGAGACGTTCTACCTTCTCTTTCATAACCGTCCACGGCAGAAAGTCGAGACCGCACGACGGCGAAACGTATGTCGTGTCGGGTTCGGCGTGGTCAAGAACCTCCTCAACCGTCCCGACGAGTTCATCTACGGATTCGAGACGCGTGTTACGCGCGTTCATACATCCGACCGCGAGCGCGCCGTCCGCGCCGTACTCCTCGACGGCTTTGAGGTTACCCTCGCCCGAAACGAGGTCGATACCCACGCCATCGGCGATGTCTAAGAGCCGCGGGTACGCATCGGCTATCTCGCCGAAGTACGTCGTGACGATCACGTCGGCGTCGACGCCTTCGACCGACCGTTCGATGGTCTCGATTCCGTCGTCGACATCGACGCCATCGTCGTTGACGCCCGTAAGCGAAGGCTCGTCCAGCTGTACCGTCTCAGCGCCAGCGTCGGCGAGAGCACGGAGTTCCTCGTTGACAACGTCGGCGAACGCACCGCGGTACTCGTCGCGCGAACCGTAATGCTTGTTCTTCGAGAGACGCGCGAGCGAGTAAGCGCCCGCCATGACGGGCTTTAGGTCGTTCGATGCTACACCGACGGAGTCGTCGTACTGTCCGACGGTGATCTCACCCGAACCCGTGAGTTCACCGACGACCTGCGGCTGTCTGTAGAAACGGTTGTTGTCGTAGAAACGTTTTATGCCGCCCATCTCAACGCCGCCGAGACGCGTCGCGGGGAAAGCGATTATGTCGTCCCACGATAGCTGTCCCTCGGTGACGAGGTCGATACCCGCCGACTCCTGTATCTCTACGACATCGCTACGTCCTCTGTGGAACAGATCCTCAACCTTCTCCTCCGCCTCAGGTCCCATATCCTGTTTCTGGTATCCCTGTACCTCCTTCAACGCCTCTATGAGGTAGTCGGGGCGCGGGAAGTATCCCGCGGTTGTCGAAGCTACGTCTGTCATCTCCCCGACGTATTACGCGGGGGCATAAACACCTTTCTTTCTATTACACGGGGACATAGACCGTTTTCCGACCACCGATGGCTTCATTACCGTCGAACGCGGACGTGTCATAACATGAGGGGGGCGCTTCGACGGCTGGGTGGCTGGAGACGCGTCGGTAGCGATAGCGACGATGAGCCCCCGGATACCGTTGTACGTGAGATACGGAACGCCGTGAAGGCGTACGAAAATGTCCACGAAGGGACGCCGCATAGACAGGCTTTCGATGTCGAGTACGGCGACCGTATCTACAGGGCGAGGGTCAGCAGGGACGGCGGGACGCATTACTACCGCGCCCCGAACGTCTCGACGGTACGTAGAACGGCGGTCGGTGTCCGAAGGGTCGCGGGCGACGTAACCGCGTCGGTCGAACGTCTACGCGACGACCCGACGGCGCTTACGGCGACAACAACCGTCTTCTCCGCCTTCGTCTTTCTACTCGTCGTCGGTCTCGTGGGCGCTATGGGCTTCGGCGCTGTCGGCTCTTCGGACGGTAACGTTTCGAACGTGACCGGTGTTGAATACAGTCCGTTCAACGCGTCGGGCGACGTTCTCGACGACAGCTTCGACTTCAACGAGGTCAGGGCGGAGCGCCTCGTCATGGAGGAGACGAACGAGGTCAGACGTGCGCACGGAGTGGAGGCGGTAGAAAACGTCGGTGCGCTCTCGGAGTCGGCGACAGTACACGCAGGGAACATGGCACAGAACGAGTACGTGGGTCATATCACACCCGCGGGCGAGGATGTGGGCGACAGGTACGGCGGCGCGTGCGACTCATCGCGGTACAACACGCGCGAGTACACCGAGAACGCCGCCGCCGTCGCTTTCGACGAACCCCTTGACCGGTGGAACGGTACACGGCTTCAAAACGAGAACGAGGTCGCGGGTTTCGTCGTCGAGGCGTGGATGCGCTCGCCCGACCACCGCGACAACCTGCTTGAGTCCGACCGCGAGGGTATGGGAATCGGTGTACAGCTACGTGACGGAAAGCTGTTCGTCGTTCAGGCTCTCTGCGGCTCGGCGTCGGATTAGAGACGTACTTCGACGCCCGCGTCTGCGAGGACGTTTTTAGCCTCCTCGACAGTGTACTCGTCAAAATGAAATATAGACGCGGCGAGCCCGGCGTTCGCCTCCGTCTCGCCGAAGACCTCGACCATATGCGCCGGAGAACCCGCGCCGCCCGAAGCGATGACGGGTATCGAGACGTTCCCGCTCACGGCACGCGTCAACGGCAGGTCGTAGCCTTCCTTTGTTCCGTCACCGCTCATGCTCGTGAGAAGAATTTCGCCCGCGCCGCGCTCCTCGACCTCCTGCGCCCAAGAGACGGCGTCGACGCCCGTGGGTTCGCGCCCGCCGTAGATGACGCATTCGAACCAGCACTTCGTCCCCTCCTCGTCCTCGAAGTAATGGTCGCCCGACGAGTCGTAGTTGCGCCGTGCGTCGATTGCGACTACGACGCACTGGGAGCCGAAACGTCGCGCGGCGCGGTCGATGAGTTCGGGGTTCTGGAGCGCCGCGGTGTTCATGCTCGTCTTGTCCGCGCCCGCACGGAGCGTCTCACGTATGTCGTCGCACGACGAGATACCGCCGCCGACGGTAAGGGGTATGAAGACCTCGTCGGCGGTTCGTCGCACCACGTCGAGCATAGTTTCGCGCCCCTCCGACGACGCAGTGATGTCGAGGAAGACGAGTTCGTCAGCGCCCTGCTCGTTGTACTTCTTTGCGAGTTCGACTGGGTCGCCCGCGTAACGGAGTTCCTCGAACTGTTCGCCCTTTACAACGTCTGCGTTTCCTTCATCGTCGAGCGTAACGTCGAGGCATGGAATGACGCGTTTTGCGAGCATCGTTTTTCTTCGTCTGCGAAGACGCGGTGACACCGTAAAAGGTTCGCGTTACCGTCCGGTGCCGACCGCGTACCTCGGTTCCCGCCCCGACGAACCCCGCCGTCAGTACACGTCGAAGACCTGTGCCTCGTGGTACCTCTCCCACAGAAGCACCGCCGGCGGTAGTGCGACCACCGACATGATGAACGAGTAGACGACGCTAAGAGCCATCAGGAGACCGAAGTCACCGAGAACCGGCGTGATGGCGAGCGCGAGCGCACCGGTTCCTAACGAGGTGGTTAGCATGCTTCCGAGTAGTGCGCCGCCCGTACCCGAAAGCGTAATCACCATCGCCTCGTGTGCGTCCGCGCCCGCGTTGAACTCATCGATAAACCTGTGCGTCGTATGCACCGAGTACGCGATCCCAAGCCCGATCGATATGGAGAGGATCGTGGCTGTGAGGGCGTTGAGCGCCATCCCCAGATACCTCATCGTACCGAGGAGGTACGCGATCGCTATCAGTATAGGGAAGACGTTTACGACGCCGAGCATCGGCTTGCGTTCGAGAGCCGTGTAGGCGATTATGAGGAACAGGGCGGTTAGGGCGACTGCGATAATCAGACCCTGTATAGCCGAGTCGAAGATAATACCCGTTACGGCGTCGAAGACGACTATCTGACCCGTCGCTGTTGTCTGGAGACGGAACTCCTCGGCGAACTCACGCGTGTCCGACGCGGCGTCCGCCTGCGAAGCGTCGGAGTCGATAGCGTACCGTATCTGTGCGCTCCGGAGGTCAGGGCTAAGATACTGCTGTGCCGTACCTCCCGCGGACGAAGACATGACCGCGTCGTAGATACGCGGCAGGTTACGGTCGGGGATACCGTCGTTGTCTATGTCGTTGCGGTCGACGAGACGCGCGAACTCAGGGTCGCTTTCGGCGTGCGACCGTATCACCGTAACTATACTCTGGGGCTCTGCCGTACCCCCGTCACCCACCGCGAGAGCCCCCGGCGCGTTGTCGTTCGGATCGGTGAGCGAGTCGAGAGCATGCCCCTGTCTGAAGTTCCCTTCGACGTACAACTTGACCGACTGATCCTGATTGGTCGAGAAACGATCCTCCAGCAGGTTGATCGTCTCCGTAACCGTGTACTCGCTCGGCGCGAACGGTTCGGGTAGCGATGTCACGTAGTCGGGCTGGTTCGCCGGGGGTAGGAAGTCCTCAGTCTCGAACGATGTATTGACGCCGCTTCCGTACAGACCAGCCATACCGCACGTTACGAGCAGAACAAGGACGAAAGCAACGGGTGCGTAACGGCTGACGCGTGCGGGGAAGGCTAAAAGACGACCGAGTGCGGATCCCTCGGAGGCTATGGGCTTCGAGTTGAACTCGGGGAAGTTTAACGAGTCACGTAGCCTGTCCACCTCCAGCTTCAACGACGGTAGGAAGAGACCGAATATGAGGAAGGTGAAGATGATACCGATCGCCGATGCGATACCCATGTTACGTATAGGCGTAAGATCCGAGATCACGTTCGCACCGAAGCCGAAGACGCTCGTAACGGTGACGATGACGAAGGCGACCATGAGCTGGTTGTTTGCTTCACGCATCGCCTCGACCGCCTCGTAGCCCTGTACCGCCTCCTCACGGTACCGGTTTATGATATGTATACCGAAGTCGACACCGACCGCGAGCAGGAGGACGGGTACGGATATCATCTGCTGGTTGAACGGTATCCCCGAAAAGCCGAGGAAGCCGAACGTCCATATGACCGTCATTATCAACGAGAGAAGACCGAGCGTGAGGTCGATAGGGTCACGGTACGCGACGACGAGGAACAGGAGTAACAGCACGACGACGACGGGCATTACTATCAGAAGCGAGTCACCTATGACGCTCGCCGTCTCTGCGCTGGTCACGCCCGACCCGAACGCACGTATACCGCCCGGCTGGTCGGAGGCTATCGCCAGCACCTCCGTCTGTATATCCTGAAGGTCGGAGTCGGTGAACTGCGGCGGAACGTCGTGCGTAACCACCGTAATCGAAGCCGACGCGGAGACGCTCGTCGGGTTGAAGTCGTTCGATACAGTCCCCCTGAAGCCGGGGCTGTCCCCTAACTCACGCACCGCCCGTCTGACACGGGTTGCGCTCGCAGACCTGACGGTGTTCAACTGCTCCGTCGCAGTCGTCGCCGAAGGGTCGATCGTCTGCGCAACCAAGGTGGCGGGACCGCTCGCGCCAGCCATCCTGATCGAGTCACGTCCGTCTGCCTCCTTGAGCACCCTCAGGTTTCTGACGAGCGAACCCTTGGTCAGTACGTTGCTACCCGACTGTATCAGCTGTGTCGACTCGTCCTCGGAGGCGAAAGAAGGCTCGAACTCCTCGTTTATAGCGTCGAGAGCCTCCTGCTCCGGAAGCCCTTCGGTAAACGAGTCGGTCGCCTCCGTGTCGGTGCTCACAAGCCCCATACCGGCTACGAACACCAACGTAAAGACGAGGAAGACGGCTATGACCTTCCTCGGGCTGTCGACAACGGCGTTGTTGAGGCGTTTGGTCGCATCGTCGATGTACTCAGCGACCGACATCGGCTACTTTCGCCTCCGGTACACGACGAGACCCCCTGTTCCGAAGAGCATGAGGGCTACGACGATGACGGGGAGCGGAAGCCCTCCGGCTTCGGCTTCGGTCACGTCGATGGGAAGGCGGTAGGTATCCGAAAGATGGCTGTCACCGTCGGTGTCGTCGTACCGGACATCGACGGAGATGGGGTACGTGCTGTCCGGTGTCGCGGACGCCGTCGACGTAAGATCGAAGGTCAGATCAGCCGTCTCGCCGGGTTCGAGCGACTGCACATACCCCGTGTCGGTATCGCCCGTGTCGAGAGGGTCGTCCGCAAACAGACGCGCCTCAACATCGTCCGCCGTCTCGTTGAGGTTGTTCGTCAGTGAGATATCGACCGTACGCGAACCTCCTGCGCTTATGGTTCGGTTGACAATCTCGACACCGAACCTGTCCCTTTCGGGCGCAACCTCAGCCTGAACGTCGAGCTTGTCGTAGCTTTGGAGTTCCTTGTCGCTATCCCTGTAACGGACGGAGAAACCGACCGACTTCTGACCGTCCTTGGCTTCGGTGCTCACCGAGATAGGCAGGCTGAACGACGATGACTCTCCGACATCCACTGAGCCTACAGCCGTCGTCTCCTCTATAGGCGTAACCGTCTGCGAGCTGTCGGCGTACCGGACAACGACGCTGTCGGCGGGCTGAGGACCCGTGTTCTCGATCTCGCCGTGTATACTCCCTTCCTCACCGACACGGAGCGACGAGGTTATGTTGGAGAAGCTGAAGCTCTGTTCGTCGCCCACCGACATCGTTGTGGTGGCGACGGGCGACTCGTGTGTGACGCCGCCCGTGGACTCGTACTTCACCGTCGCGTCGACGGGGTACGAGGCTGGTGTAACGTCGGAGTCAGCACCAGCAGTAACTGAGACACGCGTAGCTTCGCCCGGAGAGAGCGAGTCGGATACGCTCACCGTCTTGGCTGGCTGTCCCGTCCCTAGGTCGCCAAAGAAGACACCCGTCTCGTCGGCGGTCAGCGTTACACGTGGATTACGCGCCGTCTCCACACCCGTGTTTCTGACACGCAGGACGTAGCTACCGCTGTCGCCCGCTATGACGTTCGACTCCACGGCTTCGACGGAGAAACGCGCGTCGTCCTCGACTATGAGCGTGATATACTTCGTCTTCTCAGTCGAGAAGTCGCTGTACCGTGTACCTCCGCCTCCAGTCCTTTCTGCGAGGCGTGTGTAGTCGTAGCTAACCGTTATAGGCACACGGTAGCTACCCGCTTCGAGGCTGTCGCTAACGTCGAACGTGAACTCCACGGGGTCGATACCGCCTGTCGGAACGGAGCTTGCGACGATAGAGCCTGAGTTTAGCTCCATACCGTCGGGAAGGCTTCCCTGATCAGCCTCGAAGACGGCGTTACGCGCCGTCGTTACGCGCGCTTCAAGATCGCTTGGTCCCGCGCGTGTGATATCGCCGCTGTTCGCCACCTGCACCGTAACCGTCTGTGACGTACCCGTCTGTATACGGTTGTCGGGCGTAGAAAGCTCTATATCGGGGCTTCCGACAACCTGCGGCGTGCCGTCGGAGGCACCCTGTGCGGAGGCGACAGCCGGAACCGTAACCGCGGCTACCACCAGTAAGGCAACTGTTGCTATACGGTAGTCTATAACTGAGCTGTTTCTCATTACGGTTGGAGTAAGCAAGACGACGCGTATAAGACTGTTGATTAAACATTCAATCAACAAGCCTTATAAACTTCGTAACCTGATTATACCGTGGGCACAAAGAGGACAAAGATGACAGAGCAGGAGCCGTATCTCATAGATATACTGTTCGACGGCGACGGGGGAACTCGTGAGGAGATACTCGCGGCGACTTTCAAGGCGCTACACGAACACGGCTACTCGGAGCTTACCGTAGACGACATAGGCGACGAGTTCGAAAAGAGCCAGTCGCTGATATACCACCATTACGACAGCAAGGACGAGGTTCTTCTCGATCTGCTTGAGCTTATGATAGAGCATTTCGAGAGCCACAAACCCGGCACCTACGTCTCGGATCCGCGGGATCGAATAAAGACGTTCGTCGAGATGTCCGTGGGTCTTGAGAGCATGGACAGGACAGCCGCAGGAACCTTTACGGAGCTACGTGCGCAGGCTATCCACGACGACGACTACAGGGAGCAGTTCGTCAAGTACGACGAGGTGATTCAGGAGGCGCTCGCCGACGACATACGGAAAGGTATCGAAGCAGGTGCGTTCCGGGATGTCGATGCCGAAAGGATGGCTACGTGGCTCTACACCGTCACCGTGGGCACGACGTTCCGTTCCGTAACCGCCGGCGACTCGTGGATTGATATGAACGAGGAGGAGGTAAACTCGCATCTCGAAAACGTGCTGTACAGGTGATGTCTACACCGGGTGACCTTTCTCCGAAGACGGGCGTGACGAAAGACGGCTACGTGGTACGGGCTACGAAAGGACGGACTCAATCGGCTCGTCCTTGGTGGTGTTCCACCAGAAGCCGACGAAGCCGAACACCGTAAAGACCGTCGCGATTACGGCTTGTACGTTGTTTCCCTGATACGGATGGAAGGGTAGAAGGATACCGAACAGTACACCCGCGCCTAACAGGAGCCATCTGTCTTCCATACCCGATGTAGACGGGATGTCCGTGTAAGCCTTTGGACGGACGTCTACCTACGCCCAAGAACGAACGTAGAACCGTCTATATCAGAGAAGACCCGCGCGCTGAAGAAGCATGAAGTCGTCGGTGTCGAGCGTCTCGCCCTCCTTGAACTTCTCGTAGACCTCGCGCGCCTCTTCCTTCGCCTCCTCCTTCTTCTCCTCGCGCTCCGTCTGGCGATCCGACTTCTCCTGCTTGTCGAGCTTGCGCAGACGTTTCTGAACCGTCACGAAGTTCTCGTGCATCTCGTCGGCTGACTCCTGCACCTCAACGAACTCCTCGTGAACCTCGTCCGCCTCGTCGCGTACCTCGTCCGCCTTACGGTACGCCTCTATCATCTTGTCGTGGTGCTCCTGCGCCTTGTCGGCGAACTCGATCACCTTGTCGTGGTACTCGCTCGCCTTGTCGCGCGCCTCCTTCGCGTCCTCCGTAAGCTCCTGCACCTCGTCGTTGTCTTCGAGCTTGTCCTTGCGCTCGTTGTACTTCTCCCTCAGCTCCTCGATCTCTTCGATTATCTCTTTCTCCTCGTCCGGCTCCAGAACCTCCGTCTGCTGTTTGAACTCAAGGTCCTCGATCTCGTCTTCGAGTTCGTCGAGCGACTCGCCCTCCTGAAGCTTTAGCTCCTTCTTACGCTCGTCGACCTTGTCGAAAAGCTCGTTCGCCTTCTCGTTCAGCTCGTCGCGTTTGTCCTTCAGCTCCTGTACCTTCTCGTTCAGCTCGTCGCGTTTCTCGCGGTGCTTCTGCGCAACGTCGACGACCTCACGCGTCTTGTCGTTTAGGTCGTTGCGTTTCGTAGCCTTCTCGCTCGCGAGCGAGTTTAGCTCGTTGCGCTTGTCGCGGAGCTTGCCCGCGAGTTCGATAAGGCTGTCCTTGTTTCTGTTTTCAACTTCCTCTTCGTCAACTTCGAGTTCGCCGGGTATCTGTGTGGCTGTCTCTGTCATTCTATCACTCTTTTCTTTTCGAATATCGGCTCTAACTGCCGAAAGTCCCTACGGTCGACGCTCACATCGGCGGCATCACGTACAACGGGCTTGGGGTCGAATCCGACCGCAAACGAACCGACACGCATCATAGGCACGTCGTTGGAGCCGTCGCCCACGACGAGTATCTCGTCGGCGTCGTAGCCTTCGTCGCGCGCGAGACGACGCAGAACCTCGCCCTTGTCGTCGTCGACGAGTTCGCCCTCGACCTCCCCTGTAAGTACGCCGTCGCGCGATACGAGACGGTTCGCACGGACGTGCTCGGCACCGATCGCCTCCGCAACCGGCTCCACAGCGGGGTAGAAGCCGCCTGAGAAGACGGCTATATCGGGCTTGAGACGGCGCGCGACCTCGACGGCGTTCGGCGTCGTCGGTATGGAGCGCAGGGCGTCGCGCGCATCCTCGACGGTCAGACCTTCGAGATGTGCGACACGTCTACGCAGAGACTCGCCGAAATCGAGTTCGCCGCGCATCGCCTCCTCGGTGACGCGCTCTACCTCGGTTTCGACACCCGCTTTGCGCGCAAGCGCCACTATGCCCTCTCCGTCCACGAGCGTTGAGTCGAGGTCGAATACGATCAGTTCGTAGTTCCCGTTGTTCATTAACTATGCCGCCGCTTGTACGCGTTTCCGCTTCGTTCGGTGGTTAGAGGTTGATCTGTTTAAAAGTTTCGTATCCGGGTACCCGTGAAAACAGTTGACAAGGTACCCGCTACCGACCTAAGCCGAGCCTCTCCGGAAGTAGGGTTCGTAGACCCGCGACCACCGGGCATACGGATAGGTCAAGAGGGAACCCCGGTACCGTACCGTCGACGCGGTGCATGGCGACAGCTGTTTACGCCGAGGGGTTCTATACGGCGACATGAACGACGACGAGACGCGCGTCATGAGCCGGGCGCTGACACGCGGCGCGACGATGCTCGACGAGGCGTGCGACGGCTGTGGAAACCCACTGTTCAGGTATCAGGGCGACGTCTTCTGCGCCGTCTGTCAGGAGAGAAGCGGAGGAGCGGAGGAGGGTGAAGACCAAGACGGTACGTCGGGTGAGTCTGAGGGCGAAGAGGTCGATGGTGTCGGCGAGGGTGAGGTACAGGCGTCGGCGGGGGACGCGACGAGGGCGCGCGACGAGAACGGGACGGACGAACCCGACGGTGTCGATGAGAGCCTACGGAGGCTTGCGCGTAGACTCGCCGACGACGCCGTCGAAAACGCCGACGATCCCGAAGCTGTCGAGCGACGTCTCGATGCGCTCGAAAGGACTCTCGATCTCCTTCGGTGATGCATTTCGGTGACATCGGTGACGGGTCTCGGATCTACGGCTACCCATCGGCTTCGGACGGCGTATCACCGTCGGTTTTGCCGCGTCGGAGATCCCAGTAGAGCGCAGTGAGGAAGACGGCGACGAAAAAGACGACGGCGAAGTAGGTGGAGCGCGAGTAGTACGCGCCGTCCGTCAGGAGCATACCGACCTCGTCCATGAAGACTCCCATTCCGAGACCGTAAAGGACGGCGACGAGACGTTTCGAGTAGTCGTCGCGGAAGACGGCTATCCAGCCGATGACGGCGAGAGTCACGAAGCCGTAGAAGTAGTGGTGGATATGGAAAGCCCCGAACTCCAACTGCTGGATCGGTAGACCGAGGAAGCTTCCCGAAGATGTCTCCTCACCGACGAGTTCGGCTGTGACGACGACCGCACGTGCGCCTACGAAGCCGACGGCGAACGATACGAAGACGACGAAACGCAGACCCACCTGATGCGCGGAGACGGCTTCGTGGCGAACCGAACCGACGAAGCCTTTGGTGAAGAGGTAGAACGCCGCGGCTACGGTCGAGACGAGGAAGCCGTAGAGCGCGACGAGGAAACGCGGCGAGACACGTAGGTCGTCGGCGAGCGAAAGTGCCGCCTCGACCGTGGGGTACGGCACTGACGCAACAACGTCTTCGGGTGTGAAGACGGCGATGACGGCGAGCGAAAGACCCGCGGAAAATCCGACGAACGCAACCGTCTTGTACACGACGGCGACGGCGCGTTGGGAGAAGCCGAGGTAGTCCTCAAGCGCCTCGTGTATCTTCATCCTTCACCCCCTTCGTAGCCGGAGCCGACGACCTCACGTATACGCCCCGCGGTCTTTTCGCCGACGCCTTCGGCGTTCCGTAACGCGTCCTCATCGGCGGTCATAACGTCCTCGACTGAGCCGAACTCGTCGAGAAGCGCGCGTGCCGTCACGGGTCCTACATCAGCGATACTCGAAACGACGTACTCCTGCTGTTCGGTGAGCGTTGCGCTCGACTTCTCGCCGTGAACGCGCACCTCGCGGTCGCTTTCCTCCTGCTCACGACGCGCGATGACGCCGAGCGTCTCCGCCGTTTCGTCCTCGTCGGCGGTGAAAAGAACCGGGACGCCGTAGTCGACGACGACCGACGCGAGAGCACCGCGTACGGCGTTCTTGTGCACACCCGTCGAGTAAAGCGCCTCGCGTTCGCCTTCGAGAACGAGGAGGGGGCGTGAGTACGACGACGAAAGGTCGCCGGTCTGTTCGAACAAAGACCTTCCGCCCGTGAGCGTATCGACGAAGTCCTGTACCGACTTACGTTCGACGGCGACGCGGTCGCTAAGGACGTAGTCGCCCACATCGAGGGTTTCGAGTTCGACATCGATATCCGATGTATCGAGTTCACGTACGACGTTCGACTTGGTTTCGCGCTGGTCGGCGACGACGGTGACGGCGTCGTCGGTTTCGTCCGCCTCTCCGTTCGCCGTTTCGGCACCCTCTCCGTCGGCGTCGAACTCGCCGAGCGCTCTCTGTGATTCGTCCAACTCGTCGTTTATCTCGTCCTCGACGCCCTTTAGCTCGTTTATTTCGCGTTCCATACGGTCTTCCTTCCTGCGAGCAGACCAGAAGTACGCCTCGTCGCGCGTGTCCTCGGCGATAAGTACGACGACGCGTCCCGCGCGCTCGCGTCCGGTGCGCCCCCTGCGCTGTATCGCGCGTATCTCAGACGGCACGGGTTCGTAGAAGACGACGAGGTCGACCTCAGGTATGTCGAGACCTTCCTCAGCGACCGAGGTGGCGACGAGGACGTTCTCCTCACCCTCGCGGAACGAACCGAGAACCTCCTGCTGTTGTTTCTGCGTCAGACCGGGGTCGCCTTCCTTGTTCGCCTGTCCGACGAAACGTACGGGACGTGCGTCGCCCGCGTCGAGGAAATCGACAAGCGTGCTTGCGGTGTCGCGGTACTCCGTAAAGACGATGACGCGGGCGTCTTCGCCCGACGACAGTTCGTCGAAGACGAGCGAACGCAGAACGTCCATCTTGGGGTGTACGCCGTCGTACTCCTCGGCTATCTCACGCGCCTCCTGCACCTTCGACTCGCCCATGAGACGTTTGACCGCCTTGCTACCTCCCGACGAACGCGCCTCGTTCTCCAGCTTCTCGAAGTACGAGACGAGCGTCTCGACGCCCTGTGTCTCGACTATTTCTACGGCGTGTCTCAGCTTCATCACCTCGGCGTGTACGGACATCGCGGTGTAACCCGCCGACTCACCGGCGTCCATCATCTCCTGTATATCGCCGCGTGCGCTCAGAAGCTTCTTCATCGATACGTCGGCGCGCGCCTTGTCGACCGCACCCAGACGTTTGAGACGGTTCATACGGTCGCGGACGACCTCGTTCAGAAGGTCGCGCGCCTCCAGAACGTCTTCGGGTACCTCGACCTCGCGCCAGTCGACCTCCGTCTCGTGTGTGTACTCGGCGAGCGAGGGGTCGTCCTCGGTCAGTATCTCGACGTTGGAGACGCCTATGTTGTCGCAGACCTCTAAAATCTCGTCCTTGTCCGAACCCGGCGAGGCGGTCATGCCGGTCACGAGCGGGTCGTCCGCTTCCGCGACGTACTTGTCGGCGATATAGTTGTAGGCGTAGTCACCCGTCGCGCGGTGGCATTCGTCGAAGGTGAGATGCGTCACGTCGTCGAGATCGATACGTCCCGCGATCAGGTCGTTCTCGACGACCTGCGGCGTCGCAATCACGACCTTCGCTCCTTCCCATTCGTCGGCGCGGTCGTCGGGACGCACGTCGCCCGTGAAGACACGTATCTCGTCGTCGGGCACGTCGAGAGCCTCACGGTAGAAGGAGGCGTGCTGTTCGACCAGAGGCTTCGTCGGCGCGAGGAACAGCGACCTGCCGCCCTCGCGGTTGAGACGCGCCGCTGTTACGAGCAGAGCGACCGTCGTCTTTCCCGCACCCGTCGGAAGGACGACGAGCGACGGTTCGGCGAGCGCGGCGCTCGAAAGCTGAAGCTGGTACATACGGTGTTCGACGACCCCGCCCTCAAGCAGTTCGTGGTCTATGTACCCGCCGCCGGCGCTCGTCTCTGTCTCGGACATCGTTTGGTTCCGGTACGTCCCGACGCCGGATAACTGTTTGTCCGTCGCGTCTTAGACGAGGAAGATATAGCCCGCAACCGCGGCTACGACGAGAACGAGTAGGACGGCTACGTAAGCACCGTAGTCACGGACGAAGTCGGCGGCTAACTGCGCCGTGTCGCCCTCCTGTCTATGACGCTCGCGTCTGTACTTCGCCTCCTTGTCGGCGAACTTCGACGCGATCCCCTCGTCGTCGTCCTTCGCACCCTCGGATGCGAGCCTGTACGTCTTTTCGAGAAGCGCGAGATCGGGTTCCTCGTCGGCGCGTATATACGTCCCGTGTACCACGTAGTCGTTTGAGGCGAGCGCGTCGGCGTGCTTGGAGAACGGAAAGCCGCTAAACTTGGTGTTGAGGAAACGTACGTAGTCGAATGTGTTCTTCTCGCCGTCGGTGGATATCTTGACGTTACCGAGACGAGCGCCGGTAAAGTCTACGGCGACGGGGTCGTACGGCGCTATCTCGAACGAGCCTTTGTTGACGCGCGCGTTTGAGAAGTCAAGGACGGCGTTCGTCTCGGACTCGACGACCATGTTGAGGTCGCGTTTGAACCACGCGTCGGAGAAGTCACCGTCACCGCCGAACTCGACGTTTAGGAACGTAACCCAGTCCTGGAACGAGGCGTCGTGGAAGGTCGCGCCGTCGAGGAACTCGACGCCACGGAACGTCGCGTTGTCGGAGAAGTCGGTGCCGTCGAAGACGGCGCGCCTTTCGAAGTCGGCGTACTGGAACTTCGCCTCCCCCCTGAACGACGTGCTGGAGAAGTCGGCGTCGGAGTCGAAGACGGTGCTCGTGAAGTTCACGGCGTCGAACGTAACCCCGCTCGCGCGTACCTTACCTCCAAAACGCGCGTCCTGAAACGTCGTCTGGACGCCTGTAAAGGTTGAGTAACGCAGGTCTACGTCACCCTCGAAGACGGCTTCGGAGAGTTCGGCTATCTGTGCGAAGGACACGCGTTTGAAAGAGACGTCGCCCTCGAACGTGGTACCGCTCAGGTTTACGTTGTTCTCGAAACCGCATTCGCGGAACGATGTGTCGCCCTCGAAGACGGCGTTAGGCGCGCTGAACGACCGGAGTTCGGAGCAGTCGAGCGTGAGCGACGCGCCGATGACGGAGTTCGTAAGGTCGAGCTTACCGTTGAAGCTGACGTGTTGGAGGTCGACAACGTCGACGTCTTGGTTCTCCGCCACCGTCTGGTCGGTAACCACGGTTTGGGGGAATGTCGCGCCGACGAAACGCGCCTCCTCGTCCGACCCCGCGTCTTCGAGCGTCCGCATGAAGGCGTCACGTACGTCCGACCCCGTAACACCGAGTAGCTCGCGGCGTTCGGGTTCGAGATGGAAGATACAGTACTCGGTGTCGACATGTGTGGGATGGGGACATTCCCACGTTGAGTCGACGGCTGAGTCCGAACGGTGTTCGTCGTCCCACTCGTCGGGGCTGAAGACGTACTCGCAGGTATCTGTCATGCTGATGAACCGATTTGACCTTCGTACGAGTTATACCTTTGGCTCGTCAAGCCGTGTCTCAGACGAGCGCAACAGCCGTCATGAGAACACCCGAGTAGAGAGGTATAGTGACGTTGTCGTCTACGACGTACCCCTTGACCTCCATACCGGGTTCGACGGGTTCGATCGGCTTGTCGCCCGCGACGCGGAACTTGACTCCGTCGGCGAAGGTCGCGCCTATACCGCCCGCCACCGCCTGCGCGTACGACAGTTCGATCGGCGGGAACTCGTTTCCAAGAGGTGCGTCGACGGGCGATACGGCGTTGAGGGCATCGGGAAGGAGAGCGCCCGTACCGAGGATAACCACCGACGAAGCCACGAACATGGCGACGAGTATAGAGACGGGCTTTACGCGTAACAGCTCGTTAGGGCTGATCAGCCCCACGACGGGGTCGGCGAACGACAGCACGAAGACGGCGGCGACGGCTATCGGGGGTTCGAAAAGTATGACGGCGAGAAACATACCCGAGATGGCGTACGCGTAGCCCGCGGGGCTTTCCTGTTCGTAGTCGCGGTAGAGAGGGTCGAGAAGTGAGTTTCCGAGTACGAGCCTGTCGAACTCAAGAAGGACGATCACGGCGAAGCCGACGCCCGTCAGTATCTGTACCTCGTTCCACTGAAGAAGGCCGATCACGTACGCGAGACCGACTACGCTCGAAACCGAATGTACGCCACGCCGCGCTATGCTCTCCTCCTCCGACATACGGTCGCCGAGCGTCTCAACGAGGCTCATACCCCCTCCACGACGGAGCGCACCTCTTCGGCTACCTCGTTCTTGTCGACACGTCTCTGTTCTGTCGTATCCCTGTCTCTTAATGTCACCGTACCGTCCTCTTTCGTGTCGTAGTCCACCGTAACCGCTAAAGGGGTTCCGATTTCGTCGTGGCGACGGTAACGGCGTCCCATAGAACCCGAGTCGTCGTACTTGACACGCAGACCCGCGTCACGGAGGGCGTCACGTACCTCGCGTGCGTGTTCGTCCAGACCGTCCTTGGAGACGAGGGGGAAGACAGCGGCGTCGAACGGCGCGACGCCGGGCGGTAGACGCAGGACGGTGCGCTCCTCGTCCTCAACAGTGTCCGTACCGTACGAGTGCTCGATAACGGAGTAGACGATACGGTCAAGACCGTACGACGGCTCGATAACCTGCGGCATGACGTTCTCTCCCGTCTCGCGCACCTCACGGCGTTCGAAGCCCGCGGCTTCCACAGGGACTGTATAACCTTCGCCGTCGACGGTAACGTTCACCTCGTCGCCGCCGAACGCCCCGGGTTCGTCACGCGCCTTCTCGCGCAGTGCGTCGGCTATACGGCTTGCGGCACCGCCGTATTCGGGACCCAGTACGCTCATGTCGGGGTCGGCGACAGTCTCCTCGCGCACCAGGGCTTCGTCGTACTCCTCGAAGACACCCATCTCCTCCCCCGAATGCTCGGCGTGCTTCCGTAGGTCGTAGTCGGCGCGGTCTGCGACGCCGTTTACCTCTATCCATCCGTAGGTCGTGAGAGTCTCGCCGTCCCAGCAGTCGGAGGCGTAGTGTGCGCGTTCGTCGGGGAGATGCTGACGGAAACGTAGCTTCGCGGGATCGATACCGATGGACTCGTACCACTCCTGCGACCGTCCGACGAAGTAAGCGATCGTCGGGCTGTCTATAACGCC
>Ga0207414_1000241_pt1 | contig 26423 bp, 25 predicted proteins | sample PonA231FremontCA_2_FD_187269 | JGI IMG/M metagenome (GOLD analysis project Ga0207414, IMG submission 187269) | Marine sediment microbial community from Fremont, CA, USA - Pond A23 Sediment 1 (SPAdes) | ecosystem: Environmental > Aquatic > Marine > Unclassified | place: USA: Fremont, California...
GGGCGGGGAAGCCGGGTTTTCAACCTCGGGACCGGGCACGGGTTCTCCGTGCGGGAAGTGATGAACGAGGCGCGGAACGTCACCCACCGCGCGGTGCCACACGGTGAGGGCCCAAGGCGGGCGGGCGATTGCACCAAGCTCGTCTCGGGTTCTACCCGCGCCCAGGCGGAACTGGGGTGGCAGCCATCCAGGTCCAGCCTTCCGCAGATGATCGCGGATGCATGGCGTTGGCACCAAAGCGGGCACTATGGGAAATGATGGCGCAGCGCAGCGCTTGCTGGATCTGACGCGCCTGCTAAGGCGCGCGGGGCGCATCCCCACCGGGGTGGACCGCGTCGAACTGGCTTATCTGCGCCGTTTCGTTGCGCTTGAATCGCCGGTGTTCGCAGTTGTCCGCAGTGCGCATGGATACATCTTGCTGGATCGCGCCGGAATGTCGGGAATCCTCCAACGGATCGAGGGGCGTCAGGCCTGGGGACCGGCCGATGGCCTGTCTCGCATTGCGCGGGGTCTGAGCCCGGAGCGGCGCCGGGCCGAAGCCGATTTGCGCCGCCTCGCCATCGCGCGATGCGTTCCCCTCGGTTTGCACCGAATGTTGCGGCGACACTTCCCGGATGGCGCAACCTATTTCAACGTGGGTCACTCCAACCTGAGCAACCGCACCCTGTCCGCCATGCGACATGGGGCCAGGGCACGGGTGATCGTCATGATCCATGATACGATCCCGCTTGATTTTCCGCAGTATCAACGCCCCGAAACGCCGCCAGCCTTCCGCAAGATGGTGCATCGCGTGCAAGAGCATGCAGATGTCGTCCTGTGCAATTCCGCCCAGACCGAGCGCGATTTCATCGGCCATATGCAACCGCACGGGCCGGCTCCGCGCACCAGGGTCGTCCATCTGGGCGTTGATGTGCCCGCGCAAGATGGCACCACACCCCTGCCGCCGCAGATCGACCAGTCCCGGCCATGGTTTTGCACCGTAGGCACGATCGAGCCGCGCAAGAACCACGCCTTCCTGCTGGATCTCTGGCAGGAAATGGCCAGGACTTATCCAGATCGGGACATCCCGCAACTGGTTATTTGCGGCGCGCGCGGATGGTTGAATGAGGATGTGTTCGCGCGGCTTGACGCGGCGGGCCCCGGCGCGAATGTGCATGAAATCTCCGGTCTGGACGACAGCACCCTCGCCGCTGTTCTGCGCCGCTCCGCCGGGATGGTCTTTCCCAGCCTCGCCGAGGGCTATGGCCTGCCCCCGGCAGAGGCAGCAGCACTTGGAATTCCGGTTATTTGCGCGCCCCTGCCTGTATATGGCGAAATCCTTGGCGACATTCCCATTTACGTAAGCCTGCAGGATCGGTATCTTTGGACAAGAAAAATAATGGGGCTGACAGCCGAACATAAGGCAGGGCAATCGGCAGGCATGCGCAAACACGCCTTTCAACCGCCGACTTGGGACGCGCATTTCAAGGCCGTGTTTACGGCTGCGTGATACACCCCCGCCTGATCCGGGGAATCGTGCTGTCTGGGGTGAAGGAAAAACGCATTGGGTGCCTGGCAGTCATATCGCCTCAGGCTTAAACGCCGGCGCTTCTTGATCCGCTGCATCCGAAAGCGGCGTGAATTGCGACCGGTGACCAACCGCACCAAGCGTATCAAACCCGGTGATATCCTCTTGTTCTCGACCCAGCGGAACGAAGCGGTCCGCTTGCCTTATTTTCTGAAATACTACCGCGATATGGGGGTGAACCACTTTCTTATCGTGGACAACGACAGCACCGATGGATCGGTCGATTACCTCGCCGAGCAGAGCGATGTCTCGTTATGGACAACACCGCGAAGCTACAAGCGGTCGCGCTTCGGCGTCGACTGGCTGAACTGGTTGCAGATGCGGTATGCGCACGGTCACTGGTCGCTGGTCGTCGACCCTGACGAGTTCTTTGTCTACCCGTTCTGTGATACGCGACCTCTCAGGGCGCTGACGGACTGGCTGGATGCCTCTTCGATCAAGTCGCTCAGCGCGATGCTCCTGGATATGTATCCCAAGGGCAGGATCGACGCTCAGCCGTACAAGGCGGGGCAAGATCCGCTTGAGATCGCCAACTGGTTCGACTCGGGCAATTACACGATCCAGAAGAACAACTTTTTCGGGAACCTATGGATACAAGGCGGCCCACGGTCGCGTGTGTTCTTCAAGGACATGCCCGAACGCGCGCCGGCCCTGAACAAGGTGCCGCTGGTCAAGTGGGACCGGCGCTATGCCTATGTCAGTTCGACACATATGCTGCTGCCGCGCGGGTTGAACCAGGTATATGACGAATGGGGCGGCGAAAAAGCCAGCGGCGCGTTGCTGCATACCAAGTTCCTCGACACCTTCACCGTCAAGGCCATGGAAGAGCTGAAGCGCAAGCAACATTATGCGGCCAGCGTGGAATACCAGGCCTATGCCACCCACCTGAAGCAAGACCCCGACCTGTGGTGCAAGTGGTCTGAGAAGTATATCAACTGGCGCCAGCTCGAAATACTGGGGCTCATGTCCAAGGGGAACTGGGCATGAGCGTGGGTATTGTCATGCTGGTTCACACCGCGCTGGGCCGTGCCGAGCAGGTGGCGCGGCATTGGCACGCGGCGGGATGTCCCGTGGTTATCCATGTTGACGCCTCCGTGCCGGTCAAGACGCACGATGCCTTCGCCTCGGCGCTTTCCGACTTGCCGGATGTCACCTTTTGCCGGCGCTACCGTTGTGAATGGGGCACATGGGGCATCGTCGCGGCGACGCAGGATGCCTCGCAACTGATGCTGTCACGTTTCCCCGAGGTGACGCACGTATATCTTGCGTCCGGCTCGTGCCTGCCGCTACGCCCGGTGCAGGAATTGATCGACTATCTCAAGGCACGCCCGCGCACCGACTTCATCGAAAGCGCAACTACCGCTGATGTGCCATGGACAGTTGGCGGTCTGGACCACGAACGCTTCACGCTGCGGTTTCCGTTCAGTTGGCGCAAGCATCGCTACCTGTTCGACAAGTATGTAGAATTCCAGCGAAAAGTCGGATTCAAGCGCAGGATTCCCGAGGGGATTGTTCCCCACATGGGCAGCCAGTGGTGGTGTCTGACCCGCCGCACGCTGTCGGCAATTCTGCAAGATCCCAGGCGTCCGGTTTATGATCGGTATTTCAAGCGGGTCTGGATTCCCGACGAATGCTATTTTCAAACGCTGGCCCGCAAGTATGCCATCAATATTGAAAGCAGGTCTCTGACCCTGTCCAAGTTCGACTTTCAGGGCAAGCCGCACATTTTCTACGACGATCACCTGCAACTTCTACGACGGTCCGACTGCTTTGTCGCGCGAAAGATATGGGCGCATGCCGACCGGCTTTACCAGGCCTTCCTGACAGATAGCGAAGGCGCGATGAGCCGCACCGAGCCAAACCCGGGCAAGATCGACCGTATATTCTCCAAGGCAGTTGAGCGCCGCACGCGCGGGCGCCCGGGCCTTTATATGCAAAGCCGCTTTCCCAACGAGGGCTGGGAAAACGGCAAGACGGCCGGGCAATATTCGGTGTTCCAAGGGTTTGCCGAGCTGTTCGAGAATTTCGAACCATGGTTGACGCGCGCAACGGGGACGCGGGTGCACGGGCACTTGTTCGCCCCCGAGCGCGCCGAATTCGCAGATCGCCAGACGGTGGTCAGCGGTGCCCTTTCAGACAGCCCGGTGCTACGCGATTACAACCCCAAGTCATTCCTCGGCAACCTGATCTGGAACACGCGGGGCGAGCGTCAATGCTTCAGTTTGGGTCCGCGCGACAATCAGGCGATCAACTGGGATATCGCCAAGGATCCGAACGCGCAGATTTCGGTGATAAGCGGTGCCTGGGCAGTGCCATTGTTCCAGTCCAATCGCGATTTCGCTGACATTCGCAAGGAAGCGGCCCTGCTGCAAAAGATCGAGAGCGACTTTCTTGATGTGCTGCATTCGCCCTACGTCAAGGCACGGATCCGCATCTGGACGATGGCCGAGTTCATCGAATCCCCGATGGAGCCGCTACAAACGATCATCGACGAGATTACCCAGAAATCCGCGCGCCGTCTGTCTGAAGCCCCGCACATGGCGGATCTTTCGGGTTTTGGCCAATTCTTGCAAAACCTGAAAAACCAGGGGATGCACCCCCACCTCATGGGCGATTTCCCGGTGACGCAGGACACGACACCACGCGATGGCCGGCCGCCCAAACCTTACCTCGTAAGATGACAGGATAGCATGTCCCAGGATTTTGATTACTTTGTTATCTTCGCTGAAATGCGGACCGGATCGAATTTTCTCGAGACAAACCTGAACGCTTATCCCGACCTCACATGTCACGGAGAGGCCTTCAATCCGCATTTCATCGGCTATCCGAAGAGCGATGACATTCTTGGCATTACCCAGGCCAGGCGCGAAGCCGACCCCGGAGCGCTGATTGCCGCCATCCGCGATCAACCGGGAACACTTGGCGGGTTTCGGTTTTTCCACGATCATGACGCACGGGTGCTGGATATCGCGCTACCTGATCCTCGTTGTGCCAAGATCATCCTGACGCGCAATCCCGTAGACAGTTACGTGTCCTGGAAGATCGCTCAGCAAACCGGGCAATGGAAGCTGACGAATATCAAGCGGCGCAAGGATGCCCTCGCGCGTTTCGATGCACAGGAGTTTCAGGATTATCTGAACACGCTTCAATCGTTTCAGGTTCGCCTTCTCAACGCCCTGCAAACCAGTGGCCAGACGGCTTTTTACATCGCTTACGAGGATTTGCAGGACATTGACGTCATCAACGGACTCGCCCGGTTTCTGGGTCAGGACGCGCAATTGTCCACCTTGGACCGTAGCCTGAAACCGCAAAACCCCGAACCCGTTTCATCCAAGGTCGATGATTTTGCGGCAATGCGCGATTCCCTGGCCGAACTCGATGTGTTCAACTTGGGTCGCACGCCCAGTTTCGAACCCCGGCGCGGCCCCGCCGTGCCCAGCTACGTGGCCGGCGCCAGGGCGCCGCTTCTGTATCTACCCATCCGGTCCGGCCCCGAGGACATAGTGCTGAACTGGATGGCTGATCTGGATCAGGTCGATCACGAGTCGCTTACCACGAAGTTTACGCAAAAGGCCCTGCGGCAATGGAAACGCGCGAATCCGGGTCATCGCAGTTTTGCCGTCCTGCGCCATCCCGTCGCCCGGGCGCATGCCGCATTTTGCCAGCGCATACTGAATACCGGGCCAGGTAGCTTTACAGAGATCCGCAAGACGCTCAGGCGCGTTCACAATTTGCCGTTGCCGGGCAAAATGCCTGATGAGCGATATAACGTGGACGCACACCGCAAGGCTTTTGTCGCCTTTCTGAAATTTCTCAAGGCCAACCTGGCCGGGCAGACAGGGCTGCGCATCGATTCAGCCTGGGTAACACAGCTGCAAGCGTTGCAGGATTTCGCCGGCTTTGCGCCACCAGATTTCATTTTCCGCGAAGATGAGATCGACACGGCATTGCCGACCCTTGCCCATGCTTTGGGCTACCACGATGCGCCAGTGCCGCCTGCCCGTCCCGACGACACGCCATTCAACCTGGGCGACATATACGACGACAGGATAGAGGATCTGACCGCCAAGGTTTATCAACGCGATTACGTGACCTTCGGCTTCACGCGTTGGGCCTAGATCAGGCCGCTTGTACGGCCTGCGCCTCGGTCAGGATGGTGTGTAGCGTGGTGGGTTCGCGATTGGCCCGCAACTTGGCACAGACCGATCCCTCGCGCAGCGTCCGCGAGACCAGCGCAAGCGCCTTGAGATGCTCTACGCCCGCATTTTTCGGAGCGAACAAACCGAACACCAGGTCCACGGGCTGACGGTCTACCGCGGAAAAATCGATCGGCTTTTCCAGCAGGATGAAAGCGCCGCACACGTGCTCGATATCGTCCAGACGGGCATGGGGCAGGGCGACGCCGTGCCCCACGCCGGTTGGTCCGAGCGTTTCACGCTCCATCAACGCATCTACCGCTGCCGAGGCGCTGACGCCGTAGGCGGAATGGGCCAGTGCCCCCAGATCATGCAAAAGCCGTTTCTTGCTGGATGCAGAGGTGACAACTTTCACGGCCTCAGGCTTGAGAATTCCCGAAATATGCATGGTCCGTCCTGTAGGTTCAGGTGGGGTAGATCGCGTCTTGTCATCTACGTCCGCGGTTCGATCCAGCCGATGTTTCCATCGTCGCGGCGGTAGACAACATTCACCCCTTCGTTGCGTTCGTTTCTGAAAACGAGAATCGGCGCGCCAGCCAGCTCCATTTGCATTACCGCCTCACCGACTGAAAGCGACGGAATATGTGTTTCCGTCTCGGCGACGATCATCGGCTGTAGCGTTTCGGGTTCCGAATCCTCGCCGTTCTCTTCAGATGCGAGGATATACGAGGAAGCGTGCATGAGTTCAACCGGGGCTTCGCGCTCGCGGTGATGATCCTTCAGTCTCCGTTTGTATCTGCGGAGCTGCTTTTCCATCTTGCCTGCACAGGAATCGAAAGCGGCGTAGATTTCATTTGCATGCGCCTTGGCCTGCGCTGTCAGACCGGTGGAAAGATGAACCGTCGCTTCGCAGACGAACTCGTGGCCCGACTTGGAGAACACGATATTGGCATCTGTTGGACGCTGGGCATATTTTCCCACGATCGTTCCCAGTTCCTCCCTGACGTGAGTTTGCAGCGCCTCGCCGATATCGATCTGCTTTCCACTTATCTGGTAGAGCATCTTTTCTCCTTTGCGTGACAGTTCGGACCACCACGCGGCGCAACGCGCCGCCTGTTTGCTCAGGTCCGAATGCTGAGATTGGACATTCTCGAACGTTGCGCGCCTCCGGGCCTTGTCCACAAGACCACAAGCGGAGGCGGTGGGTTGTCCTCGAATGTCATGCTTCCATTTGAGGCGAAATCGAGGGGGGCTGTCAATCGAATCCGGTCACGATGCCCGTCCAGATCAAAACCGCGAAACGCCGGTTCAGGAGATGCGAAAGCTGTCGCCCAGGTAGACCCGGCGAACATTCTCGTTCTGCACGACCTCCTCGGGCGTACCGGACATGAGAACCCGACCATCATGCAGGATATACGTCCGGTCCACGATTTCGAGGGTTTCGCGCACGTTGTGATCCGTAATCAGGACGCCGATTCCACGGTTGCGCAAATCAGAGACCAGATGGCGGATGTCACCGACGCTGATGGGATCGACACCGGCAAAAGGTTCGTCCAGCAGAAGGTATTTCGGATCAGACGCCAGGCAGCGCGCAATCTCCACCCGGCGCCGCTCACCCCCGGAGAGCGCGAGCGCAGGCGCCCGGCGCAGATGCTCGATCGAGAATTCCGACAACAATTCCTCAAGGCGCTCTCGCCGTTTGTGCCGGTCCGGACAGGAAATATCCAACACCGCGGCGATATTGTCCTCGACGCTGAGGCCACGAAATATCGACATTTCCTGCGGGAGGTATCCGATGCCCAGCTTGGCACGCCGATACATGGGCAGGTTGCCCACGTCGCGCCCATCTATGCGCACCTGGCCTGCTTCGGGATAGATGAGGCCGGCGATCATGTAGAAGGTCGTTGATTTGCCGCAGCCATTCGGCCCCAGCAAGCCGACCACCTCGCCCCGGTTGAGGGTCAGGCTGACATCGCGGATGACAACGCGCTTGCGGTAGCTTTTCCGCAGATTGCTTATCTCAAGGCCCGAGTGACCTTGCGTGACTGTCAGGTCATGCGCGACCATATAGATCAATTCTCCGGGTTCATGATGGTGCGCACACGCCCGCCCATGCGGGCCGCGCCTGTATTGAGATCAACAGTCATGTTCTGCGCATTCATGGTATTTTCGCCCTGCACCAACACCACGTCGCCGCGCAACACGATCTCACCGGCGTCAATGTCATAGTCCGCCGTGCGGGCCTCGGCCGCGTCGGCACCACTGACGACTGTCACGCCACCGCTGGCTTCCAGCCGCGAAATCCGAGCCTGATCGTCGGAGTAAACGACGAGAACACGCTCTGCCGAGAGTTTCATGTCACCCTGAACAGCGCGCACATTTCCGGAAAACACGGCTTGCCCGTCTTCCTGGTTCACCGACAGCGAGTCCGCAGTCACCTCGACCGGTCCATCCGTATCCTGCCCGGAGCCACCGAACGCGAAATCAACCTCCTGCCCCACGGCGGAGAGCGGAACGAGAAGCAGGATCAACAGACATGTTCGCGCTAAAAGCATCGGTCAGAATTCCTATGTGCTGGGATCGTATATCAGCTTGACACCTTGTGTGAAAACCAATTGCGTTCCGCTCCCGTCCGGCTTGGCCGTGATTACCATCTGTCCTGCGGTGAAGCGCCCGGGCGGACCCGTGGAGCTGATCGTGCCTTCGCTTTCGATACGCACCGCTCGCAGCGCCATATCAAGGCTGTCGGTCCAGATCCGGTAACCTGCGGAGCTGCTCAGGAAGGCGGAACCGGAAAGGATGACCCGGCTTTCCGAAAGCTTGAACACGCCCGTGTCGGCACTTGCTTCCAGCCGCAGACCACTCTGCATCTCGATCCGGGCGCGCGGCGCATCGACAGCAATGCGCCCGGGGCTGTTCGGATCAGGCCGCGCGGCATCGGCGTTCAGGGAAATCAGGTCACCCGAATCCGATGACCCGGCGAATACCGGTGCCGTGACCTGCTCATCCTCGGCCCGCTGGCGCAAGTCCAGCTCGGTCGCGGGCTTCAGGCTGGTGGGGTCGATACGGTTGGCGAACAGAAAAAGCGTCGCCAGCAAACCGAGCGCCGTCAAAGGCAACACGATCTTGAGCCAGGCAATGACGCGGGAGTAAAGAGTATCGCGCCACGCCATGATTATCCCAGCCTCTTCCATTCACACGGCCGATGCACCCCGCTGCACGCGGCACCGGTGCGCGGCTTCGCCCGCGCTGCATGAGACCGTGCCGTCAATGCGCGAAGATGTCCATTTCCGGCCAACCAGCCAGATCAAGACGCGCCCGCACCGGCAGGAAGTCAAAACACGCCTGCGCCATGTCGATGCGCCCCTCCCGCGCCAGCATTGCATCCAGCGCGCTGCGCAGCTTGTGCAGGTGCAGCACGTCGCTTGCGGCATAGTCCTGTTGCGCCAAGCTCAGTTCTTCCGCACCCCAGTCGCTGCTTTGCTGCTGCTTCGAGATGTCGACGTTCAGCAATTCCTGCAACAGGTTCTTCAACCCGTGACGATCGGTATAGGTGCGCACCAATTTGCTGGCTATCTTCGTGCAATACACCGGCGCGGCCAGCGCGCCGAAGGCGTGATACATCACCGCAATGTCAAACCGCCCGAAATGAAACAGTTTCAGCACATCGGGATCTTCCAGAAGACGGCACAGGTTCGGCGCCTCCCGCTGACCCTGCGCGATCTGCACGAGGTGCGCATTTCCATCTCCGCCCGATAGCTGAACAACGCACAGCCTGTCCCGATGCGGGTTCAGGCCCATCGTTTCGCAATCTATGGCAACGACTGGCCCCAGATCCAGATCATCGGGCAGGTCATGCGGATAAAGGTGATTTGTCATGTTCCGTCCCTTGCCCCGTCAGAAATCGAGGTTCTCAACACTCAGCGCGTTTTGCTGGATGAAGTCGCGTCGCGGCTCGACAACGTCTCCCATCAGCTTGGTGAAAAGGTCATCGGCTTCGGCCACGTCATCTATCTTGACCTGAAGAAGCGTGCGCGCGTCCGGGTCCAGGGTCGTTTCCCACAACTGATTGGGATTCATTTCGCCCAGCCCCTTGTAGCGCTGCACCGTCAGACCCTTTTCGCCCTCTTTCAGGATCGCATCAAGCAATCCCAGCGGTCCGTAGATACGCACATGCCTATCCTTGCGGTGCAACTCGGCGGGGGAGCTGTAAACCTCTTGCAACTTGTCGGTGAAGCTGCTGGTCTTGCGTGCCTCTCCGGACCTGAGCATCGGGCCATCCAGCGTGCGAACCTCCTCGACACCGCGCAGGATCCGCGCAAGGCGAATGCCGTGATCCTGCGTTATCCGCCCTTGCCAGCCACGCTCATATTCATGCGCGATCTGGTTCAGGCGCGCCGCGACCTTGTCGGCGGTGCCTTGCAAATCGGCATCAATCGCTCCGGGCACAAAAGCGCCGGCAATCGCGGCCTGTTCGAGAATGTGACGCGGATAATGCGTCGGGAACGCATCAAGCACACGCTTGAGCTGTCGCGCTTCATCCACCACGCGCACCAGATCCTGGCCGGAAATCTCCTGTCCGTCCGTGAGCCGCAAAATAGCCCCCTCGACACCCTGTTGAATCAGGTAATCATTCATCGAGGCCTCGTCCTTGACGTACACTTCCGACTTGCCGCGCATCACCTTGTAGAGTGGCGGTTGCGCGATATAGAGATACCCACCTTCGATCAACTCGGGCATTTGCCGGTAAAAGAACGTCAGCAAAAGCGTTCGAATATGCGCGCCGTCAACATCGGCGTCGGTCATGATGACGATCTTGTGGTAGCGCAACTTCGAGATGTCGAATTCATCCCGTCCGATCCCGGTGCCAAGGGCCATCACCAGGTTGCCGATCTCCTGGCTGGCGAGCATGCGATCGAAACGCGCGCGCTCGACGTTCAGGATCTTGCCCTTGAGTGGCAGGATGGCTTGCGTCGCCCGGTCACGGCCGGTTTGGGCAGAACCGCCCGCGCTGTCCCCCTCGACAAGGAATATCTCCGTCTTGGAGGGATCCTTTTCGGAACAATCCTTGAGCTTTCCTGCAAGAAAATTCACGTCCAGCGCCGTCTTGCGCCGCGTCAGGTCACGCGCCTTGCGCGCGGCCTCTCGTGCCAGCGCGGCCTCGATGATCTTCGAGACGATCACCTTTGCCTCGTTCGGGTTTTCTTCAAACCATTCCGAAAGGCGCTCGTTCAGCAATCCCTCGACTGCCGGGCGCACCTCGGAACTGACCAGCTTGTCCTTGGTCTGGCTCGAGAACTTCGGGTCAGGAACCTTGACCGACAGCACACAGGTCAAGCCCTCGCGCGCATCATCGCCGGTGAAGGTAACCTTTTCCTTTTTTGCGATGCCGCTCGACTGGGCGTAGTTGTTGATGGTTCGGGTCAGCGCACCGCGAAACCCCGCCATGTGCGTACCACCGTCGCGCTGCGGGATGTTGTTGGTGAATGGCAGCACGGTTTCGTGGAATGTATCATTCCACCACATCGCCACCTCGACGGTGATCCCGTCGCGTTCACCCGACATGTGGATGGGTTCCGACATGATCGAGGTTTTTGAACGGTCTAGATACTTGACGAACTCGCGCACGCCGCCTTCGTAGAACAACTCGCTGCGCAACGGCTCGGCCGGGCGCTCATCCTCCAGGATGATGCGGACGCCCGAGTTGAGGAACGCCAGTTCGCGCAGGCGCTTTTCCAGCGTCTCGAATACAAACTCGCGGTCCGAGAAGGTGTCAGTCGACGCGAGAAACCGCACCTCGGTACCTTTGCGACCCTGCGCATCGCCAACTACGCGCAGATGCTCGACGGTCTCGCCATGCTCGAAGCGGGCATAGTGTTCCTTGCCATCGCGCCAGATCCGCATTTCCAGCCAATCAGACAGTGCATTTACCACCGAAACACCGACGCCATGCAGACCGCCAGAAACCTTGTAGGAGTTCTGATCGAACTTACCGCCAGCGTGCAGTTGCGTCATGATGACCTCGGCCGCCGAAACGCCCTCGCCCTCGTGAATCCCGACCGGAACCCCGCGCCCGTTATCACTGACGGAAACGCTGCTGTCGGCATGAATTTTCACCGACACGGCATCCGCGTGGCCTGCCAATGCTTCGTCGATCCCGTTATCGACGACCTCGTAAACCATGTGATGCAGGCCAGAGCCATCATCGGTGTCCCCAATGTACATGCCGGGGCGCTTGCGAACCGCCTCCAACCCTTTGAGAACCTTGATGGATTCGGCACCGTAATCTTCGGGTGCACGCGCGTTTTCGGACATTCCAACTATCCTTGGTTATTTCGTCGATTTATAAGGACTCACGCAGGGAATGTCACGCGATTGACCGGTGATTTTCACCTTACGTAAAAGGGATTATCGCGCCCACCACGATCAGGGCCAAGCCGGCCACGATATTGCTGCGCCTGAGCGCTCGTGGCGACGACAACAGCGCCCTCATCCGCCCGATGAAAAGCGCCATCACGATGTTGCCCGACAAGGGTACCACCATGGATATCGCAACAATTGCGGCCACATCCAAAGCAGTGACGCGCGTCAGATCAAAAAACCCGGGCAGCAAACCCATGTAGAATAAAATGGCCTTGGGGTTACCAAGGATCACGGCCAACCCTGCCATGAACCCGGCCCATTGGCCCGGTCGGGTCAGACGACTGTCCGCCGCCAATGGTTTGCCCGCCCGAAGCAGAACCATCACTCCCATCGATATGAACATCACGGCCGCCACGAACCGCAATGCCGACATCAGGCCCGCAACGCTGCTGACGATCCAGCTTACTCCGAGGATCGCCAAGAAAGGCCAGATTGCATCACCGACGACCACGCCCAATGCCAGTGGCCATGCCGCGCGGAATCCCCCGGACAAGGCGCGCGCAGCCAAAGCCATCCACACCGGCCCCGGTGTCAAAAAGAGCACCAGAACCGCGCCCGCGTACAACGCCAGATCCGTCCAGGCCAGGGTCAATGAGAGATCCTCTCAACAGACGAAATACCGCTGTTTTCCGTAACGTCGAAATACTGCGCACGTCCGCCCAGGTCGGCAAACAATTCGGCGCCGGTTCCGGTCATCCATGCTTGCGTTTCCAACGCGCAAATCTCGTCATACAAGGCAGCGCGACGACTTGCATCCAGATGCGCAGCCACCTCGTCCAACAGCAGGATCGGGGGGGCTCCCATCTCCTGCGACAAGGCCCGCGCATTGGCCAAAATCAACGATAGCAACAGCGCCTTCTGCTCTCCGGTCGAACAATCACGCGCGGGCACGCCCTTTGCCGCGAAAACGGCATGCAGATCTGCGCGATGCGGCCCCACAAGCGAGCGCCCGGCGGCCAAATCGCGAAATCGGCTTTCGCGCAAGGCATCCAGCAGATCGCTTTCGCCGTTGGGCATTTCCCCCTCGGTCTGGATCAGATCCAATTCCGCCACCGGAAAGGCGGTTCGCGCTTCCTTCTGTGCATCATGCAGCTTCTTGACCGCGGCAAGCCGGTTGGCGTGGATCATGGCGCCATTGACAGCCATCTGCTGTTCAAGAGCGGCGTACCAATGCGAGTCACGCACCTGATCCTTGAGCAGGCGGTTGCGTTCACGCATGGCCTTTTCGTAGGCCAATGTCACCTCCGCATGCGCGGGAACGAAACTCATGGTTATTCTATCCAGAAACCGGCGCCGACCGTCCGCCGCTTCTATCCAGAGGCGATCCATCGAGGGCACCAGCCAGAGCACCCGTGCAACCCGGCCCAAGGCCACCTGACTGGCAGGTTTACTATTTATCCTGAGCTGGCGCGCCGCCCCGGCATCGGACCATGTTTCGATTTCATGAACCTGGTTCAGGCTAAACAATGTCCCCGCGATCTTCCATCCCAGTGCCCCGGGGCGTCCGGCCATCTCTTCGGCGCTGGCCCGGCGCAAACCGCGTCCCGGGGAAAACAGCGATACAGCCTCAAGCACATTGGTCTTTCCAGCCCCGTTAGGTCCGGAAAGCGCCACTGGCCGACCGTCCAGATCCATCCGCCCAGACCGATGCGAACGGAAATGCGAGAGGGTGAGTTGCGCCAGATAAAAACCGGGCATTCACCGCCCCTCAATCTTTCCGAAAATCCTCCCGCAGGAGATATCCAAAAGTCGTCACACCCTCATCGGCATGACGACGTAAACCGCACTGGTGTCGTTGCCTTCGCGCATCAGCGTCGGGTCACCGGAGGAATTGAACAGAAACACGGCGTTCTCCCGATCGACCTGGCTGGCGATTTCCAACAGGTACTTTGCATTGAACCCTATTTCCAGGCGCTCGTCTCCGTAGGCCACCGCCAGCTCTTCCTCGGCGGCGCCGCTGTCGGGGGCGTTCACCGACAGGACCAGACGATCCTCGTCCAATGCCATCTTGACGGCGCGGGAGCGCTCGGAACTGACAGTAGCAACACGGTCAACGGCATGTGCGAAGTCACGCGCGTCCACCTCCATCTTGCGGGTATTGCCCTGCGGAATGACGCGCGTGTAGTCGGGGAAGGTTCCATCGATCACCTTGGACGTCAGCGTAATGTCGGGCGTCGCGAACCGCACCTTGGTTTCGGAAACCGACACGGCAATCTGCATATCGTCATCTTCCAGCAGCTTGCGCAACTCACCGACCGTCTTGCGTGGCACGATCACGCCCGGCATGTCGGCTGCTCCCTCCGGCAGGTCGGCGTCGATCCGGGCCAAGCGGTGGCCATCAGTAGCCACACAGCGCAGAACCTTGCCACCATCGCTTTCGGCGACGTGCATGTAGACGCCATTCAGGTAATAGCGGGTTTCTTCGGTTGAGATGGCGAATTTCGACTTGTCGAAAAGTCGGCGCAAAACAGGGGCGGGAGCACTGAAATTGCTGGCATATTCAGAGCTTGCCATCACAGGGAAATCTTCGCGTGGCAGTGTTGCCAGGTTGAAATGCGAACGCCCCGCCTCCACGGTCAGGCGGCCGGCAGCGCCATCTTCGCTCAATGTCACAAGCGCACCATCAGGCAGCTTGCGCACGATTTCGTGCAGAGTCATCGCCGATACTGTCGTGGCGCCTGCGCGCTCCACCTGCGCCACTGCCTTGTCGACGACCTCGATATCTAGATCCGTAGCACGGAAATGAACGTGTTCTCCTTCCGCCTCGATCAGCAGGTTGGCGAGAATAGGTATCGTGTTGCGCCGCTCAACCACGGACTGTGCCTGGCTGACGGCCTTGAGCAGCGCGCTGCGTTCAATGCTCAGTTTCATGACCCTCGCTCCCTTTTCTGCCGGGAGGGGCAAGGTATCTGTTTCCCCGGCCGGCTCAAGACATTTTTCCTGTTTTGTCCAATGGAAACACGGGGGCGTCAAGGCCGCATCGGCCCAAAGCCATTTTGTACGCTCGGTGCGTGTGCTTTCTTAAGCTTCCAGCGTACGGCGCAACATTTCCAGGTCTTCGGCTATCTGACCATCCTGGGTCTTGAGCTCCTCTATCCGGCGGACACCGTGCATCACCGTCGTGTGGTCGCGCCCGCCGAACCGGCGGCCGATTTCGGGAAGCGAACGGCTGGTAAGCTGCTTGCATAGATACATCGCCACCTGGCGCGGACGGGCAAAGGTGCGCACCCGCTTGGGGCCGATCATGTCGGACAGGCGGATGTTGTAATGTTCGCTCACGCGACGCTGGATTTCCTCGATGGTGATCTTGCGCTCGGACGCGCGCAGGACGTCTGCCAGACAATCCTGCGTCAATTCCATCGTGATTTCTCGCCCGACCAAAGAGGCGAAGGCAAACAGGCGCGTCAGAGCCCCCTCCAGAACGCGCACATTGGTACTGATCCGATGGGCAAGAAACTCCAAAACCCCATCGCTGATTTCCAGCCCCGGATATTGCTGGCGATGATTTTCGACCTTGGTCTGGAGGATTCCCAAACGCAACTCGTAGTCAGTGGGATGCAAATCAACCACAAGACCACATTGAAGACGGCTCTTGATGCGATCTTCGAGATCCTTGATCTCACCGGGTGCGCGATCTGCCGAGATGATGATCTGCTTGTTGCCATCAACTAGTGCGTTGAACGTGTGGAAAAATTCCTCTTGTGTCGACCCTTTGCCCGCTATGAATTGAACATCGTCCACCATCAGAACGTCGACCGCGCGAAAGAGTTCCTTGAAATCCATCATCTTGCTGTCGCGCAACGCCTGAACGAACCGGTACATGAATTGCTCGGCCGACAGGTATACGACGTTCAGTTCCGGGCGGGAGGCTTGCAACTCCCACGCGATGGCGTGCATGAGGTGGGTCTTGCCCAACCCCACACCACCATACAGAAACAGCGGGTTGAAGGTAACCGGACCACCCTCGCCCACGCGTCGGGCTGCGGCGTGCGCCAGTTCATTAGGCTTGCCGACAACGAAAGTTTCAAAGGTGAACCTATCGTCCAGTGGCGCACCGGGCAGCGTGGCATCGCGCCGTGGCGCCCGTGATCCTGTTGCCGGGCTTGCATCGGTAGGCGAACGCGACGCCACACGCGAGAGATCCGAAGCAGCACGTGGCGCAGCATTGTCGGCCACCTGGAAATGGATGCGCCGCACATCCGCGCCAAACTGTTTCAGCTTGTGCAGGATCAAATCGCCGAAGTTTTGGGATACATAGTTCCCGAGAAAGCTTGTCGGCACACGAAAAGTAGCAACGCCTTCGGAAACATTGGCGAACTCAAGAGGCTCGATCCAGTTGGTGTAATTGTTCTTTCCTACGGTCGTCAGCAGGCTTTGTTGCAACTGGCCCCATTGTTCCTGTGTCATGCGTCCCTGTTCCACGTCAAATTCATCCCACTTGCGGAGTTACACACGTCCCGCAGCACCAGCACACCCCCGCGAAAAAGCGACCCGATCCCATCACCTCGCTGGTGATGGCAGAGCCGTTCCCCACCGGACTCTTCGCACCCAGTCGGCAACCAAAGGACACCAATCCTGCAAACTGCAGGTAACCATTTCGGTTGCGCATACTTGGCGCATTCTTGATGGACGTGGTCAGGGCAAAACCCTGAGAACAGAACACACTGATCATGAGCGCAGTTGCGCACCATGAACTTTACACAGTTATGGGCCTACCGATGCAAACCCTCAACCTGACCTGTCCCCCCAAGGCGACGTGAATCGCAAGATGAAGGTAGCAACGAGCTTCTGGCAGTGGCAACTGATCTTACGCCTTGACTCCGGTATCCCGAAAAAGAATCTCCGGCGCGCGTCACCAATGACACTCAATGACAAAAAGCGCCGCAAATGGCGGCGCTTTCAATCGTGACTTCTTGACGTGACGAGATAAGCGACTCAGCCAAGCGCCTTCACGCGCGCGGCCAGCCGGGAAATCTTCCGCGATGCCGTATTTTTGTGGAAAACCCCTTTGGTCACACCGCGCATCAGTTCGGGCTGAGCGTCACGAAGTGCTACGCCAGCTGCATCCTTGTCCCCTGCCGCGATAGCCTCTTCGACTTTGCGCAGATGTGTGCGGATGCGCGAACGGCGCGCCTTGTTGATCTGGAGGCGATTGGCGCTCTGACGAGCGCGCTTCTTTGATTGCGGCGTATTGGCCATGTCTGTTCCCCTGCTTTCGGGCGGTTACAAAAATTCGAACGCACCTGTACCCGTCCAGGTGGAAACCACCGGATGATTCTTGCCAGAGCGGGCATCGCGCGCATGTATGAAGCGGCGAATACGCGAATTCCCGACGATTGCAAAGGGCAAAAATGATGCGCCGCAACCCGGCGCACCCCCCTCAACTCTCCGCTACCGTTCAGCGATCGCGGAATTGCGCGCTGCGCTTCTCGAGGAAGGCATTCATGCCTTCCTTCTGGTCCTCGGTCGCAAACAAGGAGTGGAACACGCGCCGTTCAAAAAGCAGGCCCTCACGCAAGGTGGTTTCGTAAGAACGGTTCACCGCTTCCTTGACGACCATCGTCGTGATCATGGACTTCTCGGCAATCTTCTGCGCTGCGCCCATCGCCTCTTCCATCAGCTTCTTGGCCGGGACGACGCGACTGACGAGACCGGAACGCTCAGCCTCTTCTGCATCCATGAATCGCCCGGTCAGGTTCATATCCATAGCCTTGGATTTACCCACGAACCGCGTCAGCCGTTGCGTTCCCCCGATACCGGCGACAACGCCAAGGTTTATCTCGGGCTGGCCGAATTTAGCGGTGTCGGACGCGATGATGAAATCGCACATCATCGCCAACTCGCACCCGCCGCCCAGGGCATAGCCGGACACGGCAGCAATGATCGGCTTGCGCACCCGCATGATCTGTTCCGATTCCGAAGTGAACAGATCGCCCGCAAAGACATCGACGAAGCTTTTTTCGCTCATCATCTTGATGTCGGCCCCGGCCGCAAATGCCTTGTCCGAGCCGGTAATGACGATGCAGCGCGCCTTGTCGTTCTTTTGCGCCTCGGTCAACGCATGCGCCACTTCGCCAAGAAGCTGGTCATTGAGCGCATTCATGGCTTCCGGGCGGTTGAGCTTTATCAGGGCAACGTGATCGTCGACTTCAACGATGATCGTCTCATAGGCCATGAAATCTGCTTTCGCTTGTTTCGATCAAGACCGACTCCTGAACGATTAGAGAGATCGGTTCAAGTTATCTTTGACACCGTGGGCAATAGAAGCTTGAGCGCGCCGATTGGATGATGCGGCGTACCGTGCCACCGCACTCATCTTTACGGCACGGCGCGCCCTCACGGCCATAGACATCAAAGCTATGCTGGAAGTACCCAAGATCACCGTTTGCCTGCCTGTGATCGCGCAGGGATGACCCCCCTGCATCTATGGCATCCACTAACACCTGTCGAATCACCGGCACCAGCGTTGCAATCCTTGCCGCAGATATCCGCCCAGCAGGGCGGCGCGGTGAAATCCCGGCGCGATAAAGTGCCTCACAAACATAGATGTTTCCCAACCCCGCAACGATCCGCTGATCCAGCAGCGCGGTCTTTATCGATGTCCTGCGCCCTTTTAGCGCATCGACCAGATAGGCTTCGTCAAAGGAGTTGCCAAGCGGCTCCGGCCCGAGATTCGCCAGCAGCCTGGACGCGTCCTGAGTGGCTGTTGGCAGCAGGTCCATGGCGCCGAAACGGCGCGGGTCGTTGAAAGTGATGCGGACGCCACCGTCCATCTCGAAAATGACGTGATCATGCTTTTCGGGGGCTGCGTGAACACGAGCAAACCGCGCCAGCGGGTCACCGGACACCTGCATTCGGCCGGACATGCCCAAGTGCACCAACAGCGACTCACCCGAATCCAGATCGGCCAGGATGTACTTGGACCTTCGCCTGAGGGCCTCAACCCGCCGTCCAGTCAATCGCGCGGCCATATCCGGCGGGAACGGCCAGCGCAGATCAGGGCGGTTTACATGCACCCGCGCGAAACGCTGCCCCTCCATCACCGGGGCCAGTCCACGGCGTACTGTTTCGACTTCTGGCAATTCCGGCATACGTCTACTCCTGACCGTGGACACACGGGCGCATTGCAGCCACCTGTTCGAGCCCTATAAGAAGGGTGAGGCAACGGATCGGCAAGGTTTCATGAGCGAACAGGACAACAATACCACGCATTTCGGCTATCAGACGGTGCCGGAATCGGAAAAGGCGTCCCGCGTGCGCGGCGTATTCGGTAGCGTCGCCTCAAGGTACGACGTGATGAACGATGTGATGTCTGCCGGCGTTCACCGCATCTGGAAGGATGCGATGATGGATTGGCTCGCTCCCCGCCCACACACCAGACTTCTGGATGTGGCGGGGGGAACGGGCGATATCGCGTTCAGATATCTTGCACGCGCGGGTCGTGCCCACGCCACCGTGCTGGACCTGACCGAGCCGATGCTCGTCGAGGGCCGCAAACGCGCCGAAGCCGAGAGGCTGGCGGCTTCGCTGGATTGGGTCGCAGGTGACGCAATGGCGCTGCCCTTTGCCGACAATACCTTTGATTCCTACACGATCAGCTTCGGCATCCGAAACGTCACACGCCCTCGCGACGCGCTGCACGAAGCTTATCGCGTGCTACGTCCTGGCGGGCGGCTCATGGTTCTGGAATTCAGCCAGATCCCGAATGACCTTATGCAGCGCATCTATGATATCTACAGTTTCAATATCATCCCTCGCATGGGGCAGGTCATAGCAAACGATCGCGACAGCTATCAGTACCTTGTCGAGTCCATAAGACGATTTCCCGATCAGGACACCTTCCTCGAGATGCTGCGAGAAGCCGGTTTCGAACAGGCAAAATATCGCAACCTGAGCATGGGAATCGCTGCATTGCACTCTGGATGGAAGATCTGATTTATGCGCGGACCTCATAATATCTGGCGGTTGATCCGCACCGGCGCCACGCTCGAACGGACCGGCGCGATGGCTGTCGTTCTGGACGCGTTCGACGCACCCCAACCCCTTCGGATCGTGTTTCGGGCACTGGCTTGGCCATTTCGGTGGCTTGGCTACAATGGAGATCCGGCGATGCCGCCTGCAACGCGGGCACTGACGGCGCTTGGCCCGGCCTACATCAAGTTCGGTCAGGTACTTTCGACACGTCCTGACGTCGTGGGAGATGAACTGGCCGTTCAACTGCGCGTGCTGCAAGACAAACTGCCCCCCTTTTCAATCGAGACCGCAAAGGCCAGCATCGAGGATGAGTTGGGCCTGACCGTGGCCGAGGTTTTCTCGGAATTTTCCGAGCCTGTCGCCGCTGCGTCGATCGCGCAGGTGCACCGCGCGTGTCTGCGCGGCACCGGGCAGGACGTCGCCGTGAAGGTATTGCGTCCCGGAATCGAGCGCGCCTTTCGCAAGGATATCGATGCGTTCTACTTCGCAGCCGGCCTGATCGAGCTGCTGTCACCCGCATCGCGGCGCCTCCGCCCAACTGATGTGATCGCCCATTTTGAGGGTGTCGTGATGGGCGAGTTGGATCTGCGGCTCGAATCGGCGTCAGCGTCGGAATACGCGGCGAACACGGCCGATGACAAAGGTTTCAGCCTGCCCGAAATCAATTGGCTGCTGTCCTCGCGCCGCGTAATGACGATGAGCTGGGCTGAGGGTGTGCCGCTAGGCGATAACACAGCGCTCGATGCCGCAGGGCATGACCGCGCCGAGCTGGGCGAACGCGTCTTGAAGCTATTTCTGAGCCACGCCCTGCGCGATGGTTTTTTTCATGCCGACATGCACCAGGGGAACCTGAAGGTCAGCGCCGATGGAAAGATAATCGCTTATGACTTCGGGATCATGGGGCATATCGACGAATATACCCGTCGCGTCTATGCCGAAATCCTGTTCGGCTTCATCAAACGTGATTATCAACGCGTCGCCGAAGTGCACTTCGAGGCAGGTTATGTTCCGCCTGATCAGGAGGTGGATGAATTTGCCCGCGCCCTGCGTGCGGTCGGAGAACCGATCTTCGGGATGGATGCCTCGTACATCTCGATGGGGCGACTTCTGAGTTACCTGTTCGAAGTCACCGAACGTTTCGGCATGGAAACCCGCACGGAATTGATTCTGTTGCAGCGAACCATGGTCGTGGTCGAGGGTGTTTCGCGCTCGCTTCACCCTCAAATCAACATCTGGGAAGTCGCGAGACCGATCGTCGAAGACTATATTCGCCAGAGCATCGGACCACGCGCCCTCAGCCGTGACTTGGCCAAGACGGCACGCGTTCTGGCCCGCTTCGGGCCGCGTTTACCTCGTCTCGTAGAGAACGCCCTGATCCGTCAGGCTGCGGAGCCTGAACCGAAGCCCGAGTCCAACCGTCTCTGGCCGGCGATATGGCTGATCCTGGGGGCCATCCTAGGCGCGGGCGGCGCTATCGCGGGGGTGATGCTGCTGTCATAGCGCGTTACCTCGCTCGGAAACATCGCTGACGTCTCCGCGCAGAGCGGCAAGTTCGAGGGAAAGCCCCTCGGCATAATCATTGACCCCCTGGTGCATTCGCCAAAGGCAATATGCCGCCATCCTCCAGTGATGCCAGGGCGCCAAGGCACGCAAGCGCGCAATGGTTTCGGGATCATCATAAGCGGCAAGAAACGCGGCACGCTCCGCCTTGCTCAGGGTACGACCGCAATAAAGCTGCTGCATGGCCGGAGACAGGAAGATAGCCAGGTCATCCGCAGGATCACCGACTGCGGGGCACTGCCAATCAATCAATACCGGCCCATCATATGCCATAACCAGGTTGCCCGGAACCACATCACCGTGCAACAGCGCGCGCTGACCAGAGGGCGCCGGCAGCGTCATGCGCGGAATTAGCTGCTCATGCTCACGTGCCTGCTCTTGCGGAATATGGGACAGTATATGACGGGTCTGCACGACAAGATCGGCAGCCCCATCCGCACCTGACCGTAAGCCGGGAGGCGCTGGCAACTGGTGCAGTAGTCGTAATTTCTGCGCAACCGGCCTCGGATCTGTGTGCCATGATGTGCCCGGCAAATAGCGATAGACCAAACAGGTTCCCTGAGGCGTATCGACAACCGCCCGAAATTCGGGCGACAGGCCTTGTCCTCCGAGGTGACGCAAAACGCGTGCTTCGGCGTTGGGATCATTTGGAAACATCGGGTTGGGTGTCGCCTCGCTATACAGCTTGACCACCAACACATCCGAGCTGTCACCGCTGCTGATTCTCCAAAGACGATTGGTGCGACCGCCCTTCATCGGGTACCAACATGCCCCAGCAGGGACGATGCCCTGCCCCTCAAGATAGCGCGCCAGAGGCGCGTAGTCGGATGCCATTGCAACGGCTCTTTCTGCCAGGTTCACACGGTTGGCGAGACGCTATGAGAGGTGGCGCGCCGTGGCAAGATCAGGCCACGGAACTACGCAGTGCCGTCACCTCATCAGGCGAGACGCGGGCGCCACCATCAAGGACCAGAACCGACTCACCTCCTTCGATCCGGACTTCGCTGACGCGGGAAAAAACATGCGCCGACTCTACACCGAGCAGGGTATCACCGGCATAGTTTTCCACCGCAAAGGAATAGCGCCCTTCCGGCAACATTTGTCCCTTTGGCCCGACTCCGGCCCAAAGCATCTCAGTCTGACCTTGCGGCACAACGAGACGCGAAACTTCATCCCCTTGCGCGTCGTGGACGACAAGCACCTGGCGATCTCCGCCCGGCGCGGGCGTGTGACTGATTTCCAGTGGCACGCCGGTGAAATGGCCGTGGACAGGCGCCCGCGCCTGCATCCCGATCCATCCCGCCACTTCCTTGATGCCGCCACTTAGCTGCGTCGCCATCCCTGATAACAGTTCGTTGGTCAGGACCTGCTGTTCAACCGATGAGAACGTCGCCAATTGCACGGCATAGTCGCTCGAATCCACCGGATTGAGCGGGTCCTGGTTGCGCATTTGGGCGGTCAGCATTTTCAAAAATGTCTCAAAATCCGAGCTCACGGCGGCCGCGCCCGAACCCGAGGCGGGTTTCGGGGGTGTCGTGCTTGCCGAATTGGTAACTGCCTGAACGTCCATTTCAAAAGCTCCCTATATCCTCAGGTCAAGACCAGCAGTCGCATTGACTGACTTGTGCGTTGAAACACCCGGTTCGATAACCGAGCCCTCTTGATCCGGGCCCATGGATTGGCTGCCACCTGCCTGCGAATCTTTCTGAGGCTGGCCATCACCCGACTGGTCAAAAGAAAAACTCACATCGCCATACCCCAAGTCGCGGAATTCCTGTGCGAGTTGGTCGATATGTCGGCGCATGAGATCCAGCGTTTCACCCCGGTCAGCCATTATTGCAACGCTTAGCCCTGTATCCTGCGCGCTCAGGCTGATGCGCACCCGACCCAATTCTTGTGGATTGAGAGAAATCTCAACTTGGCTGGCACCGGCCTGTGGCATTGCGTTGGCAATCTGTGTGGCAATCTGGCGTGGTAACTCCGGTGACGTGATCGGCGCCGTGATACCCGTCCCCCGCGCGGCGCCTAGCGCCGTCGAAACCGCCACATCGGCGATTTCACGTTCGATGATTGTCAAATCAGCTTTGCCCCGTGGGACAGCCGTGCCAATAGGTTGCGCCATGATATCCCCAGCCGCGTTCTGAGCTTCAAGCCGGGCAGAAATAGAAGAGACGAAAACGCCTGTCTTGCGCGTCTCAACGCTAGTCTGACCGTCTGACAGCGCCCCACCACCTCTTGTACCCTGATCGTCGGCTTGGGCGTGTGGACCAAAGGACTCGGACTGGCGAAACCATGCTGTCTTCACCCGTTCAAGGCCCTGCTGCGATACGTTCGCATGATCGCCATCCTGTAGCGACGGACGGTGTGAAATCCCTTCGCCCGCCCTACCAGAGCTGGTAACGGATATCCCCCCGGTCGGAGCCTTCGGGGCGCGCGTCCGGGTGGCAGGGGCACCGCCTGCTGATTGTAGCGTGCCGATCTCCATGCGCTCTGAGACGACCCGGATCTCGCGGCTTGGCGCTATCCGCAGTGTATCGTCCGACCTTGGCTCAGTTGTCCCAATAGCGTGCGCTTGCAGGATGCGGGAACCGTCCGGTATCCAAGGCTCTCGGGATGGCTTGTATTCAGCTTGTCCAGTGACGGAGGCTGCTGATGCCTCCGGAGCAGCTGTGGTCTGTACATTTCCTGCACGCGCCTGCACCTTCAACTCCTCTGATATGGCCCTTTCAGTGCTCGGCTTGCGCGTATTATGACCATCCTCCGCCCCCTTGGGCGCTGCTGCATGGGTCTTATCGTCGGGCCGCCTTTCGTCGCCTTCGCCCAACCGCTGTACCGCGTTGTTGCCGTTCTGTCCGACCTGAAAGCGATCGGGCATACCTGGTTCGGTTGCCAGTGTTGCCCGGTGCCCCACGAATCCGGGCGCGGCCCGATCCAGCAGACCCTCCTTCGTTGCGGGTAGGTCGACGAAGTCCGGTGTCTCGGACCCTGCCAAAGTATCAGGAACTGCCAAAGCCGAGTCCTCTTGCCCAAGCAACTGCGAGGCTTCTTCACCAGACCCTGGAGTCATATGCGAACTGAAGGGATTGCGCCCGGCTGGCAAAATCTCTGTTTCCCTTGATGGAATGGCCTTGCCAACCCGCGGCGCCAGCGGTGTCAGGGTAGTCTGGGCGTCTGGCATATGGTGCTCCGTGCTGGGTGGACCGGAGCCAGATAACCCGGATTTGGTTACCGGTTCTTTACCGGAGCACAGGCAGGATGGACAAAACATGATGAATTGGAGCTATCCAGAATGCCCAGTATCCCACCGCTTGCCGCCATGGCGATCAGCCCCAAACCCGATCACCCAACACCGATTGGCGCCGATGATGCCTTGCGCGCTGCCGCGCGCAAATTGGAAGCGGGATTTCTTGCTGAAATGTTGAAATCGGCCGGTTTCGGTGAGACCCCCGAAACTCACGGTGGTGGCGCGGGCGAAGATCAGTTCGCATCGTTCCTCAGGCACGCACAGGCCGAAGAAATGGTAAAATCTGGAGGAATAGGGCTTTCGGAAGCTTTGTTCAACGCGCTGAAGGGGCGTGGCGATGCAGGCTGATCCAATACTTGACGCGCTTGAGGATCTGCTCGCCAATGAACGGAGCGCGATCCTGAAAGGCGATCTCGACAAGCTTCCCGGCCTGTTGCTCGAAAAGGAACGCCTGATGCAGGCGTTGTCAGAAACTGACGCAGCCAGCAAAGCCAGAATTTCCCATATTCAGCCCCTGATCGCGCGCAATCGGTCCTTGCTGGATGCAGCTCTCGCGGGAATGCGCGCAGCCACGTGCAGGCTCGGCACCCGCCAGCAGTTGCGCCGCACGCTCAGCACCTATGACAATAACGGCGCACGCAACGTGATCGGGCAAATCAGCCACCGTCTGGAACAACGCCGATGATGCGAGTTTTACGCAAATTCATGGGATACGCCGGACTGCGATTAGGCTTCTCTTAGCGATTCATGCCGCAGGCTGCCTCAGCGTTCGGAAGACCGGATGGCGCATGCGGCGGCGCAGCCCCCTTGCACAGGTCAGAAGACCTTTGATCGCTCCTGCTTGCGCAGGAGCATACTCTGGGCGCGAAGCCGCCCGCAGATTGAAGGAAGAGAAGTCATGTCCAGTATTCTAACGAACAACAGCGCGATGGTTGCGCTGCAAACGCTCAAGACCATCAACACGAACCTTTCCGACACGCAGAACCAGATTGCCACCGGAAAGAAGGTGGACTCGGCCAAGGATAACTCGGCTGTCTGGGCAATCTCGAAAGTGATGGAATCGGATGTGCAAGGGTTCAAGGCAATTTCCGAAGCGCTGTCGCTGGGTGAATCGACTGTCGCCGTCGCCCGGCAGGCGTCCGAAACCGTGACCGAACTCCTGACGCAGATGAAAGACAAGATCACCGCCGCGCAGCAGGACAACGTAGACCGTACAAAGCTGAACGCGGATGTGACAGCACTTACCGACCAGATCAAATCGGTCGTCGGCGCAGCACAGTTCAACGGTTTGAACCTGGTCAATGGCAGCGCGTCCAACACCGAGATCCTGTCTTCGCTCGACCGAGACGGCTCGGGCAACGTGACTGCTTCCAAGATCACTGTAACCGGTCAGGATCTGTCCACGGGCGGTTATGTCGCCAAGGCGGCATTCACCGGCACAACCGGCGTCGCGGCGGGGTCGGCCGACTCCTTCGCTTTCGCGATGGACTCGAATGGCAGTGACGATGGCGGAACCCCG
>Ga0207414_1000244_pt1 | contig 26349 bp, 19 predicted proteins | sample PonA231FremontCA_2_FD_187269 | JGI IMG/M metagenome (GOLD analysis project Ga0207414, IMG submission 187269) | Marine sediment microbial community from Fremont, CA, USA - Pond A23 Sediment 1 (SPAdes) | ecosystem: Environmental > Aquatic > Marine > Unclassified | place: USA: Fremont, California...
GGGCATTATGTTTCGATGATGATTCAGGATAATCAGGGTCAAAGGCCTGGGTAACATCTCCAGATAAGGCAGTTGAATTTTCCAGGGTCTGACGGAGGTCTAAATCTGAATAACTACCCTCAGTAAGATTTAAAAATTTAGCAATGGTATTTTCAAAGAAAGTCGACTGCATCCCAGTATTACCCATACTGCCAACCTCTTCCCTATCAACTAATAACATGACAGCTGTCTCTTCTGGAGCCTGTTCTAATTCTAAAAGAGCCTGGAGGGCAGTATAGGAACAGGAACGATCATCATGACCATAGGCAGCAAGTAATGTCCTATCAAGGCCAACATCCCTTGCCAGGTTAGCAGGTACTAACTGCAATTCTGCGCTGATTAGATCCTCTTCTTCAAGATCATGCTCCTCTTTGATCAAATTAAGGAGAGCTTTTTTGACTGGCTCTTTTTCATCCTGGTCAGTTACTGGTTTAGTCCCGACCAGACTGTTAAGCTGAGCAGCATCAATTGCCTCACTTAATTTCTTTTCATTTTGATCTTTAGCAAAATGAGGAAGGAGATCGGTAATATAAAAGATAGGATCTTCAGGATCCATTCCTATTGAAATATCAAGTTTTGTTCCATCTTCCTTAACAGCAACCCCTCTTAGAGCCAGGGGAATAGTAACCCACTGGTATTTTCTGACTCCCCCGTAATAATGGGTTGTAAAGAAGGCCAGCTCTTTTTCTTCAAAAAGTGGTTTAGGTTTAAGATCGATTCTTGGAGAATCAACATGGGCCCCGACTATCTTTAAACCGGCATTGAGCTTATTCTTACCAATTACTGCAGCTAAAATAGCCCCTTCCCGATTCTGGACATAAACTTTGTCTCCAGTTTGAAGCTCTTCAAATTCATCAAGTTCTTTAAACCCGGCAGCCTGTAATTCTGCAGCAGTCCCTCTGATAAATTCTCGCTCTGTTCTATTGTTATCCATAAAGTTCTTATAACCTTTAGCAAATTCAAAGACTTCTTCTTCCTTTTCCTGACTAAGTTTCAGCCAGAGATTCTTTCTGTCAGTTTCAGCCATTTAATTATCACCTCATAAATTATTTTCAATCAATATAATTATAACCCTTTAGATAAGTTTCTGCAATCCTATTGTCATATTTAATCTTGAGTGTTATAATGAGAATAGTTGTTATAAAGAAAGGAATGAAATTATATGCAACAGGAATTAACTATCCCCCTGGCTTTTTCTGCCGGGATATTATCAATATTGTCTCCCTGTATTTTACCTTTAATTCCTTCCTATCTTGGGATTTTAACTGGAAGCAATCCTAAAGAGATAAATTCCAGGTGGTCCTTATTAAAACCGGCTTTAGCCTTTATAGCAGGTTTTTCTATAATCTTTATTTTACTAGGGCTCTCAGCCTCCTGGATTGGCCAGTTTTTGCTGAGACAGCAGTTTGAGTTAGCCAGATTTGGAGGTATTATAATTATTTTATTTGGCCTCCATACCCTAGGGGCTTTTAATCTCCCCTTTATTAATATTAATCTCCAGAGTAAAATTCCTGGAGGAATAACTGGCAATCTCAAGGCCTTTATCTTTGGCCTGGTAATTGCCCTGGCCTGGACACCCTGTATCGGTCCGGTTTTAGGAACAATTTTAGTCTTTGCTGGCAGCAGCGGAAATATAGGTACTGGTTTTATTATGATGTCGGCCTATTCAATCGGGCTCAGTATCCCGTTTTTACTGGCTGCCCTTTTTCTCGATTACTGGCTAAGCAAAATAAAGAAATTAAATCCCTATCTTCCCTGGGTCAAAAAAATTAGCGGAATTTTACTGATCATTGTTGGAATTTTAATCTTCACCGGTGCCTTTGCAAGCTTAACCAATCTTTTAGTTTAAAAATATTTCTAATTATATTACAAAAGGATGTGTGAAATATGGAATCATTAAAAAATAATCACAGAAAAATTATTCTTGCCAGTCTCTTAATAATAGTTTTGGCCGCCGGCTTTCTGCTCAGTCAAAATTTGTTTGCTGAAGATACTGAAATTGAAGAGGGTATTGAACCAGGCCAATTAGCCCCTGATTTTACCCTGACCAATTTAGAGGGAGAAGAAGTTAGTCTCTCAGATTATAGAGATAAATACGTTTTAATTAACTTCTGGACAACCTGGTGTCCTAACTGTCAGGCTGAACTTCCCTATTTAGAAGACCTGCAGACCAATTATCCTGACCAGGTCCAGGTGCTGGCTGTTAATTACGGCGAAGGCCAGTCGACTATTGAAGAATACCTGACTGATATGGAATTCAGCGACTTTATGGTCCTCCTTGATGAGAACAAAGCTGTCGGTAGAGAATACCTGGTTAGAGGAGTTCCGACAAATGTCTTTATTGACCAGGATGGCACTGTCATAGAACGGGTTGTCGGTTATATGGAATATGATAATATCAAAGCCAGATTTGATTTAAACTAGATTAAATTTTCCCAGGGCCAACCAAAGATCTAATAGCGGGCTAACAGCCCGCTATTTTTAGTTATATTTTCTTTTGAGCAACCATACCTAGTATTGCTACTGGATCTTTAGGAACTGAATAAGGTGGCGCATAACCTAGATCGATCTGGAAGAGGTCATCAGCTGTCTGTTCAGCATAGATTGCTGTTGAAAGCACATCCATTCTTTTATCTACCCCACTCCGGCCAACACCTTCTGCTCCAAGGATTCTTCCAGATTTCTGATCAAAAATTCCCCGCAAACTGAAATATTCAAAGCCTGGATAATAGCCTGAATGGTTAGGAGCTTTGATTGTTATTGAAACTGGATCATACCCGGCAGCTTCGGCTTCATCCTCTTTGATGCCAGTTGTTGCCACACAGTAATCAAAGACCTTGGTAATGCCAGTGCCTAAGATGCCTCGATGGAAATTATCGCCACCAACAGCATTTTCACCGGCTACCCGGCCCTGTTTATTGGCAGTCGAACCCAGGGGTACCCAGGCTGGATGGCCGCTGACTAAATTAACTGACTGGACACAATCACCACAGGCCCAGATAGCTTCCAGGTTAGTCTCCATTCGGCCATTAACTTTGATAGAATCCTTTACTCCTAGTTCAATCCCGGTTTCTGCAGCCAGGCCTGTAACTGGGCGAACTCCAATCGCCATTAAAACCATATCTGTTTCAATCTCTTTACCAGAATCAAGGATTACTTTTTCTACTTTTCCTGCTCCTTTAAATTCTGTTACTCCCTGATCAAGATAAAATTCTACTCCCTTTTCTCGACAGTGGTTCTCAACCTTTTCAGAAAGTTCACTATTAATCAAAGGCAGAATATGTTTCTGTTTTTCCACTACTGTCACATCCATGCCAAGTTCAGTATAGGCTTCTGACATCTCCATCCCAATCAGACCTGCCCCAACTATTGTTACTTTATTGATCTCTGAATTTGTCGTCAGTCTTTTATGACGGTCAGCATGATTGACTGTCCTTAAAGGCAGGATATTTTCTAGCTCAATTCCTGGAATTGGGGGCATTATCGGCGTAGCCCCAGTGGCAATAACCAGGCTATCATAACTATCAGTCCCTTCTTCGCCACTTACTAAATCTTTATAATAAATCTCTTTCTTTTCTGGATCAATTTTAGTGACTTCATGGGATGTCTTTAAATTGATCCCATATTTATCTGAAAAATTTTCAGGAGAATTAATGATAACACTGCTCCGCTCTTCAATAACACCTGAAATATAATAGGGTAACCCACAACCAGCATAGGAAATATCATCACCTTTTTCATATAAAGTTACCTCAACATCAGGATTGACCCTTGTTGCCCGGGCCGCTGCACTGGTCCCTGAAGCAACTCCTCCAATTACTATTAATTTCATAGAATATCTAACCTCCTGCTATATTTTATTTATTCTATCATTTATGATTAAATCTTTTAACCTAATATATACTTTAAGATTTTTTAGCTTTTTCCTGCTTAAAGTTGATAAAATAATTTCAAAAGATGAATTACTTAAAATGCAAAAGGTCTTACTGACAGGATAATAAACAAGAGATATAATTATTAACATAACTAAATTATTAGAATCTGAGTTGCTTTAAAAACATATGTTTATCTTTTCAATGACTAGAGAGGATTGACGGAGGTGGTAACCGTCAGGTAACTGGAGAACCCCTGGATATATCTTAACCTATAATTTTTGGGGACTATCTTCTGTCTCATCAAAATCAACTTCTAGATCAGTTTCAGCCAATTCTAGCTGGGAACCATACTGACGGACCATCAGGACTGAGCAGTCAGATTCCTCAGCAACAAAATCAGGAATTGAACCAAATAAGAGATTTTTAAATCTCCATTCCTTGGAGGCTCCGATAATCATTAGATCATAATCGCTATTATTTGATTGGCCAATAATCCCATCAACAACACTTTCTGCTTCAACAACTTTGATTTCATGATTTTTGTGATCTGCTAAGAGCGGCTCAAGCTCAGCCCTGGCATTTTTTTCATCCTTTTCTGGATCAACCCCTGGCTTGATAACCCTTAAAATAGTTAATTTTTTATCCTCGCCCTGGGTCAGCCTTGCTGCCATTTCAACACCAAAATAGGCATGTTCACTCCCCCGATATGGAACTAAGATATTATTTATTTCTTTTAGGCCTTTATATTTTAAAACCCCGACTGGACATTCTGCATTTCTAACCACTCTATTAACAAAACTTCTTCTTAGAGTAGAGATATTCATTGTGCCATGCCAGCCCATCTGGAGAAAGTCTATATTTTCTTTTTTAATTATATTTAGTAATGTATTATATTTATCATGGGAATAAACTACCCTGGGATTGATCAAGATATTATTCTCTTCACCAAAATTAATAGCTACCCGCATAATTTTCCTTTGGATATTCCTGGCCTTTTTGGTGACTTCATCATCCTGTTGAATGAGATTCAATGGTGACTGGGATGGGACTTCAAAGATATTTAAGGCTGTTATTTCTCCAACCTGGGGAGAATTACTGACTAGTTTCCCGGATAAATTTAATAATGCTGATTCTCCTTCTGGATTGGCCAGAGGTGCTAAAACATGGAGGCTATCAGCAAGACTGTTTAACTTACTGCCACTGGTTAATTTTTTATTTCTAAATGATGTACTGGAGCTGGCTCCTGCTGGAACAGGTTCTCTTGTTAAGATTGCGCCAAAATCAAGATCACTGATGGCTGCTTTTATACTGGCTTTATTTCTTGACCAGGCTAAAAACCAGACCACACTTAAGCCAACTAATGCCAGAGCCGAAACCTTTGCAAAGGTACTGGCTCCAACTATGATTGCTATAGAGGCTGCTGCAGCTATTATCTGAAGATAGGGGGAACCAAAGGCTCTATAACTTGGGTTGTAATCTTTAGGTGGTTCTCTCCTCAATAAAAGTACCACTAAATTTATAATTGCATAATTGATTAACATTAAAACACTGGCCGAGGATGAAAGGGCCTCGACATCAGCTGTAACTAGCATGATTAGAGCCAGAAGGCCTGTCGCTATAATTGGCCTATATGGAGTTAGAAATTCTGGATGGACCTTATTAAACCAGTCTGGTAAGATGTGATCTCTACCCATGGCAAAATTAATTCTTGAAGAAGCCATAATACTGGCATTTGCCGAAGAAGCTGTAGCCAGTAAAGCTGCAAAGGTTACAGCAACTGCCCCAAAGGCCCCTGAGATAATCCTGGCAACATCAACGACAGGTGTATCCAGTAAAACTAAATCAGGAATCGGCAAGACCCCTGTCACCACCAGGATTACTGGCACATAGATCATTGTTACGATTGCCACTGAGCCCATAATAGCTTTAGGCAGGTTATTGCCAGGGTCTTTAATCTCTTCAGCTACTGAGGCTATCTGGGCAAAACCTAAAAATGAAACAAAGATTACTGCTGTAGCCGGGAGAACAGCCCCTGCTCCTTCAGGAAGAAACGGCGTCCATAATGTTCTATCTACATTGAAAAAACCCCAGACGATATAAGCTGTCAGAATAGTAACTAAAATACCTACAATTATATTTTGGGTCTTGCCAGTCTCTTTGGCACCAATATAATTTATGTAGGTAAAAAATATTCCAGCAGCTGCCGCTAATAAAGTCTCATTTATCGGAAGAAATAGGGCCATATATTCCCCGAAACCTAGAAGATAAAAAGCAACTGCAAAGGTTAAGCTAAGCCAGAGAGAAAGACCGGAAATTGTTCCAGCTAAAGTCCCTAAAGACCTGGAAAGAAAAAAGTAAATTCCACCACTTCTTGGCATTCCTGTAGCTATTTCTGCCAGACTGCTAGCAGTTATTATACAGATAACCCCTGCCAGGATATAAGTTAAAATGGCACCTGGTCCTACCATTTCAATTGCAAATCTTGGTAGAACAAAAATCCCGGCGCCAACCATCGTTCCAACACCTATTGCCAGGGCTTCTTTTAGACCTAGCTCTTTGGCCAGCTCTCCTGCTGCCTGAAAATCTTGATTTGAATTATTAGTCATAATTAGCCTCCTAACATATCATAAATCCATTAGCAAACTCGATAATTATCAGTTCATATTATTTATATTTTCACATTTAATTAATGTCATAATATCATATATTATTTGTTTTTGCACCCTATAATTCAATATTTGTTATTTTAATTACAATCTGATTTTTATAGAAATAAAAATCCCTCTGCCAGCAGCCCAGATATGGAATACCTGGCTGTTAACAGAGGGTTAGCTAATCAATATTAATTTTTATATTTTTTAGTTACCTGCCATCATGGCTTCAACATCTTCTCTGACTTCGCCGGTAGGTTTGATATCAAACTTATCGACCAGGACATTTAAGACATTTTCTGAAACAAAGGCTGGCAGACGGGGTCCAAGCCTGATCCCCTTGACACCCAGTGATAAGAGGGCAAGTAAGACTATGACTGCCTTCTGCTCATACCAGGCAATATCATAGGAGATTGGAAGATCGTTGATATCATCTACTCCAACAGCTTCTGCCAGTTTCTGGGCAATGACAACTAGTGAATAGGAGTCATTACACTGACCGGCATCAAGAACTCTTGGAATTCCACCGATATCTCCTAGGTCCAGCTTATTGTAGCGGTACTTAGCACAGCCAGCTGTTAGGATAACTGCATCATCTGGAAGTTCTTTAGCAACATCTGTAAAATAATCACGGTTCTTTAAGCGGCCGTCACAACCACCCATGACAACAAAGCGACTGATATCTCCATTCTGAATGGCTTCAATTACTTTATCGGCGATTGAAAGGACTGTATTATGGGCAAAACCACCATGGACAGTTCCTGTTTCTAATTCTTCTGGAGGCGCAGCATTCTTAGCGGCTTCAATTACCGGGCTGAAGTCTTTGCTGCCTCCTTCAGGACGGTCGGCAATATGGGTCATACCATCAAAACCGACAACACCTGTTGTAAAGACTCTATCTTTATATGAATCTTTAGGTGGTACCAGGCAGTTTGTGGTCATTAGAATTGGACCGTTAAACTTTTCGAATTCGTCTTTCTGCTTCCACCAGGAGCCACCATAATTACCTTTAAGATGGTCATACTTTTTGAATTCTGGATAGGAGTTAGCCGGGAGCATCTCACCATGGGTATAAATATCTATGCCTTCACCCTTTGTCTGCTCTAGTAATTCTTCGAAATCCTTGAGATCATGGCCACTGACTAAGATACCTGGACGATTGCTAACACCAATATTAACTTCAGTTGGCTCTGGATGGCCGTAGGCTGAAGTATTGGCTTCATCCAATAAGGCCATTGTCTTAACCCCATACTCTCCACATTCAAGAACAAGACCGGTCAGTTCGTCGGCAGTCAGGCTATCATCTAGAGTTGCTGCCAAACCTTTCTGCATGAAATTAAAGATTTCTTTATCTTTTTTATCTAAAACATAGGCATGATCATTATAGGCTGAAATACCTTTAATCCCATAGGTTAATAATTCTCTTAATGAGCGGACATCTTCATCTTTAGTTGTTAAGACGCCAACTGCAAAGGCTTTATCTTCATATTCATCTCTGGTTCCCTTCCAGGTTGCCTGAGGTGGCAGACTGCCTTTGTATTCAGAGCCATGTTCTTCTTGATATAATCTATTGAATTTGGCTGCAACTTCTTCTCTGATCTCCTGAGCTTCATCGATTAATTCAACAAAGTCATCTGAATCAAAGTTAGTATTAGTAACAGTTGCAAATAAACCTTTTGTAATAAATACATCGGTCTCTTCGCTGGTATCGGAACCCAGTTCTCTTAATTTTTCACCGTAGAATGAAATTCCTTTAAGTACGTAGACCAACAAATCCTGAAGATTGGCAGTTTCTGCTGTCTTACCACAGACACCACGGGTGGTACAACCTTCATTTTTAGCTGTCTCTTCACACTGGTAACAAAACATATCATAATCCATTTTTTCCATTTTTTATAACCTCCTGTATTCTGATTGATCTACTAATATTTTATGACATAAACCTCCGACTGGCTATGACATTTCTCACATTCCTTAAAATATTTTCGAGTCAACTTTCAGACTTTCTGGAAGAGCTTTTAAAATCAGGAGAGTTATACCACCTCCTACCATTGCAGTATAGAGTTGGGGCAGAGTCATCATCTGAGCAACTGGCTCTGGGACCTGGACCATGAAATTAACAGCCCAGGCCAGGATAAAGAATTTTGCCAGAGACCCGGCAATCACTGCTAAAATTGATGAAACTGAAAAGACTTTTATTTTAACTGAAGCAGGTTTTGTTCTTCTGCTGCTCCAGGTGATGAAAAAGAAAACTATAGAATAAAGGGCATTACCAAAGACTATTGCTGGAATTAATGGACCCAATGGTGGTGGCAATATTCCTCTGATAAAGGCAATAATCGGAGTGAAGGCCCCGATTATCACAGCGGCTACAGGTCCGATGAGTCCAACTGCTATTAATAAAACAGCATTGATGGCTGGCCCTGTTACTGGCTGGGGTAAACCACCCATTTGAAATGCCAGAGCAGCAGCAAGCAGGATAGCTGTTCTTGTCCAGAATCTAGTTGAAGTCAAGGAGATATCAGCCAAAATATCACTTTCCTTTCTGTCTGGCAGTAACCATGGTAAAGAGCAGAACTAATACAAAACCCAGCAAGAAAAATAATAACTCATACTGGCCAAAATAACCTGGAATAACTGCTGGAACTGAGCCTAAAATCAGACCACTTAAAGTCATCATCATCGGTCGCCTTAAATTTTTAAGCAACCAGGTTATCAGCCAGGCAAATAAAATCAAACCTATTACTAGACCAAGTCCAAAGGCTCCTAATGCAAGTATATCAAAGGTAGAGATGGCAGTCAATACTGGCCTGTAAACCCCTAGAATCACAAGGACAGTTCCACCACTGATACCTGGCAGGATCATTGTCATACTGCCTAGAAGACCGCCAATAAATATCTGAAAATAATCTGTTGAGGATGTAACTGCTGCCGCCGTCTGATTGGCAGAAAAATAATAGGCCAGGGCAAAACCAAATAAGATTGTAGCTATATCTAACAGCAACTTATTATTCCGGCGGAAACCTCCTGCCTCTTTAATTGTAACCCTGATTGAGGCTAAAATCATCCCGGCAATAAATGAATAGACTGGAGCAGTATATAGGTTGAATAGCCGACCCATCACAGTTGCCCCGAAAAATGCTCCAACTCCTGCCCCCAATCCAAAGGGTATCAGGAACCTTAAATCTATTTTTTTAATTGCCCTTAAAAGGGGCTCATAAATATAGAGAATAATCGCAACGGTACCACCACTAATACCTGGCAGGGTATTTGCAACTCCCAGGGGGAAACCCTGGAGCAGCAATCTGGTCTGTTTATTTAACAAGGGGTGCCTCAATTGGCTGGCTGGTTGTTAGCTTAAAGTCTTGCTGGTAGAGTTTAAGTGCCAGACCAGTACCTGACTTTAGCTTGATTATAACTTTCTCTGAACCAACCTTTACTGAAATAATGTTATGATTAATATTAAGTTGAAAAGAATAACCCTGCCAGTTTTCTGGAATAAATGGTGTTAAGCTTAAAATTCCATCTTTCATTTTCATACCTGCAAAACCATGGACTATTGACATCCAGGTTCCTGCCATGCTGGTTATATGGAGCCCATCCTCTGTATCATTATTATAGTTGTCTAAATCAAGTCTGGCTGTCCTTAAGTACAAATCGTAGGCCTTGTCTTTATAACCTAATTCTGAGGCCAAAATAGCATGAATACAGGGCGATAGGGATGATTCATGGACTGTCTTAGGTTCATAGAAATCAAAATTTCTTTTGATTGTGTCCAGCTCATATTTTTCCTGTAAGAAATATAAACCCTGTAAGACATCAGCCTGTTTGATATAACAGGACCTAAGGATCCTATCCCAGGACCAGTTCTGATGGAGGGGCAGCTCCTCTTCTGGAATTTCTGAGGCCGATTTTAAGACTTTATCTAAATAGCCATCCTGCTGGAGAAAGATACCTCTCTCTTCATCTTCTGGGTAATAGATATTATCGATAATCTCCTGCCATTTATCTAATTCCTCTCCTGTTAAATCAAGTTCAGTTAATACTTCCTGATATCTAGCTGGAGTTTCTCTTTTCATTCTATTTAGAGATTCTAAAGTGAATTCCAGGGTCCAGGCAGCCATTCTACTGGTATGCCAGTTATTATGAACATTATTTTCATATTCATTTGGTCCAGTTACCCCTATTAACATATAGACTTCTTTCCGTGGATTATAATGGACTCTATCGGCCCAGTAACGACTAACTTCCACAGCCACCTCTATGCCATAATCATAGAGATACTGATAATCTCCGGTATAATCAAGATAATTCTTGATTGCATGGACAATAGCGCCATTGCGATGGATCTCTTCAAAGGTGATCTCCCATTCGTTATGGCATTCCTCTCCATTCATTGTTACCATAGGATAAAGGGCACCCTGTGAGCCAAGCTTAGCTGCATTTTCTTTAGCCTTGTCCAGATGGCGATAGCGGTAATATAAAAGGTTCCTGGCAATCTCATTATCACTGGTATTTAAATAAAAGGGCAGGCAATAGGCTTCTGTATCCCAGTAAGTTGCCCCACCATATTTTTCACCGGTAAAACCTTTAGGGCCTATATTAAGTCGGGGATCATGGCCGGTATAGGTCTGATAGAGCTGGAAGATATTAAATCTTATCCCCTGCTGGGCTTTAACATCCCCTTCTATCATGATATCACTCTCTGTCCAGATAGCCTCCCAGGCTTTTTTATGATCATTAAATAATTTTTCTTCACCTGTATCATAAGCTTCTGCTGATATTTCCTGGGCTCTTTTAGCTACCTGCTTATCGTCATAATCTCGATTGCTAGTAAGACCTAAGTATCTGGTAAGTTTAACTTCTTCCCCAGGCTCGACTTGAAATTCTGCAGTATGTTGAATATATTTTTCTCTGGCATTATGGCTTTTATTTAGGGGTTCTTTGCTGTATTGATAATTTACAGCAGCAGAAACAAGATACTCTGTCTTCTTTGTTCTCATTGTTAAGCAACCATTATCTTCTGTCGCCTCTTGCTCAACTTCATCCCAGAAAACTTCACCATAATTGGCATCCTCATTGGTAATAGTGCCATCTAAGTGGGGTGATAATTCTAGTTGAGCAGTATGGTTTAAAGGTTTAACCTGATAGGTTATTACTCCAACCTCCCGCTGGTCCATACTTAAAAATCTGCGACTAACTATCTCGGTCTGGTGATCATTCTGATCCTTAACAGTAAATTTTCTCTGGAGCAGACCAAGCTTCATGTCCAGGGTCCTCTCGAAATTCTCAAGCTGCCAGTTCTCAGAGGCTAAATCAAGTTCAACTCCATTAATCCTAACACCTAAGCCAATAAAATCAACGGCATTGAGTACTTTGGCGAAAGATTCAGGATAACCAATCTTCCACCAGCCAACGACTGTCTTATCTGGATAATAAACCCCTGCAATATAGGTCCCCTGGAGCGAATCCCCTGTATATTTTTCGGCAAAGTTGCCCCGGAGCCCCATATGACCATTACCCAGACTCATTACACTTTCAGCAACTCTATTCTCTTCTGGATTAAAACCCTGCTCAATAATCTTCCATTTATCTACTTCAAAATAGTCTTTCATCAAATCCCTCCTTGATTTTCCTGAAAACTTCTCCAGCTGGAATCTCTTGCAAACATTTATGATGGCCTAAGGGACATTCATGTTCGCCGCAGGGGCGGCAGTGTAATCCCCAATTGGCAATGATCGGATAATCCTCTTCTTGTCCATATGGTCTGTACATGGTCTCAGCAGATGGGCCAAAAATAGTCAGAGCTGGAGTTCTAAAAAGCGCAGCTAGATGAACCGGACCAGTATCTCCACTGACCATAAATTCTGCAGCTGCTATAATTGCCATTAAATCAGGAATTGAAGTCTTCCCGGTTGTATTATGCAAACGTTTTTCCTGGCCAGCAGTAATTTCACTTATAATCTGAGTATTCCTTTCAGAATCAGCTGGACCTCCAGTTAAAACTAAATCTAAATCTGTCTCCTTCAGCAATTTATCTGCCAGAGAGGCAAATTTATTAACTGGCCATCTTTTAGAGGGCCAACTCCCCCCTGGATTTAAGATTAAATAATTTTTATCCTTTAAACCCAGTTCCCTTTTCCTGGCCGGTGATAAATCAGCAGGAGTTACTTCTGGTAATCCTATATCATCTAGTTTCTCAATACCTAAATCTACTAACCAGTCCAGAAAATATTCGACCATATGCTGATCACCAGGATTCCAGTCTTTATGATAATGATATAGATGGCGCTGGCCAGAACGGTTATAGCCGGCTCTATAATCTGTTGCTATAAGTCTCTGTAAGAGAACCGTCCTCCAGTTACCATGAATATTTAGACTTAATGGAATATCCAGACTCCTTAATCTTTTAGCAAAAGTAAATGATTTATTTAAAGGCCAGTTTTTATTATAACTTAAAGTTTTATCTATGAAGTCAAGCTGTCTTGGCAGGTCAACGAAATTAGAGTTGGCCACTAAATACAGCTCAAGTTCTGGCCTGGCGGCTTTGATTGCCTTTAAAAGGGGCAAGGAAAAGACCAGGTCTCCAAGATAAAGAAGATTTATAACCAGAATCCTATCTACTGCTTGAAATTTATCTTTTAAAGCTTTAATTATAACTCCTCCTTATCATAGGATTTAAGGCTTTTGGAAAATAATTTAATGGCTGTTTCTCTAACTTCCTGAACAGTTATTTCAGCCAGACAGCGATTGGTTTTAAGGGGACATTTCCTTTCCCAGCAGTTAATACATTCTAGCTCATTTTTATGGATCACCAGATTGTCTTTGCCATAGGGCCCGTGGGTAAGAGGGTCAGTTGGTCCCATCAGGGCCAGGCAGGTTACCCCTGCTGCTGCAGCCAGATGGAGTGGACCTGTATCGCCACCGATAAATAGATTCGATATCTTAGAAAGGCCAAACTGTTCTATTAGACTTAATTTGCCAGCCAGATTAAAAATCCTACCCTCATGATATTGATTTCTATTTTGATTGATTAAAGGGCCAAACTTTGCATCTAATTCACTGGCCTCAGCTGGGCCACCACTGATAACTATATTTATCCCTTTATTCAAAAATTCCTCTACTAATTGATAATATCTATTTAAAGGCCAGTCTTTGCTGGCCCAACTAGACCTGGGATGGATGATAATAAAAGCTTCATTTAAGAGTTTCTCAGGGATCTTACTATCCCAACCACCAGGTAAACTGAGTCCATATTCTATCTCATATTTATCATCTAACTCAATTCCCAGGGCATTAGCTGTTTCTGCTAGATATTTATCGATCTGATGAACTTTCTGATCAGTACCCTCAAACCTTTTTTGATAGAAAAACCTGCTGGCCTCTTTTCCCCGGGCCGGTCCATAGGTCCTCTCAGGTTTAGTCAGATAGGCTGGCAGGGCACTTTTAAAGATGCCATGGAGATCAAAGCTCAGCTCATATTCTTCTTTCTGTAACCATTTAATCCAGTCTTTAAAGGAAATTAACCTGGATGAAAGGGGTAATTTATCCTGACCCCGCCATTTGCTTTTAGGCAATACTTTAAGCTTATTAATTTCATCATGATGCTCAAGCAGCGGTGCTGTCAGCTCTTCAACCAACCAGTCAATATTATAATCTGGTCTCTTTGCTTTAATCAAAGAAAAGGCCGGTAAGGTATGGACTATATCTCCGATGGCACTTAGCCTGACAAATAACATCTTCTTTTCTCCAGGGCCAAGGGGAAGCAGTCTTAAAATAGAATCAGTTAGCTGATTGATCTCTCTGGCCTTCTTTTCTAATCTAAGCTGGCCTGCTCTCCCAGATTCTTTAACTAATTCCTGATCTGCTAAGAATTGCTGGATTTTAGTTTCCAGGTCATGATTATCTTTAAAATAATGAATCCCCTTGCCTTCTTGAAAATCCTTAAGCAGACTCTTGATATTTGATTGCCTGGGGCCAACTAATACAGGCACCTGATAACTTAAAGGCTCCAAAAAATTATGACCGCCAACATCGGCGATTGTTCCCCCAATCAGCGCGAAATCTGCCAGGGAATATATCTCTGTTAAATCACCAATAGTATCGACTAAAAGGATTTCCGTCTCAGCCAGTAGATCAGTTTTTTCATTTAATTCAGACCAGAGCTGGTACTTTAATGAATTCTTATTTAATAAATCTTCTATTTCAGGCTTTCTTTCAATATGCCTTGGAGCAAGAATAAATAAGGGCTTTTTTGAAATATCAAGACTCTTATAAATATTAATTAATTCTTTTTCTTCAGGAGCATGGGTGCTCCCGGCTACAAATATTTTTTTATCAGAGAAGCTATCCTTCTCACTAGATGATACCTCTAAATTTAAAGCCCCTGCATATTTTAAATTAACCATAACTTCCACATTATCAATGTTGGCTCCAAGTTCAATTATTTTTTTAGAATCAGGTGAACTCTGCATATAAAATTTATCAATTAAATTTAAGAAGGGTTGAAAGAAAAATTTCAACTTTTTATAATTCGGGAAACTGTCATCACTTAATCTACCATTAACCAGACCAACTTTCACCCCATTAGCGACAGCCTGATTAATAAGGGTTGGCCATATTTCTGTTTCCACCAATAATAAAAGGTCTGGTTCTAATCTTTTAATAAAAAGCTTGATAAAGGGATAAAAATCAAAGGGAAGATAGGTAATTATATCAATCCCAGCTAAATCTTTAAGAGCCAGGGATCTTCCTGTTGGAGTCATCACAGTTAATATAAAAAAATAGGGCTGAGCTGATTCAGATTTAAGTTCCTGAATAAGTTGAGCAGCTACCTTTACTTCTCCCACAGAGGCAGCCTGGATCCAGATAACCTGTTTGCCAGAGGACTTTTGAAACTGGCTGTCCTTAAGGAGCCCAAGCCTTTCTCTAATTTCCTGATGCCTGCCCTGGAGAGCTAAATAAATAAGGTATGGCAGTAAAATAAAGATTGCAACTAAAAACATAATTAAATTATAAATAAAATAAAGTAAAGCTTTCATTTAGCCCTCACCTCTGTCAACCTTCCAGCGTTTATGGAACCATAACCACTGCTCAGGAGATTTCCTGAGCGCCTCTTCTGTAACTCTCAATAAAGGCTCTAGATATTCAGGTTCCTCTGCCTTCTTAGTTCCCTGAGGAACCTCAACTTCTTCATGAACTCGAACTCTATATTTAGCAAAACCTTCACGATAAATAAAAATCGGGACAATCAATGAGCCAGTCTTAGAGGCAAGCCGGACTGCTCCCCGATGGATACTGGCTGGGACGCCAAAAAAATCCATGACATGGGGCAGGCCACTTGCATGTTGATCTCCTAAGATCACTGTAGAATTACCTGCCTTAAGATTCTTATATACCTTGATTAAACCTTGATTAGAGACTGTTGTAGTTTTAACCCCAGCATTACGCCGGACCAGATTAATCCTATCGCCTAAATCAGCCAGCCTCTGCTTCTTTGCAACTGAGAGACATTTATTATCATAATTAGCAATAACTGCTGCCAGCCATTCCCAATTACCAAAATGGGCTGTATAAAAAATGACCCCCTGATCAGAGTTAATTAACTCCTTTAGTTTTTCAGGATTTTCTATTTTGATATTTTTCTGGAACTCTTTCCTATTAAGTTTTTCAATTAAGAAAAATTCAATAAGAACCTGGCCAAAATTGATATATGTATCTTTTAAGATGGCTTCTATTTCTTCTAATGAATGATCATCTCCAAAGGCTAAAAGCAGATTGGACCTGGCAACATTTTTTCTGACTTTAAAGAGATATAATAATTTGCCAGTGACTATTCCGATTTTCTCAGCAATAAATTCTGGTATAAAATTTATAAAATAATATAAGAAATTGAAAACAATTGATATCAACAAATTTTTAAACTTCTTCATATTACCAGACCTTGGCTCTTAATAAGTCCTGGAAGTTTACCATGCCCAGAGGGCGCCCCTTAGCATCTACTATCGGCAGATGATTAATCTCTTTCTGCTCCATCAATTTTAAGGCTTCAGCAGCCAATTTTTCTTCGCGAATAGTCTCAGGAGCTGCTGTCATAATCTCAGAAACCCTGGAGTTAAGAAGATCTTTATTTTTAGATTTAACTGCCCTCCGAATATCACCATCGGTAATAATCCCCACTAAGATACCTGCCTGGTCGATAACAGCAGTTGAACCCATCCTGGTTTCAGTCATTGTAAATAAAGCCTGTTGAACTGTTGCCTCAGCCTTGATTTTAGGGTTCTGATCTCTGATTTTTAAGACATCAGCTACAGTTGTTAAGAGTTTTCTACCTAAACTGCCTCCAGGATGATAGAGAGCGAAATCTTCTTCTGTCAGTCCATTTAGATTAGCCAGAGAGACTGCCAGAGCATCACCTAAAGCAAGGGAGGCAGTTGTAGAGGTGGTTGGAGCAAGATCTAAATGACAGGCCTCCCCTGTAACTCCAGTAGAAATTACTAAATCTGCCTGATTGGCAAGGGTTGAATCTAAATTTGAAGTAATCAAATAAAATTTAGCTCCTATCCTCTTGATTGATGGGATTAAATTAATTATTTCATCAGTCTCCCCGCTATTTGAAATTGCCAGCATAATATCCTGGCCTGTTACCATTCCTAAATCTCCATGGAGAGCTTCCCCGGCATGCACAAAATAAGCCGGTGTTCCAGTACTGGAAAAAGTAGCGGCAATCTTTCTGGCAATTAAACCTGATTTACCCACCCCTGTCAGAAGAGTTCTTCCTTCAGATGAATAGATTCCAGAAATCAAATCAGTAAAGTTACCATTGATTTTATCTGCCAGGTCTTTCACAGCAGCTGCCTCATTTAGCAAAACTTTTCGGGCCTGATTTAATGCTCCCTCAATTTTTTTAAGATCAACCTCTTTGTTTGTCATTATTAAAAATACACCTTTCTATAAACCTTTTTTAAGATCATCAAATGCTTTTATTTCTTTTAATAAATTTTCCATTTTATCCAGAGGAATCATTGTGGCGCTGTCACTTAAAGCCTCTGCTGGTTCTGGATGGGTTTCAATAAAGAGACTGGATATCCCGACAGCAGTGGCCGCTCTGGCCAAAGCCGGGGCATACTCCTTTTCCCCGCCGGAGCTATCGCCTGCAGCCCCAGGAAGCTGAACACTATGGGTTACATCAAAGACAACTGGATATCCGGTTTCTGCCATTCTTACTAAAGAACGAAAATCAGAAACCAAATTATTATAACCAAAGCTTGCGCCTCTTTCTGTCAAGAGTATCTTATAATTCCCGGTGCTCTCAATTTTTTCCACAACCTGATCAATGTCCCAGGGAGCAAGGAACTGGCCTTTTTTAACATTAACTACTTTTCCTGTCTCGCCAACTGCTAGAACCAGGTCTGTCTGGCGGCATAAAAAGGCTGGTATCTGGATAATATCAAGAACATCGCCAGCAATTTTAGCTTCTTCTGGTGAATGCACATCTGAGAGAACTGGGACATCAAGTTCATTTTTAATTTCTGCTAATATTTTCAAACCTTTTTCCAGGCCAGGACCTCTAAAGGAGTTGTGAGAGGAACGATTAGCTTTATCATATGAAGATTTAAAAACAAATGGAATTTCAAGTCTAGCAGTTATCTCTTTTAAGGCAGACGCTGTCTCTAATGCTATTTCCTTTGATTCAATTGCACAGGGGCCAGCTATTAAAACAAATGGTTCTTTCTGACTAAAAACCACCTGATCATTTAATCTTATTTTTGTTGCCATTTAATTAAACCCTCCATCCTTTTCTAATATTTTACTAACTTCTTTTAAATCCTCTGGCCGATCGACTCCAGGCCCATGATGATCTGTAATCCCAACTTTTATTTTATAACCATTTTCTAAAACTCTCAACTGCTCCAGTGATTCTGCTTTTTCTAAAGGAGTTGGCTCTAAATCAGTATATTTTAATAAAAAATCTCTTCTGTATACATATAAACCTATATGCTGTAAGTATTTCTGTTCAAGTTTTTCCACATCTCTGTAATAGGGTATTTTTGATCTTGAAAAATACAGAGCATTATTATTTTTATCCAAAACAACCTTAACTCTATCATCTTTTTGGGCAGTTACTGCTGAGATCGGGCTGGCCAGGGTCGACATTTGAGTTTCCTTGCTATTTTTAAGAATATTTATGGCCTGATCAATCATTGCCGGCCTGATCAATGGTTCATCTCCCTGGACATTAACAATTATTTCTACATCTAAATCTCTGGCCACTTCAGCCAGCCGGTCAGTCCCGCTTTGATGTTCTACTGCAGTCATAACAGCCCTACCACCAAATTTTTTTACTTTATTATAAACTCTTTTATCATCAGTTGCAATTAATACCTGGTCGACTAATTTAGCCTGGAGTGAACGTTGATAGACATGTTCAAGCACAGATCTGCCCTTTAGCTCGGCTAATACTTTTCCAGGAAATCTCTTTGAATTATATCTTGCAGGTATTATAACTACAGTATCCATTCCAAGCACCTCTTAATATTTAGTCTTTAATATTTTCAATTATTTGTTCTAGAATATCTATGGTTTGGCCTGTCTGATCATTAAAAGACATCTTTATTTCAAAACTATACAGGCTAATATTTTTATTACTGAAAAAATCTATGATAGAATCATCTAATTTGACTAAATCCTTGCCAGTCGTGATTAAATAATCTATCTTTGCTCCAGCAAACTCCTGGGCAATCTGTTTGAAATCCTTTCTGGTATAACTATAGTGATCTGGGAAAATAAAATGTTTAATTAGATTACAGTCTTCTTTTTCTAATGAAGATTCAAATGCTTCAGGATTCCCCAAACCACTAAACGCTATAACATTTTTATCCCTTAGCACCTTAAGACTGAATTTTTCTCCATTTATATTCTGTAAATGTGAAGGACTATGACTGGAAAGATATATGTAAGCTGAGTCATTATAAACCTTTAATTCTTCTTTGATTTTCTCTAATTCTTTTGGGTTAACCTGGTCAGACCTGGTTATAATAAAGCCATCTGCTCTTCTTAATGAGCCTTTATTTTCCCTTAATAATCCCCTGGGTATTAAATAATTATAACCAAAGGGGTTGGTGGCGTCAATAAGTACTATATCATAATCTCTAATAATTCTTCTATGTTGAAACCCATCATCAAGTAAAATAATCTCAGGCTGAAATTCAGACTGAACATATCTGGCAGCCTTTAATCTATCTTTACAGATAACAACTGGAACATCAGATAGTTTCTTGGCAAGCATAAAAGCTTCATCTCCTGAATATTTAGCTCCAGCCAGGATTTCATTACCATTTGATACTATTAAAGGCTTTTCATTATCACCTCGATAACCTCTGCTAATTACAACAGTCTCATACCCTGAATTATTTAATTTTTCGGCAAAGGCTTCCACTGCCGGGGTCTTACCGGTGCCTCCTGTGGTAATATTACCTATACTTATAGTTTTTGCATTAACTCTGCCGCTTTTTAGTATCTTTTTATCATACATAAAATTTCTGAGCAAAACTACAAAACCATATAGATATGATAAGAATCTTAATTTTAATCTGATTAAGCCAGGGAAAAACCCTTTTTTATTACCTCTGATAATCTCTAACAGATAATTTTTCAAGCTTTTATTCATCTTCTCACAGCCTCTTTTCAGCAGCTATATTTGCTTTTTCAAGCCCTGTCTCAATTATTTTAGCTGCCTCCTCCCGGTCCAGACCCTCTAAATCTGTAATTGGCTCGCCATAATAGATTACAATCTTACTAAATAATAAGGGCAACTCAAAATTATCCCAGCTTTTATTAAATGTATATTTCCAGCCATTGGCAACACCAACTGGAATAATTGGGCAGCCATTTTTCTGCTGGATCATAACAGCGCCTAATTTAATCTTTCTAGCAGGTCCTCTAGGGCCATCAGGAGTTATAACTAGCTGTTTTTTATTTCTAACTAATTTTAACATTTTTCGCAACGAACTAACAGCCCCAGTAGAACTGGAGCCTCTAACAACTTTCCAGCCTAAATTTTCAAGAGACTTAGTTATAATTTCTCCTTCTCTACTCTGACTGGCCAGAGCTGTATAATCATGATCGGCCAGGGCAACAGCAATCGACCAGAGATAAGAGTGCCAGCCTAGGATCAGGCCTCCATCCTTAATGGCAGTCTCTGCCTCTAATTTATTATATTCTTTAATTCTATATGTTAATTTTCCAAATTTCATTAGCTTTTCTAAAATAAAAGGATAGTATCTCTCCATAATTCTCCCTTCAAATTATTGAAATAGCTAGGATTTTTTATCATCTGCTAAACCAAAATAATGAATACCCATACCTGAAACTTCATGGTCAACATTTAAACCAGGTATCCCTAATTTGCCATAAAGACCAACTGCCAGGTGCAGGCCTTTCCTGACAATTCCTATTTTAATCCCAGCACCAGAAATACTTAACATCGGTCTTTCAAAATCTGATAAAGCTCTTTCTACAGATCTAGTTAAAACTCTCTGATCCTGAACATCTTCATCAATAACTCCACCCTTAATTGCAGCTCCTAAGGAATTTCTTAAAATCTTATTCTTTACTTCTTCACCTTTACCTCCAGCTCTGGTTATCACCGGTAGATATCCTTCTGATTTTAGAGCTTCTATAAATTCATCGTCTCTATTATCATCCACCATCGCCAGAATAATAGCCACTTTACCAAGTGACTGCTCACCTTCAATATTTATGAATTCACTAATCATAAAATCATCTAACATCTTTTCACCCCATCTAAAATATACTTAAACATCCTACTAAACCATAATTCAATATTTATAGTTGTTTTCCTGCTTTATCCTTAAATCTGATCAATCTAATTTATGTTTGCGGCCAGAATCAGTCTGATCTATTAATTCTTCTGGAAAAGGCTTAAAATAAGTCTGATTAATTAGATAATCTACTTCCTGGTCTATTATCCAGCCATTAAGGAGGTATAGCGGAACACTTAAGGGGACCATACCTCTTCTATATTTTTTGACAGTATCTATAAAAAATTTAATTTCTTCTTTCTTTAAGCTGTCTGACAGATAACCGAAACAATGATTAAGCACATTCTCCTGCAAGCCTGGCTTAGAACTGCGACTAACTGTATCTTTAAGTAGTTTTTTGTACTCTTTTATTATTGCTTCAGGTTTTAAATCTTGATTATTAGCAGTTAATCTCCCCATTAATTTTAAATTCTTAGGAGATAAGGCCATTAATTGATATTTATGCCTGGTATGAAAATCAACTAAATTTTTAATTTTTAAAGACTTTTCAACTTTTCTATATCTGGCCATTGTAAAAATGGCGGTCAAAAAATCTTCCCTCAACTGCAGGCTATTTAACCTGCCGTCATTTTCAGCTGGTATCCTGCCATAATAATCAAAGACAGCTTTAGCAAAAATACCCTCAGTCTTTTTATGGGGGGCAACATCCTTTAAGGCTGGGTATAATTTAACAGATTGACAGCCGCAGGAGGGGGAACCTTCCTTGCAGATAAAACCATCGATCTCTTTATTCTTTTCGAAAAAATCTTCGGCCATATTTTTTAATTTATCAGTTAAATCTGCCCCTGTAGCCGGCTGCCGGAGCCTGATATCCTTACCTTCTTCAACTAAACGAAGGGTCTGCCTGGGAACAGGCAGACCTATTTCAACTTCTGGACAAATAGGATGATATTCAACAAAATCTCCTAGTTTTTCTAAAAATTTAATATCAAACCTCTGACCTGAATAATAACAATAAGCAAAACCAAGACATTTGCTGATTATTAATTTTGGAGTTGGATAATCTATCATGATTTTTTCCTCCTGGTAAACGGAATCATCTTAATTACTTCTGATTACAAAATCATCTTCTCTTTCTGAGTAATCAATTTCAATAACTGAGCCCTGCCCAGGTTCTTCTTCTAGAATAAATAAAGCCAGTTTGTCTTTGATCTGATTCTGAATGACCCTTTCTAGGGGCCTGGCACCATAGGCAGGATCATAACCTAAGACTGCAAGTTGATCCTTGGCTTCTTCTGTTACAACTAAATCAAATTCCTGTTCTATAACTTTATCAGCCAGTTCCTGAACTTTAATTTCAACGATCTCTCTGATATGCTCTTCATCTAGACTGTGGAATATTATCCTGCCATCTATCCTGTTGATAAATTCAGGTCTAAAGGTTTCTTTTAATGTTTGATTTACCTTATCCTTGATTTTTTCATGGTCATCTAAATCCTGAATATATTCGGAGCCAATGTTAGATGTCATAATGATAACTGTATTTCTAAAGTCAACTTCTTTTCCATGGCTGTCGGTTAAGATGCCGTCATCTAATATCTGGAGTAGGATATTAAAAACATCTGGATGGGCTTTTTCAATCTCATCCAATAGAATGACAGAATAGGGCTGACGGCGGATCTGTTCTGTTAACTGGCCGCCTTCATCGTAACCTACATAGCCTGGAGGAGAACCAATCATCTTGGCAACTGCATGGCGCTCCATATATTCAGACATATCCAATCTTATTAAATTCTTCTCTCTATCGAATAGATGAGCTGCCAGGGTCTTAGCGAGTTCTGTTTTACCGACCCCGGTAGGTCCCATAAACAGGAAGGAACCTAAAGGCCTTTCCTCGCTCTGGAGTCCAGTTCTTGACCTTCTAATTGCATTACTAACGGCCTTGATGGCCTCATCCTGGCCGACAACTCTCCTGGATAATTCTGCTTCCATCTCTAATAATTTTTCTTTTTCTGAGGATAGTAACTGCTGCACAGGAATATCTGTCCAGGAGGCCACTATCCCGGCAATATCCTCTTCAGTTACCTCTTCTCTTAAGATATCCTGGTCCTCAGTATCGCCTTCAACTTTTTCTCTGATCTGCTTTAACTCCTTTTCTAAATCAGAGAGTTTACCATATTTTAATCTGGCAGCTTCCTCATAATTAGCTTCCCTTTCAGCATTCTCAGCAGCCAGTTTAACTTTTTCTATCTCTTCTTTTAATTCCTTTTCCTGTTTAATCAAATCTTTTTCCTGATTCCAGCGGGCCATTAATGGATCTCTTTTTTCCTTTAATTCATTGATCTTTTCAGTCAGCTCCTTTAATTTTTCTTCAGAACCTTCCTCTTTTTCATTTTTCAAGACTTCTCTTTCTGTCTCCAGTCTTCTCAAGCGGCGGTTTAATTCATCTATCTCCAGGGGCATTGAATCTATATCTATTTTAACCTTGGCTGCAGCTTCATCAATTAAATCAATTGATTTATCAGGCTGATAGCGTTCAGTCAGATAACGCTCTGATAACTTGGCAGCAGCTTCTAAAGCTTTATCCTGGATTCTAACTCCATGGTGGATCTCATACTTTTCCTTTAGACCTCTCAGGATTGAGAGGGTATCTTCCAGATCAGGTTCCTTTATCTGGACAGGCTGGAATCTCCTTTCTAAAGCAGCATCCTTTTCGATATGCTTCTTATATTCATCTAAGGTTGTAGCACCTATACAGTGGAGCTCTCCTCTGGCTAAGGCTGGTTTTAAGAGGTTGGAAGCATCCATGGCCCCTTCACTGGCACCGGCGCCGACGATTGTATGCATCTCATCGATAAAGACAATATATTTGCCTTCAGCCTCTTTAATCTTTTTGAGGACAGTTTTTAATCTATCTTCAAACTCACCCCGGTATTTAGCACCTGCTAAAAGTGAACCCATGTCTAATTCTATTACCTTCTTATTCTTTAAAACCCCTGGAATATCGCCGGTAACTATTCGCTGGGCCAGGCCTTCGACAACTGCTGTCTTACCGACTCCTGGCTCACCGATTAAAACTGGGTTATTCTTCCGGCGTCTGGAGAGGACCTGCATGATCCTCCTGATTCTTTCGTCTCTACCGATTACAGGATCTAATTTCCCTTCTCTCGCCAGATCAGTCAGATCAATTGTATATCTTTCTAAAGCCTGAAATTGCTCTTCAGCCTCAGGGCTATCAACTTTCGCCCCCTGCCTTATCTCTTTTATAATATTAATGATTTTAGCTCTATCTATCTCTTTATCAGTAAATAATTTAGCCGTCTTGGTATCTGAATTAACTAGAGCAATTAAAATATGCTCTGTGGAAATATAATCATCATTTAATTTTTTTGCTTCCTGCCGGGACTGCTGTAAAAGATTTTGCATATCTCTAGACATATATCTCTGGCTGCTATCAGAACCATAAACCTCTGGCAGCTGGGTTATTAGTTTCTGGCAGTCTTTATTGAGTTGCTCTAAATTTAAACCTAGCTGTTCTAAAATTGGCTGGGTTATCCCCTGATCTTCCTCTAACATGGCCTTTAATAAATGGGGAGGGTAAATCTCCTGATTATTATTATCTGTAGCTATCTGCTGGGCTGTTGCCAGTAGTTCCTGTGCTCTCCTTGTAAAGTCATCCATTTTCATACTTATCACCTCATGCTGTTATTTTCTTTTATTATTATACAGCAATGGTCAAAGATAGTCAAACTTTTATTTTTCTTTTAATTTAACCTTAATATAATAATTCTCCACTGAGATATTTATTCCTTTTTTATCTGGAAAATCAAAGCTAAAATAAAGATTAATTAGAGTTTTTGCTCAAGGTTGAATAAAATAATTAAAAATTGAGAGTGAATTGGAACTGAGGAGATACTGGGAAGATACTGGAAGAGAGGTGGAATAATCGTCTAAACTGGCTGCAGTTGAAATAATCCAATAATTTAAAAAACCCTGGGAAATTAATCCCCAGGGTTATATTATTAGCAGATAATTGCCTGTTTCTCTGAATCAGAAAACCTTTCAAGTTTTTTCCCATAACGAAGATTTTCTCTATAATTATATAATTTATTATCTATAACTTTTAATTCCTTTAATAATTCTTTTTCTTCAGTTGTTGTCTCTATCTGTTCAACAATTCCACCATTATTGATAATGATCCTTTTATCGGCCATTAAAGCCAGGATAGGATCATGGGTTGCCATTAAGACAATCTTATCTTCTCCAACCAGCAAATCCAGGGCCTTTTCTCTATCTATTCCGGCATTTTCTATCTCATCAATTAAAACGATTGGAGATGAACTTAAAATAGCTGTATCGGCAATCATTAAGGCTCTAGACTGCCCTCCACTCAGGCTTGTTATCTGGGCATCTGGCGGAAACTTTTCTCCGGCAAGTTGATTGGCCTCTTTGATAATTCTTTCCACTATTTGATCGAGATTTTTAACCAGTCTGCTCTCTCCATGGAGCCGGATAAAATCTTGGACTGAAAGGTCCATGACAAAGTTCATATTCTGAGATAACTGGGCTACCAGCTTCTTATTCCCAGATAATCTCCATTTCTTATCAGGAACCTGGCCATCTATTAGGGTATGCCTGGAGGTTGGAGTATCACCCTGGGCTGTCCATTCTATGTCTGCCAGCAATCTACTCTTACCGGAACCAGTTGGCCCTACAATTGAGACAATCTCTCCAGCTTCAATTGTAATCTCCTCAAAGTTTTCTGCTTGACCATCCTTATTAAGGCCTGGCAGTAATGTAAGTGAGGTAACTCTGTCTTCTGTCGTTCCTAAAAATTCTTCCATATTCTTAATATAGGCAATCAGCTGGTCAACAAAACTATCTAAATCATAGATTATTTCTTCCTGTTCCTCTATTGTTAAATCCTGATATATCTCTGTTAGAGTTTTATTTCTATCCTCTATCGGCAGATCCTGTTCTTCAAGATATGACTCAATAAAG
>Ga0207414_1000246_pt1 | contig 26156 bp, 23 predicted proteins | sample PonA231FremontCA_2_FD_187269 | JGI IMG/M metagenome (GOLD analysis project Ga0207414, IMG submission 187269) | Marine sediment microbial community from Fremont, CA, USA - Pond A23 Sediment 1 (SPAdes) | ecosystem: Environmental > Aquatic > Marine > Unclassified | place: USA: Fremont, California...
AAGGGTGAAAATGCTCTCAAAGCAAAACCTCAAGGACGTCCCAAGGGTATTTCTCTCAAGGGCTGGCAAGCCAGCAAGGTGATACGAAAAATTGTCGGTAATCATCCTGATCAATTGCGCCTCCCGGGTTGCCTCTGGACAAGAGAGAGTGTCGGAAAACTAATAGAAAACATGTTCGACATAAAATTATCCAGATGGACAGTAGGACGTTATCTGCGCAGATGGGGACTTTCTCCCCAAAGCCCCTTCGTAGATCCTATGAAAAGGATCCGGAAGCTGTGAAGCATTGGTTGAAAGAAGAGTATCCAGCAATTCGGAAACAAGCCAAAAAAAAGAGCCAGAATCTACTGGGGCGATGAAATGGGTATCCGTTCCGATCACCAAGCAGGAAAAACCTGGGGAATCAAAGGGGATACCCCTGTTATAAATGATACCGGAAAACGCTTCAGTTGCCATATGATTTCAGCAATCACCAACGGAGGACATCTCAATTTTATGATATTCACTGGCCGTTTCAATTCAGAAATGTTTCTGGAATTTTTAAAACGCTTGGCTGAACAAAACAAAAACAAGCGCCTTCATTTAATATTAGATCAGCATCCGGTACAAAAAGTAGACAGGTTCAGCGTTTTTTGGCCTCTAAAAAAGGACGTAAGATAAAAATACATTATTTACCTGGCTACAGTCCTGAATTAAACCCAGATGAAATACTAAATCAGGACGTCAAAACCAATGCTGTAGGAAGAAAAAATGTTCATAAACTCCAGGACTTACTAAGTAACGTCCGAAACTTTTTACGCAGCAGGCAGAAAACTCCAAAGATAGTTAAACGTTATTTCCATGAGAAGCATGTGCAATATGCAGCTAGTTAATATGTAAACTATTTAATGCTCTGGTTAGTAAGTTTTCAACTTTCTGTAATTGCATTAATTCCAGATTTAATCGGCAAAATTCTAATTAGCACTTATCAGACCAGATTGGATTCATAATTACAGCTGAATAAGGGTACCTTTCTTAGCTCGCTTATAATACATTGATTTTGTCATGTATTTTATGAAAAATTTGCCTACCTTACGGACAGTATTTGCTATCTATATCTGCATTATATAATAATTTAATTTTGTGTTTACATATCGGGTACAACTTCGGTGGGCGTGACATGGCAAGAAGCACGTGGTACTAACAAATATTTTCTTCTCAAAGAGCTTAAAACATTCTGTACCATTTGTTTAGATAAACACAGTTTAAAATTTTATACTTAATTTAGAAGCATATAAATTATATGTAAAGTATGAGATTTCTAGCACTTTTGTTCTAGTACTCCCTGCTTAAGAGGTAGGAAATTTTGGTTAGGTATTCTCTTAGAGTGAGTTAATGAATTGCAAGATTTAAGTTTTAAACCCGTGGACATCGTGCCAAAAGCTATAATAGTCCGAATATATAAATATATTGAAGCATTGAAATGCTAGTCCTCACATACTATTGCAAAAATCTTCGTTGTTGTAAATTGTTGGTGGAAAATTTGGGAACAGCAACTGTTTAAAAAAATCCAGCATATGGGGCCTAGAATTGATATTCTTCAAATTTCCAGGGATTGGGCACTACCAGTGAGAGATATAACCTGCTGGTGAGTTTTTCTATATAAAATTATTCCATTGTTCGACCTAATGGTTTTATTGGTAAGATCTTTATCCTCCATTTAACCTCATCTAAGGTAATTAAAGCACCATTTTGTATCTCTTTTTGATAATATTTTAGTGCGGTCAGAATCATATCTCCACAATCTTCAGGGAGAAGCATATTCCCCCGAATCTGAAGAACGCTGGGTCCTTCTGCATGAGTTAAGGCAAGTATTCTTCCAAAATCTAAGTCATTGGTAAATATGGTATAATCATTTTCTCTAGCCCAATTAGTTATTTTAATATCTTTTGCATCAATTTCACCCACACTACTCCAATGAATTGCTTCAAATCCTTCATTTTCCAAATAAGTTACCCATTCAGGGGACAAATTCATATCAATCAAAACTTTCATGCTATTTGTCTGTCTAGTGGAATTTCAGTTTCTTCGACCCGCCACATCGCATATACAAGAGCTTCTTTTATGTCATCATTTTCAAGATAAGGATATGCCTCAAGAATTCGTGCCTCGGAATGTCCAGCTGAAAGCAAACCAATGATTGTTCCTACAGTTATGCGCATACCTCTAATGCAAGGCTTACCGCCCATAACATCAGGATCAAATGAGATACGATTAAGTTTTTGCATTTTTTACCTCTAAGAAAAAATATTATTAAGACACAATATGCACAATAATAACTTTTTGATAAAGTTAACTTATTATTTTTATATGACTTTGTAAAGCCCTATGTGCCATTATCTATAGTAGTCCAGATCCTGCAGTATACCTCGCAATAGAAATACTAGTCCTCACATACTATTGCAAAAATGTTCGATTTTGTAAATTGGTGGTGGAGAATTTGGGAATATCCTTAGTTAAAACTTCCAGTACATTGGGCCTAGAATTAATATTCTTCAAATTACCAGACATTACCAAAATAACCATAAAGTGTTTTTTTTGCACAATTACCTCCTACACTTGCAAGATAATTAATTTCAGTAGTGTCCGTTAAATATTTTGGAACAATTCTTTGTCCAATTTTTGGAGTAACTATAAGGTGAACACGCAACCCCATGAACGCTTATATAAGATATACTAGGAATATTCTAAAGTAATTTTTGGATAAGCCTTAGCACCACCTTTTCTCCCTCGGGTCTGTTTTCAGCGCCGCTCTCAAAATATCCCTTGAGGCGGATGGTGGTTCCAGTGGGAGCCTTCCAGCTCACAGCTGGGCCTATGGCAAAGACCTCCTCTTTGCTCCCGTTTATATCGTTGCCATTGTCTTCGTTCTCAGTGAGTTGTTTGCCGTAGTAACCCACCGCTCCGATTTGTAGATTCTTCAGGAGCGGAGACAGATTTTTCCACACCGAGTAGTTGAAGTGGTACAATATGCCGTTTTGTTTATCAGTATCCTCGTTTTCCGTGTTGTATGCTAGGTGCTGCCTGGTGCCCACGGTCAGGCCGTAGGGCATTTCCATGGTCAGGGTAACCCAGGGTTCGAAGGTCCAGTAGTTGGCCCCGGGGTTAAAGGTCTTGTTTTCATTGTACTCCCCGATTGGGAAATAGGTGTCGAACTCGAAAATCCAGTGCAAGTTGAAGCCTTCTGCAAGTTGTGCAGTCTTCCCGATAAACGGGCCAAATATCAAGTCCCCGAAATTGCCCTCGTTCGAAGTTAGGTTGTTGAGGTTGTCGTTGGGATTATAGGATTGAAGAATCGTCGGGAAAAGTTGGAACCCTGCATTGTAATCCTGGAAATACTTTTTATCGTGTACGTAGATAAACTGCGGAGCGTATACAACTGCATCTACTGGGTCATTCATTAATTTGTCGCCGTTTGGGTCCGTAAGTTTATCTGCAGAATAGTCAACAATATAGTTACTGAAGTATAATCCTGGGGGAGGTAGCTTGGCGTCCAATCCGCAGGTGTTTCCCCAGTTGAGATTCGGGTTTTGGAGTTGGTGTGGGGCCGCAAAGGACAAGCCACTTGCGCAAAGTGCGGTTGCTAGTATCAAGATGACTGTAAACAGAAACTTTTTAAGCATTTCCTTTTTCCTCCTTTTGCTGGTTAATGACTACCTATTTAATGTTTGGTATGCTTCAGTCATATCTAGAGGATTTTCTCACGAAACATATCCGCAAATACTGCAGACAAAGTTTTCATGTGCTCTAGAATTTCTTCTTCGTTTTTGCCAGGATAGTTTTTAGCAGTTAATAAAATACCGTTGAGAGCGGTTATGAATGACTGGGCAAGAACTTTAGAGTTTACCTCTTTGTTGAATCTTTCAAAAAAAATTTCAATTAGCTCGGTAAATTGGCGGTTGATGGTATTGATTTTCTTCCATAACGTAGTGGTTATTGATTCATCAAGCATGAACCGTAAGAGAATATTCAATGGCCGACCAGTGCCGTAAAAATAATTGATATATTTTTCTGCCACAGTCTCAATGCAGAAATCATTGCAATTTTCTATAAGTTCCGTAACTTCTCTAATAAAATTATCACCTACCGCTATGTAGGCTTCTGCATAGAGCTCATTTTTATCTGGGAAATAACTGTATATGGCCGCAGGCGTTATTCCTACTGCTTCTGCGATTTTGCGCATGGTGATCTGGCTGAATGGCCTTTCTGCGAACATCTGTACAGCTGTTTCTATAATAATCTGTTTGCGATTTTCTTTTTCCTGCTTTTTTAACACTGGGAAGTTATTGTTCATCTCCATCTATCAGCCCTTATGTAAAAATTGGTTTACCATAATTTGCTATAAAATAGATTTTTATGCAAGCCGAATCAAATCCAACTAATTCTTAAAAAATTGCTAAAATTACTTATTGACATATAAACATTGTTTAATTAATTTAATATCATTTAATAAGTTAAATTGTATTAAATTTTTTATCTAAAAACGTTATTAGTTATCAGCCCTGCAGGGCTCTTAAACCCTGGACTTCTTTTAAAAAAGGCTCTTAATACAATGTCTATACCGGAGATATATGCTACCCATAAACCAAAAGAGTTATAGGGAGATATAATATGATTAAGCTGAACTTTGACGAGAACAAGTGTTTGGCATGCGATACGCGCGACTGCCTGACCAAGTGTCAATACATGGATTTGGATGTTTCTGAAGCTGGGGCGGAAATAGAAAAGCTCATTAATGGCGAAGATTCCCGTGTGCTTTATGAGTGCCGAACTTGTTATGCATGCGAGGAGTACTGCCCTATGGATAACCATCCCTTCTACCTGATTGTCAAGCGCCAGGAGGAGTTAGACATTCCTCCATTACCGGAACCCATTATCAAACAGGGCGTGCAACTTGGTATTCCATTCCGCGGTGATCCCAAGATTGAGGAGATAAATGGACCTGTGCTAAACATGGGGGTTTTTAGCCCCCTTTACCCCAGCCTAATTCAGGGAAGCAAACTCTTCGAAGGACTAACTCCCATATCCACGGACGGCCGAAAAATGCATCACTTTTTCTGCCAGTTGATGTATTTACATTTTGCCCGTACCTCTGTCATTAACGAACGCTTACCCGCTGTTATAGATACCATTAACTCATTCAAGCCCACTAAAGTTGTTCACTTCCATGACGAATGTTACGGCACGTACACTCACTATGCACCGGCATTTGGCATTGATGTTCCCTTTACATCTGTTCATCTGTTCGAATATTTGTATCATCGCCTGCTCGAATTAAAAGACCAAATCCAACCCTTAAATTACAAGGTATGCTACCAGCGGCCGTGTTCCTCACGGCTTTCTTCGGATAAGCACAAATATGTGGACAAAATTTTCAAACTTGTAGGTTGCGAGCATGTAAAACGAGAATATATGGATGAAAATGCCCTCTGTTGCGGAAGTACTATTCTATCGCAACGCCGAGAGGGAAGCAGGCGCTTTAGTCTGGAGCTTCAAAACAGGAATATATCTGACATGAAACAGGCCGGTGCTGAACTTTGTATTTTCAACTGTCCTGCCTGTATGCAGACTATGGGAAAACAGGTGGCAGAAAGTGGTATTATGCCCATCTGGATGAGTGACCTCTGCCGTATGGCCATCGGAGAAAAAGCCTCCTGAGGAGGGAAATGTATGGATGCGATATATAAAAAACTGCTCGATATTGTTGGCGAGGACTATGTTTCAAATCAAAACGAGGAGCTTTTCACTTATTCCAAGGACTTGGGGACCTCAGATCCCAAATGGCCGGACTATGTAGTTGCTCCTAAAACCACTGAAGAAGTAAGCCGGATTGTCAAGCTCGCGAACGAAGAAAACCTGGCAGTGGTGCCTCTTGGCGGCGGTCTATCACTAGCTGGTCTCGCACTGCCTTTAAAAGGCGGTATTGAACTGGATCTCAAGCGCATGGATCAAATACTGGAATTAAATGAACAAGACCGCTATATTATTCTTGAAGCTGGAGCTTCCCACGGTAAGTTGACGGCTTACCTGGAAAAAAATACCCCGCATCTTAAGCATTCAGAGCCCGGTGCTCCACCAGCGGCTACCATCGGCGGGAACCTTGCAATCCACGGTCAAGGCGATTTGGGGCATCCCTATGGATTCAATTCCGACATGATCAATGGCCTGGAAGTAGTATTGCCTTCAGGGGAGATTTGCCGTTTTGGATCTTGTGCCCTGGGAAACGATTGGTACACTATGCATCCCCTGCCGGACTTGAATATGTTCATGGGATGGAGCGGTAGCACTGGCATTATAACCAAGGTTTCGCTGCGGCTGTTTCCCTGCAAAAAAATCCAGGAGCAGGACGCACTTGTACTGGATGATGCGGATTTGGTTCCAGAAGTGCTTTTTAAGCTGACTCACATAGGCATGGCTGAAGACATTATTGTAGTCAGCCAAGAAATACCACCTCCCTTTAACCGACTCCACTATATTCTGATCAACCTAGCGGGGGATACCAATTTGGAGTTGGAATTTAAACGCCAGCTTATATTCGACACTCACTTGTCTTCGTACATTCAGGAAGGACGGGCTGGTATCGGGGCTAGCGGCCAGGATATTCAAAGGCCCGTGGTTAGCAAAACCTCAGATTGGCGGAAAGGTGGAGGCTTCGAATATGTAGGCGCTATAGTGCCGATTTCTTCCTATCCAAAGTGCTATCGCCACGGTGTTGAAGTTTCCGGTCGCCACCATATTCCTTATACCACCCTGGGCCGTGTGCTGGGAACTGGACACAGTATGATGTTTTCCTGGACATTTGCCTTTAACCGGGCGGATGAGGAAACAGTGCGCCATGCCCGGGAGGCACTGCACGAGACCGACAAGGAGGTGTTAAAGATGGGCGGAACACTGTGGAAACCCGCGGTGTTCGGACAAAAGATTCTAATGGATCAAATGGATTGTGCCACTCTGCAATTAATGCAAAAGGTCAAGCACATGCTCGATCCCAACGGCATTATGAACCCCGGAAACTGGGAGGTGTCCTAATGGAATTAACAGAAGAATACAAATATATGGATGTTATTCATCGCTGTTTTAGATGCGGCTATTGTAAATTTCCCCAGGATTGGGAGGATGTGGACAATTGCCCCTCTTATGCCAGATATAGGCTGGAAAGCTATTCCAATGGCGGGAGACTCTGGCTGATTAGGGCCTGGATAAGAGGTGAAATTCCGTGGTCCGAACACTTGGCCAACATTGTCTATTCCTGTGTTGCTTGCAAGAATTGCGAAGAAAAATGTCCCCTCTCCTTTGCCGGTGATATTGTAAATATGGTGGTGGCAGCCAGGAATTTGATGGTGGAACAGGGTCTTGTAGCTCCGCCCGTAAAACAATATCTGGAAAAGGTGCAACTTCACGGAAACCCGTGGGGTTTGGGAGCCAATAAAAGGAAGCAGTGGATGGGAGATCTTTCTGTAGAATCTTACCAGGGACAGGATTATTTGTATTTTGTGGGTAGCGAGGGGGCTTATGACAGCAGGGCCCAAAAAGCTACCCGTGCGCTGGCTGAAATTTTGCAAAATGCCGGAGTATCTTTTGGTGTTCTGGGTAGCGAGGAAACCGATGACGGTAATGAAGCTGAATTGTTAGGCGAAGACGGCTTGGTGGAAGTGCTTGCGGAAAAAAACATTTCCAAATTTAATGAAACCGGAGTGAAAAAAATCATCACTCTATCCCCGCACGCCTATAACGCCTTAAAAAATATTTATCCGCGTTTTGGGGGCAATTTTGAGGTCTATCACTATACGCAACTGCTCGCCGAACTGCTTAAAGCGGAAAGATTCCAGGCCCCAAAATTGGACTCCGTAAAAATCACCTTTCACGATCCATGTTTTCTGGGGCGCTGGAACAATGAGTACAGAGCACCTAGAAAAGTCCTACAGGCTTTAGGAGGTACGCAACTTATTGAGATGGGACGGAACCGGGAAAGTGCATTATGTTGCGGCGGAGGCTCAGCTAATTACTTCATGGATCTTCTGGGGGGCAGTCCGGACAGTCCCGCTCGCATACGCGTTCGACAGGCAAGGGAAACAGGCGCAGATATCCTTGCAGTGGCCTGCCCAAACTGTTTGACCATGCTAGAAGATGCAGTCAAAGTAGAAGGCTTTGAATCCGAACTAATTGTCAAGGATATTTCAGAAATTTTAAACGAATATTAATCTATCTGTTGAAATTTGTTTGAGGTTGTTTGACACAGGGGGACCCCAAAGCTTGCTAGCCTTTCTTTCCACAATATTTGGATAAACAAGAAAGCTTTGAGATCATCAAAGAGGCTCGAGAACTACTAAAATCATTTTCCTGTCTTTGCATTTTGCTTGAATTCGTTTAATTTTGCCATACCATCTGATTATCTTTTTATTGACAAAATATGTTAGAAATTATAATTGATTTTTATTACTTTCGGTTCCTGATTTCTTCAGGCAAAAGGGAAGCCGGTGAGATTCCGGCACGGTCCCGCCGCTGTAAGCGGGGACGAAATCCGCACTAGGCCACTCTGCAGTAAGTTAAACAAAGGCGAAATTGCAGGGGAAGGCGCGGAGAATAGGTGGATCCGCGAGTCAGAAGACCTGCCGAAAGTAAGCTATATAACTTGGCGGAGATGGCAAATCCCCAAGCTGGTCATGCCCTGATACAGGGGTGGTATCGGCTTGGGGATTTTTTTATGCAAAAATACGTTAGGAGGTCGAAATGAAGGATTTATCAGTAATTCAAATTGCAAACAGTATAAGTTCGGTTGACACAAGTTACCTGCAAAAGGCAGAGCAGCACACGAGCAGATTGGTTATGCCTCCCAGGGCCCTGGGCAGGATGCACGATATATCCGAAAAACTGTGTTCTATACAGAAGACTTTGACTCCCCGGATAGATAACAAGGCGGTACTTGTTTTCGCAGGGGATCACGGGGTGTTGGAGGAAGGGGTGAGCGCCTTTCCCCAGGTGGTCAGCAAGGAGATGATCCGGTGTTTCCTGAAAGGTGGAGCGGGCATAAATGCCTTTGGCAGACAAGTAAATGCAGAGGTGAAAGTAGTGGATGCGGGTATTGCTTCGGAACTCGATTTTCAGGATGTGCTGGGACACGAGGATCTTTGGGGATACAATTTGGGTCCGGGTACTGCGAATTTTGCCAGGGGGCCGGCTATGAGCCCTGAGCAGGCGGAACAGTCAGTGCTAAACGGATTTGCTGCCGCTAACCGCTTGTTGGAAAGCGGGGTGGAAATCATCGGTACCGGAGACATGGGCATAGGCAATACCACACCTGCAGCTGCTATCGGGACTGTGATAGGAAATACAAGTGTTCAATCCATGGTTGGTCGTGGTACAGGTGTCGACGATCAGGGTCTGGAGAATAAGATAACTGCTATTGAAAAGGGAATAGGTTTAAATAATCCGGATCCGGACGATGCACTGGATGTGCTGGGAAAAGTGGGAGGTTTTGAAATTGGCGGAATTGCGGGTTGCATACTTGCATGTGCCTATAATAGTATCCCTGTGGTAATAGATGGATTTATTTCCACGGCAGGTGCGCTTATAGCCTGCAAGTTAAACAGCAGTGTGCTGGACTACATGTTTGCCGGGCATAACTCCGAAGAGCCGGGACACAGTTATATGCTCAACTATCTGGGGCTGCAGCCGGTTTTGAATTTGGACATGCGATTGGGGGAAGGCACCGGAGGTGCTCTGGCCATGGGTGTTATAGATTCCGCGGCCAGGATGTTCCGGGAAGTGCATACCTTTGAACAGGCCGGGGTTTCTGAGGAATAAGATTGCGATTGGAACACAGTCCTGATACTGGCAAATAAAATAAAATTTGAAATTCGAAATTCGAAATTAGAAATACTAAATTCTAAATTCTAAATCCGATACTCGAAATTCGAATGTCGAATATCTGGCAATCTTGTCCATCGGAACAAGAATATCGAAAGAATGTAATGTGATTCAGAATTGGACACGATCGGGTTGCAATAGTATCGCCAGACGTAGTACACTGGAAATTAATATATGGTGTTTTATCTGCCTGGGAGAATGATTTGGCAGACGAGTATTGTGGACTTTTATCAAGGGAAGAGTTGCTTATGGATGTTAAAGTCTTGGGAATATCCGGAAGTCCCAGGAAAGGGGCCACGGATTTTGCAGTAAACCATGCCCTGGAGTATGCAGGGGATAAATTCGGTGCGCACACTGAATACTTTTCCCTGCGGGCAAAGAATATCAATTTTTGTATACACTGCGACTATTGCGTGCGCAAGAAAAAGGGCTGTATTCACAACGATGACATGGAGGTTCTCTATCCACTGATGCAGGAAGCCAAGATTTGGATAGTCGGCAGCCCCGTGTATCACGGCCACTTGAGCGCACAAACCAAGGCGGTGCTGGACAGGACCCGCGCATTGATGGCCAAGGACCGGGATGTATTTTCCATGAAAATGGGTATGGGCATTGCAGTTGCCGGTGACAGAAACGGAGGCCAGGAACAAGTGCTCAAGGCACTTACCGACTTCTACATTATCAACAAGATGTCTCCCGTTGGCGGTGGTGTCTTTGGGGCGAACTTCGGAGGTACGATCTGGTCCGGGGACAGAGGGAAATCCGGTGCAGAAGAAGACCAAGAAGGGAAAAAGAGCATTTACAAGACCCTGGACAGGGTTTTTAACCTGCTGCAGGGTGTTTAACCCCCCTTTATTCGGGGGTCAGGTCCCCTGCCTGGATTGCAGGGCACCTGTATTATTTCTTTTGTGTGTTCTTTATCTCAATGTCAACTCCCATGCACTCGCGGGCCCAACGCTGCATGTGCAATCTCGACCACGAAGTGGCGAGAATCACTTAATCACGTAACCACATTTTTCATTTTAGCTGTTTTGCACTTTCTGTTTAATGGCCTGCGCGATCTTGGCCCCTTTTTGGGCCAGTTCTTGGTATTGCTCATGGGTGGGTACGTGCTTGACACCATGGGGATCATCCGCGAGTTCGATTCCCATTTCCTCCAGCCAGTTGGAGATGTGTTTGTGGGCCTCACCGCTCCAGCCGTAGGATCCGAAGGAAAATCCCAGTTTGTTCTTGGGCCTTAGCCCCTTCATATAGACCAGCATATCCGCCACCAAGGGCATGATCCCGTTATTGTGAGTGGGGGATCCGGCTATTATCGCACCTGCGTCCCAGATCTCGCTCATTACGTCTGAATGGTGCCATTTCTTGAGGCTGTAAATCTTTACCGAGATTCCTTCCCTGGATAGTCCGGAGCCAATGGCTTCTGCCATTTTCTTGGTGGTTTCCCACATGGTATCGTAGAAGATTACCGCTTTTTCCCGGGGTTTTTGCGCTGCAAATTCCAAGTAGGCTCCTATTGCGTTTTGGATGTTGTTTTGCAATATCAACCCGTGGTCCGGGGCAATGGTGTCTATCTCCAATCCGGCATTTTGGATCTGTTCCAGGGTCTTCTTTACCTTGGGGGAATAGGGCAGTATTATGTTGGCGAAATATTGCGCCATTTCCTGTTTTAAATCCTCCCAGGAAATCCAGTCGTCAAAACGTTCACTGCTGGCAATGTTCTGCCCGAACGCATCCTGGGATATCAGTAGCTTTTCTTCCGGGATGTAGGACACCATGCTGTCCGGCCAGTGCAGCATGCGCGTTTCCATGAAGGTAACAGAGCGTTTTCCCAGGCTAACGCTCTGCCCGTCTGAAACAGTCTCTATGGACCAGTTTTCCGGATGATAGCGGCCCACCATGAACTCTTTTCCCATCTTGGAGGTCAGGATTTTTTCCGGATTCACCCTGTGCACAACATTGGGAAGGCTGCTACCGTGGTCCGGTTCAGTGTGATTTACCACTATATAGTCGATCTTTTCCGGATCTATTATTTGTCCGATTTGGCAGAGGAAGTCCTCGCAATATTTTTGTTCCACTGTGTCGAACAGGGTCACCTTGTCATCGATCACCAGGTAGGCGTTATAGGTAGTTCCGTGCTGGGTCTGGGCATATCCGTGAAAATCCCTTAGATTCCAGTCTACAATACCTACCCAATAGATACCTGGTTTTATTTCTACAGGTTGCATAATTACTCCATCTTGTTTTTTATACTAATTAGTGATTGGACGTAAATTCACCCATCTACTTCGTCGCTTTAAGCCTTTGAAATCCTCATGTATTAATATACACTGCGGTTTCAAAATCTTTTTGCTCCTCGTATCTGGGCAAGTTTACGTCCAATCACGGTTTTCAGTCAGGCACTAATTAGTGCCTCATTAATTACCAGTTTTCAGCCAATAGCTCGAAGTGTGCCTGGGGATGAGCGCATGCAGGACACTCCTTGGGAGCTTCCGTACCTTCATGAATGAAGCCGCAATTCCTGCATCTCCAGGTTACCTTTTCATTTTTCTGGAAAACAAGGTTGTTTTCAATGTTTTTGGCCAGGTCCTTGTATCTCTTTTCATGGAACTTTTCAGCTACAGCGATGTTTTCGAATATAGCTGCAATCTCGTTGAACCCTTCCTCTTTTGCTTCCTTTGCAAAATTGGGATACATTTCGGTTTGTTCGTAGTTTTCACCATTTGCAGCCTCCTTCAGGTTCTCCAGCGTGGAGGCTACCTTTCCGGCTGGAAACGAGGCCTGGACTTCCGCGGTGCCACCCTCCAACAGCTTGAAGAGCCTCTTGGCGTGTTCTTTCTCCTGGTTTGCAGTTTCCTCGAATATGAATGATATTTGTTCGAATCCTTCCTTTTTGGCCTGGCTGGCAAAATATGTATACCTGTTTCTAGCCTGGGATTCGCCGGCAAATGCGGTAAGTAAGTTTTGTTCAGTCTTTGTCCCCTTGATTGAGTTCATTATTTCCTCCTTGTCGTTTTTTCTTGTTTTGTATGCAACTATTATAGCTTGTTTGGCTGTTTGTTTTTCTGATCCATTTTTTGGGAATTTAACGATGTTTTTAGCGTAGAATGAAACGGTTCAATAAGATAAGTGCCCCACAATAGCTTCTTCGTTGAAACTGGACTTTAGGAATGTTCTGCAGGGCTAATTGTTCTTGTCGTCCTTGAACAGTTTGTAGTTTATGGAATCCAGCAGGGCCTGCCAACTCGCTTCGATTATGTTGAATGAGACTCCCACGGTTGTCCACCGCATTTCCTTGTCCCCGGATTCAATAAAAACCCTTACCCTGGATGCGGTGCCGGGAGCATCGTTTATACTGGGTGCGAGTATGCGCACTTTAAAGTCCAGCAGGTTCATGTCGTGGATCAGCTGGGGATAGTAATTTTCCAGTCCCTTCCTCAGAGCGTTGTCCAGTGCATTGACCGGCCCCTTCCCGGTGGATGCAGTGTGAACGGTCTCTCCAGCTACCTGGATCATTACGGTGGCCTCGGAAAAGGGCTCCAGGTTCTCTTCAGTCTTTGCATCCATAACCCTGAAACCCAGCAGGGTGAAATACTTTTTCACCTTGCCCAGGGTGTTGTTCATGAGCAGCTCGAAAGAGGCTTCTGCAACTGAGAATTCGTATCCCTTGCTCTCCAGTTCCTTGACCCGGTTCAAGATCTCAGCCACGAACGGATCGTCCTTTTCTATCTCGAGACCGAACTGCTTGGCCTTGAACAGTATGTTGCTCTTGCCTGCCAGGTCGGACAAGAGTACCCGCTGCTTGTTGCCCACATCCTCGGGTGTGATGTGCTCGTAGGTCTTGGGGTTTCGCCTGATGGCGCTGACGTGCACTCCTCCCTTGTGGGCGAAAGCGGAATGGCCTACAAAGGGTTGCCTGGCGAAGGGTCGAATATTGGCAACTTCGGAAACAAAGTGGGATATCCAGGTCAGCTTTTCCAGATGACCCTCTGGCAGGCATTGGTATCCCAATTTCAGCTCCAGGCTGGGTATGATGGAACACAGGTTCGCATTGCCGCACCGTTCCCCGAAACCGTTGATTGTCCCTTGTACCTGGCTTATACCGCATCTTACCGCCTGGATGGAGTTTGCAACAGCCAGTTCGGAATCATTGTGGGTGTGGATCCCCAAAGCCGTGTTTGGCAGTTCCTTTTTAACCTGTTCTATGATCTCCTGGATCTCGAATGTGAGTGTGCCCCCGTTGGTGTCGCAGAGGATTATATTGTCAGCTCCTGCTTCTTCCGCCTTTTTCAGGCAAGCCAGGGCAAAGTCCTTGTTTGCCTTGAAACCGTCGAAAAAGTGTTCTGCATCAAAGAACAGTTCTTGTACATGCGGACGTATACTGGCCAGGGAGTCGTGAATCAGGTTCAGGTTGTGTTCCTTGGTAGTACGTAGCGCCTCGCTAACATGCACCTCCCAGGTCTTTCCGAACAGAGTGACTACTTCAGTGCCTGCCTGCACGATTTTTTGGAAGTCCTCGTCCGACTCCGGAGTAAGCTTGGGATTGTGGGTGCTTCCAAAAGCAGCTATTTTGGCGTTCTTGAATTGATAGTTCTTTATCTCCTGGAAGAACTGCTCGTCCGTGGGATTGGAGCTCGGCCATCCTCCCTCCAGGTAGTCTATGCCCAACTCATCCAGTTTTTGAGCAACCCTTATCTTGTCGCCGGTGGAGAGGTTGACGTCCTCCGCCTGGGTGCCGTCTCTTAATGTGGTGTCGTATGTCCAGATTTTTTTTGTCATAATTTCTTTTTAGAGTTTTAGGGTTTTAGGGTTTTAGAGTGTTAAGGTTTTAGGTTTTAGGGGGCTAAGATTTTAGTGTTTGAGAGTTTTCTCGCTACTTCGTAGTCGAGATTGCGCTCGCTACTTCGTAGTCGAGATTGCGCTCGCTACTTCGTAGTCGGGATTGCCAGGGTTTTAGGTTTTAGAGTCTTAAACCCTTAAAACTTTAAAACCCTAAAACCCTAACACCTTAACACCTTAACACCTTTAAAACTATTATGTTTCCATGGATTCGGAATTGGACTTGTCCAGTTCAAAAGCCTCGTGCAGTGTCCTGACTGCAAGTTCGGTATACTTTTCTTCCACTAGGCAAGAGATCTTTATCTCCGAGGTGCTTATGATCATAATGTTTATATTTTCCTTATCCAGTGCTTTAAAGGCAATGCCTGCCACACCGGAATGGTTCCGCATGCCCACTCCTATTACAGACACCTTTGCCACGTTGGTGTCAGAGAGGATGTCTACAGCACCAATCTCATCCTTGGTCTCCTCGATGATTTCCAGTGCCTTTTCCAGTTCTCCCTTGGACACTGTAAAGGTGATGTCGGTCTTGTTTTCCTTGCTGAAATTCTGTACTATCATGTCAACGACAATTCCCGCATCTGCCAAGGGATTGAATACCTTGGAAGCAATGCCCGGCTGATCAAATACATTCACCAGGGTGATCCTGGCTTGGTTTTTATCATAGGCTATTCCGGATACTAGAGCTCCTTCCATATTATTATCCTCCTGCACGAGTAGTGTCCCCGGGATGTCGTTAAAAGTGGAACGTACGTGTACCGGGACATTATATTTCTTTGCAAATTCGACTGAACGTATTTGCAAGACTTTTGCTCCCATGCTGGCCATTTCCAGCATTTCATCGTATGCTATCCTGTTCATCTTTTGTGCCTGCATACACACGTTGGGATCAGTAGTAAAAACTCCGTCCACATCTGAGAATATCTCGCACAATTCGGCATCAAGTGCGGCAGCCAGGGCTACGGCGCTGGTGTCCGAGCCCCCTCTTCCCAGGGTGGTTAGCCTTTGATCTTGATCGCAACCCTGAAAACCGGCTACTGCCAGCACATCGTAGTCGTTTAACAAGTTCAGGAGATTGTCTGAACTTATATTTCTGATCCTGGACTTGCCAAAAAAGCTGTCAGTGTGCACGGGAATCTGGAATCCCTGCACCGACCTGGTCTTGATGTCTTTGTCCCGCATTAGCATGGAGAAAAGTGCAGTAGAGGTCTGTTCCCCTGTGCACAGAAGAGTATCCAGTTCATCCGTGTCAGGTCTGGAGGAAAAGTCCTCCGCCAGATTGAGGAGGCGGTCGGTCTCTCCCGACATGGCGGATAGAACGGCCACTACTTTGTAGCCCTTGTTCAATTTCCTCTCCACCTTTTCCTGTACCTGGCGCATGCGTTCCAGATTGGCGACTGAACTCCCGCCGAATTTTTGAACTACCACTTTCATTTTCTTTGCGGCTCCTTTAACTCGTGGTTTATTTCCAGGTTATCCCAATAATAAACAAAAATCAAACAGACTGTTGAAGCGTCAGCAATTCTAATTTTAAAAAATTGAACACTACAGCAAAAGTTTTATATTAAGCTACTGGGGTAACAAAAGTTTCTTTTTACATCCGTCATTCCTGCGAAAGCAGGAATCTAGTCAAAAATTAGAATTGCTGTTGAAGCGTTCGAAGTTCGTCCTTTCAAATTCTAGGTTCAATGTTTAATCAAAATTGTGATTTAATATTTTTGCCCCAAAGGGGCAATCTCGTCAACGAAGCCCTTCGTTGCGAGTGAAATCCCGACCAGGAAGTAGCGGGCAATATAATCTGTAAATTGTTAATAACAGGCTTTAAGCCCTTATTTTTTCTGTAACCAGGTAATCACGTAAACACATAACCACTTCTTTCATGTCAACTGATCCAAGATTGCCCTGGTCTTGGGGCAACTTCCGGTTAATGTTGCTGTCCTGCCAGGGCTTGTCTCGTTCGGTTCGCCTTTTGAAGGGCTATGTCCTGTAGCGCCGAACTCAAGGGTTATATGTATATGCTCCTTGGGCCACATGGATTCTGGTATGTGGTCTATCCACTCTGTTATCGCCAAGTAGGAGGGATCAAAGAAATAATCCAGTATATCGTCCTCCAATTCGGCAAATGAGGATCTATAAAAGTCGATGTGTGCCACTTCCGGAGATGTGGGGTAAATATTCAGCAAGTTGAAGCTGGGGCTGCTTACTTCGGCTTCTTCACCTCCGGGAAGATTTTTCACCATGGATCTTACCAGGGTAGTCTTACCCGCTCCAAGGTCTCCTTGCAACAAAATCCCGGGTGGGTTCCAATCCGGAAGGAGAGCGGCCAATCCAGACCCCAGCTGTAGTAAAGACTCCACATCAGGTAAATTTATCTGCATAGGATTAGTATGAAAAAGTTTTCTCGCCCCGCCCTGCCAAGGCAGGGACGGGGTCGAGATTGCCAAGGTTTTAGGTGTAAGAATAAGAAAGCTAACTGGTGCCTGACCGAAAACTGTGATTGGACGTAAACTTGCCCATATACAGGGAGCAAAAAATTTTAAAACCGCAGTGTATTCTAATACATGAGGATTTCAAAGGCTTAAAGCGACGATGTAGATGGGTGAGTTTTCGTCCAAGCACTAACTGGTAAGCGTCTTTAGTATGTCTTCCTTGCCCACTATTCCCACAAGCTTTTTTTCCTTTGTCACAGGGATTGTATGGTAGTTCTTGGTTACCATGAGTTCAGCTATCTCTTCCAGGTTTGTGTCCGGGGTGGCTGTAACCGGGTCAGGTGTCATTGCCTGTCCCACGGTGGCGGCTGAAATCTTTTGAATCTCTTTTTCCAGATGCGAGGTGGAAGTAAACGGGATTATACCGTCGAACAAAGTAAAAAAAGTCGGCATGGGGAATTTCTTTTGTTGTGCTATAATGTCGCTTTGGCAAATGATTCCCTGGAGATGGTTGTCTTCATCCACGACAGGCAACCCGTTGAAGTGGTGTTCCATTAGCAGTCTGGTAGCTTCAGTAATCGCGGTGTCTTTGTTTACTGTAACTACCCGTGTCGTCATGATATCTGATACTAGTTGCATTTTTTGTCTCCGTTGCTGTTTCTTTTGCTTGCTGCTGCAAGTGGTAAATAGTGAGCAATATCCTGTGCCAGGTTTCCTCTATAGGGATAGTGGTGTTCCAGAATCTTACCTGCGCTTCCGTGCCAGTATACACCCAGGCAGGCTGCTTGTATAGAGCCTAGTTTCCTTGCCTTCAGGCTGCCTATCAAACCTGCAAGTACGTCCCCGGATCCTCCCACTGCGAGATTGGGGCAGGAAAAGGGTGAAATGTAAGTATGTTCAGCGGCTGCCGCTATGACTGTTCCCGCACCTTTCAAAACCAGCACCCCGGGATGGGAATCCGCAAAATCCTTTGCATTGTCCAACCTCGCTTCTTGTAGTTCAGATGTGTCTTTCTTGTGCAGCCTGGACATCTCTCCCGGGTGCGGGGTCAGAATGTCATCTTTTTTCAAGCTGTTCAGTGATTCCGGATTTTGGGCCAGCCAATACAAAGCGTCTGCATCAAAAAGTGCAGGAGGGCGTTCGCTGCATTCCAGAAAGTTTTGCATAAACTCCCTGGTCCCTTCCTGTCTCCCTATTCCAGGACCCAGTACTACGGCATCGAAGCTGGAGAGGCTGTCCTTCAGTTCTGCAAAGCTTGCTTCAGCCAGATATTTGCCCGGCCCCAGTGGCAGAGTCATGATTTCCGGCCAGCCCTGTTTAATATCCTGGGCCAATTGTTTGGGGCAGGCTACAGTACAAAGTCCGGCTCCTGATTTGAGTGCTCCCAGGGCAGCCAGCGTGGGTGCCCCGGTAAGCCCGGGTGAGCCCCCGATAATAAGCAAGTGGCCTGCGCTGGATTTGTGATCGGTTTCCAGCAGCCCAGGGAAACAGGAAAAGACTTCCGGGGTCAATCCCTGGCATTTCGAAGGCTGTTCTTTAATAATCTGGGCTGGAATCCCAATTTTGGGGGTGTATAGTTCCCCGATAAATCTTGATGCTTCCGGCATAAAAAGTCCCAATTTGGGACACTCAAATGAAACGGTAATATCTGCCCGGACCGCATCCGGACTGGGTGTTCCCTTGTAGCCGTTAAGTCCAGAGGGAATGTCTATTGCCAGCTTGAAGGATGTATTGAAATTGTTGATCCTGCTTATCCAGTTCAGATAGTCTTCGCGCAGTTCACCCTGGAATCCTGTCCCCAATAGCCCGTCCACGATTATATCCGGCTCTTGCAAGGAGTCCAGGTTGTGGTCCGAAAGACGGCCAAACGAGACACCGGCTTTTTCTGCCAACTGCAGGTGGTATGCGGTTTCGCCCTTGTATTGATCCTTGTCCCTGGTGTGAAGGATGGTGCAATCGGCCCCGTGATCAAAAAGGTGCCTGCCCAGGGCGAAGGCGTCACCCCCGTTGTTTCCGGAACCGGCCAGCAATAGGACGTGTTTGTCCTTTACATCTCCGAAGCTGTTCAGTAATACGTGCAAAGCTTCCCTGCTGGCATTCTCCATCAGTATTTTGCCCTCGATTCCGAAGTCCTGGATGCTGTATCTATCCCATTCTCCCATCTCCTGGGGAGTGGGTAGGGGTGTGAACATAGACATAATTGCTTAACCTCCAGGATTTTTATTCATTCTCTGGAAAAGCCCGGATTATTTCCGACATATCCCTTACCGCTCTTTCCATGCCCACTAGTGCAGCCCTGGCCACGATGCTGTGGCCTATGGAGTATTCCCGAATACCGGAAATCTTTGAGAAAGGAAGTATGTTTTTGTAGTCCAGGCCGTGCCCCAGGTTTACTTCCAGATTCAATTCCCTGGCTTGAGTTATGCCGTCCAGGATCTTTTGCCGCTCCTGTCTTTTGGTAACATGATCCCGGGCATCTGCATAGTGTCCGGTGTGGAGTTCTATATATTCGGTGGCACAGTTGTATGCAGCCTCGATCTGTTCCGGACTGGCGTCTATGAACAGGCTAGTCTTTATGTTCCGTTCCTGGAAAGGCTTCAAGAAGTCGTATATTTCCAGTTCCCTGCCCAATAAATCCATACCACCTTCGGTGGTGAGTTCCTGGCGTTTTTCCGGAACCAGGCAAACCATCTCCGGATTAAGCTCTTGGGCTATTTTATGCATTTCCTCTGTTGCAGCCATTTCCAAATGCAGTTCAGTTTGAACAGTGTCTCGAAGCAGATTTACGTCCCTGTCTTTAATATGCCGCCGGTCTTCGCGCAAGTGCACGATTATGCCCCCGGCACCTCCCAGTTCAGCCAAGCTGGCTGCGTGGACAGGATCTGGTTCCCTGGCTTTTCTGGCCTCCCTAAGGGTGGCTATGTGATCCACATTAACAATTAGTTCCGGCATGGCAAAATCCTCCCGAATTTATATTTAGAATAGATCCAATCTTGCGCTTTAACGATTTGCGGCTTCAGGATATTGGTTACCTTTAATTTGCAAAAAATGGCCGTGAAAATAGTTTTCGATATTGCCCCGGAAATTTTGGGCAAAGGATTTGTAAACGCTTGAACACAGAGACTCTGTAAAAGTAAAGGCTCGGGTTTTGTCAAGTAATTTGTCAAGTAAAAATTCGAACCTCCTAAAATACTCTTTATTTTAAAAGGATACGAAAAAAAGGGCAAGTTTTTTCTTGCATTGGTTTGGGTAGTTGGTGTACAAAGTGCCAAGTGTTCATTTTATGTAAGTTGTTGTAATGTTGTTGTGTTGAATCCGTAAACGATTAAGCACCAGGTGATGTTATGCGGGAAAATGAAAATACGTACAGGGGTTTTACCCTATTGGAGGTACTGGTGACAATAGCTATAGTGGCCCTGTTGAGCGGGATTGTTAGCAATTCCATGAGCAGTCTTGCCTCTAAGTACAGGTTGAACAGCGCGGGCAGGGAGCTTTTGTCAGATTTTCAGAATGCCAAGTCCAGGGCAGTCCAGAACAAGAAAAGGGTGGTGCTGGATTTTAATCAAAACAAGAACGAATACAAGATGTTTGTGGATCGGGATCGAGATTACTCACTGGACGGTGACGAAAAGAAGCTTAAACAATGTGAGTTGGGAAAAGGGTTGGAAATCAGCAAGATTGGAATTTCTTTTAATAATACTGAAACTGGATTCAACTCCATGGGTACGCCTGCTTCTTGTCGCATCGGGCATGTTAAACTTAAGGACAGTGCAGGAAGGGAGTTGAAGGTGGTACTGTCCATGTCCGGGAGGGTAAGGATAGAAAAATGAGGATGGCAACCTAGACCAATTTAAATCAAGACTTTGAACCTGTAACTTAAACTCAGTCAAGGGTTAACGTTGAAACATATAGGATTATTTGCTAATTGTGCCCTGTTATCGAGGTGGTTTGAGGGATAAATAAATCAAAAATCAGGGGTTGAATAATGAATATCTGTATTGTTGGAACCGGTTATGTGGGATTGGTGACTGCTGCTTGTTTTGCCGAAATGGGCAATTTCGTGCAGTGTGTGGATATAGATCCGGAAATCGTGGAGAACTTGAAAAATGGTCATATCCATATATACGAACCGGGTTTGGAAGATATGGTTAAGCGCAATTATGCAGCGAACCGATTGAATTTTACCACCAGCATCAATGAAGGGATGCAGGAGGCATTGTTCGTTTTTATCTGTGTGGGTACGCCCTCCAAAACCGACGGATCCTGCGATATGAGCTATGTTAACGAAGTGGCGGCGAGTGTTGGTAAAAATATGCAGGAGTACAAGGTGGTGGTAAACAAGTCCACAGTACCTGTTGGTACTGCGAATAAAGTCCGGGAGATAGTAGCTGAGGAATTGAATAACAGGGGGATTGATATAGAATTCGACGTGGTTTCCAATCCGGAGTTTTTAAAAGAGGGCAATGCGGTAAGTGATTTTATGAAACCGGACCGGGTTATTGTGGGAACCGATAATGTAAGGACCGCGGAGTTGTTCAAGATCTTGTACGCCCCGTTTGCCATGAGCAGAGACAAACTGATGATAATGGGAATCATGAGCGCAGAGATGACCAAATATGCTGCGAATTGCATGTTGGCAACCAAGATATCTTTTATCAACGAAATTGCCAATATCTGCGAGCAGGTGGGAGCGGATGTAAGTGAAGTAAGGTTGGGAATAGGGGCGGATCATCGTATCGGATACGAGTTTATCTATCCCGGGGCTGGATACGGAGGCTCCTGTTTCCCCAAGGATGTCCGGGCCTTGATTCATACAGCTTTTGACAATAATTACACTCCCAGGATGCTGAATGCAGTGGATAGTGTGAACGAGGACCAGAAATTGGTCTTGGCCAAGAAGATAGAAAACTATTTTTACCACCGGGGTGGCCTGGAAGGAAAATGCCTGGCCCTGTGGGGACTTGCGTTCAAGGCCAATACCGATGATATGAGAGAGTCCCCTGCTATCTCTATGATTAGTTACCTAACCGAGAGGGGAATGAATATTTTCGCCTTTGATCCCAAGGCCGGAGAAAAAGCCAAAATGCAATGGGCTCAACACCAAGGGGTGCAAGTGGTGGACAGTGACTACGAAGCCTTGAACGGGGCTGATGCATTGGCTGTGGCAACTGAATGGAATCAGTTCCGGAATCCGGATTTCAATCTGATTAAACAAAAGTTGAACTACCCGGTGGTCTTTGACGGCAGAAACTTGTATCATCCGGATCAATTGGAAGCCCAAGGGTTGACATATTTCAGTATTGGAAGGTAGGAGTTGAGTTTGGGATTTTGTAAAATAAATTAACAAACCCCGTTCAGTTGAACGGGGTTTGTTAAATTTTGCAGTTTGCAGGGTTTATTAGCGAATGTACAGCCTGCCCCGGCAGCTTCGCAGCTGTAGTTCCTGCAGGACTGCACGTTCGTATTCGATACTCTGAATTTGTACCGAACCCAGTTCTTTTTCAAAATACTTGTCCAGATATTGGGTTTCTTCCCAAAAATCCAGCAATTCGTCTGTAGCCAGGGTCTTGATTTGTTCGGAAACTCCGACGTTTTCAAAATACGGGAAAAATTGGGACATTAACCAATTTCCTCCTGCTTATTTAGGTTTTACTTATTGAATTTCAGAAAATATATTATGAACTATTAAATGCGTTTTTGCAATATTTTTTTGCCTATTGTTTGGAGTTGTTTTGTTTACAAGGAAAGAATGTTTCTTATCAGTAGGTTAACATGAAAAAGTTTTAAAGTTTTAACTATGATTTCAAAATTCAGTTGGATCCCATATTTCAATATGTTACAAGACAAAATGTGCTATACTCTGCCATTTTTTATCTTGTTGTCTTCAGAGAAAACTATTAATCTTTCTTTCGGGTAGATGAGTTTGTTTACTGGAATATATGAAAATATTTGTCAATCTATATTTTATGGTGTCATAAGCATGGACTTGTGTATAGGCCAAAATTCTGTCATACTATTGCACACCAACATCCAATTTAAAGTTGGATGCAATACTCTGACAGGAGGCCAACATGTCCTCGAAAAACCTTCCAAATCAAAAGCTTGTGGCCTTGTTCTCGGATCAACCATGCTGGCAATTAGAAACACTTGCGGAAAACCTCAATTATTCGATCAGGTCCATCCAACGATTCTTGAACAAGGTTGGATACCACAGAAGTTTCACCCACAACGGCAAATGGTATACACTTCATCATATTCCCATGTTCAACCACGACGGCCTATGGTTTGTGGACGAAATCGGTTTTTCCAAAGCCGGGAATCTGATCAATACACTTATCAAGCTGATCACAAACAGCAATGCGGGTTTAACAGCCGAAGTACTGGGCCAAAAACTAAACACTCGTTGTCACACCCTGCTTGTACAACTCTACCGACGTGGAAAACTGCAACGGGAAAAAGTTGGCCATTCCTACGTTTATATGGCCGCAGACCCACATATTGCAGAGAATCAACGCCAGGCTCTGGCTGGACAAAATTTGACTGCGAGTCCAGTACCTGCGGAAATAGCTGTGTTGGTGTTCGCGGAGTTCATTCGAAATCCCGAATCCAGTTTCGACCAGTTGGCGACAATACTCAAAACCAACAGACAAGTAAACATTTCCCCAAGGCAAATTCAAAGGGTTTTCACCCAGTATGGGGTAAAAAAAACTCCGCCAACTCCAGCGCAGGGGCCCTCTGGGCCTTAAAGCTCAGCTTGGAACGTCTTACCCAAGAAGTAACACCTGCTGCCTTGTTTCCGACTCCTCCGGTTGTCCGCTTTGTTCCGGAAGTCAAAAGGTGCAGGTGTTGTGACCAAACCCTTCAGGTGCAAAAGACCAGAAAAAAAACCGTCTTTGCCATGACCGGACCATTCGTTGCCCATGAAACACTTTTAATCTGCCCCCAATGTTTTGAAGTTTACAGCTCTGAACCATTACATGTTATGGTTCCACATCGGTGTAATGTTGCCTTTGATGTCCTGGTCTTTGTAGGCCGGGCACTGTTTCAACGTCACCGCAATCTGGAAGAAGTACAAGCCGAGCTTATGGCCCGCAATGTGCGGCTTTGTACTTCTGAAATCGATTATTTGGGCCGCAAGTTTATTACTTATCTGGCCATTGCTCATCGCCAGGCTACTCCCCGCATTCGTCAAAAAATGGAGATGGCTGGAGGCTATGTCCTTCATTTGGATGCCACCCACGAAGGGAGTTCACCGGCGCTTATGAGCGGTATGGACAGCTTGAGCGAAATTGTGTTGTCCAATATCAAAATCCCCAGTGAAAACGCTGACCACATCATCCCCTTTTTGCAAGATATCAAGACAAACTATGGAATACCAACAGCCTGTGTACACGACATGGGAATCGGCATATGTAAGGCTGTAAGCAAAGTCTTTCCCGGCATAAGAGACTTTATCTGTCATTTCCACTTCTTGCGAGACATTGGCAAAGATTTCCTGGAACCAGCCTATGGGCGACTTCGCAAGCGTCTTCGCAAACACTCGACCAGTACTGGGCTAAATTATTTGGCCCGCCAAATGAAACAAGCTCTCCAGGAGCAAGGCATTGAAGGGCAGTCCCTGACAAACTCCCTCAAAAATGCAGAAATTGCGGAAGACTCCTCATCACTTCCTCTTGTCTCAGCTTATTCATTGACCTTGTGGGCTTTGCATGGCAAACAGATCGGGAATGGCTATGGTTTCCCTTTTGATCGGCCATTGCTGCATTTTGCCCAGCGAGTGCTTGAACTCAACCGTACTTTGCCTGAACTTCTCAAGTACCAACCTCAGGACAAAACCAGACGGCATCTTCGTAAGTTGGCCAAACAACTATCTAAAATAGGCCAAGATCAAGAATTTCTTCGAGCAATCAAAGAGCTCCAATGGCGTGGCGAAATATTCGATGACTTGCGTACAGCTATGCGCATTGCTCCAGAAAATGAAAATAATGGGCTCAACGATGACGGAAGCCAGGAATCAATGACCACTATTCGCCAAGAAGTTGAAAGATTTCGAAATGATCTCGACTCCAAAATGACAAATGACACCCTTTGTCAAAAGATTATCCAACAAATTGATAAGTACGCTGAGAAACTTTTTGCAGATCCTATTGAGGTAAACACCTCTAAAGGCAAAGTCTTCATCTATCCACAACGGACCAACAATATTATGGAGCAGTTTTTTCGTAGCATACGAAGAGCTCAACGCCGCAAAACCGGGAATAATTCCCTGCGCCAGATGCTTTACACCATGCTTGCCGAAACTCCTCTTATCAAGAACCTGGATAATCCAGATTATATGGAGATCCTTCTTGATGGCAAGGGTAGCCTTGAGGAGCTCTTTGCCAGTCAGGATCAGAACTCCGGTTTTGCCAATAACGAAACAAATGATAGAAGTGATCGTATAATACCTGGTTTTCGCTCAGTGATGAAACTTCAAAATTTACCTAATCAACTTATTGAATTATTCGCTAAGAAGAATTCATTGACTGAATCCAACTGAATTTTGTGACCATAGGGTGCAAATTTTATTCACCGCTGGTATCTATAATTTGAGTATATAATTTTTCATGGATTTTGAAACCTGCTCTTGTTCGAAGGTTATCCATGACATTGCGTAAAGAGATATTTTTGCCTTGCTGTTTAGCTCTGCACAATATACCCAAAATGCCTGAAACTTTGATTCCTAATGATTTTGCCATTGATCTGCCGTCTCTCTCATCCATCAAAAGAAGTGAAGCATTTATTTGCAAGGCAAGGGCAATTGCTTCTGATTCTCCTTTATCCAAATCTTTTTGTAAAACCTTAATCAGTGCAGAATTGTCAGCATCTCTGGTTTGAAGCCAACCCGAGTCAATTGCTGCTCTTATCGCTGCTGATCCTGGAAGATCCTCATCTATACGTAGCTCTTCCAACACAGCACTTGGAATGATGACCTGTTGGCAT
>Ga0207414_1000247_pt1 | contig 26102 bp, 26 predicted proteins | sample PonA231FremontCA_2_FD_187269 | JGI IMG/M metagenome (GOLD analysis project Ga0207414, IMG submission 187269) | Marine sediment microbial community from Fremont, CA, USA - Pond A23 Sediment 1 (SPAdes) | ecosystem: Environmental > Aquatic > Marine > Unclassified | place: USA: Fremont, California...
TCCGGTTTAAAGAGGCGATGGCCAACCGGAAGGAAGCCACAAAAGATAGTTACAAACTAACGAACAATGATCTTACGAGTTAGAGGGTTGGAGGCAATTTAGCCATGACTATGCTCTGCATTTTTTAATGTCCGTTTTATGCAAAACTTACTTGCCAAAGACATCCTTGACCTATTTCAATTTTAAGTAGAAAGAACCGGCTTTCTAATTAGAAAACGGACAATTTTTAGCAACCAGTGAATACTATTGCCCTATTGAAGTTTTGTCAGCTTGCGGGTGAATGTATGGCGTGTAGGGTAACCTAAGGGGTCAAAAATTCGGGAAGCGAAGACTATACTTCTTTATCTAGCTAGAACTAGGAATAATATTTTCGAGTTTAGATATAAAAGATCAATTTGACCTTTAACTGCTAACATTTCTTGTTTAAGTGTTATAAATTTGGATTTTTCTGTCAAATTAGTATTCGTCCGAGTTCGTAAAGCGATTACCATTTTTCAGAAAATTTCAAGTAAACTCTAGAAAAGGGTCTAATATAGATATTGTTTGATGTGACAAGACCACCGGGTTTTCTCTTATACCTCGATTTTTCATAACTGTTTGAAATAATTACAGCGTTTTTAGGAGGCCCTCATAGAACTTTCACAAGTAAAAGATGTGCTGAAAAGATCTCTTTAATTGCTACCTTTTGTAGCCTTCCATCTCCTCAGGTTAATCCCTTAAATTGTCCAACGGCGAAGAGTTTCGATAACTCTCCTGCAAACTCTTGTCGCTCATGTGGACGTAACGAAGTGCCGTATCTATTTCCTCCCAACCAAACTGCCTCTTCAACGAAAAAACATCTAGATCGTTCTGGACTGCCAAGGTTGCGGCGGTATGCCGCAATACGTGGGGCGAGACTTGAATATCCTCCAAACCTGCTTCCTTTTGAATTCTAGTGACCAGGTGTTGTACATTGCGTTTTTTCAATTTATCTCCCTTTTGTGAGATAAATATCGTCTCGTCCCAAACTCTTTCCGGCTTCTTTTCCCGGATCCTCAGCCAGTGTTTTAAAGTCCGAAAGGTACGTTTGCCAAAGAATACCTTCCTATCCTTTGCTCCTTTCCCGTGGACTTTAAGGGATCTCCGCTTTAGATCCAGTTCATCAATTTCGGCATTTATCAATTCGTACAGCCTAAGCCCCATGTCGATAAATACGATCAGCATGGAGTAGTTCCTATAACTAGCCCAGTCCCCCTTGCGTTCCTTGGATGCGGTCAGCAGTTTCTCAACCTGATCTCCATTTAATACCTTATACCTTGGGGAACTTATTCGGGGTTTTAGGCTTGTTTATCTTGTCCGTGGGAGCCGTATTCAGGTATTCTTCTTCCACTAGCCAGTTAAAAAATGCCTTTAATACCCTGTGGTGTATAGCGACGGAAGTGTTCTGCAGTCCATCATCCATTAACGAAGCCAGGTATTTTCTGATATCCTTCGTCTCAATATCTCCTACGGAACGATCTTTTGTTGTGGACCCATCTTTAAACCTACCAAATACGTAATCGTAAAGGTTAAGGGTCTTCTCGGCCCGACCATCTACCTTGGCCATCAACTTAAAATCATCAATAGCTTCTTCCAGGGGTACATCACCACTAAGGGTAGAATTTTCTCCGTTATTTGATTTAGAAGGGCTCTCAAAATCGGAAAAATTAGAACCGTAAGTGTGCGCCTGCTTGTCCGACTTCATGTCAATATTGGGAAGCAGAGCTTAGTTAAAATATGTTTGTTAAGCTCCGATGGTTGGCTAATACAAGTATCTGGTCGGGGAGACTGGATTTGAACCAGCGACCCCCTGCTCCCAAAGCAGGTGCGCTTCCAGGCTGCGCCACTCCCCGATACGCAACACTAACTCTAGTTAATAAATCAACAAGGTATCTTTTTTGCAAATGCCAGTTAGCTTGCTTTACTTATAATAGTAGTTCCTTGACGGGAAACTGTCAATCGGGTAATCAAGTTAAGGCCTTACGGAAGTTCAAAAACCTTTTTGAACTGCCAGTATTAAGAGGTTTCGTAACAACCCAATCCAGCAAACAATCCCCCTTTCAGCCCCCCTCATTCCCCGATAAAACTCCCAACCTTTCCAACTGGACGAAAACCAAACCCTGAAGAACAGAAACCGCTATCATGACCCCAAGTAACACCCCGGTGAAAAGCGGGCTGAAGTAATAAATGAGCAACGACAGGAGGGGTAGCTTTACGGCCCTGTTGTATAGAAAAGTGGTAATGAAACCGTAATCCAGCCCCTTTTCCCGGAGGTCATTCAACAGGGGATACCAGGCGTAAATTGGCCCGGTCGACAGAACTCCGGAAACGATTGCGATCAACCAGCGTTTGGGGCCCGAGCTTACCCCGAGGTAACTCTTTATCGTTTTCTTACTGACGAAATAGTTGATCAGGGTCATAACGACAAAGATAATCCCAAGCGCCGGAAGTATTTTAATAAAGATATTCTTGCTCTCGTGCAAAGAGTCCAGCGCCAGGTCGGGCCTAAACGTATAAAGGGCGACGTAGGTAAACGCCACCAGTGCCAGAAAGTACCACTCTACTTTACTGTCTTTACCTTGAGCACCTGGTTTATCCTGTTCCTTCATAATACCCCCATTATCGCTACGGTTACTGAAGCCACAACTATGGCCAGTAAGAAACTGGTAACGTTCCTCAAAACTGCGAACCTGGTTCCGAGGACGCTTTCGGCCGGGAGCTGCACCAGACCAACCGTGACCCAGGAAACGAGAAACGCGGTCACGGGCAACAGGCCAATCCCCTTATCCATGAGCTCCCCGCCAATAATGTAGCTCGTCGCAGCGTTACCCGTTAAGACGCTTCCGAGGCCGGCACCAATCAGGGAATCAGCCAGAACCCTTCCCTGAAACAAACCAGCATAGAGACTGGTGGGCGTAACCGTTTTTATCAATCCGATAAGCAACACCACTCCGGCAATAATCGGCAACATCTTGCGCAAACCCTTCGAGGCCTTCTTTATGGAAGTAAGTAACTTTGTCATGATACCATTTTCGTAAAAATTATAGTACGGCAAAACCGTCATTAGAATGGATCTGCTTGACCCTCGCTATATTAGTGAGACAAACTAATTAAATCAATAAACGGTTTGTGACACTATGAGGCGAGTATCCGAGTGGTTCAGGTCATACAAACGTGGAGGCATTCAGGAAGAAAGACAAATTAGCCAGCAGAATCGGATTCAACGATGAAGGTAGGTAATGAAAAACACTCGACCAGCGAAGCAATTACGTTTTCCCGTCCCGCTCGCGTGTATAGCCCGGACAGTTCCTGGTTATAAAGGTAGAGACCGATGAGGAAACCAAATTCCTGAAAACCGGCCTCTCCGTCCTGAAAATAAAGAAAGTCCCGACCCGGGACGTCACAGAACGCCTGGGCTATGTAATTCTGCCCGGCAAGATCTTCGAGTTTTTCCTCCCAGTCCGTCCTGTCCATCTCTCGGCCCACGTAAACACCATGCCCGGCAAATTTATCAAACGGCTTCAACAGATAGGCATCCTTTTTTTCTGCCAGCTTTTTTCTGACCTCGTCCGGATGGCGATCGTAAATATAGGTCTCCGGCAGGTGGCGGTTCAGGAATTCCTTTTCCTCGCCATCAAGATAATCGGTATATTCGTCCTCTTGAAGAATAGCAAACAGTGATTTGTTGTGAACGATCTGAGAGGAAAAACCCCCGACCACCGGAACCGCACCGTCCAGGTAAGCGCGGAGAAAACCTTCGACCTCGTCGGCGCGATCGACGACACTTCTCGTGGTCGCCCGTCGGTACACCAGGTCGATTCTCTCCGATTCATGGACCAGTTCGCCGGCAGAATAAGCAAGTTCCCGCGGATCGGCAATAATACAATCCATCCCTCTGTCCTCGAACTTTCGTCTGAATTCCCTGAACTCGCTCGAGATCCCTTCGCCCTCAAAATCCACTATGGCAACTGTTTGCGGGTCACCGAACGCTCCCGGAAAATTACGGTAGTTTTCCAATAGAGTATCTACCAGGTTCTCCATCGGGCTATAGGTTGAGATATCGTTATCACTGTTCAGAAAATCCAGTACCCCCAGTTCGAGGAAGACTTGCTGTAGAACTCTGGCCTCGTTCATCCCGGCCGAACCGTCCGTGTTGAATTCACAGAACTGAATCCTTCCGTCTAAATCGAAGAATACGTCAAACCGGCCTATTGGATAGGGATTACCGTAACCGGAATCGGATAGGATCAACTCTTCCTCCAGTTCTGTAAAAGGAAAAACTTCCCGAAATGCCGGGTTGTTTCTATATTGATTGACTGTTTTATCGAGAATAGCAGTTAGCTTATCGATTACTTTTCCCAGCGCCTCGATACCCGCCCCGGAAAGAAACATAGGCTGCAGAAGAAAATCAATTGGCTGGCCGAGGTACCTCGCGGAGGATTCTTTTAACTTTTCTCGGGCATGTCGGTAGTTACGGGCAAACTGCTCCTTATTATTTTCTACGTACTCTTGATACCGACGAAAGAGATTTTCGTTCACGTTTTAACCCCGTCAACTGCAGCCGCGTCGATTTCGCACCAGGAAAGTGCCTCCTGCTTGCCCCGATCGAGCCCGCTTATAGTCCTGGCTTTCGGAGTATCTCCCCCCGCTGCAAGTTCCTGCAGCGGCTCAAGGTACTTAACTTCATCGTCTTCGAGACCGGACTCCGCCGATTTCAGCAACTCCCCGTAGAACGAAAAGATCTCCTCCCGATCCGCACCGTCAGGTTTACCAGCCCGGACCTTCTCTCGCGTTTCGGAGTACTCGGCGGAACTAATACCGCTACATCTCCTGTAAAGGAAATCCAGGTTTTTCCGATTATAGAGAAGCCCTTTCCAGAATGCGGCATAGCCCAAACTATAGGGATACGGCAGTGAATCGCCCATCCTGACTTCGAGATGACCTTTAGTCCTCACGTCCGGGAAGACGGTCGACAATATGTATTCAAGCTCCTCTTCCGTCGTATTTGCATCCAGTACGTCCTTAACTTTATCTTCCTTTTCGTAAACCAGCTCCCCGTCCTCCCTGTATACCATGACGGGAATGTTCAGAATGTATTCTGCGTAATCTTGGTAGCCAAACCGACCGGCAAAGACCCCTTCCGGGTAGCCGCACCTGTCCGGATCGCAGTTATCCCAGATCCGGGCGCGGAGACTGCCGGAATCATAAACTTCCCCCTCGAAAAACGGCGAGTTATCCAGCACCGCATAGACCACTGGAGCCAGGTAGTTGGCAACAGCGTTCTTTTTTATGTAGTCGTTTTCGTTAAAGTAATCCACGTTCACGTGAATCGCGCCGGTGCCCTTCATCATATTATACGCATATTCGCCCTTATCTCCGAGATAATCGTACATGTAGTCGTAACGTTGTTTCGGAATAATCTCTATGTCCTCGACTCCGGACTCGGGCTGGTAACCGAGAGCTATCAACTTGCTTCCGTTCTTTTCGAGGACCGAAAGGACCTCCTGGAGAAATTCCCGGTATAGGCTTGCCAGCTCGTCCAGCGAATCCCTGGGGGCGATGCTTAACTCCAGCTGTCCGCCGGGTTCCAGGGTCACGTTTGCCTCTTCCGAGTTCAGCCCGACGACGTGTCCGCCTTCAAGTACGGGCTCCCAGCCTCGCTCCGTTAAAGCCCTCAAAAGGTCTTCTATTCCACCTTCTTCCCGGTAAGAAAGGGTTTCCAGCGTTTCCCCGTCAAGGACCATGTGTTCGAGCTCGAGCCCAAGTTTTCCATCCCCGCTGGCAACTTCGGAACCCCTGAAGTAATCCACCAGCAAATCTACTTTTTCGGAGTAATTCAATACTTGTTAATTCCCCCTGAGGTCAAATTCCGACGAAAATCGTCGCGCTTCAATTTCTGGATGAATTCAAGGTATATGATAAGCAATAAAATCCGAGGTATATTATCTACTTTTGGTTAGTGTACGCCCTCCAATCCCCTTTCTCAACGTTTCTAATGCACAGAACCACCTCTTACCGGTCAGCTCAAGCAAGCAAGTTTCGATCAACGCCCGGCCTCGTTCACCCGAGAGGCCAGAATTATTTTTCAACCCCAGGAAGCCCGGAAATCCGCTCCAGAAGGGAATTCAGTTCTGGTAATAACCTTCGGTATTTATTATAATTATTTGTCTTAGTGGCTTTTATGATTTGAGGTGGTTATATGCCCTACGAAGCAGATCAAATTAAAGTTCTGGAAGATCTGGAAGCAGTTAGAAAGAGACCGGGAATGTACATAGGGAGTACTGGCCAGGAAGGTGTGATGCACCTGATTGACGAGGTGCTGGATAACAGTATAGACGAAGCTCTGGTCGGTGAATGTGACGAAATTAAGGTAACAGTACACGAAGACGACAAAGTAACTGTGGTGGATAACGGCAGGGGCATACCTGTAGACACCCATGCGGAAAAGGGTTTAAGCGGGGTAGAAGTCGTCATGACCACCCTGCATGCAGGCGGAAAGTTCGATCATAAAAGCTACAAGGTCAGTGGTGGGCTTCATGGTGTCGGTGTTTCAGTAGTAAACGCGCTCTCAGAATGGATGCGCGTCGAGGTTCAGCGAGATGGATCCCGGTTCAAACAGGACTTCACCCGGGGAGATACGCTCTCCGAATTAAAGAGAATGGATACCCAGAAAGGCGGCAGGGGAACTAAGATCACCTTCATGCCGGATGAAGAGATATTCGGGGATTTCGAGTACGATATGCCCAAATTAACCCACCGACTTCGAGAACTCGCTTATCTGAACAAGGGGCTTAAGATCGTTTTGGAAAACGAGGACGCGGACGTAACCAAGTCCTTCAAGTACGATGGTGGGATCAAGGAGTACGTTTCTTCGATCACCGAAAACGAGGAAAGACTGAACGACGAACCAATCTACTTCAAACGCGAGGAAGACGGTAACTTCGTCGAGGTAGCCATGACCTTCAGCAAGAAGTTTTCGGAATCTACCTATTCTTTCGCCAACAACATCAATACTCAGGAGGGTGGAAAACACGTAACCGGCTTTAAAACGGCTCTGACCAAGACCACCAACGAGTACGCAAGATCGAAGAAGATACTGAAGAAGAAGGACGACAACCTCTCCGGCCGGGATATTAGAGAAGGCCTAACAGGGATAATCAACGTGCGCATTCCCGAACCGGAGTTCGAAGGTCAGACGAAGACCAAACTGGGCAACCCGGAGATCCGGGAAATCGTCCGAAACGTAACTTCGGAAGCACTGCTCGACTTTTACAAATCAAATAAACAGGTAGCACGGAAGATAATCGAAAAATCTATCGAAGCGGCCCAGGCCCGTAACGCAGCGAAAAAGGCCCGGAAACTCGCAAGAAAGAACGCGATGATTTCCACTTCGCTCCCCGGTAAACTGGCGGACTGCACTCAGAGGGATCCGGAAGGGAGCGAACTATTCATCGTGGAGGGTGATTCGGCCGGGGGTTCAGCAAAGAGTGCCCGTGACAGGGGATTTCAGGCCATACTCCCGTTGAGGGGAAAGATACTCAACGTCGAGAAGTCCCGAATGAGCAAACAGTTAGAGAACAAGGAACTAAAGTCAATAATCACGGCGATGGGGACTGGAGTTCAGGACCACTTTTCCCGTGAGAAGCTGCGTTACGAGAAGATAATAATCATGACCGACGCGGACGTGGACGGTGCCCACATTCGGGCTCTACTGCTCACGTTCTTTTACAGGAACTTCGAACCTCTGATCACGGAGAATCATGTTTTCATCGCTCAGCCCCCGCTTTACAAGGTTCAATCGGGCAAGAGCAAACAGTACTTCTATACGGAACAGGAACTGGAAGAGTACCTTAACGACAGGAAAACCAAGCCATCGTCGGTCCAGAGGTTTAAGGGTCTGGGTGAAATGAATCCGTCTCAACTCTGGGAGACAACGATGAACCCGGAAAACCGCATAATGAAGCGGGTTTCCGTTAAGGACGCTCTTGAAGCGGACGACCTATTCAGTACCCTCATGGGGAGCGACGTCCAGGCGAGGAAGAACTTTATCAAGGAAAACAGCAACCAGATAACCAATCTGGATATATAATCCACATTTTTCAGGATGGAAAACTCGGATGCTGATAAAGCAAGCGAATTTCGACCTGATCGGCCTTCGGGTCCATTGAGGCAATAAAATTACCCCGGGAACAGGGTTAGCCGCTCGAATTTTTTTGGTATTGCTGATCCGAAACGCCCTGAGCAACCGAAGTGTTATTTACCTGCTTTCAAGTTAAATTGGTGCGATACGAAAATGGCATTAGACGGGATAACTTTAAACAAGCTAAAACTCGAAATTCAGGACGCCCTGACCGGCGGCTGGATAAGAAAGATATACCAACCCAGAAACGGGCTGGTAACTATCAACGTCTGGGGCGGGGATAACTACACCCTGCTGGTATCCTGCGGCGACGACTTTCGGATTCAGCTCACCGAGCTCGACTTTGAAAACCCGGAGGAGCCGCCGCCGTTCACCATGCTCTTACGCAAACACCTCTCCGGGGGGAAGATAGCCCGGGTAACCCAGCCAAGAGGTCTCGACAGGATAATTAAGATTTCTGTTGATAAAAAGGAGGAAAGCGGAAACGAGGAAAAGATAGAACGCAAAGAAGTTTACGTGGAGCTTATGGGTCGTAATAGCAACCTTTTTCTCGTTCAGGACGATAATATTATCGGAACTCTTAGAGATAAGAAGAGCAGGAAAAGGGATACCTCCCCGGGTGGCACTTACGAGCTACCTCCGGAACAGGACAAGGCGAACCCCTTTGGGCTGAAACGGAACGAGTTTTACGAGCTCGCTCAAAAAGAGAACCCGACCTGGCGCAACCTCCTCAACGGTATAGCCGGAATAGGACCGACGCTGGCAAAGGAGATTACGACTCGCGCCGGCCTGGAAGTCGGCGAGGAGGATTTATCGGAAAGTCAGGTTAAAGCGCTTTACCAGGCGGCGGTGGACTTCTTTGACGAGCTATCCGCCGACAAGTACGAGTCAATAGTATATCAGGAAGAGGGCAAGCCCGTCGAATTTAGCCCGGTTGGGCTGGAAAGTTTCTCGGATAAAAAGGAATTGACGTTTGCCAGCCTAAGTAAGGCATTGGACCACTACTATAAGGCGCGGGAAACCAGTTTTGAAACGCGTGAGCTCCGTGAGCACGTAGAAGAAACAATAGAGGACGAACTGGATAGGGTGAAAGGCGCACTAAAAAACGTTAGAGACCAGCTGAAACAGTCCGAGAACAGGGAAAAACTGAAAAAAACGGGGGACATTATTCTGTCCAACCTGAACCAGCTGGAAAAAGGGATGGAGGAGGCCAGAATCAACGATCCTTACAATCAGGGAGAAAAAGTTGCAGTCGAACTGGACCCATCCCTGACACCGGAAGAAAACGCGGAAAAATACTATGAGCGCTATAAAAAATTGAAGCGAGGCAAGGAAAAGCTGGAAAAAAGGAAGAAGGGGCTAAAAAAAGAGCTCAAATACCTGGAGAAGCTTAAGGAACGTTATGAAAATGCCGAATCTCAGGAAGAGCTAGCAAAGCTCGAGGGAGTTTTAAAGGAAAAGGGTTACATCGATGAGGACCTCGGCTCTTCGAGCCAGGAACAGGAGGGTGGACCGAAGGAATACTGGATCAAAGGTTACAAGGTAATGGTGGGGAGAAATGCCCGACAGAACGACGAACTGGTTAGAGATGCATCGCGAGATGACCTCTGGTTTCACGTCAGGAACTACGCCGGGGCGCACGTAGTGGTCGTCACGGACGGTCGACCGGACAGGGTTCCGGATGAGGTAATCGTGAAGGCGGCACAGCTTGCAGCTGCCAACTCCAAAGCCCGGAGCGCGGGCCAGGCAACGGTAAGTTATACCGAGGTCAAATACGTCGACAAACCAAAAGGTGCAAAACCCGGATTGGTTCAGATAACAAATGAAAACACGATAAACGTTTCTCCTGGAGAGGTGATATCATAGCTTCCACTATAGTGAACCTGATTATTCTGCTATTAGCTCTCCTGCCAGCTGCAATTATCCACGAATATTCTCATGGTTACGTTGCATGGAAGCTGGGTGACCCGACGGCAAAGCAGTCCGGCAGGTTGACTTTGAACCCCATACCACACATAGATCCCGTTGGGACCGTACTGGTTCCGCTGGGACTGATACTGGTTCAGCTGATCTTCGGTGGCGGCCTCTTTATTATCGGCTGGGCCAAGCCCGTTCCGATCGACCCGAGATACTTTCAGGACTCGGAGCGAGGCATGTTACAGGTTGGCCTCGCCGGGCCACTGAGCAACATCATGATGATGTCGCTGGCTGCTGCGATCGGCCATTTGCTCGTGCCGTTTTACATCAACTTTTTTCTCGGTAGGAGCGGCGGTTTCTTCTTCCAGTTCGCTCAGAACGGTTTGAGAACACTGATTTACTTTTTTGGAGTATTCGTCATCATAAACATAATTCTCGGAATCTTTAACCTGATTCCCATGCCACCGCTGGACGGTTCGAGAATACTGAATTACTTCCTTTCGGGGCGAGGTAAACAGATAATGGCCCAGATAGAACAGTACGGTTTTCTGATAGTGCTTGCCCTGCTCTGGCTTGGGGGAGATCTATTCTTCTGGGTAATCCAGCAGATATGGTCGTTCGTTCTCGGACCGAACTGGATAAACCTCATCGCAGCAGGCGGGATGCTTTAAAGCCGTCGCAATTGGACTGGTCGGTGAAAATGAACAAAAAAAATTCTAATACCCGGGAACCCGGGGTCCTGTACGTAGTAGCTACTCCAATAGGAAACCTGAAGGACGTTACATACAGAGCCGTGGAAACGCTCCGGAAAGTGGATAAAATAGTGGCGGAGGATTCGCGCCATTCCCGAAGATTGCTCGAAGAATACGAAGTAGAGACGCCGTTTACGTTGAGCTATTACCAGGGAAGCGGCGAGGAACGCAGGAAAGGTATAGTCGACAAACTGCGGAACGGATCGGATCTCGCACTGATAAGCGACGCCGGTACCCCTTTGATATCCGATCCGGGTTTTAAATTGGTCCGGCTTGCCCGAAGAAAGGATATCGAGGTAAGGAGCATTCCCGGTCCAAGTGCATGTATTGCTTGTCTCTCGATTTCCGGTCAGCCCACCGACAGTTTTGTCTTCGCTGGCCAGGTGCCAAAAAAGACAAAGCAAAAGAGCAATTATTTTGAAGAACTGCGGACGAGGAGGAAGACAACCGTCCTTTACGACTCGCCCCATCGGGTGGAGGTGACCCTGAAAACCATGGCGGACGTCCTCCCTGAAAGGTCGATTACCGTCTGCCGGGAGCTAACAAAACAATTCGAAAGAACACTTAAAGGAAGCCCCAAAGAAGTTCTCGAGGAACTAAGACAGGGAAAACTCAAGGGGGAATTCACCCTGGTGATCAGTGGAGCAACCGAAGAAGAGGCGGCAAGCGCCCGGAGAGAAAAATACGAAGATATCCCGATCGAACAGCAGTACGAAGGGATAAAAAAACTAAAAGGCCTATCCAGAAAAGAAGCTATGAGAGAACTCGCCGATCTACGGGGTACTTCAAAGAACGAAATTTACGACGAACTCAACAAGTAAGCAGTTCAGGCGTGTTTGTCGGCGACCGTGGAAGCGCCGTAAGAATCGGGCTTAGTTCTGACGTCGAAGCCGCTGCCGATGATCATACCGACCACTTCGTCAATGATCTCCTTTGTCTTTCCGTGCTTACCTACGTCAACGTGGATCTCCAGGTTATAATCCAGCAGGGTTTCCTCTTCGAGATGCTCCATCAGGTCCTTGGCCAGATCAAAGGAGAGGAAGGCTTCCTTGTAAATCTTGTCCCGCAACGTATAAATCCCGTCCTCCGTCTCTCGCTTCCAGAAGTAACGGCCACCTTTACCCATTCTGTGAATAACTATGGCACTTACAAAGTCAATCTCGTGGTCACCGGAAGCAGCGTGCGAATCGGTCCCAACGACGATTTCGTACTCCGAGCGCTGGTCCTTTTCCATCATACCAATAAGCTCGTCGACGACCCCGTCAAAACTCAATCTACCCTTTGTCGGGTTATGAAACTGTATCAATGTTTAACACCAAGGGGATTATAGCTAAAAAAATAACTTTTTCAAAGCTCTACTCCGTCAGGAGCCGTGGATTCCGCCCCCAGAACTTCCCGGGCGCAGTAATAACCACTTCTGACTGCTCCCTCCATTGTAGCGGGCCAGCCGGTATCCGTCCAGTCCCCGGCCAGGAAAAGTCCTTTCTCGCGAGGGTTCTGAGGCGGTCGTAGTGTTTTACTCTCTGGCGCGGCCTTAAAGGTTGCTTTCGGTTGATATAGCGCCACCGAATCCAGTAATTCCGCCTCATTAATTGCCGGTAGCGGCGAGGAAAGGTCAGCCCGAACTTTCTCGACAAGCTCGTCCGGTTCCAGATCTTCCAGTTCGCCGGGATCCGATATCGTTAGACAGACGTGTTTGCCGCTCTCTTCACTACCTTTGGATACGTTGAAAACCCAGCCGGCCGTTCCCTCCAGAAAGCCGAAGAAATCCGCCTCCATAACTTTTTCGTCAAAAAACAAGTGAACGTTTATTATTGAATTCCATTCCAGTTCCCAGAAAGGATGAGAGAAATTGTCCAGCAGGGAATCCGAAAGTATTTTCTTCAGGGCATGAGCCGGTACGGCGGAAAGCACTGCTTCGGAAGATATCTCCTCGCCGTCGCTCAAGCGAACCACGTATTCGCCATCATCCTTCTCAACCCTTTCCACCGGGTGAGAAGTTCGAACCTGTCCTCCTTTCGATTCGATAAACTCGACAGCCGAACGGCCTATCTTCGCGAGTGATCCATCCAGCCGGCCCAGGCGGCCACCGCGTTTATCGAGGAGAACTCTTTTCAGAATCATTAGCCCCATCTTCACGCTCACTTCGTCCACGCTTGCATTTAAAGTGGGGATGATAATCTGGTTCCAGAGCTTGGCGATCGATTTTTCACTTGCTCCTCTCTTTCTCAACCAGTCGCCAAAGGATTCCGACCTTTCTTCCACTCCGGAATTTGACAGCAAGGAGGAAAAAAGCGGCCCGATCAGGCTCAACTTGTCGAAAAAAGAAATAAACGGGAAACCATAGGTGGCCGAAATCAGGTGGAAAGGTGGAGGGAGTTCGTTGCTCCGAACTCGTCCGACCCGGCCGGACTTATCTCGAAACTGAACGTCGAGACTTTCCTGCGTTGCCAGGTCATCGGCAAGCCCGATCCGTGTCATGAACTTTTGATAGTAATCAAAACCGGAGACGTGCATGTGTTGCCCGAGGTCCAGTGTCCTATCACCGTACTCAATAAATCCAGTTCTGCCCCCGACCCGCGGAGCCTTCTCGAGTAAGACCAAATCCCCAGTGTACCCGTGATCAAGTAAACTGGTGCTGGCAGCCAGACCGGCCAGTCCGCCCCCGATTACAATCATTCTTTCAGGCTGACAAACCATTGTCCCAGCACGGAACTTACCTTTTTTACGGTATTGAGGCTCGCTCGCTCCTCCCAGATATCCCAGTCGGACCCTTGCATCTTATTCAACAGGTTACCATAAACCCCGTAGAGCCCGGCCGGGCAGGCTCGAGTTCTGGGGGAAAGGTAGGCAAACAATTTTTTTCCTTTATCAAAATGTTCACGGGCCCGGGCGGCTTCGTAGTCCATCAGCTCCCTGAATCGGCCATCTATCCCGTTCTCTTCGACCCTGTCAAAATCGCAGCTGAACTTATCCAGGTCCTCCTGCGGCAGGTATATTCTATCTCGCCTGTAGTCCTCAGCCACGTCCCTGATAATGTTTGTCAGCTGCATACCGTAGCCAAAATCTATGGCGTACTTCTTGGCTTTCCAGCCCTCGTAACCGAAGATTTCGATCAGCGCCAGCCCCACCACGGATGCCACTCTAAAGCAATATACTTTTAGATCCCGGAAAGTAGAATAACGTCTTTTCGTCAAATCCATCTCTACGCCACTGATCAACTGATCGAAGTAACTTTTCGGTATTTCAAATTCGTCCACCGTTTCCGCAAGAGCTTCGTAGAGCTTGCCTCGTGGGCTTCCGCGATAGAGCGAATCTATCTTCTCTCGTTCTTCCTGCAGTTTGTCTTCCTTTTGGGAAACTTCCCAGGAACCGTCCGCGATGTCGTCACACCTTCGGGCAAAGGTATAAATCGTATAGACGGCGGAACGTTTGTCCCCGGGCAGGGTCAATATCGCCCAGTAGAAGTTCTTCGCTCTCTCCCTGGTAATCCTCCTGCAGTATTCCTTCGGGCTCTCACTCTTCTTCAAAACCCCCTCAGGTCGGTTTTCCATTTTTAACCCTCCGGAATGGACGTTTAAGCAGATTGGACAAAAACAACCGTACCTTTTCAAACTTTGAAAGCGTTGGACGTCCGTGCAGTACGTCGTAATCTTCTGCTTCTATTTTATCGAGAATTCTCAAGCCACCCTGGTTAAAAAGCCGAACGTCCATCTTGATTCGTGAGTCCAGAGAAGGGACCAGCTCCATTCCCTGCTCGAGTAAATTCCGCGCCCGCGATACTTCAAACCGCATCAATTCGACAAACCTCTCGTTATAGACTCTATCTTCTAGTTCTCCCCTGGAGTAGCCGAACTTTTCCATATCCTCCTCGGGGATATACACTCTCCCCATTGCTTCGTCCCTGTCAACGTCCTGCCAGAAGTTAGTCAGCTGCAATCCTGTACAGGTACTATCCGAAAGACGCTTTCTTTCTTCGTCCTCGTACCCAAAAATCGCAAGGAAGATCCGGCCAACGGGATTAGCAGAATGATCGCAATAGTGAAGCAGGTCCTCGTAACTACTGTAAGAAAAATTTTTCTGATCCATCCTGTTTGCTTCTATCAATTTAAGGAATGGTTCCGGGGTCAGCGGATGTTTATCGACCGTATCCTGAAGTGCCACCAGAATCGGGTTATCCGGCTTTTTCCCTTCGAGTGCCTGCCTCAGCTCTTCCTCCCATGCATCGAGTGCCTCAAGGTTTTCTTCTTGCAGTTCGTCACCCAGATCGTCGGTGTATCGACTGAAAGCGTAAAGAGCGTAAATGTACTTTCTTTTTCCCGCCGGCATGGCTCGGCTAACTACCGTAAAGTTTTCGTAATGTTCCGTTCCAATTTCCCTGCAGACCTCGTAAGCACCGGCGACGGAAACGTCTTTCCTGTATAAATCGGGGCTGATTTCCTTCAGATCTACCATTGTCAACGAAAAAAAGGATAAATCAAACCAAGTTCCCGAACAACTCCCCTCCGAAAGTCACCCGCCAAGCATCTGCAGTATGACTTCACGCTTTCTGGAGTGATCCAGTTCAATTAGAAAAACCCGCTGCCACTTGCCAAGCTTTAGCTCACTATCGATTATCGGTACTGTTTCACTGGCCCCGAGGCCGAGTGACTGACAGTGTGCGTGGCCGTTTGGTACCTCGTCCGGCGTCATGTTTTCAGTCCGGATCGAGAAATCATTATGGCGGTAGTAGTCGTCTTCCGGCGCTACTTTGTCGAGAAATTCCGCCATGTCCTTTTTCAGGAGCGACTCGTTCTCGTTTATCCTTATGGCGGCAGTAGTGTGTCTGCTAAAAATGACCAGCGCCCCTGACTCTACCTCTCTGTCGTCCACGAACTTCTGCACTTCGTCGGTAATATCAATGAACTCGGGGGCCTTCGTAGTCTGAATCTGTAAAACCTCTGTGGATGTTGAGGTCAACATCTCTTAAACCTCCTTTCGGCAACTAAGATCTTTCTATCTCCAATAAAGTTTCTTCGACCGCTGATACGGCGGATTGCGGGGTAGATGCACCTGCAGTTATACCCACTTTATCCACCCCGTCAATCCATTCCGGCTCTATCTCCGTTTCGTCCTTCATATGGTGCGTCTCTATACCGGTATTTCCGGCGACCTCGGCAAGTTTTCGTGTATTTGCTGAATTCTTGCCTCCGACTACCAGGATCAGTTCTACCCGTTCGGCCAGTCTTTCGGCCGCCTCGTACCTCCTCCTTGTCTCACCACAGGTCGTATCAACTATCTTTACATCTTCCAGCCGGTCCCGATTTGCTTTGAGAAAATCGGCTGCAAAGTCAAAAAAGTACTTCTTTCCTTTCGTCGTCTGCGAAAGTAACGCTACTCTCCCTTCGGGTATTGGTACTTCCTTCTCCGGGTCCAGAATTGCAACGCCCTTTCCGTCGAGCCAGCCGAGAATATTTCTGACTTCCGTATGGTCTTTCTCTCCGTATATAACTACCTGATAACCCTTGTTGACCAGGTCCTCGGCAGTTTCCTGAGCTTTCTTTACTATCGGACAGGTAGTGTCAATTAAATCCAGACCTTTCTCCTCTATATCCCTGTGTATGTCCCTTCCGGCTCCGTGGGCAGTTATTATTACCGAATCCGTATTCACGTTATCCAGAGAATTTACCACTTCCGCCCCTTTTTCCGAGAGGTCCTCGACCACGTTCGGGTTATGAACTATCGGCCCCAGGGTATCAATTTTCGCCTGCTCTTCCAGCTTGTCTTCGACGATGTCGACGGCCCGTCTCACTCCAAAACAGAAACCAAATAAGTCGGCTTTTACGATTTCCATTTAATCTCCTTTCTCCAGATAACTCCTGATTCTCTTCTCCAGCCTTTTTACCACTTCGGCAGTGCTGGTAGAAGGAATCAACTCTTCCTGCTCCCCGTTCACGTAAAGGACGCCCCCTCTGGCGGTCCCAACCACGCCGAGGTCGGCGGAGTCAGCTTCTCCTATTCCGTTAACCGAACACCCCATCAGTGCAAGACTCAGTGAGTTCTCCAGGTCACTTAGCCTTTCCTCAAGTTCTCGCCCGATGGTTTCTACGTCTATTTCAGTACGACCGCAGGTTGGACAGGATATGATATCCACCCCTCTATTCCTGATACCGAGTGAGCCGAGAATGTCGTAAGCGGTCACAACTTCTTCTCGGGGATCGGCCGTAAGAGAAACGCGGATCGTAGCCCCTATACCCTCCTGCAGCAAAGTACCAATACCGATAGAGGACTTAACCAGACCACTGCGCCCGCCACCCGCCTCGGTTACTCCGAGGTGGAGGGGATAATCGTACTTTTCCGCAAAGGTTTCGTTGGCACGGATCGTCCTATTGACGTCACTAGACTTCAGAGAAACCACGATATCACGAAAGCCTTCCCTTTCCAGCAGTTCTATTTCTTTCTCTGCACTAACTACCATACCCTCGGGTGTCCTGCCGTAATCTTCCAGTATGTTCTTGTCCAGTGATCCCGAATTTACTCCGACTCTTATAGGAATTGAAAGTGATTTCGCTTCCCGGGCTATCTCACCTATCGCCTCCGGATCAGTAATGTTTCCCGGGTTGAGCCGGAGCTTGTCCACTCCGGCATCCAGAGCAGTAAAGGCTAGCTCCGGGGAATAATGAATATCGGCAATCACCGGTACAGGGCTCCCCGAAACGATCTCAGGCAGTCTTTTCCCGGCGTCGCTATCCGGCACGGCCACCCTGACCAGTTCGCAACCCCGTTCAACCAGTCCCGCGATCTGAGCCAGGGTTTTCTCGACGTCGTCCGTCGGGGTGTTCGTCATGGATTGCACGACTACCGGATTATCCCCGCCAATTTTTACTCCCCCTACATCTACGACTCTGGTTCGGGACATTATCTGACTATCTCCTCGTTGTTTACGTAACCGTGTTCGATAAACCAGTCGATCGATTTTTTTAGCGACTTTGACATCGGAGTCTTCGGCGCACCAAGCTCGTTCAGCCAGGGCGTCGGATCTATTCTTTCGTCAACCCTGGTCGTCCGAATAGAAGAGATAGGAATCCTCGGCCTCCTGTTCATCAGAAAACCCTCGAAGAACTCGTCGACCCAGGCAGCAGTTAGTGCCATCGGATAGGGTATTCGGAATCGCGGCGTCGGTACCCCGGTAACCTGAGACAAAAACTGCACCACTTCCGAGAGACTCGTATTCCTGTTACCGAGTACGTAACGCTTTCCCGGCTGTCCATTTTCCATAGCCAGGAGGTGCCCTTCCGCCACGTCCTCCACGTCAACTATGTTAAAATCCATGTCGACGAACCCCTTCATGCCTCCATTTAGAAACTCGAGGATCATTCTTCCCGTCGGTGTAGGCCCGTAATCACCCGGCCCGACCGGCACCGTCGGGCTGGCAACAACCACGTCCATCTCGGCCTCGTCGTTGAAATCCAGTGCCTCTCTTTCCGCCATGTACTTTGATATCTTGTAATCGCTCGGCAGTTGTTCGACCGACTCCGGCAGTGTTTCCCCGTCCTCCGAGTGAGCCAGAAGCGAGGCCGTACTGGTCAGGAGGAACCTATCGACTCCCGCCGCCTCGGCAGCCAGCATCACGTTCTTCGTCCCTTCCACGTTGGTCCGGTAAAAATCCTCGTAGCTCCCGGACCAAAACCGGTAGAGAGCGGCAGTGTGAAAGACGCCATCCATGGACTCGACGGCTTCTTCAATCTCGCTTCTATCCCGGATGTCGCCTTTAACGGTCCTGACATCCAGGCCTTCCAGGTTCAGGGTATTGCTACTTTCCCTGATTAGCCCCTTCACCTCGTGCCCTGCATCGAGTAAGGCCCTGACTACGTTGCTTCCGACAAAACCGTTTGCTCCGGTTACCAGGTACTGCACCTTGCTCACCTCAACAGGGCGGGGATAACCCGATCCAATGCGTCCGTAAGTTTTCTTCTGGCATCGACGCTATTCATAAACATGCTCGGAGTTTCAAGGATCATTTGCGGATGTCTGGCCAGCCAGGCAAGCAGACTCGGTATTCTGACCTCGCCGTAATCGTCGTAACAGGAAGCTGGCGGTAAACCTGTGTCTATATCGTCAAATACTACTCTCATGGCAAAAAAGGGAAGGTCGTTTTCCTTCACCGCCTTCGCAACCCAGTAAGTCTCCTGGTCGACAATGGAATACTTATTTCCGGACAACTCATTTTTCTCCTCCGGACTAGCTGCGGGGTCTTCCAGCGTCAGCAACTTGCAGGAGTTCAGGTCCTGATCGAGGACCAGCTCCCCTCGTTTCCGCAGACCCGGATTCGTCTTAAACCCGGTTTCGCCACTCTCACTATTTACCTTGTCGATTATGCACAGATCACCCTGATCGATTTCGGGATCGATCGAACCCGCGAACCCTACGGACACAACAGCGTCCAGGTTCGAGGCAAGTTCTAGATCATTCATCGTCCGGTTCACGTTTTTTTGCCCGATCCCCGTGTAGTTCAACTCACATTCCGACCAGTAATCTGCCGCTCGGTCTATTCCACCGCATCCTTCCAGTTCCACCTTCATCGAAGCAAGTACGGACAGCATAATTTATTATGAAATCGACAAAATATCCTTAAATTTGTTAGGAACGGCGCTTTTGACCACGTCCACGAGTCCGTCAGTACTTCTAAGAGAATCTATCGTACCGGCAGTATCGAAACCGGAATGGATCATACAGCTGTTGCACCTGCGATCGTTTCCCGGCCCAAAATCCTCCCAGAGTTCCTCGTTCAGTATCTCATCCACGGAATCAACGTGCTCGTCGGCAAGTACATAACACGGCTTCCTCCATCCCTGTACGGTATAGGTGGGAGAAGCCCAGGCGTTGCAGTCGAGTTCAGTTTTGCCGCGCAGGAAATCCAGGTAAAGGGAAGAATTGTAAAGCGGGAAATCCTCCACTTTGTCCGGGTCTAGGATTTCCTGAAACACTTCTTTGGATTCCTTGCGTTCCAGAAAGTGTTCCTCGGCGCTCCTGTCGACGGCGGAGTAGTTATAGCCCGGCGCAAGCATTATTCCCTCCACTCCGGCTTTTGTTAACCTGCGGAATAGTTCGTGCAGGTCGTCCGGGTCGCTACCCTTGAAGATGGTCGTATTCGTGGTAACCCGGTAACCTCTATTTATCGCCTCTTCCAGTGCGGAAAATGCCACCTCGTAAGTTCCTTCGCGGTTCGTAAATTCATCGTGAACCTCGGCAGTACCATCAAGGTGAACGGCAAAGGCAAGCTGATCGGAGGGTTCAAATTCGTCAAGTTTTTCTTCCAGCAGCAATCCATTCGTACAGAGCATTATGTAATAGCCTTCGTAGATCAGGTTTTCCACGATCGTATCTATCTCCGGATGCAACAGCGGTTCTCCGCCCGATATCGATATCACCGGAGCACCGGACTCTCTAGCTGCAGCCATTACCTCATCCGGCGACAGCCGCTCGTCCATGGAATCGGAATACTCCCTGATCCGGCCACAACCGGTACAGCGCAGGTTACATGCTTCCAGAGGTTCAATAATTGTAACCAGTGGAAAGCGCTTCCTCCCTTTTGCCATCTGTGCTGCCGCGTAACTCGCTATCTTGGCATTCATTTTTAACGGTCTACCCATATATATTCCTCCTATTTCTTTCTATTCAATAAAAAGGTACCAAAATCCTCGAGGTCGGATTTCGCCCATTCCGCGAGATCAGTTTTTTCCAGCTCCTTCCTGGCCTCCTGCCAGTACACTTCCGCCCTCCTGTTCGTTGCCTGCTTTGCCCCAATCTCTTCCAGAGCAAGACGGACTGCTTCGACCTCGGACTCACCGAGTACCTGGTCCCGGAAATATAGTTCCTGAAGCCGTTCCAGCGACCGTCCTTCCCCGTTTTGAAGGGCATAAACCACGGGAAAACTCATCTTTTTCTCTATTAGGTCCGAATCAGCTGACTTGCCCGACTTCTCGGGTTCACCCCAGATACCAAGCCAATCGTCCCTGATCTGATAGACGTAGCCCAGCAACCTGCCAAAGGAGGTAAGTCGACCTGAGTCCTCCAGATCCGAATAAATAGCTCCAAGGTGAAACGGAGCTTCGAGCAGGGCACATGTCTTGTTTTCAATCATCTCGAGATAACCGTCCACGTCAGCCTCGTCCCTCTCGGCGTAATAGAGGTCACCAACCTGACCCTGGATCATTCTGAGCGAGTAGTTGCCCAGCGCATCGAGAGCAGCCAGGTCCCTGGCCGGATTGGTCCCGTTTCCTATTTCGATCAGCGCGAGCGTCGAAAGGTCCTTGAGTCCGTCACCGGCATTTATCGCCTGATCCGGGCCCCATTTATTCTGGACGCTGGCCCGACCGCGTCTCTTCCCCGCATCGTCCTGGATGTCGTCGTGCACCAGAGAAAAATTGTGTATTAATTCCAGAGATACTGCGGCGGGCAATACCTCTTCCGGATCCCCTCCAAGTGCATTGGCGGTGAAAAGAGCCAGGGAGGACCTAATTGCTTTACCCTTCAACCCTCCGCTTCCGTCCGCGGCTTCAAACCCCAGATGGTAACGGATCATATCGTGCAACCTTCCATCGCGGTTCCGGACGTAATCCCGAATGGTCCTGGCTACTGTCTTCCTGTGTCGTTTAACTCTTTCCGGTATGCCTTCTTCTTGATCGGTCATTTCTCTTCGTCCTTTATTATTCCTTCTTCCAGCGCGAACTCACGAATTTCCGAGGCGGAATGAATATCCAGCTTTTCCATCATATTTGCCCTGTGGGTTCTCACCGTTTCCACGCTCCTGGACAATATTTCCGCAATTTCCTTGTTAGAATTTCCTTCGGCAACCAGCTGGAGTATCTCTCTTTCTCGCGACGTCAACTTCTCCAGAACGTCCGGCTCTATACCCTCCAGCTCCCGCTTCATCATCTCAACAAGCGAGGTAAGAATCGGAGGGGACATGTAATAATAACCATTTCTTACTGAACCTATGGCTTCCTCCAGCTCGTCTATTGCATCTTCCTTTAAGAGATATCCGGTGGCCCCCGTTTTAATGGCCCTCCTGATATAGCCCTCATCATCGTACATCGAAAGGAAAATTACTTTCGTCCCCAACCCCTGTTCCCGTAACTTGCGAGTAGCCTCCAGACCGTTTAAACGGGGCATCGATATATCCAGAATAGCTATGTCCGGCTCTTCCTCTTCAATCAATTCCAGGGCCTGATAACCGTCACCGGCCTGTCCGACAATTTCCACGGTGTCGTTTCCCCCAAGTAAAGTCTCGATACCCTGCCTAACCAGAGTGTGGTCGTCCGCAAGAACGATTTTTAGAGTATCCCGGTTCTCAACTGGCCCACCTTCCTCCCGTTTGCCCAGCCCACCTCTAGAACCAGAAATACCTCCTCTATCCGCTTTAAAATGTAAATTCATGACTTGATCACCTATATTTTAACGTACGTATTTCCGGGGTAAACGGAATGGATGTACCAAATTTGGCGGGAAGATGAGCTAACGGAGCGGGTATTTCCGGTCAATCACCCTAAAAGGTCAATCAAGCGGCAGGACGATTTCCGCTCTGGTACCCTCACCTTTTTTGGAGTTAAGCTGAAATTCTCCTCCGGCAATGTTTGCGTTTTCCCTTATTCCCTTCAGGCCGAGACCGGATTCCTTCACTACCCGGTCCGGGTCGAAACCCTCCCCGTCGTCCTCGATCGATAACTTTACCTCGTCGCCATTGCCGGAAAGACCTACCTTGATTTCTTCCGGGTTGCCGTGTTTAACGGCATTGTTTAACAGCTCCTGGGCAGCCCTGTAGAGTATCGCCCGTTTTTCCTCGACTTCAATATCCCCTTCCAGGCTCAAAGAAGTTTTGAAGTCAATTTCCGTCGTCCCCTTGTAGTTTTCCACGAGCTCCCTAAGCGCCGGTGCGAGCCCGAGTTCGTCCAGCGTCGAGGGCCGCAGGAGGTGCGACAGATCCCTGCTTTCGGTTATTGCCTCGCTGAGCAATTCCTTCACCTCTTCCAGCCTGGTATCGTCCACCTCCTTGTTTAATATGTCCAGCTTCATCTTTATACCCATCAACCTCTGACCTAGCTGGTCATGCAACCTCTTTGCTATCCTTTGCCTCTCCTCTTCCCTGGCCGATATCAGCTCTCGCCAGAGCCGCTGCAACTTTTCTTCTCTCTCTCTCAGTGACTCGTTCTTTTCACGGAACAGACGGGCAAATATTTGCACCGTATAGGCGGTCGTAAGGAATAGTCCGGCACCGCCGGTAAGGATGGTGGTAGTAACGTAGAACGAATCTTTATACAGGGTCGGGTTTTCGAGAAATATCGACCAGTGAGGGATGAGTCCGGTAAATTCCGCGTAACTCATACCGGTAAAAAAGGCAATCACCAGAAACGTTATGATCCAGCCTTTCTTCGGAGGAAGGAAAAAATTGGAATAGAGAACGGAAAAAATGTAAAAAGCGACACCTATCCACTCCACTCCACCAATAATATGGATGAGATAGGTAAGTATGGCTACTTCAACGACGAAGTAACCGAAGTGAACGTTGTGGAGAGCTTCCCTGGATTTTTGTGCTTTTATCAGTTTTGAGAAGGGGTAAGTAATTATACCCCACATTAGAGGGGAAAATATAAGAGGGAGTGGAAAATTTAAACCCGCTCCAAACCTGAAATAAAGTGCAAGGACGAGGAACAGGACCAGAGTTACCCTCCGGACCCGGATGGTTCTCAAAATTATTTCCTTCAGCTCGTCCAGACTTCGTCTTTGCTGATCTTCTTCCAGAAAACCCTTCATTCTACGCTCCTGGGGAAAATAAATTAACAGGTAAGGTGAAAAGCTGCCGCAACTAACTCCGAACCACCCTGCTTCGAGTTAAAGTAATCGGCCGCTTCATCCGTCGTTCCAGACCATAATTCAATTCCTCTTTCCTTCAAACGGGATCGGGCGTTCTCACCGATCTTCATCCTGCCACTGCTTCCCCTACCCACTATAAGGAGATCGGGCTCTCTCTCCACTATCCACATGAGGTCGGTCGGCTTCAGGAGGTGTCCTTCCTCCCGAACCCAGTTACTTTTGACCGAATCGCCGCAGATCATCAAGTCGTTGCCGTACTTCTCCCCATCAATTATCATGCGACCAAAAGAATAGGTTTCTATTTTCAATTACACCACCCCTGACAGGCCATTTCACCGCGTCCTTTGCTCTTTTTTCTTTTTCAATTATAATTGGATTCCTCGGTAACTAAAACCTGATAGTTTTGGGTTTTCCGCAAAACATGAGAGATGTTCTTGATCTGACGAATATTCGGCTCCAGTCAGTCGTTTAACCGTTTAACGAGCTGAAATAAAGACACGAGAGCATCAGGAGGTCCGACTTGAACTGGATCTGGTCCAAACTGGACAGGAAACTGAATAAAAAGCCGGAGTACTTCCTGCTGCAAACACTTCTGGCATTCGTATCACTTCTGGTACTACTTGCCCTCATTGGCTTGATGGGACGGGACGTACTGGTTGCCGCCCTCGGCTCTTCCCTCTTTATCGCTTTCCTGACCCCGGATTCTTACACCGCCCAAACAAGGAACTTAATCGGCAGCCACCTGTTTGCCGGTGGAATTGGTCTGGGATTTTTCTACCTGATAAATTCGCTGCCCGCAGGTCGTCTTTACCTGATTACTTTCGGGGCTCTGGCAGTTGCCCTGAGTATGTTCGCCATGGTAGTTACCGACACCGAGCACCCTCCGGCAGCCGGAACGGCACTCGGACTAGCCATCAATGGCGGCTGGCCCTCTCTGATATTTATTGTCCTGAGCGCGGTAATTCTTGCTTCGATCAAAAAGCTCCTTGACCCCTGGCTTGCCGACCTCGTTTGAGCAGTCGACTCACAAGTTGTAAGGACTTAGATCGACTTTAAACCGGAGCGAACTATCTAAATACAGCCGCCAGGACCAGGCTACCCCCTGCTGCGAAAACCCCGGCACTCAAGAGAGCACCGGCAAGGGAGAAACTACCGGCCACGGTGGAAAAAGCCCAGGTCCCGAAGGCGGCACCAAAAGTACCGAGAGTCCCTCGGACGCCCATAGCTATACCCCGCTCCTCTTCCTCCGTATTTTCGGCAATGATATCAAAGACAATAGGCAAATAAAGACCGGAACCAAGCCCCCAGAGGGCTGAGAAAACAGCAAGCAACACCAGGTTCTCGGTTAAAGAAACCAATACTATAAATACCCCGGCAACCACGGTACTCGTCACGAGCACCTTATAATTTCCAAATGCTTCGGTCAATCTCCGGCTTGCCAGCTTTATGAAAGTCGAAGTGGCTACACGAACTGAAATAAGTATCCCGACGAAGAAGGAAGCTATCCCGACGCTGCTCAAGTAGAGTGGAACGACGGACGCTCCGAGCCCAAAGGTCATAAAGACGATGAAGGAAAACAACGAGGCAAAAAGTAACTCTCTGTTTTCTTTCACCAGTTCCCAGGCGTGGAGGTAGGATTGCATGGAGGGGTAGATCGGGATCGTCGAAGGGGTAACCGACGACATACGGATAAAGTTCTTCACGGATTCCCGGCGGGAGAGGTTACTGCTCTCGAAGTAAAATAACCAGGAAAGGTAGATCAACACTAGAGATACCAGCAGGAGCGTGAAAAATACCCATTCCATGCCGAATCGATCCTTGACGAAGCCACCAGTCGGGGAACCAATCAACCAGCCAAGCCCGACGGAAAAGGAGTACACCGGAAGGGCATTGCTGGAGCTGGTAATATAGGAGGGGACCGTGACCCAGGTGATCGAATTGGCCAGCCCGAGAAAAACCTCGCCAAGAAACAACAGGGGCCAGAGTTGCATCGAGGCAAGAAAGGCCAGAGCGGCAAACAGGTAAAGGAGCGAGCCAAGCAGTACCGGTTTGTGGTGGCCGATAAGGTCCGATAACTTCCCGAGCGGGATTCTCGTAACTGCCTGCAGGAGGTAGTAAAGCAGCACAAGATTGCCAATCAAAGCAACCGGCATACCAATTTCTCGGCCGAATATCGGTATGTACGGTACTATATTGCTTACTCCAAAAGTACAGACCAGCGAAAAAACAATCAGAATCCTTGCATCTTTGCTAATTTTAAACATCCGTTCCCCTCCTTTAAGCGACGTAAATCAATATTTATCCCCGGTTTTATATAATTTTTTAGTCAAGAACCCCGGCCACAGCCGGGGCATGTAAAAAAACAACTTAAAATCATACTTAGGTCTTTTACAAAACTTGACCCAGCACCCAGCAGTCAATTC
>Ga0207414_1000248_pt1 | contig 25986 bp, 25 predicted proteins | sample PonA231FremontCA_2_FD_187269 | JGI IMG/M metagenome (GOLD analysis project Ga0207414, IMG submission 187269) | Marine sediment microbial community from Fremont, CA, USA - Pond A23 Sediment 1 (SPAdes) | ecosystem: Environmental > Aquatic > Marine > Unclassified | place: USA: Fremont, California...
TTAGAATATATGGCATCAGATATGCCTGCTAGAGCAATCTCTGACTCCTTAGCAAATCATATTAGAAGGAAGGTTATAACCCGATTATCAAATAAAGAAGAAGGAATTACCTTTACCACCCTTTCTAATGAGACCGGTATTAACGATTCTCCAAAATTAAGCTTTCACCTGAAGAAGTTAGAGGAAAAAGGACTAATAGAAAAAGACGATGAAAGGAGATACCATCTAACTTCTGCAGGAGAAGATGCTTTTGAAACTTTGGAGAAGCTAAGGGATATCCGTGGAGACGGATTTGGACAAATTACGTGGATACCTAGATAGTTAACAATAGGTAAAGTAATTGAAAATTAGAATTTTTTAGTTTCGGCAATTTCAACTATTTTCCTTGCGAGTGTATTGTATACATTTTCGGTTTCTTCACCTTTCCACACCACATGATTTCCACCATTCTCTAAGGCTTTTTTTGCCCCCTCCTTGTTTTCTTTCTTCGTAAAGACGATGAACGGAATCTCATTATTTTCTTCCTCTCTTAATATTTTCAGTAGGTCAGTTGCCGTGTTTTCAGCTATTTCGAAATCTGAAACAATCAAGTTGTACTTCTTCTTATCTATTTTTCCCTTTGCTTTTTTCATGGAGGTCGTTGTTTCGATTTTTAGCCTTTTATCTTCCTTTTCGAGATACGGTTTAGCTTTTTCCAGTGTTTTAGGGTCTTGGTCTATGAATAGAACGTTTATTTGAACTTTTTTACCAGGATCCTCTGTGACGGTTTTCTCTTTTTTACTCTCACTTTGTGTTTCTTCAATAGTTTTCTCTATATGGTCGGCTAGTGTACTGTAAGTTTCCTTGGGGTTCATTCCTTTAATTAGGAAATGGTTTGCTCCGTGTTCTGAAACTTTTTTATTAATCTCATTTCCTCCATAACCTGTGAGTATAATAAAAGGGATGTCCTCCTCTTTTCCTCGCACCCTCGTCAAAAATTCTAATCCGTTTATTTTAGGCATTTTGTAGTCTGATATGATTATATCGTAGTCTTTTCTTTTCATCTTCTTCATGGCGTCTTCTGCTGATGTTGTTGTATCCACTCGAAATTTTTTATTTTCTCTTTTTAGGAAGACTTTGGCTTGTTCTAGAATGTCTTCGTTATCGTCTACAAATAAAATATCCAAATGATCCAAGTAATTCCCTTTTAATTATGTGAGTGTGTTTCTTTTTATCTTTTCAGTAGTAGGATTTGAAAAAGATAGACCTTTAAAATGGAGGAATGAAAAGATTTTTCGAAGTGGATTATTAAAGTCATTGGAAAAGACACCGGAGGAAAATGTTTGCTGAATTTCTTAAGAAAGATAAATTCGCTGAAGAGGACACCTAGGATGGGGTGGGTGGAAAGCGGTATAGAACCCCGTGAATCCGAAGATGTAGCCCAACACAGTTTCGAAACATCTACGATAACTCTTCTCCTATCTCAAAAGGTGGATGATGGCGAAGTAAATGTGGAAAAAGCGATGAAAATGGCAATTTTACATGATTGGTCGGAGTCGGTGACAGGGGATTTTTCGAAGAGTCAAACAGAATCGATTGGAAAGTCAAATAAAATCAAAATTGAAAAAGAAGCAATGGAAAAAATATTACCTAACGGTTTTTTTGGATCAGGGTCTTTACTCAAAATTTGGGAAGAATATTCGGAAAAAAAGACTAAGGAAGCGAAGATAGTATTTGTTTCAGATAGACTTTCCATACTATTGGAAGCTGAATATCTCTTTAGTCAAGGAAAGAAAAATAAAAAATTAAAAAAAATATGGGAGGATGTGCATTCCGAATTAACTAATTTCACTAATGAATTCCCTTTTTTGACCGATTTACTGGAATCTCTGAATCAAGACAACCCTTTCGAAGATTGATTTTAGAAATCAAACTCCTCTGGACCTGTGTAACCTACTGTTTCTGCTAGATCTTTCAGGCATTCAGGATTGCTTGCTGTCGTCATGTCGCCTAATTCTTCGTTTTTAACGAGGCCTTTTAGGAATCTTCTGATTACTTTTGCACTTTCTGTTTTGGGCACATCCGAAACGAAATAAATCTCTTCGGGTGTTGCTACTGGACCAACCTTGTCTCGAACTACTTTCACGATTTCTTTTTCTAATTCTTCTTTGTCTTTGTCAGTTTCTGAAAGTATTGCGAAAACTGCAGGCACTTCTCCTTTTACGTCGTGGGGTTCTCCTACTACAGCTACTTCTACGATTTCGTCTATTTCACTCACTGCATCTTCTATTTCAGCAGTTCCTAGTCTATGTCCTGAGACTTCTAGAAGGTCATCTATTCTACCGGTTATTTCGATAAGTGGTTTTTCACCGATGGTCATATCTGTTTTTCTACCTCCGTCTCCGGAGAAGTAGATTTCGTCTCCGTATTCTGACCAATATTCTTCTTCGTATTTTTCTGGTGCTTGGTATACTCCTCTCAGCATTCCAATGCCGAACGGATGTTTTTGCACGACTTTTCCACTTTCATTTTGGTCGACCGGTTTTCCTGTAGCGTCCAAGACATCGTATTCTATTCCTGGCAATGCTGCTCCAGCTACTCCTGGAACAAATGGTCCGATTCCGGGTAGGGATGTTAGTAAAATTCCTCCGGTTTCTGTTTGCCAATAGGTGTCAACGATTGGGCATCGTCCTCCACCCACTTTCTCAAAGTACCAGTTCCACGTGTTTGGATCTATAGGTTCTCCGACTGAACCGAGCAACCTCAAAGAGTCCAAATCGTGTTTTTCTATCCATTCTTCACCTTTTTTTCGCAATGCTCTGATTGCTGTTGGTGCGGTATAGAAGATGTTAACTCCGTATTTTTCTATAATTCTCCAGAACCTGTCTGGGTCTGGATAATATGGAGAACCTTCATACCATAGCGTTGTTCCACCGTTTAGAAGTGGACCGTACATTGTGTAGCTGTGTCCTGTGATCCAACCGATGTCGGCAGTCGAAAAGAATACGTCCTGTGGATGTAGGTCGAATGCCCATTTGCTGGTCAGAGCTGCTTGGGCTGCATATGCTCCACAAGAGTGTTGGATTCCTTTTGGCTTGCCAGTAGTTCCACTTGTGTAGAGTAAGAATCCTGTGTCTTCTGCGTCTAAATGTTCTGGTTCGCAATGTGGTTCTTTATCTTCAGTCACATCTTTAAAGAAGTGGTCTCTTCCTTCTTCCATAGTCGGGTCGGAACCCAATCTGTCAACTACAATACATTTGTCGGCATCTATATCATCTAGCACTGAATTTATTTTTTCCTTCAATTCTATTTCGCTTCCGCCTCTGTAGAATCCGTCTGCGGTAATCAATACTTCGGATCCTGCATCTTCCATTCTTTCTTTAACAGCGTTTGGACTGAATGCGGTGTACACGATAGAGTGCCAGGCTCCAATTCTTTGACAAGCTAAAGCTGCAATAGCTGTTTCTGGAACCATAGGCATCCAAAATGTTACGGCATCTCCTTTTTCTACGCCTTGGTTTTTCAAAGCATTTGCGAATTTGTTGACTTCTCGATAGAGGTCTTGGTAAGTTAGTATTCTTTTTTCCTCTTCGAGTGGTTCTGGTTCCCAGATTATAGCTGCTTTGTGTCGACGATCTTCTAGATGTCTGTCAATGCAGTTGTATGCTAGGTTTGTTTCACTTCCAATAAACCAGTTGTAGTATGGTGGATCCCACTCTTCAGTTTCGTCCCACTCTTCGAACCATGTCAAAGCTTCTTTTGCTTTCTCTGCCCAGAACTCTTTTGGGTCTTCGGCGGCTTTCTTGTATATCTCTTCGTCATCTAGATATGCTCTATCTTTCATTTCCTCTGTAGGCCAGTAGACATTCTCTTTCTCCGGGTCTTCTTTTACCCACTGTTTTCCTGAATCTTCCATATGGTCTATTACATTTTTGCTAATTTTTTCACTCTCCTTTTTGTTTTGATTTAGTATCTTTCATTAATGAATTCAGTCCTCTGTTTTTTAACATTTCTTCCATCTCTTCGTTTGAGGTTTTATTATTAGGGTGAATATTTGCTTTGTTTTTTGGTAAAAACATTGTGAGTGCCCATCCAACGAAAAATGTCATCATTAGAGAAGAGACAGTTATGTAAATTATGTTTATCCCAAGCCAGTTTATTATGGAGATAGGGATTCCAACTATTATTATTCCTGAGAGGGTGGAAAATAACAGAGTTTTACTTTTCTTATCAAAATTATGAAATTTTCCTTCTGATCCTATTAGTAAAGATTCTAATCCTAGAACTGGAGATCCTATAATCAAAAATACTAAAACGAATGATTCCACTGACATGTTAGTGATTCAATGAAAGAAGAATTTTATAAAAATATCCCTTTGGAAGAGAGAGCAGAAACTATAATTGATAAATTAGATTTTGAGTTTGAAGAAGAATTACCTGAGCTTGGAAACCCATTCTCAACATTGGTGAGGACTGTTCTTTCTCAAAATACTAACCGCGCTAATACTTCAAGAGCATATAAAAATCTCAGAGGGGAATTTCAAAATCCGGAAGATTTTGCTAATGCAGACCTTGAGGAGTTGAAAGATCGGATTAAGCCAGCAGGTTTGCACAATTCAAAGTCAAAGACTTTGAAAAAAATAGGCGAGATAGTAGAAGAGAAATATGATGGACAGCTAGACAAGATATTCGAAAAAGAGAAGGAAGAAGCTAGAGATGATTTGTTGAAAATTTCAGGTGTAGGTCCCAAAACTGCCGATTGTGTATTACTTTTCTCCGGAGGTTTAGACGTTCTCCCCGTGGATACCCATGTACACAGAACTTCTATAAGATTGGGCTTAGCCGAGAGGGATGATAGTCATGAAAGTGTTAAGGAGAAGGTCGAATCTATTCTCCCTGATGAAAAACTTGGAAAAGCTCATATACTTTTGATTGAGTTAGGGAGAGAGTATTGTAAGGCGAGAAATCCAAAATGCGAGAGCTGTCCCGTAGAGAAATATTGTCCCAGATTAGGATTAGAAGATTAGTCGCTAATATTATTGATGAGTTTGTAAATATTTTTGGCTAGGGCATGATAGCACATGTCTACATCCGCTTTGTTTGTTGTAATGTTCAGTACATAATCTTTACAAGAGCAAAATTTTTTAACAACTTCATATTCCTCTTCGCTCCCTTCAACGTACCAATTTTCCCCTCTCTTTTCTATTCCTCCTTTTTTAACCACATTAAGGGCTTTTTCCCCTCTATTTCCGTAAATATTCTTTATTTCTTCTTTTAAGTCATCATCTAGATTTTCTTTTTCCCGAATTTTCTCAAAGAGTTCATCTCTTTTTTCTTCAAAGCTTTTAGAATTCAATTGAAACCCAACATCCTATTTTGTAATAAGGTATTAGAATGAATGGCATAATGTTGAGAGAAGAAACGAAAAACCTCGCAAGAAAATATGGTGTAAGACTCAGGAAAGAGAAAGACCAGTCACATCTAGTAGATAAAAATATATTGGAAAGAATAACCGATTATGCAGACATAGCCTCTGATGAAAAAGTATTGGAAATTGGCCCCGGTCTAGGAAATTTAACAAAATATTTATTGAGGACAGATGGGTTGATTGCTTCTGTTGAAAAGGACGACAAACTCGTGAAAGTCCTGAAAGAAAGATTTCGTAAAGATGAATTAGAAATTATACATGGGGATATCTTAGAAATAGATCTTCCTGATTTTGATAAGGTCGTATCAAATTTACCCTATTCTATTTCTTCTCCAGTTTCATTTCAACTGGCTGAGAAGGATTTTGATTTGGGGATACTAATGTATCAAAAAGAATTTGCCGACCGGATGTTTGCTGAACCTGGGGCTTCCGAATATAGTCGATTATCAGTCAACTTATCTCTTCACTATGAAGTAGAATTATTAGAAGAGGTTAGTTCTGACAAATTTTTTCCACAACCTGAAGTCAGTTCGAGCATTGTTAAAATTTCACCAGCAAACCCTTCGTTTGAAATAAAGAATGAAGATATTTTTCATAAAATTGTCAAAGGTGTTTTTCAGCATAGGCGGAAAAAACTGCGCAACGGAATTTACAATTCATTTAATCAGATTTTCCCAGACTTGGACTTTTCAAACGAAAAAGAGAAGAGATTTTTTATTGATGATAATATTCCTAAAGAAATACAGGGGAAAAGGCCTGGAAAAATAACTCCCGAAGAATTTTCTAAGCTAGCTAATAGTTTTTCGGAAGAAGAAAATTAATCTATTACATCGCCGGGTGTAGGTGGTTCGGGTTTCAAACCTTTCCTTTCTCTCGTTTCTCTGATGGCTTCTTCCTGTAGGCTCTGCGGAACTTCTTCGAACTTTGAAAATTCGGATCCCCAAAGCGCTCTTCCTTCAGTTGCTGAACGTAAGTCTGCCGATAATCCAAATGATTCTGAGACAGGTATCGAAGAATCTACAATTGCTAAGTTTTCTTCTGAATCGATAGATTTGACTTTACCTCTTCTACCTTTGATAGTTTGGGTAACCTGCCCGAGGAATTCCTGTGGTGTTCTAACTTCTACCTTAAGCAAGGGTTCTAAGACAGTTGGTTCCGCCTCTAACATTGATGCTTGTATAGCCTTTCTCGTGGCGGGCATAATTTGAGCTGGTCCTCTGTGAATAGTATCTTCGTGGAGTTTTGCATTTGTCAGTTTTACTTTTACCCCTCTTGATGGTTCATTCATTAGGGGGCCTTCTTCCATTGCGTTTTGGAAGGCATCTCCCATGTATTCTTCAATTTCTCGAAGATATTGTATTCCTTTCGTTTCGTTTACGAGAATATTTTGTCCTTCTATTGCGATTACGTTTTTCGCTGCTTTAGAATCCCATCCACATTCTCGCAATTTTTCTGCTCTTGGATTTTTGTCTTGCTTTGCGAATATTTCCCCTTCGTCCAGAGCTTTTGTGACTTCTGGCTCAAGAGGTTCGACTGCGAATTTTAGCCTGTTATGATGATTAGGTGAGACTCCTTCTATAGGACCTCCCTCTCCTTTTACGGTTTCCCGGTATACAACTAGAGGTTCACTAGTTTCTATTTCTAATCCTGAATCCTCTATTTCGTGTTGAACGATTTGAAGGTGTAGTTCGCCCATTCCCGATATGAGGTATTCCCCTGTTTCTTCATCTATACTTACTTCGACGTTTGGATCTTCTCTGGATATTCTTCTCATTTCGCTAATCAAATCTGGTAAGTCCTTGTAATCTTTTGGTTCAACTGCTATTGTGACGACAGGTTCACTTACATATTGTAGCTCTTCAAATCCTTGAGGATCTTCTATGTCCTGACTGACTATAGTTTCTCCGACCATCGCGTCTTCCATGCCGATAACGGCTGCGAGGTTACCCGCTGGTGCTTCGTCGACCATTACTCGGTCAGGTCCCATGTAGACTCCTACTTGCTGAATTCTTGCATCTTTTCGTGCATTAGTCAAATAGACTTCCTTTCCAACTTCTAATGATCCTGAAAATATCCTTCCGGTCGATACTACTCCTGCCTGGTCGTCAACAATCACATCTGTAACAATCATGCAGAGAGGACCTTCTGTATCTGATTTTTTCATCGATTTTCCTAGTTCGCTTTCTACATCCCCTCTCCAAATTTCTCCTATTCTCTCTTCTTGAGCTTCGTCTGGATTGGGGAGGTGATTAACAACCATATCAAGGATTACATCATCTAGAGGACTATCTTCTGTCAAATCCTCTGTTTCATTATTTTCGTGTGCTTCGATAATATCTCCAAATGTTATTCCTTTTTTCTGCATTTGGTTCATTGAAAGTGCCCATTTTTCGGTAGCTGATCCGAAAGCGACTGATCCATCTTCAACACTAACTTTCCATCTTTGGGCGAGTTCGTCTGAAGCATATTTATTTAATAGCTGATTGAATTTTTGAATAATATTTTTGAATTCTTCTTGCATAGCTTCTGGTGAAAGTTTTAGCTCATCTATCAATCGGTCAACTTTGTTTATGTAAAGAATAGGATGTACATGTTCTCTAATTGCTTGTCTGAGAACCGTTTCTGTTTGAACCATAACACCTTCTACTGCGTCAATCACGACGATAGCCCCATCTATAGCTCTCAGAGCACGGGTGACGTCTCCGCTAAAGTCAACATGTCCAGGGGTGTCAAGAAGGTTTATTAGATATTCTTGTCCCTCGTATTCGTGTGCAAGGCTAACGGCGGCTGTCTGTATTGTGATTCCCCGTTCTTGCTCTTCGTCCATATAATCTGTAAAGAGTTGTTCACCTGCATGGTCTTCTGAGATTATACCTGAATCTGCTACTAGACTGTCGGTTAGAGTTGTTTTACCATGATCTATATGGGCTATGATGCCTATATCTCTGACCTGGTCGTGTTTCCACATTAGGTCCTGAACGTCTTCGATATGCTTATATTGTCTCATCTTTCCACCGGTTTGTCTTTCTTCTGCTTTAATACTTTTTTGGGTCTAGAGTGTTTTTGCCAGGTTTAGAAAAGCTATTACTACTCATTCCAGGCAAAGGAATGAATGATTCGATTTCGTCTTCGTCTATATCGGCTTCTGGGAAGTCTTCTTGGATCTCTTCTGGATCTTGCGATACACCTATTGTATTCCCAATTCCTGCGACGAAAATTACATCATCTTTTTCAGTTCTTTTCCTGATTGCTCTTTTGAGTTTTTTGATAGCTTCTTCAGAGGCTTCGGCTACTTCCTTTGTCATCGGTGTAATTGCTTCTTCTAGACCTTCTTTCACTACGAGAGCGTCTACAGGAATATCTCTTCTTGTTGCCAACTCTTCTATTTTGTGTTTTTCAGTTGGAGGTCCGCCAATGGCCGCTCCAACCCCTTCTACTACTTTTCCACTTTTTTCTCCTTCAAGTTTTAGACCTGCATCTAACATGAAAATTCTGTCGAGTTTTCTGTTTTTGGATAATTCTTTTATTAACTCTCCTGGTTTTCCTACTCTTCCTCCAGGTCCTTTTGCTTTGACTATGTAGGTTCTTCTCCCTTCGATTTCGGTCTTTGCATAAACTGTATTTTCTATTTTTTCTTCAGTATCTTCTTCTTCGATAAGTTTTGAAGCTATCATTGGTCCAACACCGTCTCCAATTATTTTTTGGTCTGCGAAGGCGTTGGTTGCGGTATTGTATGCTTTGGCTTGTTTTTCCAACATAGGAAGCTGCATTTGAAGTATCTGGGCGAGCTGCATGCTGTTGGTCTTTTCCGAGACCTTTATGTAGTGTCTGATTGTTTTGTAAATAGTATAGTTTGCTAGGGCTCCTTGTAGAACCATTTCTATATCTGCGGCTTGTTCGGAATCGGCTTCAGGTGCTAATCTTTCTACGGCTTCTTCGAATCTTTTTTTCCTTACATCAAGGACGTGTTCAAGCCTATCCAAAACACCAGAAGGGTCGGTTGAAACTGGTTCTATTGTGAAAAATTCGAGAAATTCTTCGAAATCGTCTTCGATATCTCTTCTTGTACGTCCGAATTGGCTTATCTTTTTCAGAGCAGTTTTTTTAGAATCTTCAGACCAGTCTTCAAGTTTTTCTAAGGATTTTTTTGCCCCTCTAATAGCAAATTTTGCCTGTAATCCCATAATCTGGGGCATGAAAACCATCCATAGAACTGATAGACCTACAATTATGATGAGCCAAATTATAATGTTCGTAGGTGTAATATCCCCAAAGGGCATAGCTAAAATTACATTTTGAATCATTTTGACTAAGCCTCTTCTTCAATAACTTGTTTTTTTCTTAATAAATACTTCACAAGAGAGTAAGTAGAGTATTTTAGATTTTTATTTATATCATTCAGTAAACTGATGATAATGGGATTATTATGACTGTAAAGGTTGTTTCCTTCGATCTAGATGGTACTTTAGTGAAGAATAATTTCGTTGAAAGATTTTGGTTTGGGGAAGTTCCGGAAATGTATTCAGAGGTTCACGGAATTGAATTTCAAGAGAGTTTGAGAAGGGTTAAAAAAGCTTACAAGGAGGTTGGTCCTGAGGATATAAGATGGTATCAGCCCGCCTATTGGTTTGAAAGGTTTGATCTTAACAAAAGTCCCGAAGATGTTGTCGAAGATATGACTGAGGAGGTTGAATACTTTAATGATGCTTTGAATGTTTTAGACTCTTTGGCAGAACCTTTAGATTTGGTTGTTATAACCAATTCTCCCCGTATTTTCGCTGAGGTTCAATTGGAGCGGATTAGTGATTTTTTCTCGAAGATTTATTCTTGCCCTTCGGATTTAAGTGAAATTAAAAATAAGTCGGGGGTATATCTTCAGGTCTGTGAGGACTTAGGTATTGAGCCTTTCGAGTTGATACATGTTGGTGATGATAGTTTTCATGATTATGAAGTTCCTGAAAAGGTTGGAATCAATTCTTTTATTGTCGATAGAGCGAGGGAGGATGGATCTGAATATAAGTTAACGGATTTGAGAGATCTATTGGATGTGATTTAGGAAATATTGGAGAATTTAATGGAATGGATATAAAAGTAGAAATAATGATATATATTTGAGACGAGTATTGGATAGAATAAAATTTGGAGCCTGTTTTAGAATGTTTTTTGGAGTTCAGTCTGTACTTATAACAAATTTTTACTTAGGAGGTGTTAACATATGAGAGGAACTGTTAAGTTTTTTGACGAAAGGAAAAATTACGGCTTTATCGAACCTGAAGAAGGCGATGATGATCTTTTTGTTCATCGTAGCGATGTAGAATCAGGGTCTCTTGAAGAGGAAGACGTTGTAGAGTTTGAGTCGGAAGAAGGAGATAAAGGTCCAAAAGCTGTGAACGTTGAGGTAGTGGAATAAATAAAATCACGTTTTTGCAAATAGACGGTCTTTCTGAGCCCGAGGCGTTTCTTAGGAAGGTCGTCCCTTTGTCTATTTTCTTTTAGATTTTATTGTTTTGATGTTTTGTGAAGGGATATAGGGCAAGTCTTCTATTTTTTGGAGATATACCAAAGTGTTAAAAATCTCTTAAAAAAACATTCATCGTAGAAAACCAAATATAAGGTGCAAGAAAAATGAATGACAAAAAAATGGCAAATCCAGCTCCACTTGGTCTAGCAGGTTTTGGATTTACGACGATTCTGTTGAATCTGGTAAATGCAGGATGGATAGGTGCAGATTTAGAGTTAAGTCTGGTTGTGACTATGGGCCTGTTTTTTGGAGGGCTCTGTCAGTTTATAGCTGGACATTGGGCATTTAAACTGAACGAAGTGTTTCCTGCGACAGCGTTTTCTGCCTACGGTGCTTTCTGGTGGACTTTTGCAGCATATTTGCTCCTTGGTCCTGGAGTAGCTGGAGTAATCCCAGCATCTCCATCAGCGGGACTTTCAGCGTACTTGGCACTTTGGGGAGTATTCACATTTTATATGTGGATCAATAGTTTCTATCATGACTGGAATCTAGTGATGGTTTTCGGTACTTTGTGGCTATTGTTTTTCCTACTAGCTTTAAATGTAGGAATGATTGCAGGAATCGTAGGAGTACTGTGTGGAGCTTGGGCAGTATATACCAGCTTTTGTTACATATTTAAAGAACATTCAGGTATTAGCTTGCCTGGAACAGGCAGCCCCTTAGAATAAGTCTTTACGGGGCTGATTTTTTCTTTTTTTATTCATTTTTTCGAATTTAAGTTTGGAGTTGGCATTATTTTAGGGCTGATTATTACCAACCTATTTATTGGGGCATGTCCTTTGGTTAAAAGAAGGAGGACCAACTTAGCAGACAATTACAGTATTGCGTGAGAAATCTGTTTTTTAATGTGATAGAGATAATTTTGTTTTTGGTATCTAAATTTTGTTTTAGGAGGTGTAATTTATGAAAGGAACTGTAAAATTTTTCGACTCTAGGAAAAACTACGGCTTTATTGAGCCAGATGACGAAGATGAGGACCATTTTGTACATGCTAGCGATGTAGAATCAGGTACATTGGACGAGGAAGACGAAGTAGAGTTTGAGTCAGAAGAAGGCGATAAGGGCCCGAGAGCTGTTAATGTTGAAAAGTTGTAAGACTTTTTGATTTTTCAGACAGTTTATTGTAATTTTTGAGGGTTGAAATTTATTTAACCCTCGTAATTTTTATTTTTCAGGTAGTAATTGGTTTATTGTATAGTATTTTTTACAAAAATCGCAAAAATAAGTCTTTGAGTAGGACTTGGATAATTTTTCTCCGCATTTAGGGCAGTTCAATATTTTAGGGGGAATTGGTTTATCCTCTTTCCATCTTTTTTTAATTTCTTCAAGTCGATTTTGTTTTTTCTTTTCGGAAAGTTTTTTCGTTAAACTTAAGCCCGGCTTTATATTGTCTGCTAGTCTTTCAATCTCTAAATTTTGCCTTTTTGCAATTTTAAGTGCGTCTTCACCAATTTCTGTTCTGGAGAGGATCACATTATGGTTTTCAGGAGCTCCAACATTCCCTATAGATAAGTCTGCTAGTTTTGATGAGAAGTCTAGACATGTTTCGCAAAATGAATACATTAGAGGTTTCATTTCTTTAACAGGGATTTTTTCTTTCTTTTTTTCTGTTTCTGCGATGAACTTTCCCTTTTTGATGTCGAATTTGGTTATGTCCTCTATTTTTAAATTCAGTTTTTTCTCTACGGTGTCAACTACTTTTTCATATGGATAGCTTTCCATGCAGAATAATCCTATTATCAGTTTGATGTTTGATATCAATTTTTTTGATAATTCTTTTCCGACTTCCATTCTTCGCAAGGCTTGAACCTGGCATGGTGTTCCGACAATAGCTAGTTTCCTCTTTTTACTTTTTTCTGAAGCTTCTTTCAGCGTTTGGATAATGGGTGATAGAGAGTATATTGTTCCTTCGTAATTTAGGAGATCCTCTTTTTCAGTAACTAATCTACCTTTCGGCTTCCAGGGTTCACTTCCTTCCCCTGTTACGATCGCTCCGTCGATGAATCCATCATCCAAAAGATTGTAGAGAATTGTAGTAATTGTGCCTCCATCTTGTGCACTTTTGAATATCTTTTGAGCTTTTGATCGGGCTGAGAATGCGTTCTTATATGAACCTAATGTTCCCGGATTATTTTCTTTTTTGAAAATCCTCTCGGATTCTTTCCTGTTTCTGAAAAATTGAGGGCATCTTGTCATACATAAACCACAATTTTTACATTCGCCTCTAAGAACAGGGCTATTTTTTGCCATCTCCAAAGAATCATATGGGCATGAAACCACGCATGATTGACATTCAAGGCATAGTTCTGAGCTTAGTCTTTCCATGAGTTGATTGTAAATGTTTGTATTCTTTTTAGATTCTTTTCCCATTTTTCCACTTTGTGTTTATTTTTGATTAGTTCTCAAATAAAACTTTGATTTTATATGGTCATTTTAAAGAAATATGCCAACTTTAGATAAATTTAATTTTTTCTAGGAGAATAAAAAATTTCTCAAAGTTTATAGAGGTCTATTAATTTCCATAAATTTAGGATAGGGTTTTTTTATAATATTTATTTTTTAATAGAGATGTTTGGGAACTCTTTTTACCTTTAAGCTTTCTGATTTGAGGGGTAGCGGCTAAAATTAATAAATTCGCTTTCAATAAGATTTTATCTAGAGGGTTATGATGGATGATTGGGAAACCTTTGCTGATGATATATTTAGGATTCAAAGGAAGTCTATTTTGCCTTTGTCAGTTAGAATACTAGTAGTAATGTTGTCGACTTTAATATCTCCTGCTTTTTTCTTGTTGAAAAAATTTAATTCTGAAGCCACTGGTCTTGAAAAAAATAAGTTTAGAATAGGAGGTAAGTGGGAGGATGTAATGATGACTGTTCCAGGAGCAGACTTTTTGGCTACATGGTTATCTAATTATTATCTTGATAGAATCGGTCGTAATATTAAACAGAATGGGGATATCCCAAAACATATTGGAATAATTATGGATGGGAATAGGAGATTCGCTGAAGATTTGGAAGCTAGAAGAGAAACAGGTCATGCTTTGGGTGCTGAAAAGCTTTGGAGTGTTTTAGATTGGGCTAAAGAATTTGGGATAAAATATGGTACAGTTTATGCTTTTTCTAATCAAAACATGGAGAGATCTGAAAAAGAAGTTAATGAGTTGATGGATTTACTGGAAAGGAAGTTTAGAGAGATAGCTGATGACCCTGAAACTCATGAAGATGAGATTCGTGTGAGGATAATTGGTGATAAGAGTGGTCTTCCTGCTCGGGTTAGGGAAGCAATGGAAGAGGCCGAGGATAAAACCGAGGGGTATGACGGATTCGTCTTCAACGTAGCTGTGAATTACGGTGGAAGAGAGGAAATAGTCAATGCTACTAGACAAATATCTGAAAAAGTTAGTAGTGGAGAAATTGATCTTGAGAAGATTGATGAAGAATTGGTGGATGAACATCTTTATATGAGTGATATTCCCGATCCTGATTTAATTATTAGAACTAGTGGTGAAGAACGACTAAGCGGGTTCTTGTTATGGAGATCGGCATATAGCGAACTTCATTTTTGTGATTCTAATTGGCCAGCAATGACTAAGTTGGATTTTTTACAAGCATTGTATGACTATCAAAGTAGAGACAGGAGATTTGGCAGATAAAGACAAGAAGGATGTTAAGTAAATTTCTCATCAATAAGAATAACTATGAGGATATCATTTCCGCGCCTTTGTCTAGAGAGATTTTGGCCGTTAATGGAAGTTTCATCTTTGCTCGACGTAATGATTCCCTTCCGGCTTTGTAAAATTCTCTAGGAGTTTTTATGCTTAGTATCTTCTGCCCGTCGGATATCCGAGCTGCTAAACTGACCGGTCTTCCAAATGATTTTCTCATCCCATCAGAGATACGGTCGGCTCCTGCTCCCAAAGCTATTGGGTTCTCCCTCAAAACTTGATGAGGATATACTCTAAGTTTTAGATAATAATTTTCTTCTCCTGCTGTTTTCATCATATACCGATTTGCCGATACTCTTGCTGATTCTAGAGCTGTGTGTCTTATTTGGCCCTTCTCTTTTGACTCTAGGGAGAGTTCTATTGGATATTCTTTGTCAGGATCCCCTTCTTCGTAAAATGTTATTCTATTGCCTGGTAATCCCGTTATGTACTCTTTTCGAGTGTACGGTTGACCGTCTTGTTTCCTGTATGAACTTGCTGGTTTTTCTGGCATTTTTATCACTACATAGTTTTTCACACCCTTATTTATATTTATGATGTTGTAGAGAAACGTTACGTTGGGATAATTGTGTTTATAGTCATAGTTGGAGGGGGTAGGACGGGTCACCTCTTAGCTACTCGGTTACTGAAGAGGGATCATCAGATTTCCATCATAGAATCGGATCAAGAGAGAGCGGAAGAATTGGCTGTTGAACTTGATTGTCTTGTAATTAATGGAACAGGGGGAAATATTGATGTTTTGAAAGATGCGGGGGGTGAAGAGGCTGATGCTTTGGTTGCTGTGACTGGGTCAGATGAAGCAAACTTCATGGCTGTAAAGCTTGCTAAAGAATTAGGTATTGATAGGGTGGTTACGAGGGTGAATGAAGATAAGTTGGCTGGTGCATTTGAAGACTTGGGTGCGGATGTGGCTATTAGTTTTGTGGATGCGGCTGTAACTCTTTATGAAAGGGCTGTTACTAGCTCTGAGATGTATGGCCTTATGAGTCTGCAAGGTGGAGGCCAGGATGTGGTTGAGGTCACAGTTGATAAGAGTTCTGAGGTGGTGGATGAGTCAATAGCAGAATTAAAAATACCTGACCTTTGTACTGTAGCTATGATTTCTAGAGGTGGAGATTTGATTCCGCCTAGAGGTGATACTGTTTTCAAAGAGAACGACCGTGTAGTTCTAGTTGGAGATTCTTCAGCGGTAATGAAAGTTGCCAAGATGATTAGAGGAAAATGATTTTCGTCCGTTTGTTATTAGGTTAAGTTTTGCTTTTTTGAAAAATACACAGTTAAGTACTTGCGAGAATATTTGTGTTAGGAATGTTTGAACTTTACTTAAATTTTCATTAATTATTACATATTTTGATAAAAAATGATAAATTAGTAGATAAATAAGGGAAAGTAATGACTTCGAGAAAGATTCAAAAAAGTAGAAGCGGAAGTTATCTAGTTTCCTTGCCTAAGGGGTGGGTTGAGGAGAGTGGTCTAGAAAAGGGCGATAGGGTTGAAATAAAGGAGTTGGAAGAAGGGTCTCTTACTTTACAACTTTCTGAAAGGGAAGCTAAATCAAAATATGAATTACATTATGGTGATTTTTCTAATTTAGAATCGTTGGAAAACTCTATCAAATCTTGCTATATGCAAGGGGCCGAAACTATAATGGTTAAATTTGACGGAAAATCGGTCTCTGAAGAGAAAGAAAAATTGAGGCATGTGGTTTTGGATTTGATAGGTGCTGAGATTTTGAAGAATGGTCCAGATTTGGTTTCTTATAGAGTACTGGTTGATCCTACAAAGTTTTCTATTAGGAATCTAACTCGTAGGATTTTTGATTTGGTGACCTCTGTGCAAGAAAATGCAGTTGAGGCCTTGAAAAAGGACGATCCTGGATTGGTTTCAGGTGTGTCTCAGAGAAAGAAGGATGCCGATCGTTTATATCGTTTGATGATTCGCGAATTGAAGATTTCGGCTTCTAACAAGGAAGTGGCTGATTCTATAGGAGTAAATGGAAGAGGGGATGAGTTGGTTTATACTATCGCGGCTAGAGATTTGAGTAGAATGGCTCATCATTCGGTCAGATTTGCAGAGATTGTTCATAAATCGGAGGGTCGTTTGTCGGAAGACGATGTTGATTCTATCTTGGAAATATCAGATTTGGTTTCAAAAATGGAGAAAAGGTCTGTTAGAGCTCTTCTCGATAAAAAAATAGGAGTGGCGACAGATCTTGAGGGTGATATGGATGAAGTTAAGGGTTTGACGGATTATTTCGTTAATAATCCATCTGAAAATTCTTTAGACCAGGATGCTCAAGGGATGAAATGTTTGGACCCAGCTATGTGTGATTTGAGGACTTCTTTATCCAGAAACCTTCGAAGAATGGCTGATTATTCTCTTGCAATAGTGAAAAACGCTACTTTAGGCGCTGTGAGTAAATATAAAGAATGAGCCTATGATTTCAGTTTCAGGAGCTCAATAACCACTTTATATATTTAAGCGAATCTTTTAATCCGAAATGGTTTACCAAACGAGGAATTTTTTTCGACATTTCTTTTAAAAGGTTTGAGTGCTCGTCAAATACGAATTCTTCCGTTATCATATTTTTTACATATGGTTTTTTGAGAAGATTGAAAAAGTTTGAAATATCCTTGTTTTCCATTTCACTTAACATTTTCATGATTCTGTTTCCAATTTCAAATTCCTTACCGAATTTTTCGTCGACTCTCTTCTCATATTCTTTCAAAATCTCTTTTTTCGGTTCATTTTCCAACCCTTTCGTAATTACTTGGCTGGCTATTTCAGCGCAAGAGAGTCCCATGTAAATACCTCCTCCTGTCAAGGGTTTCACTTGTCCCCCTGCGTCACCTACTAGGACCACCCGCTCATCGAAAATCTTTCTGCTTCCACTTTTTGGTATTATATCAGTGGTGTATCGGACTATCTTCTCTTGCGAATTTTCTTGAAGGACTGGATTTCTTTTAATGAATTTTTCGAGGTTTTTACGAACATTATTTCCTCTGTCGCATAACCCTACTCTATATATTTCTCCTGCTGGAACTATCCAGGCGAAGAAATGTTCGGTCCATTCATTGTTGAAGAATATATTGGCGGCTTTGCTTTCTGTCTTTCCAATCACTTCGGCTTGAGCTCCGGCAAGCGGAGAAAATTCTTTGATTAAATTAAAATTCCGAGCAACTGTTGAATTTGCGCCGTCGGCTCCCACTATAATTTTTCCTCTGAGCTCCTCGACTTCATCTTTACCTTTTACTTTCACTGATACTCCTTCTTCGTCTCTAGATATGTCCGAACATTTAGAACTGAGCCTTATGTCGGCCCCTTCATCTGTCGCGCTTATCGCTAGGGCTTTGTCGAAGTCACTTCGTTCTATACAATGGGCCTCTAATTTTCCGCGAGAAATTCCAACCGGTTCATTATCCGGTGAATATACTACCCCTTCCCGTAATTCATTTAGAGACCACTTCGAAGGATTCAGCCCTACTTCTTTCATACCTTCATCCCCTACGATTCCCGCGCAGCACATGGGGTGACCGATTTGTTTATCTTCTTCAATTATAACTACATCAAAACCTTTTTCTGCCAGTTTCTTCCCGGTAAAACAGCCAGAGGGGCCACCACCCACTATTATTACGTCTCTCAAAACAATCTCCCGGCATCGGTTTTTTAAGTTCAAGGTAAATAAGGATATCGAGTGGGACCTGAAAATGATAAACATAGGCTATATAATTTTAGGAGCAATTTTGTTGTTCTTTCCGGGATTTTTCCTGAGCTGTTTACTCTATCCCGGTAAGGGAAGGTTCGATTTTTGGAACAGGTTTGCGGCAAGTGTAGGACTGAGTGTCCTCATAGATATGTCTATAATTTTGATGCTTTCCCATCCGGAGTTGAGGGCTTTGAGGTTTTGGCCTGTAGTAGGTTCGATTTTAGGATTTTCTGCAATTTTTGGAGTTTTGATACCGTTTGTCGGTGAGAGTATGCAAGCTTTCCTAGCTTTCTTTGGCCGGACGGTTTCTGATAATTAGGAACTGTGATGTTGCGATGACGGGGTATAAGCAGGTCATTGTAGTAAGAGATGATTTAAAGATGAGTCGGGGGAAGCTCGCCGCTCAAGTTGCGCATGCTTCTCTAAATTCTGCTGAGAAGGCGAGGGATAAAAAGCCAGATTGGCATGAAGGTTGGAAGAAGAGTCAGCAGAAAAAAGTGGTTGTTAAGGCTCCTACCATCGATGATTTAAAAGATTTGAAGAAGGAGGCCGAGATTCAAAATATGCCCAATGACCTTGTTCAGGATGCTGGACATACGGAACTCTCTCCGAATACATATACTACTTTAGGTGTTGGGCCCGGCCCCAATGAGAACGTAGACAAGATTACGGGTCATTTGAAATTGTTAGGGTGATGATTTTGAAGTTGAATGATTTGGGGGAAGAAGAATTATTGGAGATAGCTAAGGATATATGCGAGGTAGGTTCAGGAGTGGAGATGGGAATCGGAGATGATGCTGCGGTACTTAAAATGGGAGATGATTGTTTACTTATTTCTACGGATATGATTTTGAAAGGTTTTCATTTTACTGATGGTGCATCTGCCAGACAGATTGGTAGAAAAGCTGTTGTAACTAATTTGAGCGATATAGCTGCCATGGGTGGTGAATCTTTGGGATTGGTTTATTCTATAGGATCTCTAGGAGAAGAGGATGTTGATTTTTTCATCGATATATTGGAGGTTATGAACGATGCGGCCAGGGAGCATGATACTTTTGTTGTAGGTGGCGATCTGAATGAAGCTAACTCGTTGATAATTTCCGGAACTGCTTTCGGACGGATTGGTGATGGGGATTTGCTAACACGTTCTGGGGCCGAACCAGGTGATTTCATTGGATTGACAGGTAGGTTGGGGACGGTTCCGGCGGCTGTTAGAGCGGATTTGGATAGTGAAATCTCTTTAGAGGATTGGGAAGGTTTAAAGAACGCTTTGGATAATCCTGTGGCGAGGTTAAAGGAAGGCAGAATACTTTCGAATGTTGGGGGTGTGAATTCAGCTATTGATGTTACGGATGGATTGGTAGGTGATTTGTGGCAGATTTCGAGGAGTAGTGGTGTAGGTCTTACAATTCATTATGATAATTTACCTGTAGATCCATTGGCGGAGGAATTTTCGGCCGAGAATAGTTTTGAATTGGATGAGTTTGTTTTATATGGCGGTGAAGAGTTCGAGTTGTTATTTACTGTCGAATCCGAATCTTGGGGTAAGGTTGAAGACAGATTTCAGGAGATTGGAACAGAGGTAACAAAGATTGGCAAAGTGGGTAAGGGGGGTTCTGTCAAATTATCTAAAGGTGAGGGGGAACAGGAATTAGCTGATAGGGGATTTGAACATTTTGGATGAATCAGAAAGGAAAGATTTTATTGAAGGCTTTCGATTTGATGATGGTGAATAATGTGAATATTGTTATGATGGGCCCTCCAGGGGCCGGTAAAGGCACATACAGTAGCCGGTTAAGTGAGGAGTATGGAATTCCTCATATTGAGACTGGTGATATGTTTAGGAACGAGGTTGAAGAAGGCAGTGAGTTAGGTAAAGAGATAGAGGAATATATGGAAAAAGGAGATTTAGTCCCTGACGAAACGGTCAATGATGTGGTTGAAAAGAGATTATTAAAGCCTGACTGTGACGACGGATATATCTTGGATGGTTATCCAAGAACGATGGACCAAGCAGAAGCTCTGTTGGATTTTGCCAGTATTGATTTGGTTTTGAACATCGATATTTCCAAAGAGGTAATAATTAACAGATTATCGAACCGGAGAATTTGCAGTGATTGTGGAGAGATTTACAATTTAGAGTCCATGCCTCCCGAAGAAGAAGAAATATGCGATAAGTGTGGAGGAGAAATCTACCAAAGAGACGACGACAAGCCAGAGGTTATAGAAAATAGGTTGGAAAAGTACGAAAATAAGTCAAAACCTATCTTGGATTTTTACGAGGATAAAGTTGACTTAGTGAATATTGCTTTTGATGGGGAGACTAGTGTGGAAAATGCTATGGAAAAGATCAGGAACAAGGTAGATGACTTTAAAAAATAAATATTTTAAGCTGTCTCAGGGATTACGATGACTTTGGAGAAAGAAGCCAGAAACTTAATCAACCAAGAAAAAATAGTTTTGACCAGTTTGGCTGAGTCGAACGGAGCAGCCGAAGTGAGCAAAATCTGTGAGGGTACTGACTTGAGCCAGTCGGCAGTGATGAGATCGGCTCTTAATCTTGAAGAAAATGGTTTTTTAGAGATTGATGAAATAGTTCAGGATTTTGCGTCTATTACTGAGGAGGGGGACTCATATCGGAGAGGGTCACTTCCCGAGAGAAAAGTTTTGGATGCAATTTTGAAGGGGGACGGTCTGAATTTTGGCGATATTTCAGAAAAAGCTGGTGTTTCAGAGGATAAGACTGGTTTGACCATCGGATGGTTGAAAAAGAAGAATTGGGCCGAAATCGAAGAGAGAGAAGAGGGTAAAGTCCTTACGGCTACGGAAGAGGGTCGAAAAGCTGCTGGTAGGAAGGGAAAAGATGAGGAATTATTGGATGAATTTGAGAAAGAGGATGAACTTTCTTTGGAAAGCTTGTCGGATGATTTGCAGGAACAAGTATCCGTTTTGAAAGATAGAGGTTTGTTGAAGGTGAAGGAGAGAAAAGGGCACAGACTTTCTCTTACCGAGAAAGGCGAGAAAGTTCAGAATTATGATTTAGAATTGCGAAAGACCGTAAGTAGATTGGATGGTGATCTCATAAAATCGGGCGAATGGCGGGAAGTTGATTTGAGAGAGTATAATGTCACTGCCTCCACTGAACCCATTTTTCCCGGAAAGAGACATCCTCAAAGGAGAATAATTGAAGAGCTTAGATCTATTCTTTTGAGAATGGGATTTGAGGAGATTAGGGGACCAATGGTAGAATCTGAATTTTGGAACTTTGATGCTCTTTTCCAGGCTCAAAACCATCCGGCCAGAGAAATACACGATACTCTTTCCCTCTCGAAGCCGAGTGAGGCTAAGATTCCTGACCTTGAACTTTTAGAGAGGGTTAAGGAAGCACATGAGGATGGTGTGGTTGGTTCAAAGGGGTGGGACTATCATTTCGATAAAGATATCAGCCGAAGACCGATTTTGAGATCCCAGACCACTGCGGATTCGGTAAGGTATTTGGCTCAGAGGCCGGAGCCTCCTGTCAAGGTTTTTTCTATCGATAAGGTTTTCAGGCGGGAAAGAATTGATTATCAGCATTTGGCCGAATTTCCTCAGGCGGAAGGAATTGTTATGGCGGAGGATCTCAACTTTAGAAATATGTTAGGGTATTTGAAGGAGATTCTTCATGAGATGGGTGTTTCTAAGATCCGGTTTAGACCAGGTTATTTCCCTTATACTGAGCCTTCTGCGGAGGCGGATGGTTATCTTCCTGAGAGAGATGAGTGGATAGAGCTTTTGGGAGCGGGAATGTTTAGACCTGAACTTCTCGAACCTTTAGGTATAGATTGTCCTGTTTTAGCTTGGGGTATAGGTTTCAGTAGGATAGCTATGATTAGGATGGGTATTGAGGATATGAGAAATCTTCACAATAATGATTTAGAATGGTTAAAAAACGAACCTTTGGGATAAAATGCCTACTATAGGAATTAACATTTCGGACCTTAATCGCTTGCTAGATGAGAATTATTCGCTGAATGACCTTAGAAAATCTTTCCGCAGTCTAGGGATTGAGGTGGAGGGTGAGACGGAGGAAGGAGATATTAAACTGGAAGTTCTACACAACCGCCCGGATTTACTCAGTGTGGAAGGCATAGCTAGAGTTCTGAAAGGACATTTTGGGATGGAGAAAGGAACTCCGGATTATGAACTGAAGGAGCCTAAGATAAACTGTAAAGTAGATCCGAGTTTGGAGGGCAGTAGACCGGTTATTGTTATGGGTCAGATTGAGAATGCCGATTATGACGATGTTTCTTTAGAAGTTTTGATGAATCTGCAGGAAAAGCTACACGATACGCTAGGTCGGGACAGAGAAAAGATATCAATTGGAGCTTATGATCTTGCTGACGTCGAGCCTCCTATACGCTATACGACTATTTTGCCGGAAGATGAAGGTTTTACTCCTCTGGAGTTTAACGAAAGGATGACCCCTCAAGAGATTCTGGAGAAGCATCCTAAAGGTCAGAAGTATGCTCATCTTATCGAGAGTTGCGATAGATATCCTCTTCTGGAGGATTCAGAAGGGAAAGTTTTGTCGATGCCTCCGATAATAAATAGTGAGTCCACCCGCTTAACGCAGAGCGCTTCGAATATTGGAGTCGATGTAACCGGCACCAATAGAAAGGTCGCGGAGAGAGCATTGGAGATAATTATGGCCTCTGCGGCAGAGAGAGGATTTGATGTTAGGCAGGTAAAAATTGAGGGTCTAAATTCTGATTTTTTGACCCCTAGATTTAAAGATAGTGAGTGGAGTTTCGACATTGATGACGCAAATAATAAGCTTGGAATATCTGTCGAGGCCAATGATGCTTGCCGGATAATGGAAGAGATGCGTTATGATGTGGTGAAACAGAAAGAGGATAAAATCAAAGTTAGAGCTCCTTTTTACCGCTTCGATTTGTTACATGAGGTAGATTTGTTTGAAGATTTAGCTGTTGGTTACGGTTATGATAGTTTAGAGCCTGAACTACCTTCAATTGAGATTACTGGAAGACCTCATGAGGTTGAGGAGATTAGTAACATTGCTAGAAGTGCTCTAGAAGGTTTGGGGTTTATGGAGGCTATGCCGTATGTCCTTACGAGTCCCGAGAGGAACTTTGAACTGATGAATATTGATGAGTGTGAAGCAGTGGGGATCGAAAATCCCGTGTCAAAAGAATATTCCATATTGAGGACTTGGTTAATGCCAGGATTGATGAAAGTTCTTAGAGAAAACAAGCTTCATGAGTTGCCTCAGAAAGTTTTCGAAGTCGGTGATGTGGTTAAGTTGAATGATGAAGTTGAAACTGGAGCTGAAAATATAAAGAGAGCTTCTGCTGTGGCGGTAGGGGAGGACTTCAATTATACTTATATAAGAGCTGTATTGGAATCTCTTATGAGAGAGCTGGATATGGATTGGGAGATAGAAACTTTTGAACATCCATCTTTCTTAGAAGGTAGAACTGCAAAAGTAATGATTGACGGTGAAAGAAGAGGATTTTTGGGAGAAGTTCATCCTGAAGTTATTACAAATTTTGAACTGGAGCATCCTGTCGTAGCTTTTGAATTTAGTTTGGTTGAATAGATTTTTGCAATACCCTCCTTCTAAAAAATTATCTAATCAGAATATTTTTGAATCTGAAGCCAATTCATTAGAGTGGATAGTAAGGATGAGGATTTTAAGCAAGAGTTTTGAAGAGAAGTGGAAAAATTATATCTGGCAAAGTTTCGGCGCCGGATTGTCTATAATCTTGCTCGTAGCTTTTAAGGATTTAATTGGTCTTGTTTTGGTGGCTGCGGCAGGATCTACAGCGTTTACTGTTTTTGGAATTCCTCATAACCGGACTGCGAAGACGAGAAACATTATAGGGGGAAGTATTATTTGCGGTTTGTTGGGATTGGTCTGTTCGTATTTTTCTCCTGTTTGGTTTGGTGGTGGAGTGGCGGTAGCTTTATCATCCTTTTTTATGGTTCTCGTTGACGCTGAACATCCTCCAGCTGCCGGTGCCGCTTTAGGTTTGGCTTACTCTTCCACTCCAGGAACTGGTTTTATTTTTGTTTTAACCACTTCTGTTATTTTTTCCTTGATTAGGTACTTTCTGAAACCATATCTGAAAGATTTGTATTGAGAAAATCTCTAAGGTCTTTCATCTTGAATTTTGTCTAAGCATCGTTTTTGCTCGTCGTAATGATTTTTGATTTTTCTCATGATGTTTTTCTCTAATTTTGAGGGGCTTTTGAGGTTTCTTTTTGGTTTTATTTTTTTCACGGTTCTACCGCGGTAGTCTCTGACTTTATTTTTCGAGAGAAAGTCTTTCCTCGTGAGCTCCTTAATTTTCTTATTCACCAGATGGTCGGGAGCGTTGACTTTTTTTATGAGTTTTTTCCTTGACAATGGATAGAGATAAGCACCTAGTTCAGGTTCATAGTTTAATTTTCTGTATATCCTTTTCCCATTGATTTCTCGCTTTCCAGTCTCATAGAATCTGCTGTTACGATCTATGTCTTTCTTGTTTAGTTGGTTTCTTAATTTTCCGGGGGTTTCTTTTACTTCAGCATAATCATGGACTTCAAGCCTTAGAAGAGCGTCTCTTATATCCTCTTTTTTTACCACATTTCCAAAGTTTTCTTGAACAAATCTATATGCCTGAAATTCGAAACCACCTCCGGGGTCTCTGAACCATAAGAACAAAGCTAAGTATCCTTCTAATGAATCGGCTTTTATGTCGAAAGGGAATAGGTCTTTGATTTTTTTGTTCGCTATTTTTTCAATTTCGTTTCTATTTTCTTCAATTATTTCCATAGGATCTTCTATTATGTCATCTATCGATTTTCTGAGTTTGTCGAGTTCTGGAATTGAAGAACATTTGAATTCTTTTTGATGACAAATGTTGGTGGAGTTTCGGTTGGAGGCTTCTTTTTTGATTCCATGAACACCCCATCCCTCACTTTTTTCTTTTAATTTTTCGTTGATAGTGTTTTCAATTTCTTCTAGGGCTCTTGTGGCCTCTTTTTTTCCGAATTTTTTTGCATATGAACGGGTAGTGTAGGGAAAACCTAAATCGTAAATTTTTCCTCTCAGGTTTTGTAAAAATTTAGAAAATTCAAACCAATAATCGAAGTCAAATTTGAAGTCTATTCCATCGTCAAATATAATTGTTAATCTGCATAGCCACACTATTTTAACGTTTTTTACCCTATCTTCTCTTTTCCAAAAGTTATCTGAACGAATTGTTCCTTTTTTACGATAAGATTTGGTAACATGAGTCAGTTTAAAATCCTTTTCACGTAGTTTTACAACGATTTTCTCTAGTAATTCCGGGAATTCTTTCTCCGTTTTTCCAGCTAAGTGCTTAATCTCTTTTTTTATAGGTGATTTAATCCGGTTAATCTCTGCTGCTCTGGCGCTCAAAAATTCACCCTCTCCATAATTAAATTCCTTCTCTTTTTGAAAAATATGTCCGAAGAATAGATTTTAGTAGAAAAAGAAGGAGAAGAAACATTGCTATGAAGGCGTATTCTTCTCGAAGTCTAGCCTAGCTTAGAAATGAGTGATTGGCCGATTTCGGGAAGAAAACCTGAGCATTTTCCCACCGAAAACCGAGCCTCAC
>Ga0207414_1000249_pt1 | contig 25871 bp, 19 predicted proteins | sample PonA231FremontCA_2_FD_187269 | JGI IMG/M metagenome (GOLD analysis project Ga0207414, IMG submission 187269) | Marine sediment microbial community from Fremont, CA, USA - Pond A23 Sediment 1 (SPAdes) | ecosystem: Environmental > Aquatic > Marine > Unclassified | place: USA: Fremont, California...
AATAGCAAACACAGGATTGATAAAAATGTATATCTCTCTTTGTTTTCCAGACCACCGCCTTATATCTCAATTATTAAGAATGAATAGCATTGCTTTAACCCAAATTGAGCGATTTTCACACACTGCCTGCCCCGTGCACGAATTGTCGGGGACAAAGAATTTGTAAGGTTTTCATCTTCCCGACAATCCGTGTACGGGACAGGCTACAAATTCGGTGAAAAACCAACATTTTCTAACTCGGTCCGGCAGTTGCCGGATAAGTAAAGCGCTTTTTCACTAAACTCAAACCGCTCAACTTAGGTTTAAATTAATAGTTTGGCAAAATTATATTTTTCAACATTATTAATGTGCTTATAGTATTTTATAAATCAAAGTTTATAATTAACTGCTAATTAGTATTTTTATTAAAAAAAATTTTCTATAATAATGAAAAAACTAACACTTTTAATATATCTTGTTTCTTGTTTATTTTTAGTAACTAATGCTCAGAAAAGTATAGAAAAACAAGACTCTGTAATTCTTGATGAATTTTTTCTTGAAGATATTATTGTTACTGTCAATAAAACTCAGGAGCGATCTTTGGACATTGCCGGTTCGTTATCAACTATCAATGATATAGAGCAGGAGGCCAAGAAAATTACCAATCTCACTGATCTCACAGCTACTACTCCTAATTTTCATATGCCTGATTACGGAACTAGTTTAACTACACCTGTTTACATTCGGGGAATTGGCTCAAAGATTAATGAGCCTGCTGTGGGGTTGTATGTGGATGGAATACCTTATTTTGAGAAAGCATCGTTTGATTTCAATTTTTATGACATTGAACAAATCGAAGTACTAAGAGGTCCGCAAGGCACACTTTATGGAAGAAACACACTTGGTGGCATAATTCGGGTTCATACAACTGAACCGGACAATGAGAACAGTACCAAATTTAAATTTTCTATTAATAATCAAAGCAAAAAAGACGTTCATTTAAACCAAAACATTAATGTTTCTAATAGCCTGAATGTGAATTTTGGAGGTCAGTTTTCTCATCATGATGGGTATTATAAGAATAATTTTCTCAATCAAAACATTGGAGGAGAGGTTAATTATTCTGGTCGATTGAAGTTAAACTTTAGTGCTAATGATGATCTTGATTTTATGTTTCTTCTGGATGGTAATTCGCTGAAAAATAATGGTTATCCTTATTCTAATCTTTCAGATTCAATTAATGATATTAGTTACAACCGTGAAAGTTCGTATGAACGAGAAATGGTGACAACAGGGTTTAAAGCAAATTTGAAAACAGACAATTTTATAGTAAAATCAGTTACTTCTTTTCAACATCTTGATGATCTTCAGGAAATCGATCAGGATTTTTCTCCTGCTGATCTGTTTTTTGTAAATCAGGACAGAAATCACAACTTATTCTCACAGGAATTTAATATCTCCGGAGAAATAACTGACAAAACTGAGATAGTTGCCGGAGCTTTTGGATTTTATCAGCTCCGCGATAAACAAGTCGATGTTTTTTATGGTGAAGATGCTGTAGACTTGTATGATTTGAAAAGTAAGATGGAAAAAGATAAAACTTACTCCAAAAATACCGGAGGTTTTGCTTTTTTCGGACAAATGAAGCAAAATAGCTTCTTAATGGAAGATCTTAACCTAACTTTGGGACTGCGATATGATTATGAAGTTGATAAATTAAATTACACATATAACATTCTAATGAAGGGTTCGGAAATACCCAAAGCAGATTTTGACCATCAATTAGATTTTTCAGAATGGCTGCCAAAATTATCATTCAATTATAATTGGTCAAATCAATTTACTCAGTTTTTCAGCGTTTCTAAAGGTTATAAAAGTGGTGGTTTTAATTCTACCTTTGAAAAACCAGAAGATGAAACCTTTAAACCGGAATATAGTTGGAATTATGAGACAGGCTTAAAATACCGTTCCAGATTTATTTCTGCCAATCTTTCTCTTTTTTATATTGACTGGAGGGATCAGCAAGTATATCAGATAGACACCATTGGAAGTAATGGAACAACCGGCCCTGTGCTTAAAAATGCTGCAGAGTCAGTAAGCAAAGGTGTCGAGGTTGAATTTTCAGTTCGTCCGGTCAATAATGTTTCAACATTTTTCAACGCGGGGTATACGCATGCAAAATTTGAAGACTATGTTAAAGACCCTGCTGATAATGAGGATTATAGTGGAAATTTCATTCCTTATATTCCAAGATATACATTTAGCACAGGAATGAATTATAGATTGTTATTGCCCAATAATTTAGTCAATGAACTAAGGTTTAATTTATCGTATAATGGCATAGGAAAACATTACTGGAATAATGAAAATTCTATTAAAGAAGATTATTACGGTCTTCTTAATGCTTCAATCACCGGGTTTATTAAAAATTTTCAAATATCTTTTTGGGGTAAAAATTTAACAGGCACAGAATATAGTGTGTTTATGTTTGAATCCCGGAATCAAAGATTTGCTCAAAAAAGCCTTCCTTTAAGATTAGGGATTTCGCTAAAAGCAAATTTTAGCAACTATTAATAAAATTTATAGATTAAAATGGAGAAAAGACAAAAATACAGCATATTATTTAGTTTATATCTGGCACAGTCCATACCGATGAGTTTCTTTTCAACTGTTCTGCCTGTTATTATGCGAATGGAGGATTTCTCTCTGACGAATATTGGACTGTTGCAGTTAATAAAGATACCATGGATTGTGAAGTTTTTATGGGCTCCGCTTGTTGACTGGAAAGCTACAAATAACATGCATTATAGAAGATGGATATTGGGGTCAGAAATATTTTATGCAGTAGTAATATTGACTATTGGTCTGTTTCAGATAGAAACCAATTTTACTACCATAGTTGTCCTTATGATTATTGCCTTTATTCTTTCTGCTACTCAGGATATTGCCTCCGATGCTTTGGCTATTCGTATTTTAAAGAAAAAGGAACGGGGATTTGGGAATAGTTTGCAATCTTCGGGCAATTTTTTGGGGACGTTATTTGGCAGTGGAGTGTTACTAATGTTGTATTCTGTTATCGGCTGGCAATATTTGATGGTTGTATTAAGCGGCATAGTGCTTGTTGCATTAATTCCAATTTTTCGTTACAGACAAAAAGCTACTTCTGTAAATTATAAATCAACCCATAAAAATAAACAGCTATCAATTTACGATTTCAAAGGATTTTTCATGCGAAAGAATATATGGAAACGGGTCATTCTCTTGATGCTTTTTTACTCTGGTATCGTAGGTATTTTGGCTATGCTTAAACCTTATTTGGTAGACCTGGGCTACACCATAAGGGAGATAGCTTTTATGACCGGTATATTTGGCACAGCCTTTGGCGCAGGAAGCACTTTTTTGGGTGGTTATATCATTCGTAAACTTGGCAATAAAAAGGCTATGAAACTATTTTCTTTTTATGCTTTTATTGCAGCTTTAGTTGTTGGTGTTGTTGCATATTTAGGAGGCTCTGAGTTGTTAATATATATATCGATAGCGATAATTTGGAGTGCGTATGGCATGTGCTCGGTAGCTATTTACACCATTTCGATGAATACGGTAAGAGAAGGAAGGGAAGGCAGTGATTATACCATTCAGATAGTAATCACTCATTTAAGTAGTTTGCTTATCGTTATCTTAAGTGGAAAGATAGGAGACCTGGTTGGTTATTCAGGGCTTTTCTTTGCAGAAGCTGGTCTTGCTCTGACAGTAATGTTTTTGATACGCTACTTATATCACGATCCGGAATTATCCAAGGAAAACAATTATCCACAAATAAAACAACGTGCATAAATTTCAGAATTATGATTGACCGTGATTTAATTAAAAAATATAATAAGTCGGGCCCGCGATACACAAGTTACCCTCCGGCCACTTTTTTCCATGAACAATTTACTGAAAAACAGTATTTGAAATTTGTTGAAGCTTCCAATGAATGGTGGCCGGAAACCATTTCTATTTATGTTCATATTCCTTTCTGTCCCCAAATTTGTCACTATTGTGGTTGCAATACTTCTCTGTTTAAAAGCGAAATGGAAGTAGAACGATATATTAAAGCTTTACTTTCTGAGATAAAGATAGTTGCTGATAAGCTTGATAAAGACAGAGTCGTTACACAAATTCACTGGGGCGGAGGCACACCGAATTCTATTTCATTCAAATGGATTAATGCCGTGATGAGCTACTTTCATAAATATTTTAAAATTGATCCAACGGCAGAAATTGCGATGGAATGTAATCCTGCTTACATGGAGTTAACCGATCTGATCGAACTATCCAAAATGGGGTTCAATCGGTTGAGTCTGGGAATACAGGATTTTGACAATGTGCTTTTAAATAAAATGAATCGTCTGCCTTCCAGGTATCCTGTAAAAGATTTATTTAGAATTGCCAGAAAATCAGGTATCAAAAGTATGAATCTTGATTTAATGTATGGCCTTCCGGATCAAACATTGGAACAGCACCTTCAAAGCGTCCAAAAAGCAATTGATTTGGAAGCAGATCGTATTATAACTTTTTCTTATGCCCATGTTCCCTGGTTCAAATCAAATCAAAAAAATCTGGAGGTGTATAATCTTCCAGATGCAGAAGAAAAATTGACTATGCTGGAATCTTCATATAATCTGCTGGTTAATAACGGATATGTACCGATAGGAATGGATCATTATGTAAAACCTGACGATGAACTTCATAAAGCTCTAAAAAACAATAAACTGCATCGAAATTTTCAGGGCTATGCTTCACGAGAACAAACCGGGCAGGTTTATGCTTTTGGTACAACTGCTATTAGTCAATTGCAAAAAGCATATTCCCAAAACGTCAGAAGTATTAATGAATATATAAATAATTTATATGACAATCATTTGCCTGTGCTCCGTGGATACGAACTGAGTGATAATGAAGTAATTATAAGAAAAGTGATCAATGAAATTATGTGTAATCATTACATCAATTGGAAGCAGATTTCTAATGAATTAAATCTGGCATCACAAAAAATTAAAGAAATTGTCAATTATGAACCGGGAAAGTTAACGTCTTTCATAGATGATGATATGCTTTCGATGGATGAGAATCATATTAAAGTCACTCCGAAAGGCTTTTTTCTTATTCGAAATATTGCTATGGCTTTTGATCCAAATCTCAACAAACAAAACAATAAATATTCAAAGACTATCTAAAACATTGACAGAGAAATGACAAGATTTATAAAGAAGTAAATACACGTTTTTTATGGCACAAAATGAAACTAAAGACACGATTATTATTGGTGCAGGATTGACGGGGCTTACAATAGCTCATAAATTAAATCAGGAAAAACAGGATTTTTTGGTTCTTGAAAAAAGCCATCGACCAGGAGGAGTTATTCAAACAAAGGAAAAAGATGGTTTTGTTTATGAAACCGGCCCCAATACGGGAATTGTAAAATACGGAGAAGTCGCAGAGTTATTTGAAGAACTTAAATCTTTTTGCAATCCTGAAATCCCGGATGAATCAGTAAAGAAACGTTTTATATGGAAAAATGACCGCTGGCATCAACTCCCTTCGGGATTGAAAGGTGGTATACAAACAAAGTTGTTTACCTGGAAGGATAAATTCAGAATTTTAGGCGAGCCTTTTCGCAAACCGGGAAAAGACCCTCATGAGTCGCTTGATAAAATGGTTCGCAGAAGAATGGGCGAGAGTTTTCTGCATTACGCAGTAGATCCGTTTATTCTTGGTGTTTATGCAGGTGATCCCTCAAAGATAATTCCAAAGTATGCCCTGCCAAAGCTTTACTACTTAGAACAGGATTATGGCAGTTTTATTGGTGGTGCAATGAAGAAAAAGAAGGAGAAAACAGATCCGACAGAAAAAAAAGCAACTAAAGATGTATTTTCTGTAAAACATGGCTTAGAGAACCTGGTTACAGCATTGCATGAATCGGCAGGAAGTCATAACTTCTTATTCGGAACTGAAGATATAAATGTCAAGCCTATAGAAAAAGGTGGTTTTGAAATTACATACAAGCGTGATGAGAAGGTATATACTGCAAATGCTAAAAATGTTATTTTTACCGTTGGAGCTTATGAGCTTAAAGGCCTTATGAATATTCCTGAAAAAGATTTGCTGGATACAATTAATAATCTAAAATACGCTAAAGTTATTCATGCCGCAGTAGGCTTTAAAAACTGGAAAGGATCTCCATTATCTGGTTTCGGGGGATTGGTTCCTTATATTGAAAAACGCGATATTTTGGGCGCATTATTCATGTCTGCATTTTTATCCGATAGAGCCCCTGAAAAAGGAGCGTTATTATCTGTTTTTATCGGAGGAACTCGTAGAGAAGATATTTACTCCAAAACTGATCAAGAGGTCAAAGAAATTATTGAGAAAGAGTTAAAATTCATGTTCAATCTTCCTGACTTTCAACCAGACTTACTTGAATTAAATCGGTATGAACATGCCATACCGCAATATGGGAAGGAGAGTGGTGCCCGATTTGAAGCTATCGAACAAATAGAAAAGAAATATCCCGGTCTTGTATTAGCTGGAAATATGAGAGATGGGATAGGTATGGCGGATCGAATTAAACAAGCTTTTGATATTGCTGAAAGATTGAATGAAAACTCCAGATAAAAAAAACAAGCCTGTAAACTAAATACTACAGGCTTGTTGGTAATTATTTGTGGATTTTATACTATAATATAATTCTAATTTATTCTATTTAAAGTACTCATAATCAAAAGTATACAATATTCGGTATTGATATATAGCATAGAATACTTCTACTTCTTCTAATAACCCCTGATTATCAAAAACAAATTTTTTATGCGAATACTTATCAGCCATATCTTCTAACCACATTTCCTTTGAAAGGTTTTCTTTGTTGTATTCATAAACTTTGGAAATCACGTATTCTTCTTCAGGCTGTTCTTTTTGAACTTCTACCAAATTACCATTTGTATCGTAATTGTATTCTTTTTTATATATAAAATTGCCTTTGTGATATTTCTCTTCTAAAATTTTTTGACCCGCTTTGTTGTATTTTGTTATTATTTTTTTAATCTGTTCTCGATCAGGACTAAATTCAGCTTGTTTAATTAAATGTCCTTTATCATCGTACTTGTTTTCTAATAGTTTTCTGAGATTGTTCTTTGGGCCCAACACTTTTATTTTTGTTGTGTTTCCGTTATGTTCAAATTCTCTCTTTTCTCTAAGTTCATAGTTATTTTGACCTCTTAATATTTTCTTCAGAATCTGATCTACCTGTCCTTTTTCATTGTATTTATATCGAAGTTTTATGTGTTCTGAGCCATTGAATCTTTGTTCTGTTAATTTATTTCCATTTTCATCATATTCAATAGTTTGCCTATATGCCAATTCATTATTTCTGACATTGTAATTTTCATATTTCGTTTTCTTTTGGTCTTCATTATACTTATAAGTCATTCTCTGACTAACTTCACCATCTCTATAATGAAGTTCTTTTACCAAATTTCCATGTTTGTCAAATTCTTTATAAAAATTTTTATATCCATCTTTTTCTGGTTCTCCGTCAGAATATTTATGATTAAATTGAGTAAGTGATTTAATATTATGTTCAACTACCATGTTCTTCAAGGCTTCATCTGGTAGTTGGCTGAAAATTTGTAATGTTGAACAAATCACTAAAATAATCAGGAAAAAAATAGTTCTCATAAGTTTCTTAAATATTGATTATAATTAACTATTAGCCACTTCAAATATAAATGAAAAAACTTGGTATTCATAAATATTTCTAGAAATTTTAAGCTTCTACGAAAAAAAAACATTGTTGTTTTATATTATAAGAACAATTAATTTCTAAATTTGATTAATCATAAATTTGAATTGATTATTATGGAAAATATACACATAAAACGCTCACCAGGCACACCAGATAAACCAGAAGTCCGGTTCAATGCTGAAACCGGAGTTTGTGAAATTATCGGGGAATCCTATATGGAATCGACCTATACATTTTTTCTCCCTTTAATGAATTGGTTAACTCAATATATTAATGAAGTGGGCAAAGAGATAGAATTCCATGTAAAACTTTTCTATTTTAATACTAGTGCTACTAAGTGCCTGTTGGATATGTTGGAGATTCTGAAAAAATATGAAAACGATGGAGGAAAGGTCACCGTTAAATGGTATTACGATGAAGAGGATCCAGACGTTGAAGACGAAGTAAAAGACTTTGAGATTGAATCCGGATTGGATATTCAGCTGGTAAAAATGTAATGTAATTAGGCGTTTCCAAAGGTAGCGGCAAATATCTATAAGAATTCCTGCCAGCATGGCAGGCAAAATGATGAATTCAGAATAAATTTAAGAGAAAACCCAGTTTCTTAGTAAAAAAAACAGTAAGCATTTACTGTCATTAATTTTTGCAAACACTCAATACGTAAAAACGGTAGATAGGCGCACTCTTAAGTAAGTAATCTGTTGAACTGCAGGGGTTTATTGACAGAGTTTAGCAAAGCGATACCCTGGAAAATGTAAAAATGATTAAAAAGCGAGGTCAAATATTAAATAGAATTTTATAAAACGCTCATTCTTTTAATCAATACATTAAAATTTCAGATACAATATTTTTTTTCATTTAACTGATAGTCATCGTATTCTGAATTCTTTGTTCTGCATTCTTATAAATATTTAGCCGGTACTTCTGAAACTGCCTGGATATTTACCCCTATATGCTGCATATTCATTGCCTGATGCAGAGTGCTTAATGCTTACTCAATAGCAAATTGATGATCTTTTTAAGATTTGCCTTTACTTCTGAATCTGCCTAATTATTCCTTCTCAACACCGTTAACAAGTTTCTCTGTCGCTTGAAAAACTAAGTCGGTAACATATGTGTGTAATTCTTTATTGAGTGTTTGCGGTTTATCTGAAGGCAGATGTAAATGTTTATAGCTGTTCTTTGTTGCAAAGTATAAAGTCGATACGCCTTTTTCAAAGAAAGGCGTTGCATCGGCTCCACCTCCCCGCCATGTGCGATCAATCATCATACTTTTCATAAGTGTATCTTCTTTTTTTACTAGTTCATACAAGTCAGGAGCGGATTTGCCTCCACCCACTACAACACTATCTCCATGTCCCACACAGTCCATGTTTAGCATTGCATGAATATTGTCTAAATCCACCGGTGAATGATTTACAAAATAGCTGGAACCTTCCAGACCAGACTCTTCTGCAGCAAAAGCAATAAAAATTATGGAACGCTTTTGTGGTTTGCCTTTTGACAGAACTCTTGCTGCCTCTAACATTGAAGCAACTCCGGAAGCATTGTCGTTAGCACCCGGAAAATAGACTTCTCCGGCTTGTCCACCTACATGGTCCAAGTGCGCTCCCAAAACAATATACTCATCCGTCTGATTTTTTGCCGGCAACATACCAACCACATTCATAGTAGATTTTTCGGGGATATAATTTGCATCTACCTGAATGCGGGCTTTTTTTTCAAGAGAAACAGAATGTGGTTCTTTGTTAGTATCTATTTGTTTTTGCAGGGCATTTAATGTAGTGGAACTATGTTCAAAAAAATCTGCCGCAGTATTGAGGTCTGTGTGTATTTGAGGAAAATTTTCTAAATGTTCTCCTTCTCCATACTTTACGCTTCCGATAGGTTTTTGTGGATTTTTGTCATTTGGCCTGGAAACATATATAATGCCGATAGCTCCATTTTCCTTGGCCAGTGCAGCTTTTTCCCTTAAAGAATTATAGCCTATGCGCTCCTCGTCCAGTTTCCATCGAGGGTCATCTTTAAATTGCATAACTATCTTACCGTCAACATCTACATCGTCATAATCGTTGTATTTTTTGTTCTCACTGGTAATACCATACCCACAGAATACCACAGGAGCCTCAATGTCGCCGGATCCGCTGAATCCGCGACATACGTAATCTTCTCCAAGACTGTATGTTTTAGATGAACCATCTTTCTTCACACAGGTAAGGGAGCTTTCATTGATTTTATTGTATTCTACATCAAATTTTTGATAATAGTTGGAGAATCCAAGGTCTTGTAATCCGTATTCTTTAAATTTATTTGCTACAAACTTTGCAGCCTTGTTATAGCCATCACTCCCCGAAAGTCGTCCATTCAGTTCAGGACTGGCAAGATATTCTACCGTATTTTCCAGATTTTCACTTTTTATATCTTGTTCTTTTGATGTAAACTGATTACAACTATACAATAAAAATAACACCGGTAAGAATAATAAGACAGATGTTCTCATAATTATAAAATTTAATAAATAGTTTCATTTTTGACCTGGAAACAAAATAGAAGTTTAAACTATAACCTGTCAAAAAAAGAGGCTGCCATTAAAGTGTTTTTAACTTTTGACAACCTCCTGAATTCAGTAAATTTATTCGTAATCATTTGATAGGAGCGAAACACGAATTGCATATTCTGCTCTTATCACTTTTATATCTAATTTGAGCGGTTTGAACGAAGTGAAAAAGGGCTTTACTTATCCGGCAGCTGCCGGACCGACTTAGAAATTGTCGGTTTTTACCGAATAGGTGAGGAGAAAACCATACAATTTCTTTGTCGTGAGTGAGAATCGCTCAATTTGGGTTATAGTTAGAAAATTTCAATAGCAGTTTCGCCGGATGATTTAGCAAAACCCCTAAACATCATTTTTGTGTTGAATGAAAAAGTAACGTTGCCAAATTTATCAACAGCAATTATGCCACCATCTCCTTTAACTTTCATCAGCTTGTCTTTTATTACTTTGTCTGCAGCTTCCTGTAAAGGTAAATTTTTATATTCCATAAGCGCAGAAATATCGTGTGCTACTGTGTACCTGATAAAATATTCACCATGTCCGGTTGCAGAAATTGCACAAGTTTCATTATTGGCATAAGTTCCGGCACCAATAATTGGAGAATCACCAATCCGTCCGAATTTCTTATTAGTCATTCCGCCTGTAGATGTGCCTGCCGCTAAATTTCCTTCCTTGTCAAGAACAACACAACCTACAGTACCATTTTTATCATTATTCAACTGACTTTGAAGAGATTTCCACCTTTTTTCAGTGTAAAAATAGGAAGGGTTAACGATTTCTAAACCTTCTTTTTTGGCAAATTTTGATGCACCATCGCCTGCTAGCAAAACATGCTTAGAATTATTCATTACATATTTTGCTGCAGTTATTGGACTTTTTATGTTTTTTACTCCTGCGACAGCGCCTGCATCCAATTTTGCTCCGCTCATTATAGATGCATCAAGCTCATTGGTTCCCTTGTGTGTAAAAACTGCACCTTTTCCGGCATTGAAAAGAGGAGATTTTTCCATAATATGTATTACTTGTTCTACTGTTTCAATTGCAGATGCATTTGATTTTAGTAATTCAGTACCTTTATCAAGGGCTTCCTGTAATTTTTCTTTGTATTTTTTTCTCTCATCTTCAGGAAAATCGTCGGGAGAAGTATTTCCTGCACCACCATGAATTGCTATAGCAAATTCAACTTTTTTCTTTTCTTTTTGTTCCTTTTGTGTATCCTGGTTGCTGCATTGCAACACAGACATTGAAAATAGAATGATAATCAAAATAGTTAATTGTCTCATAGTATACATTTTTAATTTAACTCATAACAAATATAACAAAACGCCACCTCAATAAACAGCTATTAGGAATATCTTGATAAAATTTTTATATTTACTGAAGTCAAAACCATTAAAAAAGAATAATTATGGCAAATCTGGAAACAAAATACATGGGTTTATCATTAAAAAATCCAATAATTGCAGCAAGCTCCGGCTTAACTAATTCAGTTAGTGACATAAAAGAATTTGAAGAAAATGGAGCAGGAGCTGTAGTTCTGAAGTCTATTTTTGAAGAAGAAATTTTACTTGAACTAGAGAAAGATCAATCTGCGATGAACAGGGAATCATTTTTGTTTCCTGAAACAGTGGATTTTTTTGATAATTTGGCTTCTGATGATGCATATACTGAACACCTCAAATTAATCAGGGAAGCTAAAAAGGAAGTTTCTATCCCGATTATTGCTTCTGTCAATTGTGTAAGTGCTGAAAAATGGCCTGCTTATGCTCAAAGCTTACAAGATGCAGGTGCTGATGCAATTGAACTTAATGTGTTTATTATGCCATCTGATTTTAACAGAACTTGTGATGAGAATGAAAAACTTTACTTCCAGATTATAGAGGAGGTTAAAAAATACATTCAAATACCTATTGCTTTGAAGATTAGTTATTATTCCTCAAATTTAGGATCATTAATCCAACAATTGTCACATTCAGGAATTGATGGCCTGGTTTTATTTAATCGATTTTACAGTCCGGATATAGATATTAATAATTTCAATTTATTGTCTTCTCATGTACTGAGCCAACCAGGTGAAATTGCCATGCCCCTGAGATGGATAGGTATTATGGCAGACAGGGCAGAATGTGATTTAGCTGCATCAACCGGAATACATGACGGAGAAGCCGTGATAAAACAGCTATTAGCAGGTGCAAAGACCGTACATGTTGCATCAACAATCTATAAAAATGGAAAAAAACAAATTGATTCAATGCTTCAGGATATTGAAAATTGGATGGACCAAAAAGGATACAATACTTTGGATGATTTCAGAGGCAAATTAACTCAGGCGAAAACAGAAAACCCTGCTGCTTACTATCGTATGCAGTTTATGAAGCACTTTGCAGGTAAGGATGTTTAAAATTTATTTGATTACCTCCGGAAATAGTGGCAAATACTAAAATGACCGTCATTCTGCTCATGAGAAAGCAGTAGGCGGTCTTCAGTAAGCAGAACAATGCACCATATAAGGGTTAAAAAACACATTTTTTACATTTCACTGTATTCTGAATTCCGTATTCTGAATTCTTTTAGATATTAGCCGTTAGTTCTGAAACTGCCTATTTTGGCAATTCGATATAGAAAGTTGTTCCTTTTTGGCGATCAGTGGTGAAAAATACTTTTCCTTTAAGGTATTGTTCACCAAGAATCTTCATGCTGTACGTGCCTAAGCCTCGGTCACTACCTTTTGTAGAGTAGGTTCTGTCAAAAATTTTAATTTGATTGTTTTCCGGAATGTAGGAATAATTATAAACCCAAAACAATATCCTTTGGTCTTTTTCTTTACTGCCTATGTATACTTTATTTCCCGTTTCAGAAGCCTCAAGAGCATTTTTCAGCATATTAATCAGAATTCTTTTTAAAATCACAGGATCTGTTGTAAAAGTAATATTTGAAGTATCGGGCGAGATTTCTATTTTTATATTGTGCGAATCGGGATATTGCACTAATTGTGAAATGGATTCTTCTATAATTTTCCGTGAATTGGTTTCAGTAGAATGAATTTTAAGGTCTCCACTTTCAGCAGCCATGAGGTTTTTTTGTTGTAGTATTTCTTCATTCAAATCCTTAATAATTTCTTGAGATAACCCGGTTAACTCTGCTTTTTCTTCTTGATATTCTGGTTGATTGAGCATTTCAATAATATTTTGTAAGCTGCCAATTTTGTTTATTACATCGTGAAAGAAAATGCGTTCCAAAGCCCGTTTCCGCTTTTGTTCGCTAATATCAATGATTGATAACAGGATGAATTTTTTATTCTTATAAGGAAATGGAGAAGCATGTAGTTCTACATCATAACTTTTTTCTGTTTTGTCAGCCAGTTCGATAGTTATATTTGTTTCCTGCACAATCTTTTTATCTTGCTTTTGTGCAAGTAACAATGCGTTAGGCACTCCACAAAACTTGCAGACTCCTTCATTATGGCAGGGACCACCTGGATTTTTGGCATGAATGCAATTTAAAGCAGAACCCGGATTATGCCCGAAAAATTCTTCAACTGAGACATCCCGTTCTCTATCTAATCGAACCCTGTTTGCTAAAATAATTTTATTCTCATCATCAAGTATAGCTGTTGTATAAGGGAGTGTTTGAAGGAATTCTTTTAAAAACTTATCATTGAAGATATCAGAATACTTTGTCTCCTTTTGTTTTTTATGAGAATCATTTTTTTTGTAAATTGGTGACATAGTGAGACTTTTCATAATTAATCCTGAACATCAATTTCTATAAAATTGTTCACAAAATCAATTTTTATCGAGAAATGTCCTGTTTCTTTTCCATCCATATTTTACGATAATAGAATCCCAGAGCAAGAACAATAATGGAAATGCCAAAGACGGCATAATACATCTCAATACTTCCGGTAAAATCACTAATAGTAGTGTCTGAAACAGATTCTGAAGAGAACAACATAGCCAGATAACCTATCAGATTGTTCATCATGTGAACAGCTATAGAAAGTACTATACTTCTGGTTTTCCAGTAAATCCAGCTAATGAAAGCTCCGATAACAAAAGCACCTATGAATTGCCAGATATTTAAATGAGCTATACCAAATAACAAGCTTACTAATAATATCGATTTTACAGGTGAGTAGTTCTTTAAGAATCCTTCAAGAATTATTCCTCTGAAAATCAACTCTTCCAATATGGGTGCTGCAATCACAGCAGTAAGAAAGGCCGGGATTGTCGGTCTAAACATTGTCTCAAATAAATCTTTCATTGAGTCAGGCATTGGAATTAAACTGGCAAGTGGCTCAGTAACTATAATGACAGCAAAAGTTAAAACCAGCGTCACAACCAAAGTTTTTATTTTCGGCTTGTGGTTCAAAAACACAGGAACATTAGGGTGTTGTGTTTTTTTCATGCGGGCAATAATGATGACAGTCCCCCCTGCAGCCAAAATGTAGCTTATTAACAATGTAATATCCTGTAATAATTCGTTTTCTGCTAAACTTCCCAGCGAAGTGATAAGTCCGAAAATCATTGAAAGAAAAATGAACAACAATAAAATTCCTATCGCCTGTTTAATATTTGGGTAGTATGTATTTCTTGGGGTTTCCATAGTTCTGTTTTTTGCGAATGTTTTCAAACATAGACTTATTGCTAAACAAAAATAGAGAAAAAGTGATATTTATAATGGTAAAAGGGTTAAAAATTATGAAGTTTATTCTTTATTTTTGTTTGTAAATTGAAACCATAAAAAATATTTTAAATTATGCATCATACAGTTAAATTATCAGAAAAAATACACTGGATAGGCGTGAATGACAGGAAAACACACCTGTTTGAAAATTTGTGGCCTTTAGAAAACGGGATAGCATACAATTCTTATCTTATCAATGATGACAAAGTGGCCTTAATAGACACTGTTGAACATTGTTCATCAGAGGAATATGTAGACAAGATTGAAAGCATTATTGGAAAGGATAAGAAGGTTGATTATTTGATAATTAATCACATGGAACCTGATCATTCCGGCGCTATTCGCACTATAGTTGAAAAATATCCTGATATTAAACTTATCGGAAATGTAAAAACTTTCAAAATCATCGATGCTTATTACGGGTATAAAGATAACTTGTACGAAATTAAGCAGGATGACGAAATTGATTTAGGTCATCATAAATTAAAGTTTGTTATGACTCCCTGGGTTCACTGGCCAGAAACCATGATGACATATGATATGACTGATAAGATTCTCTTTTCGGGTGATGCCTTCGGAAGTTTTGGCACTCTTGACGGGGGAATTTTTGATGATGAGATCAACCTGGAATTTTATGAAGAAGACTTACGTCGTTATTTTTCAAATATCGTTGGGAAATACGGAAATATGGTACAAAAAGCTTTTAAAAAGCTTGAAGGTGTAGATGTGAAAATGATTGCTGCAACTCACGGCCCAATATGGCGAAGCGATGTAAATAAAATACTCTCCCTTTATGATAAATGGAGCAAACAGGAAACGGATAAAGGAGTGGTTATCATTTTTGGGTCAATGTACGGAAACACCGAAAAATTAGCCGATTATATTGCGCGAAAAATTTCAGAAGAAGGGATAAAAAACATTCGGGTTCGTGATGCTTCAAAAACTCATGTCTCTCACTTGATTAACGACATCTGGCGTTTTAAAGGAGTAATTCTGGGAAGTTGTGCTTATAATTCCGGTATGTTGCCAACTATGGAACATCTTACAAATACACTGGAACATATGGGCGTAAAAAATCATTATCTAGGCTTATTTGGATCTTTCTCATGGAATGGAGGTGGCGTAAAAACCCTGAATAAATTTGCCGAAAATGTAGATTGGGAATTGGTAGGAGACCCTGTTGATATCAAAGGGAAACCGGGTGAAGAAGCTTTTGCAAAATGTGACGCTCTAGCTCAGGAAATGGCAAAAAAACTTAATCAATAAAAACCTTAAAGGCAAGGCATCTATGAAAAAAGAATTGGAAGCAGGCATTGCGCATACAGAATCAAAAGAGGTCCGCTATGAGGATACTGCAGCAAATTATGGCTCCGGAATGGTTGAAGTTTTTGCTACACCGGCCATGATTTCTTTAATGGAAAACACTGCACTGAAAACTGTATTGCCTTATCTTTCTGATAATCAAAACACAGTAGGCTTCGAGGTAAATATCAAACATCTTAAACCAACACCTGTAGGAAAAAAGGTAGACTGCACAGCGGTACTAAAAGAAGTTGACGGGAAAAAACTTGTTTTTGACCTTGAAGCTAAAGATGGAGAGGATGTTATAGGAAAAGGTATACATTCAAGATACATTATTAATACCCAAAAATTTATGAATCAATTTAAAACCATGTAACTATGAAAAAACTATTAACGTTATTCACCGTAGCACTTCTGAGTAGTTCTTTATTTGCTCAACAAAAGGTAGTTGAATTACCAGCTCCTGAAAAAGAAGGTGGAAAGCCCTTAATGGAGGCTTTGAATGAAAGGCATTCGGCAAGAGCGTTTGCTAATAAAAAAATGCCGGAACAAACATTATCGAATCTACTATGGGCAGCGCATGGTATCAACAGAGAAGAAGCCGGAAAACATACAACGCCGACTTCAAAAAATGTTCAGGATATGCAAGTTTATATTACTACACAGGATGGAGCATTCTTATATTTGCCAGAAAAAAATGCATTAAAGAAAGTAGTGGATAAAGATATCCGTGCTTCAATGGGAGAACAGGAGTTTACAGCTAATGCAGCACTCAACTTGATTTATGTGAGTGATTTTTCAAAATATGAAGGAGGAGATGAAACCACAAAACATATTACTGCTTCATCTCATTGTGGTTTTATAGGACAAAATGTTTATTTGTTCTGTGCTTCGGAAGGATTAAATACTGTATTTCGTGCCTGGATAGACAAAGAGTTAATTCATAATAAATTACAACTGGGAGAAAACCAACATGTAATCTACACTCAAACTGTTGGTTATCCTAAATAAAGAAACACATTTTCATGACCTATAATTTTGACGAATTTATTAATCGGGAAGGAACACTATCTGTAAAACATGGACTGAAAGAAAAACTTTTCGGGAGAGACGATATCATTCCCATGTGGGTGGCGGATATGGATTTTAAATCTCCCGATTGCGTATCTGAAGCTCTGCAGGAACGCGCCAAACATCAAATTTACGGATACAGTTACAGGCCTGATTCATTTTATCAGGCTGCAAAAGACTGGTTAAAAAGACGTCATCGATGGGAAATTGATACAAAGTGGTTAAGTTTCACTCCCGGAATTGTGCCGGGAGTGAATTTAACTATTCTTGCGCTTACACAACCCGGAGATAAAGTAATGATTCAACCTCCTGTTTATTTTCCATTTTTTGAAGGCATCAAAAAGAACAACCGGACTTTAGTGGAAAATAGACTGAAATTAGAAAACGGGAGATACCAAATAGATTTTGAAGACTTTGAAAACCAGTTAAAAAATGGTGTAAAACTATTTATCTTATCCAATCCGCACAATCCTGGAGGAAATGTCTGGACGGAAGAGGAGTTAAGGAAAATGGGGGAGTTGTGCTTAAAATATAACGCCATGATTATTTCCGATGAAATTCATGCTGATATTGTGTTTCCTCCCAATGTATTTCGCCCTTTGGCTTCTTTATCGGAAGAAATTGCAGAACAGACTGTTACTTTTATATCTCCAAGTAAAACTTTCAACATCGCCGGTTTAGCTTCAGCGGTTTCTGTTATTCCTGATAAAGTCACCCGCGAAGCATTTAATAACATGCTTGACCGTCTCCACATCGCAAATGGAAATCTGTTTGGTACTGTGGCTTTTGAAGCTGCTTATCGTTATGGCGATGAATGGTTGGATCAATTAATAAACTATTTGGGCGAAAATCTAAAGTTTATAACCGAAAAAGTTGACAATGAGATAGAAGGAATCCATGTCATACAACCTGAAGGTACTTACCTTGCATGGCTTGATTGCAGAGAGTTGCCTCTTGATAATTCAAAAATCCACCAATTTATGATTGATGAAGCGAAGGTGGGTATGAATGATGGTGCTTCTTTTGGAGAAAATGGCAAAGGATTTCAACGCTTAAATTTTGGATGTCCCAAATCTGTTCTTGAAAAGGCACTAAGTCAAATCGAAACGGCTGTTGGGAAATTGTAAAGATACGGACTGTTTCTTTATTACTTAAAATTATATGCACTTTGTCCTTAAAAATCAAGGTTTTGTTGTTTTGTCAAATATTAAAATCAATCTGTAAATGAAAGATTTACGAAAAGACACCTATTACATACATTCTTTTGAAGTAGACTTTAGCAGTAAAATCAATTTGTCAACAGTTTGTAATTTTTTTCAGGAGAGTGCATGGCGACATGCTACGGAACATCATCTTGGTTATCATGACTTGATTAAAGATAATAAAGCATGGGTGCTTTCTTCCTTGAAAATACATATTAATCAGCTGCCCGTCTGGGAAGACAGAGTAGAACTTATGACATGGGCAAGGAACACAGATCGGTTATTTGCTTACAGGGATTTTGAAATGTATAAAGAAGGAACAAATGATCCGGCAATTTCAGCTACAAGTGCATGGCTAATTGTTGATATTCAGACTAAAAGACCGCAAAGGATGCAGCAATTTTCCGATTTGATGCCCTTACTTACTGATAAACATGCCCTATTCAACTCCAAAGAAAAAATTCCAGCTGTTGAAGAAGTACAGGACTATCATGAAAAAATTCCTGCTTACTCAGATCTGGACGTAAACCAACATGTAAATAATGTAAAGTATGTTGAATGGATTTTGGATTTATTTTCTCTGGAATTTCAGAAAAGCCACCAAATAAAAGAATTTGAGATAAATTACAGGCATGAGGTGGCCTACAATGAATTAGTGAAGCTTGAATGTCAAAATGACTCTTCGCCAAATTCGTTTATTATTCAGGGAGTCAACAAGGAGACAGAAAAATGTGCGTTCAGGTCATTTTTAAAATGGATAGCAACCTAAAGATTATTTTCCTTTGGCAATTTGAATGAAAAAGTAGTTCCTCTATTTTTTTACTACTCACCACTATTTCCATATCGTATCGTACTATAAGAATTTAGACTGAATGACAGTGACTTGCGAATAAATCTTAATTTAAAAATTAAGGGTTTTGTTCGTAACTGAATTCTTTATTTGTGATTTTTCAACATTTATTTAGACTAAATTGTTATAAAGAAAAAACTTTTATAAACGATGGAAAAGCAACACAATTATAATAATCATCTTATACACGAAAAAAGTGATTACCTGCTCCAACACGCAGATAATCCTGTGAATTGGTTCCCCTGGGGAGATAAGGCTTTCAACAAAGCAAAACAGGAGAATAAATTGGTATTGGTAAGTATCGGTTATTCATCCTGTCATTGGTGTCACGTAATGGAGGATGAATCATTTAAGGATGAAGAGGTTGCTGAAATTATGAATAAATATTATGTAAGCATTAAGGTGGACAGGGAAGAACGCCCTGATGTGGATCATGTATATATGGATGCTGCCCAGATACTTACAGGCTCAGGAGGATGGCCGTTGAATGTGTTTACATTACCGGATGGCAGGCCGGTTTATGGAGGTACTTACTTTCCAAAGGAACAATGGAAAGAAGTGTTGCTCAATCTGGTCTATACTTATTTTTCACAACCGGAAAAAGTAAAAGAACAAGCAAAAAGCATCTCGCAGGGCATTTCAGATATGCAATTAAGAATACTAAGCGGAAATAATTCAAAAGAATTTAAAGAAAATGAAGTGAAGTCTGTTATTGATAGTGTAAAAAAACACGTTGATAATGAGTATGGTGGGCTTTCAGGAGCACCAAAGTTTCCAATGCCACAGTTTCATTCAATGTTATTGAAATATTATTTCTATACCAGAGACGAGACCATAAAAAATTATATTAATACGACTTTGGAAAACATGTCCAATGGAGGAATATACGATCATTTAGAAGGAGGTTTTGCCAGATATTCAACTGATAACGAATGGAAGGTTCCTCATTTCGAAAAGATGCTTTATGATAATGCCCAGCTTGCCAGTTTATACAGTCAGGCGTATCTTCTCACAGAAACAGATACATTCAAAGAAATTACAGAACAGACCCTTGAATTTCTAAGAAATCATATGTACAAGGAAGGTGCAGGCTTTTTTTCTTCTTATGATGCTGACAGCGAAGGACAGGAAGGGAAATACTATACATGGCATGAAAGAGAAATAAATAGTTTGTTTCTTGAAGATGAGAATATTATTAAAGACTATTTTGGTATAACAAAAGAAGGGGATATAGACGGAAGAAATGTTTTACATATCAACAATAGCATTGATAGACTGACGAAAAAATATAATTTATCTGCTAAACAGGTAGAAACCATCATTGAGAATGCACGTAAAAAGTTGCTTGAAAAAAGAGCCATACGTAACCGACCCGATTTAGATACTAAAGTGATTGTTTCATGGAATGCACTAGCTATAAAGGCTTTCATTGATGGTTACAAAGCCACTCAAAAAAGACATTATCTCAGAATTGCCCTTGAATCAGCAGAGTTTCTAATCACTCATCAATTTCAAAAAGACTATAGACTGAATCGTATATATTACGACGGTGAATCAAAGATTAATGCATTCTTAGACGACTATGCTTTTCTTATTGATGCTTTGATACAACTATACCAGGTAACTTTTGATAATAAATGGATTGACTGGGCAATGAAGCTCTCCGAATATGCCTTGACACATTTTGAGCTTAATAACAGTAGCCTGCTTCAATATAAGTCCAACCTGGATGAAAATCTCGTTTCCCCAAAAATTGAAATAGTTGATTCGGTTATTCCTTCATCTAACTCAATTATGGCAAAAAACCTTTTTATTCTGGGACAATATTTCTATTCTGATTCATATATTACACGGGCAAGAAATATGGTTTCAGAAATACACTCCACCATTGAGAGAAGTCCCGTCTATTTTGCTAATTGGATCGATTTGATGTTGTGGTTTGTCTATCCGCCTTATGAAATATCTATTGTCGGAAGAAAGAGTGAAGATTATAAACAACGGTTTATGCATCTGTATCATCCCGGCATTATTTTAGCAGGAGGGACACATGAAGGGAATCTGCCGATTTTAAGGGATCGTTTTAAACTTGGTAAAACCCAAATTTATATTTGCCAGGGCCGAGTGTGCAAACAACCTTTAAATAATGTCGATGAAGCCTTAAAAATGATTTCTTAAAGAGTGTTAATTTGAGTTTTAATATTTAGTATTTTAAAGGCTATCTAATTATTTCCTGTGATTGCAGGTGATTTTTTCATATACGCCTGACTGAAAGCAGCGAATAAAATCAATTGCTCTCTGGAAATTGCGAAGACAAGTCATATCAATTGATTTATTGATTAGCAGGAGCTTATTCGTTATAAAATCAGATACTCATTTGAAATTTTTATTCTTAACAAAAAAACACTTAATTTGCAGCCAAATCTTTAATAATACCTATGAGAAAGAGTTTGACAGTGAACATTTTATTTGGTATTGCAATTTTTTTGTTGATTGTAATACTCACATCTTTTGTAGTATGGTGGGTTCAACCGAAGAAAAAGATTGAAATTTTTCTTCTGGATAAAACGGTACCTACTAAATCACGTAAAGAACATCGCTCATTCCATTGGCTGCTTACCTATAATAAAGTAACAGATTCGAAAGGGGATCTATATAAAATAACGGATTATTATGGGTTTTTCCCCGAGTCATCACAAAGAAAAGATTTTGATTTTAAGAGCCTCACAATTGCCGATGTGAATATTTTCAGCGACTCAATTGATCTGGCTTATTATACAGACCTTTACGGTGTGTATTATAACAATTGGTATGGCAAAAACAGCCCCAAGGTTTCACCCAAACAAAAGGTATATGGAGGGTTAAATCAAAACGATTATTTACTTTTGAAAAAGCTGAAAAATAAACAAAAAACGATTATAACTGAATTCAGCCTTTTAAATAAACCCACCTCAGATCTTGTTAGGGAAAAAACAGAGAATCTTTTTGATTTCTACTGGGAAGGCTGGATTGGACGTTATTATAATAACCTGGATACTACAGTTAACAGAAGTTTTCCAACCTGGATAACCCGTCTTTATAAGCAGCAAAATACCGATAAATGGCCATTTAAAGACGCAGGTATCATTTTAATACACAAATATGGAAAAGTTGTTGTTCTGGAAGCGGACAAACACCTGAATCATCCTTGCACCAAAATAGAAACTTCCAATGAATTCGTTGAAAAGTATAATTTGCCGGAAAAAATAAATTATACGAATTGGTTTGATGTTGTTTCAACCGGCGAAACCAATTCTATTGCTGCCGAATTTAATGTGGATGTAAATGCAAAAGGGGATTCTATATTACAAAGATATGGATTGAATTCAACTTTCCCGGCAATTGTAAGTCATAAAGAAGATTACAAATTCTATTACTTTGCAGGAGACTTTGCCGATAACCCGGTTGTAAAGGAGACAGCTTATTTCAAAGGAGTTAAAACAATTGAAAGATGGCTTAATAACGATAAAACCTGTAACCGAACAAATTTTTTCTGGGATTATTACACTCCTCTTATTGAGGGTATTATAAAAGAAGCTAAAAAAACAAAAAAAACAGAATAATCCCCTTATTCATTTCACGTTTTTTGCTATGAAAGCTTTTATGTATTAAATTTGATTAGTATCAATATTGATATTATATGGAACTGAAAATTAGCATTATTCAAACAAATCTTTTATGGGAAGACAAAACGACCAACCTGAATTACCTATCCGAAAAAATAGATAAACTCCCATCATCAGCTGAGATTGTTATTTTGCCGGAAATGTTTACAACCGGATTTTCTATGCATCCCGAAAATCTTGCTGAAACTATGGATGGTTCTTCTGTGCACTGGATGAAGAAAAAAGCCGGACAGCATAACATTGTACTCTCAGGAAGTTTAATAATAGAAGAGAAAGGAAAATATTTAAATCGTTCAGTTACAGCTTTCCCGGACGGGCGGTTATATACCTATGACAAAAGACATTTGTTCAGAATGGGAGAGGAGAATGAACATTATACCGGCGGAAATAGAAGAATGATTTTTACCTACAATAACTGGAGAATTTTTCCACTTATTTGTTATGATTTGCGATTTCCGGTATGGAGCAGAAATCGTGGTGATTATGATATGCTTTTTTATGTTGCCAATTGGCCTGAAAGCAGAAGAAATGTTTGGAAGAACCTTCTCGTTGCAAGAGCACTTGAAAACCAGGTTTATGTTGTTGGGGTAAACAGAATTGGCAGTGACGGTCAGGGTTTGACTTATGCCGGTGATTCTTTGGTGATTGATCCCAGAGGAAATATTATTAGTACAACAGAGCCTTATGTTGAATCTATCGAAACTGTCACGCTCTCTCTTTCAGAACTTAATAAATTTAGGGAAAAATTCCCTGTAGGAAAGGATGCAGATGATTTTGAACTAAAAAATTACGAGAATGCTTTCTACAAAAGATAGATTAACTTTTGGAGAGAGAAGAAAAATATATAAACGCTATATTAATCTTCTCAAAATTTCAAAAACTTTTTTAAATGAAGAGGATGCTCAGATAATCAGGGATGCCCTTGATGAAGCTTTAGCATGCTATAGAGCAGAGAAACTTCCAAATGGTGAACCTTTTGTAGTGCATTTACTTGATTCAGCAAGGATTATAGTCGAAGAAATTGGTCTGGCCACGAAATCCGTATTGGCTGTTATTCTTTACGATTTAGTAAGGAGAGAAAAGATTACTCTGATACATGTTGAAAAGCATTATGGAAAAAAAGTTAGCGAAATAATAGATGGTTTACTTAAAGTTTTCGAACTGAAAACCAATGAGGAAACTTATGAGCCGGAAAATTTTAGAAAACTACTATTAACCATTTCCACTGATGTACGCGTTATATTAATTCGTATTGCTATTCTTTTGGATGAGATGAGAAGGATGAACTATATGCCAAAAGAATATCAAGTCAAAGCTTCGATGCAAACTTTTTCGCTTTATGCTCCCCTGGCGCACAGGCTCGGTTTGTATTCAATTAAATCGGAGCTGGAAGATCTCTCGATGAAATATACAGAAAGTCAAACCTACCGTGAGATTATAAAAAAGCTTAAAAATACCACAGCCAGGCGAAATCGTTATATTAAAAAATTCATTGAGCCTTTAAAGGAACGACTGGAAGAACAAGGCTTTAATTATGAGATAAAAGGAAGAACAAAGTCTGTTTATTCCATCTGGAAAAAGATGAAAAAACAGAATGTACCTTTTGAGCAAGTTTATGACATATTTGCCATTCGAATTATTCTGGATTCTGAACCCAAAAATGAAAAAAGTGACTGTTGGAGAGTGTTCTCAGTTGTCACGGACGTTTATCGGCCCAACCCGGAAAGGTTAAGAGACTGGATTTCTATTCCGAAATCAAATGGTTATGAATCCCTTCATACTACTGTAATTGGTCCCGAAGGAAAATGGGTAGAAGTACAGATCCGGTCGAAGCGTATGGATGAAATTGCAGAAATGGGTTATGCTGCCCATTGGAAATATAAAGGCATTAAAGGCGACCAGAATTTTGATAACTGGATAAGTAGAATCAGAAATGTACTTGAAGACGGGGATACCACTGCAGGTGATTTAATTGATAATTTCCGTATCGATCTGGATTCCAAGGAAATATTTGTGTTTACGCCAAAAGGTGAGCTCCTGAAGTTACCAGAAGGGTCAACAGTTCTGGATTTTGCCTTTGAGATTCATTCAGAGGTTGGTTCAAAATGTACTGGTGCTGTAATAAATAACCGAAACGTTTCTATTAAACATCACCTCAAAAATGGAGACAGGATTGAAATTATTACTTCGAAAAAACAGAAACCCAAAGCCGACTGGATGAATGCAGTGGTGACTTCCAAGGCAAAGGCTAAAATAAGACAATCCTTAAAAGAAGAACAGAAAAAAGAGGCTGAAACGGGCAAAGAATTACTGAAAAGAAGACTGAAGAATTGGAAAATACCATATAGCCAGGAAATCATTAATCAGTTACTCAAATACTATAACATAAAAGAAGCTACTGATTTTTATGCTTATTTGGGAAAAGAAGAAATTGATATTGGTGAAATAAAAGAGGTAATTCAGGAATTACAAAAAGAACAGAAAGCAGAAGAGCAACCTGAAAAGGAACAAGCATTAAAGAACAACAATGGACAAGTAGCAGAACAAAAAGCAATTGATGCCTCAAAAGATTACATTGTCATTGGCGATGAACTCAAAGGAATTGATTATAAACTGGCTAGATGCTGTAATCCAATCTATGGCGACGATATTGTAGGTTATATAACAAAAAATGAAGGAGTCAAAATTCATCGGGCAAGTTGTAAAAATGCACAGCAGTTAATTTCAAACCATAATTATAGAGTAATTGATGTTAGATGGAGAAAAACACGTGAAAAAC
>Ga0207414_1000250_pt1 | contig 25856 bp, 26 predicted proteins | sample PonA231FremontCA_2_FD_187269 | JGI IMG/M metagenome (GOLD analysis project Ga0207414, IMG submission 187269) | Marine sediment microbial community from Fremont, CA, USA - Pond A23 Sediment 1 (SPAdes) | ecosystem: Environmental > Aquatic > Marine > Unclassified | place: USA: Fremont, California...
AAACATTTTTGATTTTTATCTATTATAAAGAAGATTACATGAACCAAAATAAGATTTTTAGCTTTAAAAAACAATATTGAAAGGAGAATTCAAATGAATTTGATTATAGGTTTAATACTTCTTATTATTAACAGTTTTATTATAAATGAGAGTACTAATTCTCAAAAGGGAAAAATATATAATAATAAGGCATTAATAATTGATACTGAAACTACTGGTTTAACAACAAGAGATGAATTTATAGAAATTACTACTATCTTAGTGGAATTTAATATTCAGGGAGAATTAAATATTATTGATAAATATACCGGATTGAGAGAACCTAATGTAGATATTGACCCCAAAGCACAAGAGGTTCATAATATAACTTTTCAAATGCTTAAAAACAAACAATTAAACCATCAAAAATTAAATGAGTTATTTAAGCAAACAGACTTATTAGTTGCCCACAATGTTTCTTTTGACAAAAGATTTGTTAAAAAAGAAATTGATGGTTTAAATAATAAAGTATGGTTATGTAGTATGAATGGAATTAATTGGTATAAAAAAGGTTTTAATTCTAAAGGCTTACAATACTTATTAAAGGCCCATGATATTGAGCCTAAGCAGGCACATAGATCTGAATCTGATGTAAGGGCATTAATTGATTTACTTAATTGTAAAGAAAGATCAAATGAAACCTACTTTATACAACTTCTTAGAAACTATAATATTGCAGAAAAATATATTGACCTATAAAATTAAGAGAATTAATATTATCAATAATTAGCAAATACAAACAATCTATTATCACCTTTTTATCATTTAAAATATTAATTATCTAAAACACCTTGCCCCTCTGAATTAAATTATTTAATACAATTAAAAGGTGACTTTATACTTCACATCCTTTCAAAACATCATCTTCATATTAAAATCTTAAATACTTCCTTTCCAAATTAGCTTTTCTTTATAAAGTTAAATTAACTTGTAATAATAAAAAAATACTTTATATTCACACCACATCTATGTCAACTCATTTTATCTTTGTGGATTAAATTATAAAGTATATTCCCTCAATACTGCAATTTAAACTATTCATCTTGTTTATTATTCTAATATCAAAAATATCGATCAAATTTAAGTAAAAATACTGACTTTACTCCTATTAATCTTGAAGAATACAATCATTAATATTCAAATGATGTATATTATTAAAAATTGCCATCTTTTTTTAAAATTATTAAGAAATTATTAACAAAAAATGTATGTTTTATTAAATATTTTAATATTTTTAAAAACCTATTGACATAATTCAAAACTTCTAATATAATTTTAGTGCACTATTCAATTAATACACTTTTTGAATAAAATTAAAGTTGAAAAGAAAGGGAGTTTTTTGATGAAAAAGAAAATATTAATTATTTTTATCGTAATCTTCATAATTGGAGGAGGTCTATATTACTTTTTTGGCCAAAGTAGTGCAGAACAATCCTCTGCTAATGTTGTAAATGTTGAATTGCAAGAATTAATTCCAGATGAAATAACAACTAAAGTTAGTGCTGATGGTAATATTAAAACTAAAAATGAAAAAAATATTAAAATAAAAATAAATGGTCTTGTTAATGAAGTTTTCGTTGAAGAAGGAGATCAAATTAATAAAAATGATAAAATAGTACAACTTGATGATGAAAAATTACAAAAAGCACTGAAAAATGCAAATTTAAATTTGAGAGAAACAAATAATAATTATGAGGATCTAAAAAGTACATATGAAACTCAAAAGAAGTTAAATAATCTCAAAATTAAAGAAGCTAATAAAAATTTAGAAATTGCTATTCTAACTAAAAATACTGAAAAACATAACCTCGAAAATAAACAATATGAGTTAGAAGAACAAATTTTAGAAACTAAAACAGAATTAAATAATCTAGAATCTGATCTTTCTGATAAAAGATACTTATATAATAATGGTGCTATTCCGGAAGTAGAACTCAAACAGTTGACAAACACTTATGAAAAAACAAAACAAAGGTATAAAAGTTTACAACACAAACTAGAAATTCATAAAACTAAAACAATACCTAATACAATAAAATTAGCAGAACTTAAAGTTGAAAATGCAAAAAACAATTTAGAACTATTAAAAACAAATATTAAAAACGAACAAATCTCTAAAAACGATTTAAAAGCTGCACAGATCAAAGTAATAAAAGCAGAACAAGAAATTGATACTATACAAGAAGATTTAAATAAATTATTAGTAAATACACCAATAAGTGGTATGGTAGTTAATATGGAATTAAAGTCAGGTGATAAGATTAATGAAGGCACAACTGTAGCTAAAGTTGCTGACGTAGAAAATCTTATAGCTGAAATTATGGTAGATGAAATATATATAAATGATATTAAAATTGGACAAAAAGTATTCATCACAAGTGATTCCTTTCAACAACAATTAGAGGGAAAGATAGTATATACTGCTCCTGTAAGTACCAAAGTTGGTAATATTAATAAATATAAAACAAAAGTTGAAATTAACAATAATCTTGGTGTAATTAAACCTGGCATGTTTGTTAATGCAGAAATAACAACAAATCACAAAGATAATGTGCTCACAGTACCTTCAATTGCAGTAATGGGAGAAGAAAATAAGTATGTATATGTAGAGGATAACGGAAAAGCAGCTCAGAGAGAAGTAGAAGTAGGTTTAAAGAGTCTCAACAAAGTTGAAATTAAAGGACTAGAAGAAGGAGAAAAAGTCGTTGTAGGACCTTTTACTACCTTTAAAATGATCTCAGATGGTACTTCAATAAAGGATAATAATGCAACCATCTCTGAGGAGAATACAAAATGATTAATATAAAAAAAATGGATAAAGTATATGGGACAGGAGAAATAGCTGTTAACGCTTTACAAGCAGTTGATTTAAATGTTAAAGTTGGTGAATTTTTAGCCATTATGGGGCCATCTGGATCTGGAAAATCTACCTTGATGAATATATTAGGCTGTCTTGATAAACCAACAAAAGGAGAATATTACTTAGATGGAACTAATGTAAGTGCTTTATCACAAAAGAAACTTGCCCACATTAGAAACCTTAAAATTGGTTTTGTATTTCAAACCTTTAATCTTCTACCTCGTTTATCAGCATTAAAAAATGTTGAACAGCCGATGATTTACAGTGGCATAAATAGAAAAGAAAGATATAAGATTGCTAAAAAAGCACTAACTGCTGTTGGATTAGAAAACAGAATTGATCATAGACCTTCTGAATTATCAGGAGGACAAAGACAACGAGTTGCAATTGCAAGAGCACTCGTGAATAATCCACAAATCATTTTAGCTGATGAACCAACTGGAAATTTAGACTCAAAATCCGAAGAAGACATTTTAAATATTTTAAAATCACTCAATGATAAGGGTATTACAGTAGTAATGGTTACACATGATAATAGTGTTGCTCATCACGCACACCGAATCGTTCATTTTAAAGATGGAAAATTAATAAAAGAAGAATTTCCGCAGAAAAACACAGCCAATTGTAAAGAGGTGAAAACAGGTTGAACTTTTTAGAATATTTAAGATTGGCCTTAACTGAAATCATAAATAATAAAGCACGAACTTTCCTTACCTTAATTGGAATTATAATAGGTATTGCAACCGTTATTTTAATTATTTTTATAATTCAGGGAGCTGAGACTTATATAATGAATGAATTAACCCAAATTGCTCCTTTAGATCTATTTCAAATTAACAACAAATACAATTCAGATACTAACCGATGGATTGGACAGATGACCTATAAAGATATACAAGCAATTAAAGAAAAATCAGGTCATAATATAAAAGCCCTTGCTCCACGCATCAGTAGTAGTGGTAAAATTAGATATGAAGGTAAGGAAGAAGACTTTAATATGATTTCTACTACCCCTGATTTCCAATATATATATGATTTAAAATTAAATAGCGGTCGTTTTTTATCCCAAATTGATATCGAAAACTTTAATAATGTGATTGTACTGGGTAATGAAACAGCCGAAAATATATTTCAAAATCAAAGTCCTATTGGTCAAAAAGTTAATATAGAGGGAATGACTTTTAAAGTAATCGGAGTTTTGCCAAAAGATTATGAATCACCTTTATTTCCGGTATCTATAAATAATAACCGCGGTTTCATTCCAATTACTGTTTTAGAAAGAATTTATAATGCTAAAAACAGATTTACTCTTATGGTAAGAGCTAAAGATAGAAATCATTTAACTACAGTAAAAAATGATGTAGAAAATATTTTAAATACAAGACATGGAACCACTGACAATGGCCAATCAAAATTTAACATTTATGAGATGGCAAATGGTATAGAAATGGTAAGTATAGTAAAAATAGGTTTAATGATTTTATTAGGGGGAGTAGCCAGTATTACATTACTGGTGGCTGGAATTGGAATAATGAATATCATGTTAGTTATTGTAGCAGAAAGAACTCGGGAAATAGGTTTACGAAAGGCTCTTGGGGCCACAAAAAGAAATATTCTCACTCAATTTATTATTGAATCAGTAATTTTATGTATATTTGGAGGAATTTTTGGTATAATATTGGGTTATTTTAGCAGCCATATAGCAATGAATATTGCTCAAAATTACATAAACTTTGATCTATCAATTCCTCTTTGGTCAATAATAGTATCATTAGCATTTACTTCGGGAGTAGGATTGTTTTTTGGTATTTATCCAGCTGCTAAAGCAGCAAAATTGGATCCAATAGAAGCTTTAAATTATGAATAGAGAAGGGAGAAAAAATTATATGTCCTTTTTTGATAAAATCAAATTGGCCTTAACTGGGGTGAGCAGTAATAAGTTTCGCTCATTTTTAACCCTGTTAGGTATAATAATAGGGGTAAGTTCAGTTATATTGATGGTTTCACTCGGCTCTGGAACTAGGGCAGTAGTAAGCGGTCAATTTGAAAGTGTTTCCACCAGACAAGTATATTTAAGTACAAACTGGAACCTTTCTTATAGTTCAAGAGGAAATTTAAATAAAGATGATGAGACGTATTTAGAAAATGCTTCCACAGGGGATATAAATGTAACTCCCTTTTATCGAAATTACCAAACTATAGAGTACTTAGATAAAACATTTCAAACTACGATAGCAGGTGTAAGATCAAATGGAATTGAATTAACAAATTTGAAATTGAAATATGGAAGAACTATCAATGAAAACGATATTCAGGGTAGAAAAAATGCAGTTGTTATTTCAGAACATGTATTATCGCAACTATCAAATCGTGAAGATTATTCAGAAATGTTAGGAGAAGAGGTTAAAATTGGCAGTAAAGATTTAACAATAGTTGGCATTTTGGGACAAAGTAACTCAACCCTTGCCTTAAGCAATAATTCTGCCCTTATTCCAATAACAATTTATGAAAGTATTTTCCCACGCAGAAGTCAGTATTATGATTTTATGCTTGTAGAATATGGAAATAATATAAAAGAAGGTGATTTAATAGCCCAAATTAATTACCTTTTAAATAATAAATATGGCACAGTCAGTGGGAAAAACAGATTTAATATGGAGGGGCTTCAGGGAAGAATAAACCTAGTCAATCAAATAACAACTGTATTAACCTATTTATTAGGAGGAATAGCCACTATATCACTTTTAGTGGGTGGAATCGGAGTTATGAATATTATGTTAGTATCAGTTAAAGAAAGAACCCGTGAAATTGGTTTAAGAAAAGCAATTGGAGCAACTAATCAAGAAGTACAACATCAGTTCTTATTCGAATCTATAATATTATCTGTGGGTGGAGGATTAATAGGGATCATATTAGGAATGAGTTTATCATTAACAGCTAATTTTGGGATTAGTCACTTTTTTGATTGGTGGAAAGGTTCAATACCATTATGGGTAATAGTATTATCTTTTGGAGTAACTGTAGCAATCGGTTTAATATTTGGATTTTATCCAGCCTACAAAGCCTCACAACTAGATCCTATAGAAGCTTTAAGATATGAATAGATGAATAGAATAATATTTCTTGGAATGAAGAGTCTAAAGTGGTAAATTTACACTTCAGACTCTTTTTTTTATATAATTTGTAATAAAAATATATTAATTAACTGATTTCATTTATTTAAAAGAATAAAGAAAACTAAATAAATTATAAAAGATATATGAAGGAATATTTTATACAATAACGAAATAGAAAGTATATAAATATTTTATTATTATGATTATTTATAATATTCTTACATATAATGAATTTATGTCTTTCTTTTACTATTAATTATAAAAACACTAGTATAACTGTATGGAGGTCGCTTTTATGAAAACAAATAAAAATAGTATGAAACAAAAATTTACAGAAAAATTAAAAAATGAAAAGATGGTGGCTTTTGGATTTTGTCTACCAGCTCTTATACCTTTAACTGTTTTTTGGATTGGTCCTATGATTTTTGCTTTTTATTTGAGCCTCACGGATTGGGATTTCATGTCCAAAACCTATAATATTGTATGGCTGCAAAATTATTATTCCCTTTTTCAAAACCCAGAATTTTATAGAACTTTACGCAATACACTTTATTTTACAGCAGGTAGTGTTATCCCAGCAGTTTTAGGAGGGTTATTGTTGGCAATTATGTTAAATCGGAAACTTCCTGGGCGCAATCTTTATCGGACACTCATTTTTTCTCCCTGGATAACTCCAATGGTTGCAATGGCAATAGTCTGGTCCTGGATGTTTAACCCTTCTAGTGGTTTAGTTAACTATCTTTTTTCCTTAGTTAATTTACCTGCTCTACCTTGGGCTTCCAGTTCTACTTGGGCAATGCCAGTTGTTATTATAGTCAGTGTATGGAGAACTTTAGGTTGGGCAATGGTATTTTATCTAGTTGCCTTAGATGGAATTCCTGATGATATTTATGATGCCGCTCGCATCGATGGAGTCAACTTTTGGAGTAAACTAAGATATATCACCTTACCACTTGTTTCACCTACAACACTATTTTTATCAGTAGTTTTAACTGTACAAGCCCTTAGAGCTTTTGATCAAATTGATATTATTACTCAAGGAGGACCGGCAGGTGCTACGCGGACCTTGCTCTATGAGTATTACCAAACCGCTTTTCAGAAATTCAATGCTGGAAGAGCTGCTTCTATAGGTGTTATTATTCTTTTAATAGCTTCAGTTTTTGCTTTAATTCAGTTTTGGTTATCTAAAAAATATGTGCATTATCAATAAGAAAGGTGAATATAGATGAATAAAAAAAATCTTAAACTTAAATTTTATAAATATAATATTGGGAAATTTTTCGTTCAGATTTTTATGGCATTTGTTAGTTTAGTAATGGTTACACCTTTTTTATGGATGTTTTTAAGTGCTTTAAAAACACAACAAGAGATCAGAGCATTTCCGCCTACCTTATTTCCAGATACCGCTATGTGGTTCAATTTTATTGAGACATGGACATCTGCTCCTTTTGATAGATATATTTTTAACAGTTTCTTTACTGCCACCTCAATCGTTATTTTACATATAGTAACAACTGCTATGTTTGCCTATGCAATAACTCAACTAACATTTAAAACACGCGGATTTCTTTTTGGATTAATAATGGCAACTTATATGCTGCCAGTTGCGGTTACTTATGTTCCAAGCTATATTATTCTTGCAAGATTAGGTTGGTTAGATAGTTATCAGGGTATAATTTTTTCAAATTCTGTTAGTGTCTTTGCCATATTTTTAGCTCGGCAGTCATTTTTACAAGTTCCTCGAGAAATGGTTGATGCCGCCAAAGTTGATGGAGCAGGACATTGGCATATCTTATGGCATGTATTTTTGCCACTTACCAAACCTATATTTATAACATTTGGCTTAATTAATTTTGTATTAATGTATAACAACTATCTTTGGCCGTTGATGATTATAAGAAGTCGTGAGATGTATTTAATAACCATAGGACTTAGACAGTTTTTTATTGAACAAGGTTCTTATGGTGTTAAGTGGCCGTTAATTATGGCTGCCAGTACTATCGTTGTTACCCCATTATTATTACTATTTTTTGTTGCTCAAAAATGGTTTATCAAAGGAATTGGTGGTACTGGAATTAAGGGTTAATATTAATGTATAGACACTACTAAAAAAGAGGAGGAGTAAAATGAAAATAGGAAAGTTTAAAAATTCTGGTTTGATTGTCAAAATTGGTCTTGTTTTTATTCTCTCACTGTTTATGGTAGTATCATTCTCATTTCAAAATATTAATGCCCAAGAGGTGGAAATCGATTTTTATTATGGTTTAGGTGGTTTCTTAGGTGAAATGGTGGAACAATTTATTTCTGATTTCAATGCAGAACATCCTAATATTGTAGTAAGAGGAGTCACCTTTGGTGATTATTCTGAAACCCTACAGGCTTTTCAAGCTGGGGTAGCAGCTGGTGATCCTCCTGCAGCAACTATGCTGGAGCCTTCACCATCCGTAGAATTTGCTTCACGTGGTTTATTAGCACCATTAAATGATCATTTTTCTAATGACCCAGATACAGATCCAGATGATTATACACAAGCCTTTTTTAATTTAACCAATATTGATGGTAACCAATATGCGATACCTCTATTTGGTACTACTCAAATTTTATACTATAGACACGATATATTTGAAGAAGAAGGTGTCTCTCCTGATAAGTTAAATACTTGGGAAGGTATGGAAGAAGCTGCAGCTCAACTTACAGTAAAAGATGAAGATGGTAAAGTTGAACGATATGGTTGGATGCCAATGTGGGGCCGTTTCAATATGATGGATGCGGTCTTTAGTAGAGGTGGACAAGTTTTAAGTGATGATGGTACTGAAGTTCTTATAGATTCCGAGGTATGGGTTGATACTTGGGATAAATTCCGAGTTTGGATCCATGAAGATGAAATAATGGGTATTCATCATAGTGGAGTTGGTTGGGAATACTGGTATAACACTATCGATGATGTTTTAGAAGGTAATGCAGCTGGATATACAGGTTCTAGTGGAGACCAAGGTGACCTTAATTTTGATATAGTGTCTGCACATGTACAACCTGGTTGGGAAGATCATGGCCCAACTAAAGCTGTTGGAGAAGCTCGTTATGGTGTAATAGCACAAGGACTATCTGAAGAAAAAGAAGAAGCCGCTTATAAGTTTTTAACCTACTTCTCTAGTCCTGAAAAAAGTGCTAAATGGCAAATGGAAACAGGGTATCTATCTGTAAGGGAATCCGCAAGAGAGATGGAAGAATTCTCTAAGTTTTTAGAAAATAATCCTCATGCAATGGTACCACTAAAACAACTTGAAACAGCTTCACAAATCTTCATAGATCCAACTGGTGGAGATATACTTCAAGCACTTGATGACGCAGCCGATCAAGTTCAAATAGAAGGAGTCTCAGCTGAAAAGGCATTACAACAGGCCGCAGATCGTGCTCAACGAGCACTTGATAATGAATTAAATAATTAAAATAGGTGAAGCCCTGTGTTTATTATTTACACAGGGCTTTTTTTATAATATCCGTAAAGGGGGAAATTATTTTGTTAAACATTTATGATATTAAAACCTTTGAAGTACCCACTAAACTTGTTAGTGGAGTTGGAAGCCTTATAAAATTACCGGAATTAATGGTAGAACAAGAAATAAAACGTCCATTAGTAGTTACAGATAAGGGGATTAGAGAAGCAGGTGTATTAGAAAAAGTTGAAAAACTTCTAAAGGACAATGGATATAACTATTATATCTATGATATGGTCTCTGCTAATCCTGATGTAGAAACAGTGGATAAAGGAGCTGAATATTTTTTAAATCAAAATTGCGATGGATTAATTGCTGTTGGTGGTGGAAGCTCTATTGATACAGCAAAAGGTATCGGAGTTTTAAACACCCATGGAGGTTCTATACTTGAATATGAATGTGGTAAAAAACCACTCCAGGAAAGAATTACTCCTTTGATTGCAATACCTACAACAGCTGGAACAGGTAGTGAAGGTACTATGTGGGCAGTAATTACTGATCATGAAAGACAGGTTAAGTATAATGTTGGCGGACCACTTCTTGCACCCCAAATAGCACTTGTAGACCCAGAACTTCATTTATCTTTACCTAGTAATTTAACAGCTGGAACAGGCATGGATGCTCTTTGTCATGCAATTGAGTGTTATACATCTCATTTTGCACAACCTTTAACAGATTCAGTTGCTCTTTTAGCCATCGAATATTCTGCTAAATACTTAAGAAGAGCAGTTGCTAATGGTGAAGATTTAGAAGCAAGATATTATATGGCTGAAGCAGCTACCCTTGCTGGAATTTCATATGGTAGTGAAAGCGCTGGTGCTGTTCACGCTATGACCCAAACTCTGGGTGGTATAAAACCTGAGATCCCTCATGGAGAGGCTGTAGGCGCTTTATTAGGTCCTGTAATGTTATTTAACTGGATGGGTGAACCTGAAAAATTTAAACGTGTTGCTACTGCATTAGGTAAAAATGTAAGAGGTTTAAGTACAAGAGATGCAGCTTTATCTGCCATAGATGCAGTATTTGAATTGGCAGATGATATAGGAATACCAACCTTACAACAACTTGGGGTTAAAGAAGAAGACATACCAATCTTAGCAGAAGCTGCTGAAAAAGATCCACAAACAATAGGTAATCCAAGAGATATAGATTGTGAATGTTATGAAGAAATTTATCGATATGCATTTGAATTAGGAGAATAAAAGTGGGTGTGAAAAATGAAAAAAATTGTTGTTAATCCAGATCTATGTACAGGTTGTGAAACTTGTGCACTTATTTGTTCTTATTATAATTTGGGAGGATTTAATCCTCATCGTGCTTGTCTAACCATAGAACATTTCAAAAAAGGAGTATTTAATTCTTTATCTTTCTGTCAACAGTGTGAAGATGCTGTCTGTAGTAAAGTATGTCCTACAAACGCTTTAGAAATTGATAGAGAAAAAGGTTATATAACACTTGATAAAGATAAATGTATAGCATGTGGTAACTGTGTCGAACAATGCCCATTTGATATGATCACAATTGACCCAGATACTAATAAAGCTTTTAAATGTCAGTTGTGTGACGGTGAAGCTTACTGTGTACGATACTGCCCACACAACGCACTGGGGGTGTACAAAAAATGAAGTGGAAATCATATATGGGTAAAATACTAATAATAGATCTCACAACTAAAAGTTATGAGATAGAAGAAACACCGAATGAGCTCATAGAAAATTATATCGGTGGTAAGGGTTTCGGGGTCAAACTTTACCAAAAGTATATTAATAAAGATACCGAACCTTTAGGTCCTGAAAACACAATAATGTTTTTAACAGGACCTCTAACTGGTACTATCGGACCTGCTTTCCGAAGTTGTATTGTAACCCGCTCACCTTTAACGGGAACCTGGCTTGATTCATATTTTGGTGGACATTTTGGACAAGAAATTAAGTATGCTGGCTATGATGTAGTAATTATTAAAGGAAAATCAGATAACTCTATATATATTACTATTGAAAACGATAATATAGAATTCCATGAAACAAATGAACTAAAACAAAAAATGATTAGTGAAACAACCAAAATAATTAAAGAAAAACACGGAAAAGATTTTAGAGTGGCATGTATCGGACCTGCTGGTGAAAATCTCGTAAAATATGCACTTGTTACATGTGAACCCATGAGACAAGCTGGCCGAGGAGGAGCAGGGGCAGTAATGGGGTCTAAAAACCTCAAAGCATTAGCTATTAAGGGAAACAACTTGGTAAATGTTGCTGACAATGAAGAGTTTTTAAAAGCAGTAAATAAAGCTTATGAAGAATTAAGAAAATCACCTTCTATAGAAACATTAAATGAATTAGGTACTCCATCTTCAATACCCTTTGCCCAAAATGCGGGAATGCTTCCCACTGAAAATTACAAGTATGGACAATTTGATAAATCAGATCAATTAGAAAGCCAACCACAATCAAATGCTTTCTGGCAAAGAGATATTGCATGTAGTGGGTGTCCGATTGCATGTGGTAAGATCGGTGAAATTTATAAAGGAAAATTCAAAGGAACTATATCAGATACAATTGAATATGAAACCTTAGGTTTAATAGGATCAAACTTAGGAATTTCAGACATTAATTATGTAACTAAAATTGCGAATCTATGTGATGAACTAGGAATTGATACTATTTCAACAGGTGGTAGTATTGGTTTTGCAATAGAAGCTTCTAAAAACACTAACTTATCTTTTTTAAATAATTCAGATTTAAAATTTGGTAATGCTGATACTATATTAGATTTAGTTGAAAATATTGCTTTTCGGAAAGATGAACTTGGTAATATATTAGCAGAAGGAGTTAAAAGGGCATCTGCACATATTCCAGAGAGCAAAGAATATTCGGTACATATAAAAGGTCTAGAGACCCCTGCTTGGCCACCTAGAGGAGCGCCAGGGATGGGGTTAGCTTTAATGACAGCAGATAGAGGGGGATGTCACCAACGTGCTTTCCCCGTATCTTATGAAGCAGGTAGTGAAAAATGGCATGGTGAAAATTTAGAACGTCTAAGTATTGATAAAAAAGCTGAAGTGGTTGTTTATTTACAAAATAAATTAGCTGCACTTGATACCCTAATTAAATGTGATTTTGCTACCTCTGGAATTTCAGAAGAAACTTACCTTCTTTTGCTTAATACAGCAACTGGAATGGACCTCCCAGATAATTACTGGCAGGAATTAGGTGCAAAAATTTGGGACGAAACTAGACGAATCAACTTAAAACATGGATTTGACCGTAAAGATGATTACCTACCGTCGCGCTTTGTTAAAGAACCTCTACCAGATGGACCTGCTAAAGGTCATCGAATAACTCAATCTGATATGGATAACATGCTCGATGAATATTACAATTTAAGGGATTGGAATAAAAAAGGAGTACCTTCAGAAAAAAATTATGTTAAATCAAGTTCGAATAAGTAAAAAAATAAGAAATATATTTTTAAAATTAATAGAACTATATCTCTATAATTTAAGCGATATTTTATATTTGCATAAATATACATATATATTTATTGCAGGTCAAATACTATTATATGTATAATCAAATATATTACTAATAAAATAACTGGGGTGATGTAATGAAAAATATATCTATAAAAGAAGCTGCTAAAAAACTAGGAAAATCAGAAAGTTGGATAAGAAAAAAGATAAGATCAAATGAACTGAAGGCAAAAAAAGAAGGTGATAGCTACCGGATACACCAAAAAGAGATCGAACAATATAAAGATAAAATAAAAAGCGAAATTGATAGATTTTAAAATATTTAGAATGAAAAAATATTATTTTAACACTTTATTATTTGGGTTATTTAAACATTGAAATATTAAATTTATTCTTTGAAAAATATAACCTAACTATTACTTGATTTATAAATATAAGAAATCAATATCAATATCATTACAACTAAAATATCAAGCTAATTTACTTCTCAAAGTAAATCAACAATACAGATTTTTACAAAATCAAGAAAGGAGTGATATTTTGTTAGAAATTATTGGTTTAATATTAGTGATTTGGGCTGTAGTTTATTATCTAAACAATATGACTCCATAAGTTAATGACTAAATGATAAATAATAAAATCTTAAATATTTATTTTTAACACTATGAAAATGGAGAAAATTAATTTTCACTTGAATTATTCAATTAATTTAGTTCCACCTAAAAAATTCACTTTAGAACAAACTTTAGAATTCATCAAAGATGACGAACTAGTTGAAATAACACTAGTTCCAATTAGACTTAGAAAGAAAATATTAAATGATAAAATATGTTTAAAAGAAGAGTAATATGGTTAAAAACATTTTCAAAATATAAATAATTAATTTAATAAATTATAGAGGGATAGTCAATATCCTTCTATATTTTTTTGTTTTTAAAAGATAATTTAATACTAACACCAAAACCATTTAATACATATATTTACTATTTATCTTATAAAATGTACAATATATATAAGAACACTTTAAAATCAAATGGAGGTATTAATTGTGAATAATTAAGTTAAAGAGATTATCTCTGAATTAAAACTTATGATATCATCTAAAACAATTGATTCTATAATACCTACAATTGTATTTTTAATATCTGATAGACTATTTTATCTACAAATTACAGCCGTTAATGCAGTACTATTTATTTTAATTATCGGTATTATTAGAATAATAAATAAACAAACCATTAATTATGCTCTAGCTGGATTAGGATTAGTCATAATAGCTTCTGTTTTAGCATATCTTACTGAAAGTGCTGCCGGATACTTTATTTTTGCAATTATATCTACCAGTTTAATATTACTATTAACATTAATCAGTATTTTGATAATAAAAAATTAGCTGCTTGGACAAGACATCTATCAAGAGGATGACCCCTTAAATGATTTTGGGAAAAAGATGTATAACCAGCTTATAGAGAGGTCACCTGTTATAGACAACTTTGTTGTTTCTGAGATTAATAGCACAGTTAATATTATTTAATCTAGGCGGTGTAGGTCAACTAAATTAGATTAATATTATATTTGGATTGCCCTTTCTTATTACAGCTTTAGTATTAAGTTATATCTATGAAATCTGGCGACTAAAAAAGTTAGGTGGTCCTAGTATGGATGAATTTAAATATAATAATACCCCTCCATGGGGAGGTCAAACTAAATTTTTTTAGAAACTTATATGATATAGTATAAATTAAATATAGTAAATAATTTGTCATTTATATAAAAAAGAGAGAATTAAAAGACAAAATAAGTATTTTTATAAAAATTAAAAAAGGAGTTGTTTATTATGTTATTTGAAAAAATTGAAACTGAAGGTTTGGCACATTATTCCTATATTATAGGAGATGAAAATGAGGCGGTAGTAATAGATCCCAGAAGGGATGTTGAAATCTATCTAAAAAATGCTACTAAAGGTGGATTTAAGATAAAATACATCTTAGAAACCCATCGTAATGAAGACTATGTAGTTGGTTCAAAGGAATTAGCTAGAAAGACAAATGCTGAGATATGGCATGCTGACTCTAATTTAGACTATAACTACGGTAATTCGGTAAAAGAGAATCAGGAGTTTAAATTTGGAAGGTTAAAAATAAAAGCATTAAACACCCCGGGACATACCTTAAATTCTTTTAGCTATCTATTATCTGATTTTTCAGGAGAACCGTATATGATCTTTACCGGAGATTTATTGTTTGCTGAAGATACAGGTAGAGTAGATCTTTTAGGAGAAGATATGATGGATGAACTAGCGGAAAAAATGTATGATTCAATATTTAACAAAATATTGCCACTAGGAGATGGGGTAATAATCTGTCCGGCTCACGGAGCTGGTTCAGTATGTGGTGATTCAATTGCAGACCGTAACTTAACGACTATTGGTTTAGAAAAAAAAGTCAATGCAGATCTACAGTATAAAAACAAGAAAGAATTTATTAAATATAAAAAAGAAGTACTAGAAAGACCCCCATACTTTAAAAAGATGGAAAAGATGAACTTGATAGAAAACACTTGTTTATCTGAATTAAAAAAACCAAAAGCATTAAAACCAAAAGAATTGAATAATTTAATCGAAAATGATGATCTAATAATTTTAGATACAAGAAGTGAACTTAGCTTTGGTGCAGCACATATCCCAGGTTCAATATCTATATGGAAAGATGGTCTAGCAAGTTTTGCAGGTTGGTTTTTACCTTATGATAAGGATATTATTATAATAACACCTGATCTATATCCTGAAGATGAGATAAAAATATTACACCGCTTAGGTTTTGATAAGATAAGTGGATACCTAAGTGGAGGAATGCTTAAATGGCATATGGCTGGAATTAGAAGTAGTTCAATTGGTATGAGAAAGGTTCAAGAAGCTTGTAATATCTTTGATAGTTCAAATGATTATTGGATTCTAGATATTAGGAGCACAGATGAACTAAAAAACGCTGGAGAAATTACAGATGCTCATCATATACATTTAACCCAGTTACCTAAAAACATTAATAAAATACCGCAAAATAGACCAATATATATCTTCTGTGGAAGTGGATTAAGATCTACTGTAGCAGCAAGTATATTAAAAAGAGAAGGTTTTGATAATATTAATGTTATTTTAGGTGGACTTGAAGGTTGGTCTTCAACATCATGTCCAATAAATAAATAACTAAAAAAAATTTAAAAGGAGAGGATATGATATGAATATATTTAGTTTAACTAGATGGTCTCCCTATCTGGTTGGTATTTTTATAGGAGTATTAAGCTGGCTGTCATTTTTAATATCTAAACGTCCAATTGGTGTATCAACTGCCTTTGTTCGTTTAAGTGGAATGATAGAAAAAATATTTATTAATAACGAGGTAGAAAAAAAAGAATATTATAAAAAATATGAACCAATAGTTGATTGGGAAGTAATGCTTGTAATAGGTGTTATTTTTGGTTCATTCGTTTCAGCTTTACTTTCGGGTAATTTTGAAATTAAAATTGTACCTGAGCTTTGGATTGTAAATTTTGGTAATACTCCAATTTTCCGGTTAATCATCTCATTAATTGGAGGCATTTTTGTTGGATTTGGCGCCAGAATGGCTGGTGGTTGTACAAGTGGTCATGGTATAAGTGGAACCATGCAGTTAGCAGTTACCAGTTGGGTTGCTTTATTTAGCTTTTTTATCGGTGGAATTATCTCTGCTCATTTACTTTTTTAATTTACTATTTAATATAACCGGAGGTGTTTAAAATTAAGTCATTTATTAATAAGCATAATATATATGGTCTATTAACCGGACTTTTCTTTGGCTTTTTATTACAGAAAGGTGGAATAACTGACTATGATGTATTAGTTGGACAGTTATTATTAGAAGATTTTACAGTTTTTAAAGTTATATTAACAGCAATCTTAACCGGAATGATTGGAGTCTATTTTATGAAATCATTTAGACTAATTGAAATAAACTTAAAGCCAGGTACATTAATTAGTATCATAACTGGTGGATTAATATTTGGATTTGGATTTGGTCTATTAGGTTACTGTCCAGGAACACTTGTAGGAGCTGTAGGAACAGGTTCTCTAGATGCATTAATAGCTGGAGTACCCGGTATAATTATCGGCGCTGGAATTTTTGCTAACATATATCCTAAATTTAAAAATAGTTTTTTTGAAAAAAATCAAATTAAGAAAAATAATATCTTGGATTACTTTTCAGTTAAACCTATCTTAATAATTTTTATTGCTTTAGTAGTAATGGTAACCACTTTAATTTTACTTGAATTAATTGGATAAATTTATATTGTTATGAAGACCTAGAGAGAATGGCCTTTTGACATACTTTTTCATTTAATACTTAAAATAGCTGTAGAAATTGATTGGGGCGGTATAAAAGACATTGATGATAGTATCTCTGGCCCAGACTCTCTATGAAAATAGATTATGTGCATGTATATGGCCTAAATATAAGCTAAAGAGACCAAACTCCTCCCACAAGTCCAGGTAATTTATAATTTGATCTAAATCCTATTAATCATTCATCAAATAGAATAAATCAGAAGATAATTTTGGAACAAAAGAATACGAAATATTTTTAAATAATGAATTGATAGGTAAGACAAATCAAAATGATTATAAAATTAAAAACTTAAAACCAGGTACTTCATATGATCTTCATCTTGAAACTGCTTATTTTGCAGGTAATATATCAAACACAAATAGTATAGAATTTAAAACTTTGAAATTGAATTATGATGAAATATCAGGTAAGATTTAAGCCGAAGACTATCTGTTAATGGGAGAAGGAATCGAAACAGAAAAATCAAAAGACACAGATCGAGAAACCTTTGTTACTTGCTAATAATGATTAGATTGAATATACTATTCATGTCAAAGAGACTGGAAATTATAAAAATATTACTTAGATTTGATGCAGTAATTGTAGGAGAAGTTCAAATCAGGGATGAAAATGAAAATTTTTTATCTACAGATGCTGTTCAAGTACAAGATTACTGGCAAAATCGGAGGACAGTAAGTTCAGATATGTTTGAATTACAAAAGGGTAAACAAAAGATAAAAACATATAACAACAGTATGAGAATTTTATTTTTACTGGTTTAAATTAAAAACAGTAGATAGATTTAAATAGTTTATATATACCACTTTTTATCGGATTAATTGATATGTTTGTACCTACTGTATTTGACCAATAATCATATATAAAATTAGCTAGATCTTATACTCCATACTATAATTAATTTAAAACATTATAAAGAATAAAAAACCTGGGATATCCCAGGTTTTTTCCTTTGATAAGATACTATTATTGAATTTTTTAAAATGTAGTTTATAAATAAAAATGGAGCTGATGACCGGACTTGAACCGGTAGCCTGCTGATTACAAGTCAGCTGCTCTGCCAATTGAGCTACATCAGCTTTAATAAATTTATATTGTTTTCAATTTCGTACAGCAATTATTATAACTTAGAATCCGGTATAGGTCAAGGGTTAATTTATATTTTTTTATTATTTTTTCAAATTTTCTTTTTATATTGTTGGTTAATAGCCTTATAAGGTTGTAAAGTATCTATTGTAATGATATAATTTTATAAGGAAGTGATTTTTTTATGTCAAATAAATATAGAAGTAATAAAATTAAAAAAGAACATACAATCATTGAAGATATTTTGCCACTATTGGAAAGTATTTCCAAGTTTCCAGAGATTAAGAGTATAATCCCTGGACGGATTAATCAAAGGAGCAGCAGTGGTGGTCTAAAAGCTTATTTACAAATAAAATACAATACAAGTAGCGGACTAAAGTTGCTTGCCAAAAACAGTGCCTCAGTACAAGAAGTATTTGTGGTAACAAAAGATACTGATACAACAATTAAACGTTTGGAAAACAAGGATTTCACCAGTTAATACTTGACTTTTTAGTAATTGTGGGATATAATTTTTAACGGTTTACGGGTTATGGCGCAGCTTGGTAGCGCGCACGCCTGGGGGGCGTGAGGTCCCCGGTTCAAATCCGGGTAACCCGACCATTTATATAAATTTTTGAAAGCCCAGGCAGGGCTTTTTTTATATTTTACCACAAATTAAGGAAGTGAACTTATGATTGATGTTAGTTTTGTAACTCTAGGTTGCCCAAAAAATGAAGTTGATACCGATTATATGATGGGCATAACCTTTAATGATAAAAAATATCAATATTCACAAAATCCAAAAAAAGCAGATGTAATTGTAATAAACACCTGTGGATTTATCGAAGATGCGAAAGAAGAATCTGTTGATACAATTCTACAGGCTGCTCAATATAAAAAAGATGGGCTTATTGAAGCTTTAATTGTAACAGGATGTTTAACACAGAGATATAAAAATGAATTAATGGATGAAATTGAAGAAATTGATGCGGTTTTAGGTACTGGTACTTTTGATCAGATCAAAAAAACAATAGATGATGTATTAGAACAAAAAGAAAGATTTAATAGAGTAGATAAACCTGTCTTTGATTTTAACCAAGAACTTGAAAGATATAATAAAAAGAACCATTTTTCCTATGTTAAAATTGCGGAAGGTTGTAATAACCAATGTAGTTACTGTAGTATTCCTTTTATAAGAGGACCTTTAAATAGCCGTAAGATGGAAGATATTATCGAGGAAATAAATATATTAGTAGAAAATGGTACTAAAGAAATAATTATTACTGCTCAGGACACAACAGAATACGGAAAAGATATTTATGGTGAAAGAAAACTTGTTGAACTATTAGAAAAAATAGTTAAAATTAAAGATTTGAAATGGATCAGACTATTATATAGTTACCCGGAACATATAACTGATGATTTAATTGAAGTTATGAAAAACAATGATAAAATATGTAATTACTTAGATATTCCTGTTCAACATTCTTCAAATGAGATAAGAAAACAGATGAGAAGAGAAGGTACTAAAGAAGAACTATTAAATGTTATTAATAAAATCAAAAAGGAAATACCTAATGTAGCATTAAGAACTTCACTAATTGTAGGTTTCCCGGGCGAAACTGAAGAACAATTTAAAGATTTAGTTTCCTTTATTAAAGAAGTTAAGTTTGACAGACTAGGTGTCTTCCAATATTCTAAAGAAGAAGGAACCAAAGCTGCTACGATGAATAATCAAATTAGTAAAGAAATAAAAGAAAAAAGATATAATAAAATTATGGAAATACAACAAAATATATCATATAATAAAAATAGAAAGTTCATAAATACAGTTTCCGATGTAATTATTGATGAAAAAATTGAAGATGAATTTATCGGTAGAACTGAATTTGATGCACCTGAAATTGATAATACTGTATATGTAAGAGGCAAGGATATTGAAATTGGTGATCTCATTAAGGTTAAAATTACTGATGCTTTCGAATATGATTTAATGGGAGAGAAAATTTATGAATCTACCAAATAAATTAACATTACTAAGAATAATTTTAGTTCCAATCTTTATCATATTTCTTTTATTAAGAAAAGATATACCAGGGTCCGAAATTTTTTCACTTGCAGTTTTTATATTAGCAGCAATAACAGATAGTCTAGATGGCTATATAGCTAGAAAACAACAAATTGTTACTAAGTTCGGTAAAATAGTAGATCCAGTTGCCGATAAATTATTAATTTCTGGAGCTTTAATAGCTTTTGTATCTCTTAATGAAATTTCACTCTGGGCAGCAATTTTAATTATAGGTAGAGAATTTGCAGTCACAGGTTTAAGAGTAATAGCAGCTAAAGATGGAGTGATTATCTCAGCTAGTATTTGGGGTAAAATCAAAACAACTGTTCAAATTATTGCAGTAATTGCTGTCATTGCAGATCCTGCAATTATTACACTACCATATTATATTCCTAATATATTAATCTGGATTGCAGTTGCTTTAACACTATTTTCTGGTTATAAGTATTTCCAAGCAGCAAATATAGATTTCTTTGTAGAAGTAGACTAGGAGTGATGTTATGGACAAAATTAGGAAAAAAATCACTGAGATTATAGCTAGTTGTTTTTATATTGGTTATATTCCTGGAGCACCTGGAACTTATGGTTCCTTATTTGCGCTTTTAATTATAAGTCAATTCAATATTATAACTCAAAATATTGCATTAATATTTTTTATTATTTTAGGTTTAATATTTTCAACATTAATGGAAAAACATACTGGTAAAAAAGATGACCAGCGAATAGTTATTGATGAATTTGTAGGAATGCTAATTACTTTCTATTTTGTAGAACCACGGCTTTCCTATTTGGTTGTAGGTTTTATTCTGTTTAGACTATATGATATTTACAAACCTTATCCAATAAAGAAAATACAAAAATTACCCTCAGGCTGGGGAATTATGTTAGATGACATCCTGGCTGGAGTCTATGCAAGAATTGTATTACAAGTTATTATATTTCTTAAAATCGGTTTATAAAAACCGATTTTTTTTATTTTAAATATGTGTTATAATTTATATGAGGTGAACATATTGGAAGTAGAAATAATAAGTATAGGTGATGAACTGTTAGATGGATCTGTCTATGAAAAAAATGCTAATTTTATTAGTACAAATTTAAAAAAATATAATATAACTCCTCATCATATCTCAATAATAGGTGATGAAATATTAAAAATAACAAATTTATTGTATAAAGCAAAAGAACGTTCAGATATAATTATTATTACGGGAGGATTAGGACCTACCGGAGATGATATTACAAGAAACGCTGTGGCTAAAGCTTTTGATTTAACTTTAACCTATAGAGAAGAAATCACTAAAATAATCGAAAAAAGATTAGAAGAGTATCATGTTAAATTAACGGAAAATAATAATCAGCAGGCTATGATACCTGAAGGGGCAGAGATTTTAGAAAACAAGTACGGCACTGCACCCGGATTTATTATAAATAAAAATGAAACAATTTGTATATGTATGCCAGGTGTACCAAAAGAAATGAAACCAATGTTTAAAAATCAGGTTCTAAATTACCTGAATTTAAAAAAAGTTAATGTATCTCAAAACAAATTATATTTTAAAGGAATTGGAGAAGCACAATTAGAAGACACCATTTATAGTTCAGTGAATATACCTGAAGAGGTTTACTTAAGTTTTGTTGTTAAACACAGTCACATCTTAGTAAAAATTAATGGAAAAGATAAAGAGTTAGTAGAAACTGTTACAAATAATATCAAAAATAAATTAGGCCAAAATGTTTTTGAAGATTTAAATTTAATAGAATCTATATATGAGATAATGAAAGATAATAATCTAACATTAAGTGCTGCAGAATCATGTACAGGCGGTTTATTAGGAAATAGAATTACTAACCTTCCTGGAAGTTCTAATTACTATTTAGGGGGCCTTATAGCCTATAGCAACCACCTTAAAACAAAACTTTTGAATATAGACAGTAAACTTATTGAGAGCCAGGGAGCTGTGAGTAAAAGAGTAGCTGTTCAAATGGCTGAAAATATAAGATCGATTACAGGTTCAGATTATGGAATTGGAATTACCGGAATTGCAGGCCCGACCGGTGGAACAAAAGAAAAACCAGTTGGCCTTGTATATATTGCTGTAGCAGGTCAAAATAATACCTTAGTGAAAAAATACAATCTGAAAGGGAAACGAAAACAAATCAAATATTTAAGTACTGAATTTGCTTTAAAGAATTTGAAGTTCCTTTTAAAAGAGAAGGGGGATAAAGATGAAAAATAAAAAGTTTTTAATTGTTTTACTACTAGTAATCTTTACTGTGTTTTCTGGATTTAATGTAAACGCTCAGGAATCGGATCTTGATTTACTCACTGAAAGTATAAAAAATTATCACCAGAATAACTATCAAAAAGCTCTAGAACTAAATAATAAAATCAATTTAAAAAATCTTACTACTCATGCACAAATTGATGCTCTTTATTATAGAACTCTAATTCAACTTGCCATTGGTAATATTTCAAAAGGGAGAGAACAACTCGAAGAATTAAACAATATGGGGTATAATTTCGGCATGATTCACTATGAATTAGGTAGAATATACCTCAATACTTATAATAATTTCGATAACGCATTTTATCAAACTGCTTTAGAACAATTTAAGGAAGCACGCTCACTAGGTATAAATTCTTCTAATTTTCATCGAGACTATGCAAGAGCCTATATTGGAGTTGATAATAAACAACAAGCTGTACAAGAACTAGAAAAAGCATTATCCCAAGATGCTAACATTAGTGATTATTTAAATATCGCCAATCTGCACAAGGAATTAAATAACTTAGAAAAAGCAGCAGAATTTTATAGGAAAGCATTAGATATTGATAATCAAAATTCAAATGCATATAGTGAACTAGGAGATGTTCTAATACGTCAAAAAAATTACCAGGAAGCAGTAGAAGTATTAAATAAGGGTGTAGAAACTAATCTTGATTCACTAATTTTAAATTATAAACTCGGTTTAGCATATTATCAAAATGAAAATTATGAAGAAGCAGAAAGATATTTACTCAAAAGTATTGATATTAAGCAAAATTACTATCGAGCTCACTTTCACCTTGGAAAGTTATATCAAGTACAAGAAAAATATCAAAACGCTAAATATCATTTAAATGAAACAGTAAAATATAATCCAAATTATGCAGAAGCATATATAGCCTTAGGAGATATAAATTTAAAACAGGAAAATAATTATCAAGCTATTGCTCAATATTCTATTGCTATAGAAAAAAATCCTACTTATCCAGATGGCCATTTTCATTTAGCCTTAGCATACTATCAATCTGGAATGAAAGAGGCTGCTATATCGGAATTAAGAAAAACATTACACTTAAGTGACAATCACGAAAGAGCACGTAAATTATTAGATCAATTACAGGAGGAAGAATAGATTCATGAGACTTTTCATAGCTATTCCAATCGAAAATAGAACACAAAAATTGTTACAAGAAAAATTAGAAATAGCACAATCTGAACTTGATTTTGATTTAAAATGGGTCAGTGGAGAAAATCTCCACTTGACTCTTAAGTTTTTAGGAGATACTGATGAAGATAAATTATCTGACATAAAAAAATCTATGGAAAACACATGTTCGCAATATGATAATTTTAATATATATTATGAACATTATGACGCTTTTCCTTCGACAGATTATCCTAAAGTACTTTATTTTGGCTTAAAAAATGACAAAAATTTACTAATTGATCTACAAAACGAACTAGAAAACAATTTATTTAATAAAGGTTTTGAAAAAGAAGATAGGGATTATACACCTCATCTAACCTTTGCCAGGACAAGAAAGAAAACTGATATGCGCCAGTTAAAATATGATTACCAGGATTTCATTAAAGATAATAACATTAGAATTTTACAAAAAGTAAATAAGATTTCTTTAATTGAAAGTCAATTATATAAAGACGGACCTGTGTATAACGAATTATACTCTGTAAATTTAAAGTAATACTTGCAAAATGTAAACATTTGTTCTATAATAAAAACAGAAATTAAAAATAGAGGTGGTATTTGTGGCCAATAATAAAGAAAAAGAAAAAGCACTAAATAGTGCTGTAGATCGAATTGAAAAACAGTTCGGACAAGGTTCAATAATGAGATTAGGTGATAGGAGTTCCCTTGATATAGAAGCAATTCCAACCGGGGCTTTACCTCTCGATGTTGCCTTGGGAGTAGGGGGAATACCTAAAGGTAGAATAGTTGAACTTTATGGTAATGAATCATCAGGTAAAACCACTTTAGGACTACATATTATAGCAGAATGTCAAAAACAAGGCGGAATTGCTGCCTTTATTGATGCGGAACATGCATTGGATCCTAGATATGCAGAAAACCTTGGTGTAAATATCGATGATTTATTAATTTCACAACCCAATAATGGGGAAGAGGCTTTAGAAATCGCTGAAGCGCTTGTCCGCAGTAACGCAATAGATTTGGTTATCATTGATTCAGTAGCAGCTCTTGTACCTAAAGCAGAACTTGAAGGTGAAATGGGTGATTCACATGTCGGTCTTCAGGCTAGACTTATGTCACAGGCTATGAGAAAACTATCTGGAGCAATTTCAGATTCTAATGCAGCTTGTGTCTTCATTAACCAAATTCGTGAAAAAATAGGGGTAATGTTTGGTAATCCCGAAACTACTCCGGGTGGAAGAGCACTTAAATTTTATTCATCAGTTCGTATTGAAATCAGAAGAGCCAAAACCATTAAAGATGGTGATGATATAATAGGTTCCCACGCTCGTGCTAAAGTTGTAAAAAATAAAGTGGCAGCTCCTTTCCGTAAAGCTGAGTTCGATATCATGTATGGAACTGGTATCTCTAGAACAGGTTGTGTACTAGACTTAGGAGAAGATGCTAATATAATTGATAGAGCGGGTTCCTGGTATTCCTATGGTGATGTAAGATTAGGTCAAGGAAGAGAAAATTCTAAAGAATTTCTTTCAGAAAATGAAGATATCTTAGAAGAAATTGAAGAAAAAATCAAAGTTAAAACTGGACTTGTAGATCCAGATGAAGCTGATGTAGAAATAGAAGATAATGATGATGATGAAGAGAAAGAAGAGTAAGTTTAATCAAATATATTAGTTTTAAAACCTGTATATTAGCGTATACAGGTTTTTGCTTTCTTGACACATGGTTAAAAAAAAGATAAAATAAATATGATGTAATTAATAATTGAATAAGTATGTTAAATTAACCTAGGAGGTGAAAATAATTTATAATACCCTTTTAATAGTAATCATATCCCTTGTCCCGGGATTAATTGTTGGTTACTTTATAAGAAAGTTTATTGCTGAAGCCCGGATTCAGTCTGCTGAAGAAGAATCACG
>Ga0207414_1000251_pt1 | contig 25754 bp, 27 predicted proteins | sample PonA231FremontCA_2_FD_187269 | JGI IMG/M metagenome (GOLD analysis project Ga0207414, IMG submission 187269) | Marine sediment microbial community from Fremont, CA, USA - Pond A23 Sediment 1 (SPAdes) | ecosystem: Environmental > Aquatic > Marine > Unclassified | place: USA: Fremont, California...
CCACTACGGCGGGGTCACCCTCTGGACCCGAACGGGGACGGGCTGGCGACCGGATCGGCTGGAGTGGGCGGGCTCGCATGTCTCCGTGGCATGGAGTCCCGACGGCGCCTATGTCGTTAGCGCCATGCAGGAAAACGCCCTGCACGGTTGGCGGCTGCAGGACAGCCTGCATATGACAATGTCGGGCTATCCCGCCAAGCCACGGGCGAGCGCGTGGGTCGGCTCGCGGCCCTATCTGGCAACCAGCGGCGCCGATCAGATCGTGGCCTGGCCGTTCGACGGCGAGGAGGGGCCGATGGGTCGGGCGCCGCTTGCAGTCAATTACGCGGGCCCCGCACTGGTGTCGGCGGTGAATGGCCTGCCGGGGACAGCGGTGGTGTTCGCGGGGCTCGATGATGGGGCGGTGTTGATGAGTGACCTCGAGGCGAAACCCCAGGCCCTGGTGCTGCGCGGGACTACCGGCGAGGCGGTGACCGGTGTGGGCGCTACGCCCAGTCTCTCGCATCTGCTGGTCGGTGATTCGGCCGGTACGGTATTGTGGGCACCGCTCAAGGCCTGACATCAATCGCCCGGTGCGGTACAGACGAAAGGAAGACCGAAATGGGAAACGACAACGACGCGCATGCCGAACACCTTCGCCAGCAGCAGGACCACTATCGTTGGCGGCAGGAGCACCGCACGGCGCTTGCGCTATTAAAGCGCGCGGAGGCCAAGATCCTTGATCACGAGGCGGTGATCCTGGCCCATGAGGCCGAGATTGCCCGCCACGAAGAGCAGATCGCCCATGGTGATGCCCACGCCGATGCGCCGCCGACGGGCGAGCATGGCGATTACACCGCGCGGCACGACGGCGGTTCGGAAAACCACCAGGGCCTGCTGGATGCCATCCGGCGGATCGAAGCCTATCTTTAGGCGCCGGGTTTGACGCTGAACTCCGGGGCGAGCCCGGCCACGGTCGATCTGACGGCGGTCATCGTCGCGATGATCGATGGCGAGCCCTGCATTCTGACGGTCCAGTCCGGGGCAAATGACCGGGATACCCTGCCGTGCGGGCCCCTGCAGCCTGATCACCGCACGCTCCAGGCCGGATTGCGCAGTTGGGTGGAGTATCAGACCGGGCTCAGGCTCGGTTACATGGAGCAGCTCTATACCTTCGCCGATCGCAATCGTGCTGGCGGCGATGACGGCCCGGCGGACCAGGATGTCCGCCCGGTCTCAGTGGCCTATCTGGCGCTCGTCCACGACGCCAATCCGCAGACCGGCCGCGCGACGGCCTGGCAGCCCTGGTATGACTATCTGCCCTGGGAGGACTGGCGCACCGAGCGTCCGCCGGTGGTCGATCGCTTGCTGGCGGATCTGGGCGACTGGCGGGACCAGGCACCGAGCGCGGCCAAGCGCCGACGCCGGGCCGAGCGACTGCGCCTGACCTTTGCCAGTGGCTCGACGCCCTGGGACGAGGAGCGCTCGCTGGAGCGCTACGAATTGCTTTACGGCGCGGGGCAGGTGGCGGAGGCCTGGCACGATCAGGGCCGCGAGCCACCCACCGGTATTCTAGGCCGCAGCGATCGCTCCATGGCGACGGACCATCGCCGTATTCTGGCAACCGCCATGGGCCGGCTGCGCGGCAAGATCAAATACCGTCCGCTGCTCTTTGAACTGATGCCGCCCACTTTTACCCTGCTGCAGCTGCAGCGCACCGCCGAAGCCCTGTCCGGCACACGGCTGCACAAGCAGAACTTTCGGCGCCTGGTCGAGCGCCAGCAGCTGGTCGAGGCCACCGGCCAGCACGAGACCCGCACCGGCGGCCGGCCGGCACAGCTTATGCGCTTTCGCCCGGCGGTGACCCTCGAGCGTCCGGCACCGGGGCTGGGCATTAAGGCGGGGGGTCGCAGCACCCGTCGCGCTTGATTGAACTTTGCCCGTGGGCTTATGCTCGAACTCAGCATAAGTGGAATTTTGTCGACGCCATTAATGCTCAGTTCGAGCATAAGGAGCGGATTCATGGCAGGGGTAATGGAGCAGACGGCCGCCGCTGAACAGCGTTTAAAGGATGTCATTCCGCCCATGGAGTGGCCGGCGCTGGAGCCCGACATCGACGCCATCCACCGCCTCAAGGCCGAGCGCAACGCGGTGATTCTGGCGCATAACTATCAGACGCCCGAGATCTTTCACGGCGTCGCGGATATCGTCGGCGATTCGCTGGCGCTGGCACGCAAGGCGGCGGAGAGCGAGGCCGATGTCATCGTCCAGGCCGGCGTGCATTTCATGGCGGAGACCTCGAAGCTGCTCTGCCCGGAGAAAACCGTCCTGATCCCGGATCTCGCCGCCGGCTGCTCGCTGGCTGAGTCGATTACGGCCGCCGACGTCCGCGCCCTGCGTGAACGCCACCCCGGGGTGCCGGTGGTGACCTATGTGAACACGTCAGCGGCGGTGAAGGCGGAATCCGATATCTGCGTGACCTCGGGTAATGCCGTGGCGGTGGTGGAGTCGCTCGGCGTTGATCGCGTGATCTTTCTGCCGGATGAGTATCTCGCCCACTATGTCGCCCTGCAGACCGATGTCGAGATCATTGCCTGGAAGGGTCACTGCGAGGTGCATGAGCGGTTCACCGGCGACGAGATCCGCGAGTACCGCCGGGCGCATGACGATCTGATGGTCATCGCCCATCCCGAGTGCCCGCCGGATGTGCTGGATGCCGCTGACGAGGTGGGCTCGACCGCGCAGATGATCCATGCCGTCACCACCCGTCAGCCGCGACGGGTGCTCATGGTGACCGAATGCTCGATGAGCGATAACGTTGCCGCCGAAGTGCCCGAGGTGGAATTCGTGCGGCCCTGTAATCTGTGTCCGCACATGAAGCGCATTACCCTGCCAAAGATCCGCCATGCGCTCGAGCAGCTCGCCCCGCGGGTCGAGATTGATGCCGGCGTGGCTGATCGCGCCCGTCAGGCCGTGACACGGATGCTGGCGGTCCGATGAGCCGGGCCGCAACGACGACGCCCCCGGTGATTGTCGTGGGGGCGGGGATCGCCGGATTGGCGACGGCCCTGCGTCTCGCGCCGTTGCCGGTGCGGGTGCTGAGCGCGGGGCCCCTGCGCGAGAACACCGCCACGGCCTGGGCACAGGGGGGGATCGCCGCCGCGGTGGGCGACGACGATGCCCCGGCGCTGCATCAGGCCGATACCGAGGCCGCCGGGGCTGGACTGGTGGACCCGGCGATCGCCCGGGCGGTCACGGCGGCGGCACCGGAGTGCCTTGAACAGCTCGAGCGGTGGGGCGCGCGGTTTGATCGCAACCCGCAGGGCGATTGGGCACTGGGTCTCGAGGGCGCGCATCAGCGTCGCCGGGTGGCGCATGTCGGGGGGGATGGCAGTGGGGTGGCCATTCTCAATGCGCTGATTCAGCGGGTTCGAGCGACGCCGTCGATTACCGTGTGCGAACACGCACCCGTCACCGGACTGCTGAGCGGCGCGAATGGCGTACACGGCGTCCAACTACCGAGCGGCACGGTGCATGGACGCGCCGTGGTGCTGGCAACGGGTGGACTGGGTGGGCTTTACGCCGAGACCACCAACCCCCTCGGCGCCGTTGGCCAGGGGATCGCGATGGCCGCCCGGGCCGGTGCGAGCGTGACGGATGCCGAGTTTGTTCAGTTTCATCCCACCGCGATGGCAGTGGGGCGCGATCCCATGCCGCTTGCCACCGAGGCCCTGCGCGGCGAGGGCGCGACCCTGGTCAATGCCGATGGCGAGCGGCTGATGGCCGACACGCCGGGCGGTGATCTGGCGGCGCGCGATGTGATTGCCCGGCAGATCCACGCCGCGCTCGATGCCGGCGGTCGGGTTTACCTCGATGGTCGCCGGGCCATTGGCAGTGCCTTCGCCGAGCGCTATCCATCGGTGCATGCGGCCTGCCGGGCGGCGGGCATCGACCCGGCCACCCAATTGATCCCGATCCGTCCGGCGGCGCACTACCACATGGGCGGCGTTGCCGTTGATGATCAGGGCCGAACCGGGCTTCCCGGCCTGTGGGCCTGCGGCGAAGTGGCATGCACCGGACTGCACGGCGCCAATCGGCTGGCGAGCAATTCACTGCTTGAGGGACTGGTCTTTGCGCGCTGGATTGCCGAAGACATTGCCGCCTCGACCATCAGGCCCTCCACCGGTTCGCGCGAGGCGGCCAGGCCGATCGCACCCACGGCGCCACGGGTCGCGCCCTGGATCCGCGCGTTGATGAGTCGTTCGGTGGGGGTGGTCCGCGACAACGATGGCCTGGCGCGGGCAATCGATGCACTCTCGGCCGTGGCCTTTGATGCGCACGATCCCCAGGCCAACCACGCGCTCACGGCCCTGTTGGTCGCAACGGCCGCGCAGCGACGTTGCGAGAGCCGGGGTGGGCATCTGCGCCGGGACTACCCGCAAGCCCAATCACCCATTCCGTCGAGAACGACGCTGACGCTGGATGAACTCAAACCGCAATGGCCGGCGGCGTCTGAGCTGGTACGTGCGGCAGGAGGCAAGTCGTGACCGAGCGCCCGGAAATGCCACGCCCGCAACTCGAGCCACTGATTCGATCGGCGCTGGCCGAGGATCTGGGCCGGGCCGGCGACATTACCAGCCACGCGGTGATCCCCGCCGGTACCTGGATGGAGGGCGTCGTGCGCAGTCGCGAGGCCGGGCGCATCGCCGGTGTCGACGCCGCGGCACTGGCATTCACGCTGATGGATGACGCGGTGGACGTGGCGATTGCCCATCCTGATGGGGCGGTGGTCCAGGCCGGCACCACAGTGCTGTCGGTGAGCGGCCCGGCGCATGCAATCCTCGGCGCGGAGCGTGTCGCCCTCAATCTGCTCTGCCATCTGAGCGGGATTGCCACCGCGACGGCCGCGCTGGTGGAGGCGGTGGTGGACTATCCGGCCCGCATTGCCTGCACCCGCAAGACCACGCCCGGGCTGCGGTCTTTAGAAAAGCAGGCCGTGCGCGCCGGCGGCGGAGTCAATCATCGCTTTGGTCTGGATGACGCGATGCTCATCAAGGACAACCACATCGCGGTGGCCGGCGGCGTGAGACCGGCACTGGCGCGGGCCCGCGCCGCGGCCGGGCACCTGGTAAAAATCGAGATCGAGGTCGACACCCTGGATCAGCTCGATGAGGCGCTTGCTGGACAGGCCGATGCCTTGTTGCTGGATAACATGGATCCGGCCACGCTGGCTGCGGCGGTGGAGCGTGTCGCCGGTCGCGCTGTCACCGAGGCCTCGGGGCGGGTCAGCCGCGACACCGTGGCGGCGGTCGCCGCCAGCGGTGTCGACATTATCTCGGTGGGGGCCCTTACCCACAGTGCCCCGATCCTCGACCTGGGGCTCGATACCGAGCCGTCTGAGGCTTGATCAGGCCTCGGCGGGCTTGCCGTAGTAGGGATCGCGCGGCAGTTTGCCGACCCCGGGGTTGAAGGTGTTGGTCGGATCGAGATGGCGGTAGAACGCCGCCAGTGCCGGTTTTGCCGGGTACAGATGCCCGACATTGTGCTCCGCCGGATATTCCGCCCCACGCCGGTCGAGGATCTCGAGCATCGTTGCCTTGTGGGCCGCCACATCAGCGCCCTTGCGAAATACGTAGTCCTGGTGGAAGACGTTGCAGAAGAAATGCCCGTAGTAGAGCCGGTGCACCAGATCCCGGGTAATGGACTCGGGCAGTTCCTCGAACCAGTCGCGGTCATTGCGCTCAAGGGCGATATCCAGCGCCAGGATGTCCTCGACCTCGTCGTGGTGGATGGTCTGGTAGCGCACGCCGGCACCGGCTGCCGCAAAGCGGTGGAGCATCGCCCGCTCCGCCTCGTCCGCGGTGCAGCGGAACCAGGCATCGGGAAAGCACTCGTCGAGGAAGGCCTCGGTTTCCTCGGCCATATCGCCGTTGACCCGCAGGATCAGGTGATGCTCGAAGCGCTCCCGCCATTCGACCACTCGCTCGGGCAGGGGATCCGGGACCAGCCGGGCGAGCCGCTGAAGGACATGATCGGTGATCGGATCGGGCAGCAGCGGGATACGGCGAAAGAACCCGTCGATTCGGTTTTTCAGGGCAAAGGCCTTGGGCAGCCGGGCTGTGCCGAGTTTTTTGATGATCAGGAAGCTGTCCTTGCCATAGCGTCGCGCCACATCGAACAGCTCGCGGTGGAGGTACTCGGCGGTAATCGGCAGCCGGCTTGCCTCGCGCAGAAAGCGCGCCCGGAACTGCGCGAGCCGATCGGTCTCGTTGCTGCCGATGTAGTAGGTGCGCACGTCCGACTCCTGCTCGAAGGTATCCATGCGCACCGCAAAGACCATGACCTTGCCGGCGCTGCCCGAGACCCCGTGGAGCAGCCGCGGATCGTTGTTGAACCGCGCCGCGCCAGGCTCGTCGGCTCCGCGCATGATCGCGGGGTAGCCGTCGTCGCTGGCCTTGCCGGCCTGCCAGTCGATGTCCTCGCTGCCATAATCGCCCCGCTCGAGGCGATCGAGGATGGTCTCGGGCGTGTCGCCAAGGGCGATGCCCAGCTCGTTGATCAGCTCAAGCTCGCCGTGGGCATTGACGCGGGCATAGACCGCCAGCTCGGTGTAAGCGGGCCCGCGTCGGCACAGGGCGCCGCCCGAGTTGTTGCACACACCGCCCACGACGGTCGCGCCCAGCGACGTCGACCCAATCACCGAATGCGGCTCACGGCCGTAGGGCGCAAGAGTCTGGGTGAGCTCAAAGAGGGTCGCACCGGGCAGCGCGATGGCCTGCTCGGCATCGCCGAGTAGCTGCAGGCCCTTAATGCGCATGGCATTGATGGCAACCGCCGGGCGGTCGTAGGTGTCCTTGGGGGTTGAGCCCTCGGTCAGGCCGGTGTTGGCCGCCTGGGGGACGATCACGGCACCTGCCTCGACGGCGGCCTGCGTGCATTGCCAGAGCTCGACCAGCGAGCCGGGGTGCACCACTGCCACGACATCCCCGGTGCCCGAGCGATAACCGGTGCGATAGGGACGGGTGGCGGTCTCGTCGGTCAGGACGTGATCGCTGCCGGCAATGCCGGTCAAGCGATCGATCAGCGCAGTTGGCTCGCTCATCAGTGACTCCTCCTCAGCGTGCTCAGTCGGCCCAGCGACCGGCAAAATCCTCGGGCACATGCAGAATATTGCGATCCACGGCATTGATGTCGCGATGGCCGCAGAGTGCCATGGTGGTATCCAGCTCCTTGTGCAGCACCTCGAGGGACCGGGTAACCCCTTCCTGGCCCATGGCACCCAGGCCATAGACCCACGCCCGGCCGATCATGACGCCGTCTGCGCCCAGCGCCAGGGCCTTGAGAATGTCCTGACCCGAGCGCACGCCCGAGTCGAAGTACACCTCCATGCGGTCGCCCACCGCGGCGATGATATCCGGCAGGACCCGAATGCTGCTGAGGGCACCATCGAGCTGGCGGCCACCATGGTTGGACACCACGATGGCATCGGCACCCAGCTCGGCGGCGCGTTCGGCATCTTCCCGATTCATGATGCCCTTGAGCACCACCTTGCCGCCCCACATGTCCATGAGCTGCTTGACGCGATCCCAGTCGAGCGAGTGATCGAACGCCTCGGCGGTCCACGATGACAGCGAACTCGAGTCGGTGACGCCCTGGGCGTGGCCGACCACGTTGCCGAAGGTCCGGCGTTTGGCGCCCAGCATTTCCAGGCCCCAGGACACCTTCGTGGCCAGATTGGCAATGGACTTGATGGTGAGCTTGGGAGGAGCGCTCAACCCGTTCTTGAGGTCCTTGTGGCGCTGGCCCTGAACCTGCAGATCAAGCGTGATGACGATGGCCGAGCAGTTCGCGGCCCGGGCCCGTTCCATGAGCCGACGCATGAAGTCGTCATCGGACAGGGTATAGACCTGAAACCAGAACGGTCGGGTCGTCTCCGCGGCCACGTCCTCGATCGAGCAGATGGACAGGGTCGAGAGCGTGAACGGCACGCCGAAATCCTCGGCCGCCTTGGCGGCCAGGATCTCGCCGTCGGCGTGCTGCATGCCGGTCAGGCCCACCGGTGCGAGGGCCACCGGCATGCTCACCTCCTCGCCCAGCATGCGGCTGGCGGTGGTCCGCCGGGTCATGTCGATCGCCACCCGCTGACGAAAATAGATCGAGCGGAAGTCGCTGCTGTTCTCCTCGAACGTCTGCTCCGTCCAGCTGCCGGTCTCGCAGTAGTCGTAGAACATCTTCGGCACTCGGCGCTTGTAAATGCGCTTTAGATCGTCAATGCAGGTGATAACCGCCATGTCATCGGCCTCCGCGGTTGGTGAGCATGAATGCCAACGCAATCCCCAGAAAGCCGAGCCATCCGGCGTACCAGCCGTTCGTGCCCCCGGTGATGATCGCCATCCCCAGCAGACCCGCGGCGATCATGTAATAGGCCATGGGGATCAGCGTCTTGCGGATCACATCGCCTTCCCGGCCGAGCAGGCCCACGGTGGCCGACGCGGCGACCACGTTGTGCACGGTGACCATGTTGCCACCGGCACCGCCCACAGCCTGCAGCGACACGACCATCGACGCGCCGAACGAGCCCAGGCCGATCTGCTCGGCGGTGGAGATCTGGAAAAACGAGAACATCATGTTGCTGATGGTGTTGCTGCCCGCCAGAAAGGCGCCCAGGCCGCCCACCGTCGGCGCAAACAGCGGCCAGAGCTGCCCGGTCAGTGCCGCTACGCCCTGGGCAAGCATCTCGGGCATGCTGGCGACCTGATTGAGGGTGCCCAGCGGGATACCACTGGCGAGCGAGGCCTGAATGGCAGAGACGGTGTCGTGACCGTCGGGGGCGGAGTTGATGAACACCTGCACCATGGGCACGGCAAAGATCAGCGCCGAGCCGGCCGATACGATGGTCCGACCGGCGGTCTTCCAGGCACGCCCGTAATCACCATGGGTCCACATCTTGTGCAGAAAGTAGGTGATCAGCGAGGTGACCAGCAGCACAAACCCCGGCAGGTAGAGCGGCTGCGAGGCGGCGGTAATGCCCGATCCGAAGACGTTGGGGATCGACAGTGTGACCGCATCGGCCCGCAGTGCCTCGGTGACCGGCGGGATCACCCGGGTGATCACCAGCAGGCCGGCGACGATGATGTAGGGCATCCACGCCTGCAGCTGCGAAAGGGGCTGGTTTTCATCACGCGTGGGCTGGACCGAGTCCTGCAGCGAGCTGATCCACTCGGGCTGCCAATGCTCGCGGGGCTCGAAATCGAAGGTGTCCCTGGGCAGGAACCAGCCGCGGCGCGCTGCCGGAATCACAATGCCAAGCCCGATCAGCCCGCCGATCAGTGCCGGAAACTCCGGGCCCAGCAGCGCCGCGACAGCGTAGTAGGGCACGACAAAGACAACGCCCGCGAACAGGGCGAACTTCCAGGCGCGCAGGCCTTCGACGAACGAGCGTTTCGCGCCGAAAAAGCGCGTCAGCATGCCCACCATGATCAGCGGGATGAATACGCCCACCAGCGCGTGGAGCAGCGCGACCTGCATGCCGATCTGATCGAGGTATTGCGCGTAGGGAACCCCGGCGGCTTCGACCATGCGGTCGGTCACCGACTGATCCGACAGTCCGGCGTTGACGCCGACGATGATCGGGGTACCGATCGCCCCGAATGACACCGGTGTCGACTGGATGATCATCGCCGAGACGACTGCCGCCATGGCGGGAAACCCGAGGGCGACGAGCAGCGGTGCGGCGATGGCCGCGGGCGTGCCAAAGCCGGAGGCGCCCTCGATCAGCGCGCCGAACAGCCAGGCGACAATGATCGCCTGCACGCGCCGGTCCGGCGAAATATCCTCGAAGCCCTTCTGGATCACGCTGATCGCGCCACTCTCGCGCAACGTGTAGAGCAGCAGAATGGCGCCGAAGACGATGAACAGGATATTCAGTGCCGTGACGACGCCATTGACTGACGCGCCGGCCACGATATTGAGGTCCGTGCCCCAAAAGCCGAGGGCTACGGCCACCGCCACCGCGTAAGCGAGCGGCATGGCGTATTTGGCCGGCCACCGCAGCATGACCAGGAAAACGGCAACGGTCACCAGCGGCAACAGTGCCATGAGAACGATCAGTGCCAGATTCATGGCCAATCTCCTCCAGTCAAACGTTTGCTTTATTGTGCTTGGTTCGTGCTCGCGGGGCATGTCGCCGTGTCCCACGCGGCATAGTCTGCAGATCCTGTGCGGGGGCTGCAATTCCTGGCGATCGATCGCTCACATCGGCTTGTCATCATCCGGATCGAGCTTGCGATAGAGCGTTCGCCGGCCAATGCCCAGGATTTCCGCCGCCTGTCGGCGGTTGCCGCCCACAGCGTCCAGAACCCGCCGGATATGACGGGCCTCGACATCAGCAAGGGTTGCCAGTGCGGGTTCGTCGTGCGGTCCGCTGAGCGCCTCGGCGCCTGCCCCCTGACTGATCCGCCGGGGCAGGTCGGCCACCTCGATGCCATCGCCGCTGGCAAACGTCAGCGCGCGTTCCATGGCGTTGGCCAGCTCGCGCACATTGCCCGGCCAGTCATGGGCTGCCAACGCCATTGAGGCTTCCGGGGAAAGGGTCGGAGGCTGGCGGTTCTGGCGGGCGGCGGCGGTCGCGAGAAAACCCACCGCCAGACGCGGGATGTCTTCGCCGCGATGGCGCAGGGGTGGGACAGAGATCGTGAAGGTGTCGATGCGGTAGAACAAATCCTCGCGAAATGTGCCGTCCGCCACGCATTGCTCGAGATCCCGGTTGGTGGCGGCAACCAGACGGACGCTGACCTGTCGCTCGGTATCGGCGCCCACCGGTCGCAGCGACCCGTCCTCGAGCACGCGCAGCAGCTTGGCCTGCAGGGCCAGTGGCATGTCGCCGATCTCATCAAGAAAAAGGGTGCCGGTATCGGCCGCCTGGAGCAGACCCGAGCGGGCGGTTTCCGCGCCGGTGAATGCCCCGCGGACATGGCCAAAGAATTCACTTTCGAGCAGATCCGCCGGCACACCGGCGCAATTCACCGCCACAAAGGGTCGATCGGCGCGAGGGCTTTCGGCGTGTAATGCCCCGGCTACCAGTTCTTTGCCCGTCCCGCTCTCACCCTGTATCAGTACTGGGCCGTCGGTGGCTGCGATGCGCTCGATACTGCGGTAGAGCTGCTGCATGACCGGGCTCTGGCCGAGCATGCCGTGAAAACTCTCGCGCCCATGCAGCGCCTCGAAACCGCGCAGTCGCCGGCGCAGTCGGATGTGCTCGAGGGCCCGCTCGACACTGACCGCCAGGTGATCCAGGTCGAGGGGCTTGGTGAGAAAGTCATCCGCCGCCTTTTTCAGCGCCTCGACCGCCTGCTCGATCGAGCCGAATCCGGTGATGACGATGAACCCAGTTTCTCGGCCATTCGGCCGCTGACGGACATGCTCGAGCAGCTGCATTCCGTCGCCGTCGGGCAGGCGCAGGTCGCTGACGACCACCACTGGCGCGAACTGCTCGAGCGCCGCGCGGGCCTGAGTCTCACCGTCGGCCGTCACAACCCGATGGCCTAGACGCTCCAGCTCCTCCTGCAGCAAGGCGCGAAGGCTCGCGTCGTCTTCGACCACCAGAATGGTCGTGCTGGATGGATGGGTCATTGCGGTGCCTCCGTTTCGCGTCGCGGCAGCCGCAGCACAAAGCAGGCGCCGGGCAACTCGCCGGTCGCCAGCGCCAGGTCGCCGCCGTGGCTGCGCGCGATACCGTGGGCAACGGCCAGCCCAAGGCCGGTGCCCGAACCCACAGGTTTGGTGGTATGGAACGGCTCGAACAGCCGGGCGCGTTCAGCCTCCGGGATGCCCGGGCCATCGTCTTCGACCCGGATGCGGCAGAACGCATCATCGTCGACCAGAGCCACCCGAATCAGCCCGTGGGGAGTCGCCTGGGCCGAATTGGTGATCAGGTTGCAGATCGCCTCCTCAAGACGGGGGCCATCGACGGCCAGAATCGGCTCGTCGGCATCCTCGGCCGGTGGCGACCAGTCAATGCGAACGTCCCGGGCGAGGGGATCGGCACGGGTGCGCTCGACGGCACTGCTCACCAGTCGGGAGAGTCGGGTCTCGCGGCGCTGGACGGGCTGTTGGCGGGCAAAATCCATTAGTTGCCGCACGGTCTGGCTGATCCGCTCGACTTCACTGCGCATGGCCGTGACGCTGTCCCGGGTATCGGCATCAAGGTCGTCGCGGCGAAGCAGGCGCTGGGCGCGGCCGTCGATCACCGCGAGCGGTGTGCCCAGTTGGTGGGCGATACCGGCGGACAGCTCGCCGATCGCGGCGAGTTTGCGTGACGCCTGTAGATCGGCCTGCAACGAGGCCTGGGCGCTGCGGCGCTCGGCGATTTCCTCGCTGGCGTGTTCGATGCGATCCAGCATGGCGTTGAACCCCTGGCCCAGGGCTCGGGTCTCGTGGGGGCCGGTGGGCGTGATGCGATGCTCGAGCTGGCCGTTGGCGACTCGGCCCATCGCCTGTGACAGGGCGCCTAGCGGGGCACCGATGGCCCGGCGATGGCCCAGCACCACAATCAAGGACAGCAGCAATGCCAATCCCGCGAGGCTGACCACGCCGGTCACCCGAATGCGCGTGAGCATGTGTCGCAGGCTATCCGGCTGACGGGTGATCTGGAGGATGGCGGCAATTCGCCCGCCCTGGGTCGTCAATGGCATGAAATAGGCGTAGGTCGGCTCATCGGCCAGTGTGGCATAGCCTTCGCTGCGTGGTTCAAGGCTATCGAGGGCCTCGGCACGCTCGGTGCTGAAGCGGCGCTCCCCGACGCCGATGCCGGCAAGCAGATCGCCGCCGCGAGCATAGATATGGGCGCCGTAGACCCGCCCGAAGTCAAACGCCGAGCGCAGTGACTCCTCCAATAGTACCGGCTCGCCCTGTCGAATGGCCTGATTGAGCGGCTGCTGGAGGGCGCGGGCGATCAGCTCAATGTCCTCACGCATGCGCGCCTCCGCCTCGCGCTCCAGCCAGCTGATCCCCAGCCAGCCGATCGCGCCGACGGTCACGGTCACGGGCAGCACGATGAGCGCGATGATGGTGGTGCGCAGGCGCACCGCCCCGGCGCTGGGCCATCGTGGCCGTGTCAGCATGGCAGTAACTGAGTCATTCTGGCACCTCTCGATGGGCTGCGTTGGGCTCATGCGGCGTTATTGCCGTCGCGGCCATGTTGGCAGGGTGTTTGCAATGAATGGACCACCCGAATGATCGGGCCAACAATGACTGACAGCAAGGAGTCTCAACATGCAGATCAAGACCCCGTTGATGAGCCTGAGCCTGGCCGCCCTTCTGATGGCGTCGATGGGCGCGAGCGCCCAGAGCACCGAATTCTCGGACGAGCAGCTTAATCAGTTCGTCGAGGCCCAGAGTGAGGTCATGGAAATCCGCAACGAGTATGTCCAGCAGATCGAGTCGACCGAGGATCGCGAAGAGGCGATGGCACTCGAGCAGGAGGGCAACGAGATGATGATCGAGGCCGTCGAGGACACTGGGCTCAGCGTGGATACCTATAGCGCTATTGCCCAGGCCGCGTCGGATAATCAGGATCTCGCCCAGCGGATCGAGTCGATGATGAATTGATGTTGTTTGCTGTGGAGTGATCCCATGCCTGAAAACCACCGTTTATCTGACACCCGCCACCATCGCTGGCTTGCGCCGGTGTTGCTGGCTGCAATGATCGGTCTGCCGTCGCTGGCAATGGCCCAGGAGGGGCTGGTCGAAGACTGCGAGATCGATGAATACGAGTACGAAGCCGTCCAGAACCGCATGTCGATCAGCGGCACGGCGACCTGCAGCGAGGCCCGTCTCGAACTCACCGTCTACGATGACGAGTCGGGCGACGAGCTTGCGAGCGATTTCACCTATATCGCCGATGGCGAGTTTCAGATTACGCTCAACGCCGAGCCTGCCGAGACGATTTACGTGGAGTACACCATCGAGTAGCGGTCGGGCGGGTGATCAGTGCGGGATGAGCGTCTGAAAGGCGAACATCCCCATGAACGCCAGCACGATGACAATCCCCACGCCGGAGGCCGTCAGGCCCTTGTTGGCATCGGGAATCATTTCGGCGAATACCATCCAGATCATCGCGCCGGCGGCGAGTCCCAGGCCGATGGGCAGGAACGGCTCGAACACCGAGACGAACAGATAGGCGGGGATGGCCATCAGCGGCTGGGGCAGGCTGGAGAACACCGACCAGGCGGCGGCCTTCCATACCGACACGCCGCGGGGGACCAGTACCAGCGCAATGGCAAGGCCTTCCGGGATGTTGTGAATGGCGATGGCGGTGGTAATGAAAGCGCCCAGCTGCTCGCCGCCGCCATAGGCAACGCCCACGCCAACCCCTTCGGCGAATGAGTGAATCGTCATAATGCCCACGATCATCAGCGCCTTGCGGGCGTTGGCGCCCTGCAGATCGCCGATGTCGGGCGTATCGTGCTGATCCACCCAGCGGTCGGCCAGCACGACCAGCACCAGACCACTGCCAATGCCGATCAGCGTGCGCCAGGCATCAATCGCGTTGCCTTCGGAGACCAGACTATGACTGGCAGCGAGCATCAGTCCGCCGGCCAGGGCCGCGCCAATCGCCAGCCAGCGATCCCCCACCCGGGCCGCAAAGGCCAGCGGCAGGGCGCCAAATCCCGTGGTGATGGCGGTAATCAGCGCGGCGATGAAAACCGTGAGCAGCGAAACCTCGACCGTCATGAAGCCGGAACCCCTTCAGTCTGAAACAATTTCAAACATTGTAACGACGGGGGCTGGATCGCTTCGTGATGAAGTCACAGAGCGATGAAAAATCCCGGTCCGGTCTGCTCGAACGCGCCGGCGGACTGACGCAATCGCAATGACCCATCGAGGCGCGCGCGGTAGATCAGATGGCTGTCGCCCTCAATCGTGGCCGCCGGTGCCATCAAACGTGATGCCCGGCCGCTGACCTCGGTGACCGTGGGGTGGATGGCCACCAGATCCACGGCAAAGTTGACCGCCGAGAGTTGCTGGCGAAGGGTCTCGAACTGCTCGCCGGTCTCGAGGGCGACGCGATGCAGGCCCTCGAAATCCCGTGATTCGGTCAGCGACAGGTAGTAGGCATCCCGAGCATTGCGGGTAGTCCGCACAGGGACTTCGCCCTCGATGACCACACGCAGCCCACCATCCACCGTGTCGCGCGAAAAATCCGAAATCTCCACATACTCCTGAAGCACACTCCAGATGTCGTCGACCTGCGCACTCTGCCGCGTATTGAGGGGCTCGGGGTGAGTAAACACCGCCCGAAACGGCACCAGCACCTCGTTGCCCGCGGCCGCCGAGCGCAGGTCGGTGGTGGTGATCTGCAGCTCGACCTCGTCCGCCTTGCAGCCAGCGAGCAGGGCCACAAGGGCAGTCAGCAGGGCGAAGCGGGCGATGCGTCGATAAAAAGTCGTGAGCACGGTTTGCCTCCTTGAGGGTCTGTCGCCCAATGGACCACACCCGCGCCATTGTGACTCATCGGTGCCGCTCTCGTACGCATGAAGGTCGCGGGGTTATGATGCCGGTTCGATTTGCCGAGGAAGCTGCCCGTGACTTCTACCGACCCTGCCCGCCGACTCGCCACCCATGAGCGCCAGGCGGTGCTCGAGGCAACCACTCGTCGCTTCATGCTGCCATCGCACAGCCCGCATGGACCCGATCACTGGCACCGCGTGCGCCATAACGGTCTGCTGCTTGCGGCAATCACCGGCGCCAACGTCCGGGTGATCGAGCTGTTTGCGTTCTTCCACGATAGCTGCCGCGAGACCGATGGCTGGGACACCACCCACGGCCCACGGGGCGCGGATCTGGCCCGCGAGACGTTTGCCCGCGGGGCGTTGCCCGCCAGCGAGGCGGAGCTCGATCTGCTCGTGATTGCCTGCCAGGGGCATACCACCGAGCGCACCCATGCCGATGCCACCATCGCGACCTGCTGGGACGCCGACCGGCTGGATCTGCCGCGCGTGGGCATTACCGTGAATCCTGATTACTTGTGCACCCAGGCGGCCCGGCATCCGCAAGTGATCGCCGAGGCACACGAGCGCGCCTGCCGCCGCGAGATCCTGCCATCCGATTAGCTCTGCTCGCCGCCCTTTGCGGGTTGCTGGGCATCGGGGCGCTGGCCGGTGGCACTGCGGGCGCAATGGGGCTTGCGCTTGATCGATCCGCCATTCGCGACGCACCCCGGGTGCCCGATCCCGCGCCGAGTGTGTACACGCCCACGCCGCATCGCCTTGTGACACCGGATGGTGCCGCCCTGCCATTGCGGCGCTGGGGGCCGGCGCCCGAGCGCGGCGAACCCCCCGAGCGGGTCATGCTGGGACTGCATGGATTCAACGACCACGCCGGGGCGTTTGTCAGTACCGCGGCGGCACTCGCCGGGGCGGGCATCGCCATTTATGCCTATGATCAGCAGGGTTTTGGCGCCGCGCCCCGGCGGGGCGAATGGCCGGGCACCGGGGTGCTGGTATCGGATGCCCGCTGGGCGCTGGGGGAGCTGCGGCGACGTTATCCCGAAACGCCCATCGGCGTGATCGGTTTGAGCATGGGCGCGGCGGTGGCCATGCTGGCGCTGGATGACTACCCGGCGCTCGATCTCGATGCCGCGGTGCTGGTTGGCCCCGCGTTCTGGGGGGAGACGTCGATGCCCGTCTATCAGCGGCTTGCCCTTTGGACCGCCGAGCAGATCGCGCCATCGCTGAGCGTGAACAACGAGTGGATCGGCATCGAACCGAGCGATGATCCCGCGGTGCTGCGGGCCCTCGAGCGCGATCCACGCTGGATTGGCGCGCCGACGGTCAAGGCGATCGCCGGGGTGAGCGGGCTCATGGACCAGGCGCTGCGCCGTGCATCGAATTTTAACGGCCCGCGCACGCTGATCCAGTACGGTACCGCGGACGAAGTGATTCCGCCGACGGCGGTCTGTGATCTGCTCACAGCGCTGCCCGCCGACGCCCCGTGGCGGGCCGCCCTCTATCCCGATGGCTATCACATGCTCACCCGTTACACGGGGGCCGAGACCGTGCTCGAGGATCTGCGGCAGTTTATTGTCGCGCCGGGCAAGGCGTTGCCCTCGGGCCGGGCGCAGACCCCGGCCGAAGCCCGTGACACGGTCTGCGGGCTGGCGGGACGGTGACGGGCTGTCGGTCAGAATCGCTCGGCGCGCAGTACCTGGCAATCCGTCACACTGACCACCCCGATATGGCGGTCGACGACTTCGAAGGCGGCATCCAGCAGCGGATCCACCCGCTCGGGCCGGACGATGCAGACCACATTGACCATGCCGCCGATGCGGCTGACCTGGCCTTCGCCGCTCCAGTGCCCCGAGCGCCCCGATCCGCCCAGCACTGGCAACACGCTGAAGCCGGTGACGCCGGCTTTGATCAACGCCGCGCTCAGGCGCTCCTCCATGATCGATTCGATGATGATCTCGACGCGTTTTGCCTCATGGGTCTGCATGGCATCAGCCTCCGGTCAGGGCCTGCGATAGCGCCAGGTAGATGGGGATCCCCAGCGTCAGATTAAACGGGAATGTCACCCCCAGCGAGAGGGTGAGATAGACGGAGGGGTTGGCCTCGGGCAGCGCCACGCGCATCGCCGCCGGCACCGCGATGTACGACGCGGAGGCCGCCAGCGTCATGAACAGCAACACGCCGCCGGGACTCAGCCCCAGAGCCAGACCGGCCCCTAGCCCGAACAGCGAGCCCACCAGCGGCATCACCACGCCAAAAGCGAACAGCCCGGCCGTGAGCACGGATCTGGCCTCGCGAAGGCCGCGACCGGCGACCAGCCCCATATCCAGCAGGAACAGGCAGAGCACGCCCTGGAATGGTTCTTCGATGAACGGCGCGATCATCTGCATGCCCTCATCGCCAGTGATTCCGCCGATCAGGAATGAACCGACGAGCAGCACGATGGAGCCGTTGAGCAGGATCTCGCGGACCAGACCTTCCTCCATCGCGCCGGCCTGCTGGCCCGAGCGCGCGATAATCCACAGCGCCGAGAGGATTGCCGGGGCTTCCATCACCGCGGCAACCGCCACCATGTAGCCCTCCGGCGACAGGCCCGCCGACTCCGCCACCGAGGTGGCGGCGACAAAGGTCACAATCGAGATCGAGCCGTAATGCCCGGCTACGGCCGCCGCATCGGTCACCGACAGCCGCGACATCACCCGCAATAGCCCAAAGGCAATCAGCGGGAGCACGAACGACAGGATGATCCCCGCGATCAGTGACAGCACCAGCGTGGCATCCACGCCGTGGGCGGCCACACTGGCCCCGCCCTTGAAGCCGATGGCAAAGAGCAGATAGATGGATAGCCCCTTGGCGATCGCCTCGGGGATCGAAAGATCCGATCGCGCAAATGCCGCGGCAACGCCGAGCACAAAGAATAGGATGATCGGTGATGTGAGATTGTCCGCCGCGAGCGCCAGTGTGCCTTCCATTTCCACCCCGTTGATTCGTGACCCTGCAGTGCCTGATTCAAGACGTTGCAGAGACTACCCGAATCGCGGTGGCGCGCCTACACAGGAACGGGGTGTAGCGGCGGTCAAGTGATCGGTTGCCTCTGGCTTTGCTGGCTGCAATGCACCTGCTTTACGTACGCTGGGGACTATGGGGACTCGAATGGCTTGAGCGACCAGGGAGCAGATGATGGATGAACCGCGTTACAGCAGGGCCGTGCAGACGGCGCGCGATTATTACGATAGCGAGGACGCCGATAATTTCTATGCCCGGGTATGGGGGGGTGAGGACATCCATGTCGGCCTGTATGACCATCCTCAGGAGCAGATCGACGCCGCAAGCCGTCGCAGCAATCGGGTGATGGCCGAGCAAACCCCGGGGCTTGCCGCCGAGACGCGGGTGATTGATCTGGGGTCAGGCTATGGCGGCGCGTTGCGCTACCTCGCCCGCCACTATGGCTGCGCCGGCGTCGGCCTCAACCTGAGCGTCCGGGAGAATGCCCGCGCGCGCCGGCTGAATGCCGAGCAGGGCCTTGCCGGGCGCATCGAGATTGTCACTGGCAATTTCGAGGCGGTGCCCTACGACGATGCCAGTTTCGATGTGGTGCGCTCGCAGGAGGCGTTTCTGCACAGCGGTGACCGGCGCCGGGTCATGGAGGAGGCCGTGCGGCTCCTGCGCCCGGGCGGGACGTTGATCTTTACCGACCCGATGCAGGCCGATAACGCCGCGAGTGAGGGGCTGCAGCCCATCCTTGACCGCCTGCATCTGGAATCGCTGGGGTCACCGGCCTTCTACCGCGAGACGCTGACCCGGCTCGGTCTCGAGGAGATCAGCTTCGATCAGCGTGGTGAGATGATCGCCACGCACTACCGACGAGTGCGCGAGGTCCTGGTGAGCGAGGAATCGCAGATCGCCCAGTGTGTCAGCCGTGAGTACATCGAGCGCATGAAGCGCGGGCTCCAGCACTGGGTCGACGGGGCGCGTCGTGGTGATCTGACCTGGGGGATTTTCGTCTTTCGCAAGCCGTGAGGGCCCGATGTTCGGGCTGGCTCCGTCAGACCAGGCGGCTGCCATTGGGGACGGGCGCATCCGGGGCGCATAACACGATGGCCCCGTCTTCGCGGTGAAAGCCCGTGACCAGGCATTCGGACATGAACGGGCCGATTTGTTTGGGCGGGAAATTGACCACGGCCATCACCTGTCGTCCAATCAGGCTGTCAGGGTTGTAGAGGTCGGTGATCTGAGCGCTGGACTTGCGCATCCCGATTGCCGGGCCAAAGTCGATGCGCAGGCGCCACGCCGGGCGGCGCGCCTCGGGAAATGCCTCGACGTCCACGACAGTGCCGACACGCAGGTCGACCCGGGTGAAATCCTCGAATTCGATGGTTTCCATGGTGGGGTCCTGAAGTGTGGTGCTGTCATTGAATACCGCAATACCAGAGCTGTTATGTCACCCATGATCAACAATCGCAATGTCTGGCTGGGCCTTCTGCTGGGGGTGCTGGGGGCCGTTCGGGTCTGGGTAATGGCCACAACCGGGACTGCCGCGCTGCCTCACATCCTCGCGGCACTGACGTTGCTGATCCCGCTGGTCATCTTTGGCGTGCTCACCCGCAGTGTCTGGCCCGCGGCGGTCGGGTTGCTGGTCGTGGTGGTCATCGAGCTGTCGCTGTCGTGAAGCTCTTTGTCTATGGGCTCCTGCGGCCTGGCTTTGAGGGGGCGGAGCTGTTGGGCGACGCCCGCACGCTCGGTGCCGCAACCACCCGCGGTTGGCTCTATGAGCTGGGCGGCTACCCGGGGCTGATTGCCGGCGAGGGCACCGTCCATGGCATTGTCTGCGAGATAGATGCGGCGCGTCTGCCGGCCATCGATGAGTTTGAAGGGTATGACCCGCGGGATCCGGCCGGTTCCCTCTATCTTCGCGAAACGCTCACCGCATGGTGCGTTGATACCGGAAAAGCCGTCATCGCCCAGGCCTATCGGTACAACCGGCAAGCGCCTCCCGCCGGATGGATTCCGGGCGGTGAATACTGCCGCCATTCATTCGCCTGACGGAACCAACCCGTGTCCGTGTATGAGCGCCTCAGTGCCGAGGCACAGTCCCTTCGCAGGCAACAGACCCGGCTGCTGGCAGTGGTGACGCTGCCCGTCGTGGTCGCGGCCTATGGTCTGGCGGACCGCGCCGGGCCGGGGCTGCTCTATGCCGCTCTGGCGATGCTGATCACGCCTGCCATCGCGCATGGGGTCTTGCGGCGGGTATCTCAGCGGTATCAGGCGGCATGGCGGCGCGCATCGGTTGTCCGCGCCCGGGTCAAAAGACTCGAGCGGGCACTGGCCGCGCGCTTCGACGCGTTCCGACCCCGCCGCAGGGGCGAGTCGTTCAAAAAGGCGTACGGGCTTGCCGGGCGCGATGTCGCGAGCCTGGAGGAGGCCCTGGCCGTGGGGATGCACCGCGAGGGCCGCGAGGTCTTTGTGACGGCGTTCATGCGCGCAGGCGTCGTCGTGCGGGCAACGGCGTCCATCGGGTCGCTGTATCGCTGCCGGCCGGCCGATGATCCAGCCAAGTGGCGCGACCACATCAATCGGCTTGGCTGCGACGAGGTCCGTCAGTACCACAATCATCCCGTCCATACCGGCGAGACCGCGCCCTCGGCGGGTGATCTTAAAAGCAGCCGGCAGCTCAGGCAGTTGCTCGGGCGCCACGCGCCGCTCATGCGCTCGTTCATTATCGTCTGGAACCGCCACGGGGAATGGCGGGTGATCGAGTATGACGATCGGGGCGGTTATTGGCGGCACTTCGCGTTTGATATCGCCCGCGCCGTTGCCGCCCGGGAGGCGGCCGGCGTCAGGGCGGAAAGGGGCTGACCACGCTGACCGTGCCGTCGGCTTCGGGGCGCACGATCACCCCCTCGCCGGAGCGCACGCCCCGCCCGGTCACCGCGCGGACATTGACCTGGTGGGTGACAAGCACGGCGGCTGACCCATTGGCGAGCTCACCAAGCAGCTCCCGCAGATCGGCGACAATCTCATCGCGCTGCTCGCGGTTCTGGAAAAAGCTGTTAAGACCGGGGTGGGGCTGCGGGGCGGTGAGGGCCATTTCCTCGGCGGTGTGCCGGCATCGACACCATTGGCTTGTGTAGACCTTGGCGTCGTCGAGGCCCTCGGCACGCAGGCGCGCGCCAATGGCACGGGCCTGTTCCCGGCCTTGTTCGGAGAGGTTGCGCTGGGTCGCGCAGTCACCCAGTTCAAAACCCGCGGGATCACCAAAGCCGGGCGCGATGGCATGCCGAAGCAGCAGGACGTGGCCGCCGTTACGCAGGGCGTCAAAGCCGTCGGCCTCGGCGAGGGCGGCGGTGCCGGGCAACAGCAGCACCAGCAGTGCGATCAGATATTTCATGGCCTGATCATGGGGGAGGGGCGAAACGGCGGCAAGCCGGGTTTGCGCAAAAAAAACCGCCGATCAGTGACCGGCGGTTTCAGGCGCTCCGGACTGGGTCCGGTTGAGCGTTTTAGTTGGCCTTGGTGGCCTTCTTAGCAGCCGAAACAGTCTCCGTGGCGGCCTCCGAGGCGCTCTGGGCGCTGGACTCAACCAGCTTGCGGGCCTCGTTGGCAAAGTCCTGGTTCAGGGCAACCACCTTCTCGCCGTCGGCCTTGACGCGCTCGCCCAGATCCTTGGCAGCTTCCTGCTGCTTTTCGGCGTACTGCTGAAGCGCGCTGGGGTCCTTGATGTCCAGCGCGGCGCGGGCCTGCTGCATACCAAGATCAGTGTAGGTGCGCGCCGCTTCCATCTGCGCGTCAATCAGCTTCTGGGTGTAGTCCATTGCCAGCTTGGCATAGCTGCGGGTGGGCGCCATGAAAAGGCTCTCGGCCTGCTCGGTGTACTTGGCAAACATATCGTTGTTCATGATGTCGTCCTCATCGATTGGTTGATTCGGCAAGGCGGTTTGTCCGTCTTGTTGCGATGCAATATATCAACGTCTCTGATGCAGTGCAACATCTGAATGATCATCCGCGTCGGCCGGGCCGTTGTCCCTATCGCTCGCGGCCGACAACGCCCTCCCGGCGCGGATCGGCCGCGCCCCGAATCGCGCCACTCGGCAGGCGCTCGATACCATGCAGTCCGCTGGTCATGGATTCGACTTCGACGGCGTGACCCAACGCCCTGAGACCGGGCGCCAGTGCTTCGGCATCGGTATCGGCTTCCACCTGTGTCTTGCCATTGCGGTTGACCCGATTGCCGGCCTGGATCGCCGCTTGAACGTCCTCACCGCGCATCAGCACATCGGCAACGCGCTGGGCCACATACCCAATGATGCGCGTCCCACCCGGCGAGCCAATGATCAGGCGCGGCTTGTCGTCCGCATCGAGCGCAATCACCGGAGACATGGAGGATAGCGGCCGTTTGCCGGGCTGAACCCGGTTGGGGTGGGGCCGTCCATCGGCCGCCGCGGGGTCAAATCGAAAGTCCGTCAGCTGATTATTAAGCACAAATCCGCCCACCATCAGCCGCGAGCCGAAGGGCATCTCAATCGAAGTGGTCATCGACACGGCATTGCCCTGGGCATCGCGCACACTGAAGTGACTGGTGGAATGATTGATGGGCTTTGCACCGCTCATGGCACTGTCCGGATCGTCGAGGCCCGGGCGTGCCGTGCCCATGGATTGCGTTGGCGAGATCAATTGAGCCCGCCCGGTCAGATAGGGCTCGCTGAGCAGCGTTTCCACGGGCACATCGACAAAGTCGGCATCGCCGAGGTATTCATTGCGATCCGCAAAGCCAAGGCGCGAGGCCTCGAGCAGTAAATGCGCCCAGGTGAGTGCGCTCGGATCGTTGACCTCGGTGCTCGCGATCTCCAGCAACCGCAGGATCTGTAAAACGGTCATGCCGCCGCTGCTTGGCAGGGGCATGCCGCAGACAGCGTGATCGGCGATGGGCCGGCAGATCGGCGTCCGCTCCACGGCCTCGTAAGCCGCCATGTCCTCGCGGGTGAGCGTGCCGCCGTGGGCCTGGACGGCGGTCACGATCGAATCGGCAATGGGGCCTTCGTAGAACGCATCCGCGCCCTGATCTGCGATTTGGGTAAAGGTTGCCGCGAGCTCGGGATTGGTCAGTGCTTCGCCGGCGCTTACAGGCTCGCCATCCGGGAAGAAATCCCCCGCCATGGGCTCGAAGGCATCCAGTGGCAGGTCAATGCGCAGCATCTCGGCAAGCCGCGGCGTCACCACAAAACCCCCTGCGGCCAGCCGGATCGCCGGCTGGAACAGGGTTTCCCAGGGCAGCTCGCCATGCGCCTGGTGGGCCATCTCGAGCATGCGCAGGGCCCCGGGTACGCCCACTGCCTGCCCGCCGGGGACGGCGTCGAGAAAGTCCATGGGCGTCCCGGCGTCGGTCAGGAAGTGGTCGGTCTCGATGGCCGCCGGGGCCGTCTCCCGCCCATCGTAGGCCTGGACGCTGGCCGATGCGCTGTCGTAGTGCAGCATGAACGCCCCGCCGCCGATCCCGCTCGACTGCGGTTCCACCAGGGTGAGCACGGCCTGCACGGCAATCGCCGCATCCACGGCCGTCCCGCCGGCCTCGAGCATCTCGACCCCGGCCTCGGTGGCCAGCGGATGAGCCGCGACAACCATCCCCGATGGCGGGCTTGCAGTGGCCGGTAGCGTTGCCAATCCAAGCAGCAACGCGCATGAGACAATGGAGTCACGGATCAGTGATAAGGGGTGTGAGGACATAGGCCCACCATTCAGTCGCCGGATCACGCCACGGGGCGGCGCGGTGTGTGCCGCCCACACTCGCCGATCCGGCGGCACAGCGCAACGCGCGGGGCCCAGGCCCGGGGCATTGACGGGGGAACATGCACGGATCAAAGGCGGTCTTTTGAGCATGGTTTTGCACAATGCGCTCAGGCTCAGGTCGCTGGCACGCTCGGTGTCTCGGGCGGTGGTAGCCGTTTGCGGGGTGAGCGTGATTACCGCCTGCGCCGCGGGTCTGGAGGATCGCATGGCCGACGCCGACACGGCACCGGAGGGCCGGTTCGTGACGCTGCCGCAGGGGCAGGTCCATGCCATCGTGCGCGGCGAGGGACCGGATCTTGTGATGATCCATGGGGCCAATACCAACGCGCGGGATTTCAGCTTTGACTTGATCGAGCGCATGGCCGACGAGTTTCGGGTCATCGCTTTTGACCGGCCGGGCTTTGGCTATTCGGATGACCTGGGTGAGCCGCTGAGTCCCATGGCTCAGGCCGACATTCTTCGCCGCGCGGCCGAGCAGCTTGATGTCGAGAATCCCATTGTGCTGGGTCATTCCTATGGTGGATCGGTGGCGCTGGCCTGGGCGCTGCAAGCGACGGACGCGGTGGCCGGGATGACGTTACTCGCGCCGGCCTCGCACCCGTGGCCGGGGGAGCTTGGACTTTGGTATCAGTTATCGGCCTCCGCGTTTGGCCAGCAGGTGATCCTGCCCGTGGTCTCGCGCATGGCACCGCGGGCGCTGCTCGATCAGTCACTCAAGCGGGTGTTTGCGCCCAATCCGGTGCCTGAGGGGTATCTCGATCACCTGGGCGTCGACCTGACGCTGCGCACCCGCCAGCTGCGCATCAACGCCCGGCAGGTGGACAGCCTCAAGGGCTATCTGAAAGGCATGGCGCCGGACTACTCCGCGCTGGGCATGCCAATCGAGGTCATCCATGGGCGCGAAGACCGCACCGTTGGGCTTGAGTATCATGCCGAGCGTCTTGTCGACGACGTTGACTCGGTCAACCTGACCCGCGTCGATGGGATGGGGCATCTGCCGCATCATGCCGACCCCGAACTTGTTGCCGACACGATCCGCCGGACCGCGCAGCGCGCCGGTGTCCTCGAGCCCGACTAACCGGCCAACGCCGCTTTCAGCGCCACGTCGTGCTGCAGCAGGCGGGCAATGTTCAGGGCATCATCAAGGCCGCGATGCAGCGTCCCCTCAAACGCCAGGTCCGCGTGGGCGACGGCGTCACTCAGTGCCCAGCCGTGGCCGCCATGGACGCTCGCAAAGGCGGTTTTGACGTTACGGTGCCGTAGCGGCAAAGGATTCGCTAATTGATGCCGCTCGCAATCGCGATTGAGCTGCTTGCGATCGTAATCACCCCAGCTGACCCAGCGGGCGGGTGATACCGGCACATCCAAGCGCAACCAGTCCGAAAGCGCATGGGCTGCGGTGGGGAAGGGATCGGCGCTGTCAACGTCATGTTGCTCGATGCCGGTGAGCGCCGTGCAAAAGGGCGTCAGCACGGGGTTGAGTAC
>Ga0207414_1000252_pt1 | contig 25622 bp, 20 predicted proteins | sample PonA231FremontCA_2_FD_187269 | JGI IMG/M metagenome (GOLD analysis project Ga0207414, IMG submission 187269) | Marine sediment microbial community from Fremont, CA, USA - Pond A23 Sediment 1 (SPAdes) | ecosystem: Environmental > Aquatic > Marine > Unclassified | place: USA: Fremont, California...
AACCTGGAGTTACCTTTCTTGGTCATCTCCGGGTGGGGGTCCTTGTAGTTGCCGGACTGGCTCAGTTCGGGGTAGGCCCCGACGTAGCCGTTTAACTTGGTTGCCGTGTTGAACCTATTGATATCCCAGATCTCCGTCGTAATGGTTGCGGCGTTTACATCACCGATACCGTCTATGGTCGTTAGCTTGTTGGGAGAAAGTTCCTTGTAACTTTCCGTTATCTCCTTATTTAATTTTTCCACTTCTCTCCTGGCGGAAAGCAGCCTGTCAGCCAGGTGTCTAATGGTTACTTCCATCTCGGTACCATAGGGTTCGCCGACCGTATTACTGGCTAATTCTAGTAGCTTTTCGGCTTTTTCTTCTCCGAGACTATGGTTTGACTTACCGTAGCGCAGGCTGGCCAGTTCTTGTCTGTCCGTACTGGCTATTTTCTTTGGTCCGGGATATTTCTTAAGGACGGCAAGCAAGCTTACACAATCGGTGGAGGAAAAACAGTCCTCGTATTCGGGGAAGACCCCAACCAGTATATCGTCCAGCTGGTTTATCAACTCTATTTTCTCGTCGACCCGGGAGAGCCTGAACCGACAGAGCTTCCTCAAGCTGCGCAGACGTTTATTCGTCCTCGGTGTCGGTTCGGGTTTAAACCTGAGCAAGTAGCGGGCTACTGCCTTGGCGTCAGCTGAGTCGGTCTTTACCCGGCTTAGGTCCATTCTCTTGAACTGGTGTATCTGGTTTGGGTTTATCAGGCTAAGGGTTATATCGATGTTCTCTTCCAATTCACGCAGATGGTTAAAAAGCGGCTTCCAGTAGTTACCGGTCGCCTCCAGGCCAACCCTTATCTCCTTGGCGACCCCCAACTCAAACAGAAACTTTTCCAGTTTCTCAAAACCGTCTGAATCGTTGGCAATTTTTCCCTCTCTTACCGGATCGTCCTTTTCCTCGTCGAGAAGGTAGAGGGCATGTTCTTCCGAACCTATATCAATTCCGAGGTAGATACTCATAGGTCTTCCACCCCAGCTATTTTAGTTTTTATGATTGCAGGATATCTTCCCGGCTTCCCATGAGCCTGGCCTTGTGTATTAGAGGTCTGAGCCTCATGAGACCGTATTAAGGCTTATCCGGGAGCAGGAAGGGACAATCTGTGGCTAGAGGTCTACGCCTCAAGGCCGGTGGTAGTCCTTTCCTGCAACCGAGTTTTATGCTAACCTTTATTGGTTACATCATACAAGGCCGGGCATGTAAAAAAACAACTTAAAATTATACTTAGGTCTTTTACAAAACTTGACCCAGCACTCAGCAGTCAATTCGCCCTGCTCAATTGTACTAGGAACAAATACTACTTAAGTTCCGAATTGAGTGCTGGAAGCTGATTCACCCCCAGGGCAAGCCCTGGGGCATTCTCAGCTATTGTTGGTAAAATAAAATAGAAAGAAATTTTTAATATGCTAATTTCGCTTCCCGGGAGGTTGTAACAATCAAATTAAACGAACTGACTTTACACGAGACTCTTGACTTGCTGGAAGAGGAACCGGAAAGAATCGAAGAACTTTACGACGATCTCTTTGTCCGGATAAACGAGGTCGAAGACGACGTACAGGCTTACCTGGAATTGGGCGACAAGGAGGATCTACTGGATAAGGCTCGGGACTACCTCGACAGGCCGTTAAAGGGTGTACCCGGAACGATAAAGGACAACATACAGACACTTGGTTACAGGACTACCTGCGGATCGAGTTTCCTTTCGGACTACGATTCCGTCTACGACGCTACTGTAATTAAATCTTTGAAAGAAGGGGGATCACCCGTACTTGGCAAGGCCAATATGGATGAATTCGCGATGGGGTCTTCGACCGAGAACTCCTTTTTTCAGACCACGAGAAACCCCAACGACCTCTCCCGCGTACCGGGAGGCTCTTCCGGTGGTTCTGCTGCGGCCGTAGCTGCCGACGAGGCGGTATACGCCCTCGGTTCCGATACCGGCGGTTCGGTGCGTCATCCCGCTGCCTTCTGCGGAGTAGTCGGCCTGAAACCGACTTATGGCCTGGTATCACGGTACGGTTTGACTGCATTTGCCTCGTCTCTCGACCAGATAGGCCCGATAACGAAAGATGTCTACGACGCCGCTCTGGTACTCAATTACCTGGCGGATTACGACGAAATGGACTCGACCTCGGCCGTCAGGGAGCTCCCGGATTACACCCAGGGGATAAAGGAGGGAATCTCCGACTTCACGATCGGTTTTCCCGAGGAGTACTTTGGCGAGGAACTCGATTCGAGTATCCGGAATAGAGCGGATGAGTGGCGAGAAAACTTCAAAAGCCTTGGAGCCGAAGTCAAAGATATTTCCCTTCCTCATTCGGAATACGCCATCGCAACTTACTATTTAATTGCCAGTTCCGAGGCCAGCGCCAACCTTGCCCGCTTTGACGGCGTCAGGTACACCAGCAGGGCCGAGACCGAGACCATAGACGAACTGTTTTCAAAAAGCAGGGACGAAGGCTTCGGTCCGGAGGTAAAACGCCGGATTCTTCTTGGTACATACGCCTTATCGGCCGGTTATTATGACGAATACTACGGCAAAGCTCAGAAAGCCAGAAGGTTAATAAAGGAGGACTTCGACAGGGCATTCGAGGAAATTGATCTCATAGCCGCTCCAACTTCACCGACCCCTGCCTTTAAAATCGGCGACAAGATCGATGACCCTCTCGACATGTACCTATCGGACGTATTTAACGTTCCGGTAAACATGGCAGGGCTACCGGCGATGTCAGTACCGGCTGGCGAAGTAAACGATCTGCCCGTGGGGATGCAAATCATAGGTGATAGTCTGACCGAAGAGGAAATTCTCAGGGCAGGATACGCATTTGAACAGGCCTTATAAGTTTAGTAGATACTATTGCCTGTAAAACACCGTTACGGCCCGTGGAGTAGGGAACTATAAGGTTTTCATTACTTATTGGGTGAATAAGTTTGGTTCTGACGCTTCTTACGACCTCCTTAATTTCGCTGCTGACGTCACTCGCGGTTTCCGGCTTAATTATCAGATTGATGAGCGATCAGGGCCTGGGACAGCAGATACGGAGCTGGGGCCCCACCCTTCACGAACACAAGAGCGGTACACCCACCATGGGCGGACTGGCCATACTGGCTGGTATAGGAATATCTTCCTTTCTGCTCTGGCTTTTTTCGCCAGAAGAAAACTACTACCTGGCCCTATTTCTGCTCGGTGGGTTTGGCTTTGGTCTGATCGGGTTCTCGGACGACCTGTTGAGCATACTTCGTGGACAATCACAGGGGCTGATTCCGGCTGAAAAAATAGGCTCTCAGGTCGTTTTTTCACTTGGATTGATTTTTCTTGCCTTTCATTTGCTGGAAGCACCAAACCAAATATTGTTGCCTTTCGTCGGGGGAGAAATACTTCTTTCGCCCCCCTGGTTTTACCTCCTCGCGACCTTTGTAGTCGTTGGAACGGTCAACGGGGTAAACCTATCCGATGGACTGGACGGACTGGCTGGTGTCGGGGCAGTTATCACACTATCCACATTTGCCTTGCTGGGTCCGGGGGAGCTACTGCCAATCCTTGCGGTTTCCGTGGCCGCAACGGTCGGCTTCCTCTGGTACAACCTGTTTCCCGCCGAGATATTTCTCGGGGATACCGGTTCCTTTGCTCTCGGCGGCATCATCGCAACTGCAGCAGTAGTAACCAGAAGTGAGCTATTCCTCCCTCTGCTCGGCGGTCTATTCGTACTCGACACTCTATCCGTAATAATCCAGGTTACCTACTATAAAATTACCGGAAGCAGGGTGTTTAAAATCAGCCCCCTGCACCATCACTTCGAATCCGCAGAGGGAATAGATTACAGTTATTTGCTCCCCGGTGTGGAGTGGGCCGAACCAAAGGTCACGGGCAGGTTATGGATAGTTCACCTAATTCTGGGATTCATCGGTTTAGTGGGATACTTTTGTTGTTTTTAAACCTTACCCACGGGGGCAATTAACGCGTTATTGCTTTGAGAAGAAAGAGGGGGAGTTAAGCCGGATCCTGTGTCAGGAAGCCATCTATCTCAGCAGCCTACCCGGAGGTAACGGAACGGGCAGCTCCAGCCTCCCTATTTGGCTTTACTCCGGTCGGGGTTTGCCCTGCCTTCGACCTCGCGGTCAAAGCGGTGAGCTCTTACCTCGCCGTTTCACCCTTTCCAGCACTCAATTGGAGCCTCCATCCACTTTTGGAAAAATTTGTAGTGTCTTTTTCCGTAACTCGCTGCTTTTTCCTTTTTTAGATGAAGTACCCAATTGAGTGCTGGAGGTCTCTTCTCTGTGGCACTTTCCAGCCGTCTCCGGCTCTGATCTACGGCAGTACGCCTCGACCAGCGACCTGCCCTGTGGAGTCCGGACTTTCCTCGACCGTAAACTTACGGTCGCGACTTCCTCTCCCCCTGTTAATTAATTCTATTCGCTCGCAGGGAGACGATCAAATGCGGCAGGATTTACTCGGGATGGTGAACGTTAATTAATCGTAAGAAACTAACTAAAAAGGTCCCGTATTGCTTTTATTAAACCACGGGACCAGGCAACCATCTTATGCTCCTTCCCTTTAAACATGACGACGGACGATTCAACCCTGTTGGTCAGGTTGTCCGCTGTCCTGCCAAAGAGGAAACGATTAAATACCCACTCCCTGCCGGGGCCAAGAACCAGTAGGTCGGTGCCCTCCGCGGCGGTCAACAGACCATCCAGTACGGAGTCGGATGTAACTATTCTGGTATCAAGTGAGTTCTCCATCAGATCAAGTGCTTCTTCCAGGTAACCAGCTGCTTCTTCCCCGCTCTTCGCTTCTCCGCCACCCGTCAGGACGTGAACCAGCTCACCCTCCGCACCGCTCTGACCGACTAACTTGTCGACCAGGGATAACCGCTTCGGTCTCGGGTTATTCGGCCCCAGCGGCATCATTACTTTTTTCACCTTCCCGAGTTCTTTTCTCGATTTCAGAACGGCAACGTCACAGGAAGCTCTATGCATTACCTTGTTTACCACGGAACTCCTTCGGACGGCTACCGAGGTAATCCGACCAAACCACCCAAGGAGGATTAAATCAGCACCGAGCTCATCGGCCGTGTTAATTATCGCATTTGGTATTGAGCTGGACGTTACGGTCAGAGGTTTCGCTACCCGACCGAGCCGCTGCGCGTAATGTGTCGTATCCATCACGAGCTGGGAACCCTTACGCCAGGACCTCTCCTCTTCCGGAAACGAGCCCGACTGTGTGACGTTCATGACGTGAAAAGTCGTCCGGCTGTCGGTAATCAAATGAGCCAGCGTCACGAGCTGCTTGGCCGTCTCCGGGTTGGCGACGCTGATTAGAACGTTCTCGTAGTTCAACTCCTCAAGAGAAGGCACTTCGGCTTTTTCGGTCATTTTAACCCGACTCCAGTAAGGAATCTATTTCCAGGTTCAACTTCAGAACGTTTACCCGCTTTTCGCCATACAGGCCAAGAAATTTCCCTTTAACGTGTTCGTTTACGATTTCTCTTAGTTTTTCCCGGCCCAACCCGGTAGCACGGGCTATTCTCGGTACCTGCAGTTTTGCGGAAGCGGGAGTAATATGCGGGTCGAGGGCAGAACCGGACTCCGTGACGAAACTTACCGGAACCTCTTCCGCCCGTACGCCTTCTTCTTCCAGTCTGTCGAGAATATTTCTTGCTCTATTAACGAGCTTTTCGTTCGTCGGGGCCAGGTTCGCACTCCCGGAATCCATCGCGTCGTAACTTTTTGACGATGGCCTGGGATGAAAATACCGGTCGGAGTTAAAGGCCTGCCCAATCAACTTCGAACCAACTATACGTCCGTCGTTTTCAATAAGGCTACCGCGAGCCGGACCCTGCCAGGCCAGGTTGCCTATTCCGGTCAGCGCCAGAGTATAAAGAACGCTCGTCAGCAGGAGAGCTATAACAATTACACGGAACCCGGTAGTTAGCTGGTTGATTACCCTAACCTCATCCGCTTCGGGCAGATTTTCCTCCGCTTCCGCGGATTCGTTTTCCACCCCCTCAGTCTTCTCTCTGTCAGTGTTTTGTACGTTCTCGTCTGAATTTTTAGCCACTTTAAAACACCCCCACTGCTACGAGCAAGGTATCTATCAACTTGATTCCAAGAAAAGGTATCACCAGGCCACTACCACCGTAAATCAGCATGTTTCGAACGAGCAACCGGGAAGCGCTAACCGGTTTGTACTCCACCCCCCGCATTGCAAGCGGGACGAGAAACGGAATAATCAAACTATTGTAGATAAGCGAAGCAACAACGGTACTCTGCAGGGAATGGAGGTTCATCAGATTTAGCTTTCCCAGAGCCGGGATACTGGAAGCAAAGATCGCCGGTACCAGGGCAAAGTACCGGGATACGTCATTTGCAATACTGAAGGTGGTTAAAGACCCTCGGGTCATCAGCAACTGTTTGCCTATACCGACTACCTCGATAAGCTTGGTTGGATCCGAATCCATATCTACCATGTTTCCCGCTTCCTTTGCTGCGGCCGTACCGGCGTTCATCGCAAGGCCGACGTCGGCCTTGGCCAGTGCAGGAGCGTCGTTCGTACCGTCTCCGGTCATGCCCACCATGTGGCCTTTTGCTTTTTCTTCCTCGACCAGGCCGATCTTCTCCTCCGGCTGAAATTCCGCGTGGTACTCGTCCAAACCGGCTTGCTCCGCGATATAACGGGCGGTCCTTTCGTTATCACCGGTACACATCACGGTCTTGATTCCCATCTTCTGCAGTTCCGCTATTCGATCACCTATTCCGGTCTTTAACTCGTCCTGGAGTTCGATTAGCCCCAGAGCTTTTCCATCAACGGCCAGCCCCAGCGGGGTACCGCCCGAGTCGGCAACTTCTGCTGCCCTGTCCTCCAGTTCCTCCGGTACGGAATCCGCGTAATCCTTAATTGCGTCCACCGAACCCTTCCGGATCTCCGTTCCGTCCTCGAGGTCGATACCGCTTATCCCCGTCTCGGCCGTAAACTCGATGAAATTATCCTCCGGCAACTCGGACTCATTGACGTCCGCGCCCGTCTGCTCGGCCAGTGCAACTACCGAACGACCCTCCGTCGTCTCGTCGTAGTAAGAAGCCTTCAGGGCGGCACCCGCAACGGAATCTTCGTCTCCGCCCCCGGTCGGTATGAAATCGGTCGCTGCCCTTTCCCCTGTCGTGATCGTACCGGTCTTGTCCAGAATCAACACGTCGAGGTCACCGGCCGATTCGACGGCCTTCCCGGATTTGGCAATTACGTTGTCCCTGGTCACCCTGGTCATTCCCGCTATCCTGATTGCCGAAAGTAGAGCGCCGACGGTGGTAGGGATTAAACCGATCAACAGCGCTATTTGGTCGGCGACTTCGACGTTGAGCCTGACGAAATCACCGAAGAAAGTTAGAGTGGTGACGACCAGCATGTAGATGAAGGTAAAACTGGCCAGCAGAAGTGTGAGAGAGATTTCGTTGGGAGTTTTTTCCCGGCTGGCACTCTCAACCAGACCAATCATCTCGTCCATAAAGGACTCCCCGGCAGCAGCCGTTAATTCAAGCTTTAGCTCGTCACTCAGCACTTCGGTTCCCCCGGTTACCGAACTCTTGTCACCGCCGCTCTGCCTTATGACCGGTTCGGATTCGCCGGTAATGGCGGATTCATCTATCGAAGCCGATCCCTCGACTATGGAACCGTCCCGCGGTATCATGTCTCCCTCTTCCACGTACACCAGGTCGCCTTCCTCCAGGTTCTCCGACTCGACCTCCTCCAGATCGCCTTCTCCTATCTCGTCCAGTGGAACGTCCTCTTTTAACTTTTTCCCCACGACCTCTTCCTTCATTGCCCGCAAGCTTTCGGCGTGAGCCTCGCCCTGTGCCTCGGCGAGCGACTCCGCGAACGTCGCAAAGAGCACCGTGAATACGAGCACGATCGAAATCGCCGAATAGTACCATCTACCCTGAGCTCCGCCAAAGAACCCCGGGAAAATGGTCAAAACAATTACTATCAGGGTGCTGATCTCCGTAACGAATATCACGGGGTTCTTCACGAGGTAACGCGGACTCAGCTTCTTCAGGGCATCTACCATGGCCTGAGTTATCTGTTCTCTATCCATTATCAGTCACCATAGCGATAAAAGTTCGGCAATTGGCCCGAGGGCCAGAGCGGGAACAAAGACCAAACCACCAATTACGACCATGATCACCACGAGAAGCACCAGAAACGGCAGGTTTTCGACCTTTAGCGTACCCTCCGATTCCGGCCTTATCTTCTTTCTGGCAAGAGAATCAGCGATCATCATCTGTAGAACCAGCGGGACGTAACGTGCCAGAAGAATCACTATTCCGCCGGAGAGGTTATAGAAGACGGTATTGTCGACCAAACCCTCGAAACCGGAGCCATTGTTCGAAGCCGCGGAAAAGAATTCATAAATCACTTGAGTAAATCCGTGAAAGCCGGGATTCGTAATGGAGCTTTTACCGGCCTCCGTAACTACTGCAATCCCCGTGGGAAATAGGACGAGGGTCGGAAGTAAAAGGATAATGATCGCGGCAAACTTGATCTCGTCCGACTCCAACCTCTTCCCCAGGTAGCCGGGAGCCCTGCCAATCATCAGCGCCCCCATGAAACTGGCCAGAAAAACGTAGGTCAACAGATTCATCACGCCGGTCCCGACCCCGGCAAAGAGCGAGTTGAGACTCATCCCCAGGGTAAGCGCCAGACCACCCAGCGCGGTGAAACTATCGTGCATGGCGTTGACCGAACCCGAAGTAGTCGAGGTGGTCGATACGGCCCAGAGGCTGCTCAGTACGGGGCCAAACCTAACCTCCTTTCCCTCCATGTTCCCAAGAGATTGATCTATGCCAAGTCCGTTCAAACCAGGGTTTCCCGTCATCTCCCCTCCAAGAGTCAGGGCCAGGAATATTAGAACGAGAAACGATACTGCACCGACGAGTACCAGGCCATGCTTCCTTTTCTTTACCCAGACACCAAAGGCGTAAAAGTTGGAGACCGTTCCCAGCAGGAGAAACAGGTTAAGGACGACGTTGGAAAACGGCGTTGGGTTCTCGAACGGATGTGCCGCGTTGGCCGCAAAGAACCCGCCCCCGTTGGTCCCAACCATCTTTATGGCTTCCACTGCCGCCACGGGCCCCCGGGGGATGGTCTGAGTTGCCCCTTCCAGAGTCGTGACGGAGATGGGCCCGGAGAACGTCTGAGGCACGCCCTGACTGAGCAAAAACAGCGCCAGAACAAAGCTAATCGGCAACAAAAACCTGGTCAGGGACTTGACGAAGGCGACAAAAAAGTTTCCGAGCCGCGGGTCCTGATCGTTCGTCAGACCCTTGGCAAAACCGACAAGTAGCCCCATTCCAGTGGCAGCGGAAACGAACATCGCGAGCAGAACCGCTCCGAGCTGGGAAAAGTAGGATAAACCCGTCTCGCCGGCATAGTGCTGCTGGTTGGTATTAGTAACGAACGTAGCCGCGTTATGGAAGGCCAGATCCCAGTCCAGCCCACCGATATCGGCTGGATTCAGCGGTAACCCCCCCTGGAACAGAAAGATCAAATAGATCAGGAGGAACAGGATCAAATTAACGGAGAGAGCGCCCAGCAGGTATGATTTCCAGTCCATCGAGGTATCGGGATCTATTCCGGTAACCCGATAAATAAACCGTTCGGTCGGTTCCAGGACTGGCTCTTCCAGATAGCGCTCCAGGTACCGGAAGAAGCCTGGGAAACCTTCTGTAACTCCCAGCTCTTTTCGAAAGCTCCAGCCGAGGTACTCACCGAAAACATAGACCAGCAGGGAAAGAACCAGGATAAACAGGAAGATCGGTAGTACGATTCCAAAAAACATCTTAGAACCGCTCCGGGAATATCAAAACGTAGCCGAGGTAGAGGAAGATAAAACCAGCTACCACAACAAGCAGAATTTTCCCACCCATTTGCATACCTCCTATCGGAATCGAAACCCGGTTTACCGGACCAATCAAGTAAATTAATAGTTACAGGTCCGATAATTTTAAAGCCTTTCCCCGGCTTCAGCAAACTGCCGGATCCATATGTTATCTTTCTGAGTTCGATCCATTAAATCCATTAAACACAATAGCACTTACTCATTCCCAGCTTTCTTCCTGACCGAAACGAAAGGAGCCGAGGACCGCGACCAGAAAAACTCCCAGTATCCCGAAAAGCGTGACGACAATGGTTGTTTCAAGCGTCCAGACAAAGCTAATTTCCGGGTCGCCAGCGGACCCAAGTAAAACCTGAAATGGCTTGCGGAGCGCCCCGAGCATGAGACCGATTAAAAAGCCAAGCGTTGGGGATCGCCACCGATCCAGAGTGTAGGAGAGCACCCGGGAGAAAGACATTAGACCCAGAGCGGCACCGAAACCAAAGACGACCAGAGTCGGCAAACTACCCGGTAAATTACCGATCTTGTCCAGGATGTACTCGTACTGCCCGATCAATAAGAGGATAAAGGCGCCGGATATCCCGGGTAATATCATTGCACTGACGGCGACGGCCCCGGCAAGAAAAATTAACGGGAGCGAGTGGCCAAAGTTTCCTCCCGACACCCCCACTATCAGTACTGACGCGACGACCCCGGAAAGCCCGGCAAAGAAAGAGGTAAAGCCGGACTTCGGTACCTCGAAATAGAGCAGCACGGCCGAAGCTAGAATCAAACCGAAAAAGAATGAATAGGTATAAGGGGGATAATTATCCAGCAGAAACCGGGCAAACTGTGAGGCCACGAGGAGAGCAAAACCTTCTCCAAACAGGACCGGGACGAGAAAATCCCACCTTACCTCCTTCAACCCCTGCCAGAAATCCCCTGGTCGCCAGGTAAACAGGTCGAAAATTATTGTCGGGTCAAAGGATTTGATGGCATCAATAAATTCCTGATAGATTCCCGTGACCAGTGCCATCGTACCACTTGATACTCCGGGGATCACGTCGGCCAGCCCCATGACCATTCCCTTGAGAATCAGGATTGCTTTCGTCTTAAACCTTTTCAAATTTTATCGGACTCCATATGAGATATTTGCCGATAATCAACGGCAGGTTTTTAATTTTAAACCAGAAGCTAACGAAAAACAGCAGTGAATATTCCCACTTGCAGGAAGATCGGTTCAACTGATCCCAGCAAGCACTTGTTCCGAGCAAAGTATTCTCTGAAAAGCTAACCTAAATGTCAATTCCTTCGTCCATCACCCCAGCTGACCGTTTAAAAATCAGTTGAATTACGTTATCCTGATATCAGATGAACAGTTGATATATCAATAGATCCTGGAGGTCACAACCACCATGAAAACAGACATCGGTATAGTCGGAATGGCCGTAATGGGACAGAACCTCGCCCTGAACGTGGAATCCAAAGGTTACAGTGTATCCGTCTACAATAGAAGCGAGTCCAGAACCCGGGAATTCGTCGAAGATAGAGCTGGGGACAGTGATATTGTACCCGAGTACGACCTGAAAGGGCTCGTAAATTCGGTTGCCAGACCGAGAAAAATCCTTTTGATGATCAAGGCCGGCTCGCCCGTCGATAAAGTCATCTCGCAGCTAGTTCCGCTCCTAGACCAGGGTGACGTAATTCTGGACGGAGGCAACTCCAACTTCAGGGATACGGACAGGCGGATAGAGGAAGTAAATTCGAAAGGGGTTCTTTACCTGGGAACGGGGATAAGTGGTGGTGAATACGGAGCCAGACACGGTCCATCGATAATGCCGGGAGGAAACGAAGAGGCCTACGAGATCGCTGGCCCAGTTCTTGAGGACGCGGCGGCTCAGATACCGGAAGGACCCTGCTGTACCTATCTCGGACCTCGCTCGGCGGGCCACTACGTCAAGATGGTCCATAATGGAATCGAATACGGCGTTATGGAGGCCATCGCCGAGTCCTACTGGGTGATGGACAGAGGGATGGGTCTGTCCACCGAAGAGATGAGTTCGGTTTTCTCAAGCTGGAACCAGGATATGGAATCTTACCTGGTTGAAATCACTGCCGAAATACTCGAGCAAAAGGACGTGAAGACGGGGGAACCATTGATCGACCAGATTCTCGACACGGCGGAACAAAAAGGCACGGGAAAGTGGACCGCTCAGAACGCTCTTGAGCTCGGCGTCCCCGTTCCCACCATAACCGCGGCAGTTGACGGTCGGTTCATCTCGTCCCGAAAGGAAGAGAGGAGCGAAAACTCGAATAAACTGGATTTTGTCACTGAAACCGAACTTCCCGGCGGAAACTGGTTAAAGAAAATTCGCTCCGGCCTGGAGCTTTCGATTTACAGCGCTTACGCCCAGGGAATATACCTCTTAACCGTCGCTTCAGACGAATACGATTACGATCTGGAGCTCTCCGAGATTGCAAGGATCTGGAAGGACGGCTGTATAATTAGGTCGAACGTCCTCGGGGAAATCCAGGAAGGCTTGAATAACGAACCGAACAATCCAAACCTGCTTTTCGAGAAACCGTTCCTGTCAAAAGTCAAAGACCAGATGGAGCCAACGAAGGAGTTGCTCTCTGCTGGTAGAAAAGCCGGATTGCCGCTGCCCGCAATGAGTTCCTCGCTAGATTACCTGCTCGCTTTCGCCTCGGAGAACCTGCCCGCAAACATGATACAGGCCCAGCGGGATTATTTTGGAGCCCACACGTACCAGCGGCGGGGCAAGGAAGGCTACTTCCATACCGAATGGATGGAGGATGCGAACTGAATCCGGAATTACCAGCTATAAACCGTGTTGATTATAACGTCTTCGAGGCCTCCGCTGGAATCAAGAACGAGACCGGTAGTCAGGTCGAAGGAATTGCTCAACCTGTACTCGGCCTCACCCGTTAACTGACTAACTCCGAATAACTCACTCTTCTCGGACCAATAGAGGTCAACGCCAAGGTAGAGGTTGCCAGTGCCGCCCTCGAGGGAGAGAACTCCCCCGTAGTCCGTTTTACTCGATACCGAGGCCCCGCCCGGGAGGTAGGAGTACCTGCCCCGGTCGAATAGACCGTAATCCTCGGCCCGCAGCCTCCAGTCCTTCTCCTCGCTTTCTCGAATCAAATTATTATCCCCGAGTGCCTCGAGAAAGCTAAACTTAACGTTCCCGAGGCTTACTTCGTTCATTCCGTAACCCCTGATTGCAAAACCCTCGATAACGTTTTTCCCCTCGGTCAGTTCGTCCGGTTTTAGTTCCGAATAGACGTCAAGACAACCCCACTCCAGGTTCAACTCCGGTTCCAGGGTAATATCCTTGCTGCCCGGCTTAAACTGGAAGGAACCATCCAGCTCCAGTAAATCCTCGTCGTCTCCGACGGAGAAGTCGAGTGTGGTCTTCTCGAAGCCACTGTCGGCGCTAAAGTTACTGGTGGAATCGAACCGCAGCGGGCCAAACTTTACTCCTTCCAGGCTAACTTCGCTCCCGGTGTAGCCACTGAGCCTCTCGTAACCCTGGTCCGGCCCGCTAAAGGTATCGTAGCCGCTTCCATCCTGGATTCCGGCCAGTTCAAGTGGGCTTGGTTGCAACCCAAACCGTGCGATTAACTCCACACCTATCCCGCTCAATTTCGTACCGGATAGGGATAACTCCAGGCCGGAATTGTACTCCACCTGGTTGTGGGTGGATTTGCTAACCTTGTTTATCTGTTCGGACACTTCGCCTTCCGGCTGCCTCTCCAGGAGAAATATTCCCTGGTAGGAAAACCCGCCGTAGTTAACTATACCGGTACTGGCCCAGTAATCCAGCTCCTCCTCCCCAAAATCGGCCCTTGTACTACCCCCCATGGTCCCGATCGGATAGTCCGGGCCGAACTCCCAGGCAAAGTAACCGTCGAAGGATAGGTCAAATAAATCAGTTTCCCTCGATTCAAGTAGCCTGGTTTCGGCCTGACCCGAGAGAGCCATACCGGTATCCGCAAGTCTCGTCTCCGGCCAGTAGAGAGCTCCGGTTACCATACTTGGCAGGTCCTCCACGTTTCCACTTACGTAGCTCATATCCCAGGTCACGACGGATTCCTTTCCAAAGATACCTTCAGTACCGCCGGGTGAAAGCCAAATTTCCGAATCGATTTCACCGTCCACCCTTCCTCCAGCAGAAGCACCAGGCAATGAAACCAGCAAAAAGGAAACCAGGATTATCACAATGAAGAATTTATCGAGCTCCTGTATGGACAAAATATACCCCCGTTAGTTTTAAATGACTAAACTTGATCCGAGACCGGTGCCATTTCTCGCCGTACCTATTATTCATACCGCAAAGCTTCCACTGGTTGCAACCTGGAAGCCTGTCTTGCCGGTAATACCCCGGAAATTGATCCAAGGACAAAGGAAAAAGCAATGGCTCCGATTATCAACCCCGGCTGGAAAGAAGGCGCAAAGGGCACGGAAAGAGCCTGATCTATGAACCTTCCCGCTAACAAGCTGATACCGATTCCGACAAGAGTACCCAGTGCACCACCTACCAACCCCAGGAGTCCGGATTCTATAAGGAAGAGGCTCAGGATCTGGCCGTTTTTGGCCCCAACGGCTTTCATGACACCTATCTCTCTCGTCCGCTCCAGCACTGCAGTATACATTGTATTCATGACGCCAATTCCTCCAACAAGCAGTGATATCGCGGCAATTCCGGCAAGGGCGATCTGTATGGTTCCGAGCACGTTATTGACCCTGTTACTTATATCCTCGGTTGTTATCGTAGTAGATGCAGTATCGTTCGCGGTATACGCGTTCTCTACGGATTCCGCCACGCTGGAGACGTCCGAATCCTCGTAAACTTCAGCCAGAACGATGGAGGCCCTGTTCTCTCCTCCGTATAGGTCGTTCATGGTCGCCAGAGGAACGAAAATGCCACTATCCAGGTCACCGTAGAAGTTGAAGCCTCCGTCGCCCTGGTCCTCGGGCTTTAGAACCCCCGTTACCGTAAATTCCTTCCCTTCAATCCTTACCGTACCACCGGCCGATACGCCGAGGTCCTTCGCGGCACCGCTACCGAGCACGACTTCCAGAGGTGCTCCCGTAAAAGAGAAACGCTCCCCCGCTTCAACCGGAAAACCGCTGAAGTAATCGTCAAAATTAGAGAGGACTTCTTCGCTCATTCCGGTAACACGAAGGAAAGCCTGACCGTCGAGCTGGTCCGAATTGATCAGACCGGTTTCGGTGCGGGTGGCGCCGGAAACTTTGATCTCTTCCAGGTTCTTTATTACGGTACTATCCAGGTAGGTATCCGTGCCGGAACTAGCGTTGCCAAAACCACCACGCTCAGTGTCAAGGTTGCCCGGTAAGACGGTTATCGTGTTGTAACCGAGTTTCTCGAACTCACCCGTGATCGAGTCCTGAATCCCCTGACCGATCGAAATCAGCGTCACTATCGCCGTTACGCCAATTACTACACCCAGAATGGTCAACCAGGAACGGAGCTTTCTATTGCGTATCGAGTGCCACGACAAACCAAGGTAATCAAGCAACATTAACTCTCCCCTCCGATCTCTTCCTTACCGTTTTCTATCCTTCCATCAAACATTTTTACCGTCCTTTCGGCGTATTCCGCGTCCCTGGGATTGTGCGTAACCACTACTATCGTCATCCCCCTGTCGCTGTTTAAGCCCGCGATCAACTCCATGATCTCTCGACCGGTTTCCGAGTCCAGGTTACCCGTCGGCTCGTCGGCAAGAAGAATTTCCGGGTCGTTTACGAGCGCCCGGGCGATGGAAACACGCTGCTGCTCTCCTCCGGAGAGTTCGGCGGGTTTATGTCTCAACCGGTCACCGAGACCAACCATTTCAAGCAGTTCTGCGGCCCTGTCCTCTCGTTCTTCCCGGTTAACTCCCTGAAAGGTCAGTGGGAGCGCCACGTTATCCAGGCTACTGAGAGTATGAATTAAGTTGAAAGTCTGAAATACGAAACCAACTTTGTTCCCCCGCAATTCGGCCAGTTCGTTTTCCTCGTAAGCGGAAATATCCCTTTCGTCCAGCACCACCTGTCCCTGGTCCGGAATATCGAGCGCCCCAATTATGTGCATCAGGGTACTCTTTCCGGAGCCGGAAGGACCGACTATCGCAACGAACTCGCCGCGGGAAACCGTCAAATCGAGACCGCGCAGCGCCTGAACTTCAGTTTCACCCATCTGATATTGCTTTGCTACATCCTTCAGTTCTACCATTTTCTCTCCCGTATTCACTTTTCGTAACTAAATTCCACCAGTTCAATTCGGGTCTTAACCGTTCCACCTTCTTCTCGCTCGAATAAAGCGGGGAATAAAAGCAAGTCCCGGGTTTCCCTCCCGGCAAAGGCCATGTTGACCCGCTGATTCGGGTAGTTCGAGTGGACGAAGGTCCCCATAACCACTTCTACCCCGGCTATCGTCCGCTCGCCATCCGTTACCAACCTTGCCCCGCTGGGCAGGATATAGTTCTCGTTTGGCTTTATATCGACGTTCCTATCGTCCAGCGTGGCCAGGGGGCTCAAATCTATATTTGGCGTATCCCCTTCTTCGAACTGTGACCCGGCCGCACCCGCACCTCCGCTGGCGCCAAAGGCCGTGGAAACGTCCTCTCTGACCCTTCCCGGGCTGGTGACTTTCTCCGTAACAGTGTATGTATCGTCCTTGGAGGTTACGTTCATCTCGTACCTCCTTTCGGGAGCATTGCTATCCGGCTCGCTGATTACGAACACTGCACTTAAGGTGCCTCCAGGGTATTCCCCCATGCCAAATATACCGGCGACTCCTCCTGTATCCACTACCACTAAAGTTAAAAGGACGATTAAACCAACTGTAACGTAACCCGATATACTTCGCCTCTCCTGAGATAATTTCATGCTAGCCCTCCTTGTCTCATTTTAGAAGAACTCGTTCTTCATTTCTTTCAACAAAACTTCGAACTTTTCCTCACCGGCAACAAACCGGTAAATGTACATTAGACCCAGAACCCGCTCTTCCGGTTTTATCTCTTCCTCGCACTGATCCCGCAGGTTATTTAACTCCTCTTTGCCTTTATCAGTCAAGCCGTAGTAATTTCGATTGTTGTTGCCACTGACATCCTCCGGCTCGACCTCTTCGATCATTCCCTCTTGATCCAGCCGCTCCAGGGCCCCGTAAACTGTACCCTGGCCGGGTTCCCAGTACTCCCCCGATTTCTCCTCAATTTCCTTAATTATCTCGTAACCGTATCGGGGTTTCACTTCCATCAGCTCGAATAAGAGTAGATCCATGAAACCTTCTGATTTACGCAAATCGGTTACCTCCATGCTATTACGTAACGTAATATTACGTTCTGTAAAAGATTGGGTCAAGAGCTGTCCTCTAAGGGTCCTTTTCTGGATATACCATTTACCTTTCGCTAAACTCTATACAAGAAAGATAATTGCGATAACAGTAACAACAGGGTGTCGGTGATAAAATGATCAAGACGATAACGTTCGATTTCGGCGGGGTACTTTACGACTACGACGGGGCGGAACTAATGGAAAAGCTGGCAGCTAATTCCAGCAAAACCGCCGGGGATTTCGAGGATCTTCTGGCCGGGTCAAGTCTGGACAGAGCTCATTTTCGAGGCGAGGTAAACGCAGGAGAGTTGCTGGATACTTTACGGGACCGGGTCGGCCTGGATATGACAATTGACGATCTGGCCGATGCTTACTGCAAAAGCGTCAAGCCACGCGAAGAAGTATTTCACCTCGTCCGGGCCCTGGAGAGTGGTTACGACCTTCAGCTTTATTCTGATACCCCCGAACTGCTTTACGAGCGCGTTATCAAGGAGATGCCGGTATTCGATGCTTTTTCCGAAGTCGTTTTGTCTTTCAGAGTCGGAAAACTAAAGGACGAACCGGAAGGACACAGGGAAGTAATCGCAAAGTCGGGTAACCGGCCGGAGGAGATAGTCTTCATAGACGACAGGGAAGAATTTGTGGAAAAATCCAGAGAACTCGGAATAAACGGAATTCAGTTTACCAATTTACGAGACCTGGTTGGGGAGCTCGGGGGGCTCGGCGTAAAGCTGGACGGAAAGTTGGATTTTAACTGGAGGAAGAACAATGGCTAAACCTTCAACGTTTTCAATAGTAGCTTTCGATCCTGAAACGAGCGAACTCGGTATCGCAGTGCAATCAAAATTCCTGGCCGCGGGGGCGGTGGTTCCCTGGGCGCGGGCGGAGATCGGTGCCATAGCAACTCAGTCGGCCGCGAACACCACTTATGGTCCCGAGGGTTTAGATATGTTGCAGGAAGGAAAGACCCCGGAGGAAGTAGTTGAAAAACTCACCGCCCGGGACGACGAAAGCCCGATCAGGCAAGTTGGAATAGTTGACTCCAGCGGCAACACGGCGGCCTTTACCGGAAAAGAATGTATAGACTATGCCGGCCACATAAGTAAAAAGAATTACAGCTGTCAGGGCAACATACTCGTCTCCGAGGAAACGGTAGCGGCCCTGTCGGAGAGGTTCGAGGAAACCGAGGGTAAACCCCTATCCGAGAGACTGGTCAGCGCACTCGCAGCCGCGGATTCCGCCGGTGGCGACAGGAGAGGCAAACAATCGGCCGCCCTTCTGGTCGTAAAAGACGAAGGTGGTTACGGCGGCTTCAACGACAGGAAAATTGATCTCCGCGTCGACGACAACCCGAGTCCGATTGAGAAGCTGGCCGAGCTGTTAGAACTACACCAGCTTTACTTCAGCCAGCCGGAAGGGGAAGACCTGGTGAAGATGGACGAGGACGTAGTAAAGAAACTCCAGTACCTGATGAACGAACTTGGCTACTATTCGGGCCCACTGACGGGCGAATACGACGAATCCACCTCGGAAGCATTTCTCGAGTACTGCCGCACCGAAAACTTTGAGGAAAAACTGCGGGACGACGACAAACTGGATTTCCGGATCGTCGAGTTCATGGAAAACCAGGCTGCGGAAAATTCCTGTTAAGCTAAACCGGTAGGTTAACCTTTTTGGTCACCATCGACGCTTAACCCGAGTTCCTCCAGTTGTCCGCGCGAGACTTCCATGGGGGCGCCGGTTAACGGTGACTGAGCCATTCCAGTTTTTGGGAAGGCTATTACATCCCTGATGCTATCCTCGCCGGCCAACAACATCACCAGCCGGTCGAGACCAAGAGCGATTCCGCCGTGGGGCGGCGCTCCGTAGTTTAGCGCCTCGAGGAAGAAACCGAATTTTTCCTCCGCTTCTTCCTGAGTTATGCCAAGCACGTCAAATATCCTTTCCTGGAGGTCCCGGTCGTGGATCCTGATGCTACCCCCACCTAACTCTATTCCATTTAGAACCAGGTCGTAGGCTCTGGCTTCCACGTCGAGCGGTTCTTCCTCCAGTCGCTCGAGATCCTCTTTTCTCGGAGAGGTAAACGGGTGGTGCTCGGAGGTAACTCCCCCGGCTTCGGCCTCGCCGAAGAGCGGGAAACGAGTTACCCAGACGAACTCCCACTCGTCCTCGGGAATCATCTCGTGGTCTTCCGCCAGCTTGAGCCTGAGCTGCCCGAGAACCTGGTTGGCGGTCCTCCTCGAATCGGCTACTATGAAAACGAGGTCTCCCGGCTCGGCGTCAAATTCCTCGATAATCGCTTTTTCCGTATCGGCAGAGAGGTGCGAGGTAAACTGTCCGTCGAGTCCTTCTTCAGTAACGTCGGCCCAGAGCAAACCCTTTGCCCCGCCATCCTTAACGAGGTCTTCCAGCGAATCTAGCTGGGACCTGTTGTAATCTATCGGGTCACTGAGACAGAGCCCCTTGACCACGTCACCGCCGGCAACTGTTCCGGAAAATATCTTAAAGTTTGAGTCCTTTACTGCGTCCGACAAGTCGACCAATTCTAGGCCAAAGCGGAGGTCGGGCCGATCCGACCCGTACTTGTTCATCGCGTCCTCGTAGGTCATACGGGACAGGGGAAGTTCCAGCTCCGGCTCGAGTTCGGCGTCAAACACCTTCTTTACCATTCCTTCGGTAACCTCGATCACGTCTTCCTCGTCCACGAAGGACATCTCGAGGTCCAGTTGAGTGAACTCGGGCTGCCTGTCCGCCCGGAGGTCCTCGTCCCGGAAACACTTTACGATCTGAAAGTACTTCTCGAAGCCGCTAACCATAAATAACTGCTTGAAGAGCTGGGGTGACTGCGGCAGAGCGTAAAACTTGCCGTGGTGGAGCCGCGAGGGGACGAGAAAGTCCCGGGCCCCTTCCGGCGTGCTCTTTGTCAGTACCGGAGTCTCAATTTCCCAGAAGTTCTCTTCGTCAAAGTAGTCACGGATTCTCTTGAAGGTCCGGTGTCGCAGAGCGATGTTTTCCCTCATTCCGTCCCGCCGGAGATCGAGGTACCGGTACTTCAGCCTGGTGTTTTCGTTTACCTCCAGTCCATTCCCGGGCGAAAAGGGCAGATGATCCGCCGAATTGAGGATTTTCATTCCTTCAACTTCGACCTCTATCTTTCCCGTATCGAGGTCGGGATTTACGTTGTCTTCTCCCCTTTCTATGATAGTACCCTCAACCCTGACGACGTCTTCCCTGTTCAGGTCTCCGGCTTGCTCATGTAAATCCTCCCGATCCGGAGTGAAAAGTAACTGGATAATTCCGGACCTGTCTCGCAAATCGATAAAAAGCAAACCACCGAGATCCCGCCGATTGGTCACCCAGCCAGCAAGAGTGACGGAATCCCCGATGTTCTCATGACTCAACGCACCACAATGCTCATCCCTTATCAATTAGGATCATCCTCCGAATGCAAAACTATTTCGGTATTTATAGGGGATCTGACCCGGTATAGCAATCCTTTGCAAGAGAAATAACGGGCAGGGCTGGAAGCCCGGCCCGTGTTACTCTTCGTCCGATTCCGGCTTGAAACCAATATCTCCTGATTTTTCCTTAAGGCGCCGTTCGATGTTTTCGTACTTTTGCCTGGTGTTCGACGTGACCGACGCGGGGGTATCGTCGATTGCTTCCAGGAAGTGGTTCATTCCGACGTACTGGGAATCCACGTCCTCGCGCAGAGCGAGACGCCCAGCCTTTTTACAGACTGCCGCTATGTCCGCGCCAGTATAGTTATCCGAGAGATCTGCCAGCTTTTCCAGGTCCACTCCCGGTTCCAGGTTCATCTTGTCCGTATGCACCTCAAATATCTTCAACCTGCCATCCCTCTTCGGTACCGGTACGTGGATTAACTCGTCAAACCGTCCCGGCCGCAGCAGTGCGGAGTCAACCATGTCCGGCCTGTTGGTTGCAGCTACAACTACCACTCCTTTCAGCTCCTCCAGGCCGTCCATTTCGGAAAGCAGCTGGTTTACAATCCTTTCCGTGGCTCTTGGCTCTCCCCCACCGCCGCCTCTCTCCGGCGCCAGCGCGTCCAGTTCGTCCAGAAAGATTATCGCCGGCGAGACCTGCCTGGCTTTGTCGAAGACCTCGGCAATTCTCTGCTCCGATTCACCGTACCACTTGGAAAGCAGGTCGCTGCCCTTCGCCGTGATAAAGTTGGCGTTGCTTTCGTTTGCTATTGCCTTTGCCATCAAGGTCTTTCCAGTACCGGGCGGGCCGTAAAGCAGGACTCCCCGCGGTGGGTCTATGCCGATCCTGCGGAAGGATTCGGGGTTGGTCAGCGGAAGTTCAATGATTTCGGACATCGTCTGCTTGACTTCGTCCAGGCCACCAACGTCCTCCCAGCTTACGTGCGGTACGTCGGCAAGGACTTCCCTCAGCGCGCTCGGTTCAATTCCCTTGTAAGCCTCGAACATGTCCTGCCTGGTAACCACGAGTTTTTCCAGGGCCTCCGAGGGAATGGACTCGCCCTGAATGTCTATCTCCGGCAAGAGACGTCTCAGAGCATTCATGGCCGACTCCCGCGCCAGAGCTTCGATATCCGACCCCGTGAACCCATAGGTTAGATCTATGAACTCGTCCAGGTCCAGGTCCTCGTCGAGCGGCATACCTCTGGTGTGAATCATGAAAATTTCTTTACGCCCTTCGGTGTCCGGGACTCCGACCTCGATTTCCCGATCGAACCTCCCGGGCCGTCTTAGAGCTTCATCAACCGCGTCGACCCTGTTCGTGGCAGCTATGACCACTACGTTCTCCCTCGGCTTCAGTCCGTCCATAAGAGCAAGCAACTGTGCGACGACCCTTCTTTCTACCTCACCGGAAGCCTCTTCCCGCTTGACTCCGAGCGAATCCAGTTCATCTATAAATATTATGGCCGGAGAGTTCTCGGAGGCCTCCTCAAATACCTCCCTCAGTTGTTGTTCCGACTCGCCGTAGTACTTGCTCATTATCTCCGGGCCGTTTATCGAGGTAAAATGGGCATCGGTTTCATTGGCCACCGCTTTAGCCAGCAGAGTTTTTCCGGTTCCCGGCGGGCCGTGCAGCAGTACTCCCTTCGGCGGGTCTATACCGAGCCGGTCGAAGAGTTCGGGGTTTTTTAAAGGAAGTTCGACCATCTCCCTTATCCGCTGGAGCACGTTGTCCAGGCCACCTATATCCTCGTAAGTAACCCCGACCCCTTTTTCCCCTGCCTCAACTTCCTGGTACTCGGGCTTGAGTTCTATCTGGGTTCGGTTCGTTACCTTAACGACGCCGCCCGGGTTGGTATTAAGCACCTGCAACCTTATTTCTCCCAGGCCGAAACTGCTGGAATCCAGGAAGTCCTGAAAGAAGCTTTCCTGCATCAGGTCGGATCCGAAGGGGCTCTTTGATCGCCTAATGGTCGTAGAAAGAACGTCACCGGTAGTCAGCGGCCGGCCTCCCAGAACCTGCTTCAGGCTCTGACCGCTACCCTGAAGTCTCAGTTTGTCGGAGGCGGGTCCGATCGTTATCTTCTTTGCTTCCTTGGTTCTGGCTTTCCTCACTTTTACGTAATCCCCGATACTGGTACTGGCGTTACTGCGCATCAACCCATCTATTCGTAATATATCCAGGCCCTGGTCCTGTGAGTAGCCTTCCACTGCTATCCCGGCCGTCATTTCCCCGCCCTCTATTTCCACGATGTCCCCTCTAGATATCCCCAGTTCCTGCATGCTGTCCGTGCTGATCCTTGCGACACCTTTTCCAAAATCCTGTTGATTGGCTCCCGCTACCTTCAACTCCAGTTCTGGACTTTCTTCGGGCATGGTTTCACCTCGTTAACGACGTTTTGTATTCATAACAAATCTTTTTTCTTTAAACTCATTTTCTTCCGATTCTCGGTACATTCTCGGACACGTAATAAATATTATCCGACACAGAATAGTCTAAAGATACCATATGAATTATAAATATAATCAAAATCCCACTCAAGCTTTTCGTTTCCCCTGATTGATCTCAGAACCAAAAAAATACGGAATAAACCTAACCGGCAAAACCTTTAGCTAAAACTCACTTTTAGGGGGGCATTTGGCATAGCCAGCCTGGTAAGTTATGATTAAGTCCAGTTCCACGCGAGGTGAGTAGAGATGAAGAGCGTGAGACAGATCAAGGATATACTTGGACTCGACACGATCCACCAGGCCAGGAACCGGATCAAGGCAGTTGAGGAAGTCATCCAGCCGTACATGAAACGCGGGGAAAACAACGAGATCCTGGTCGGGGAAGAAGGTATTTCGGTTTTATCGAAATTGCAGGATTTATACGAAAGCGGATTACTCCTGTCCGAAGCCGCTGAAGTGATTAAATCCGACAATAGTTCCAAAAAAGAAGAAGAGGATGACATGGATTCGTATACTTCCACAATAAACCGTAATAAACCTGATACAGCCATGATAGATTACCTTATGGAGGAAATAAACTTCCAGCGCGACTTAATCCTCGCAATGGCAGAAGGGGAAACAGAAAGGGGCGAGGATAAGCTCAGTCCAGAAGAAGAGGACAAGTGGTGGACGGAATGGCTCTAACGAGACAGGGTGGTTGATATGCAATTCAAAGTTCCAACTTATAACAACGAGAAGCTAAAAAAAATAGTCAAAGGTATAAGAAACCACGGCAGACTTAACGGTATCTGGACGGTGGCAAACGTAAACGCGGTTGACAGGCTCGGAATAAACGACCATGGCCCGGTCCATTCGAAAATCGTCGCGAATTCCGCACTCAAGATGTTCCGGTTGATCAACGGTAGCGGCGTGGATTCGAGCGTCAAGACTGCTTACGGGATGGATGAAAAGGACGCCGAAGTCGTAATCGTTCTGGCGGCAGTGCTGCATGACCTCGGGCACGCCGTCCACAGGGTACACCACGAGGAGTTCGGCATTGGAATCGCCGAGTCGCTGGTTCCGGATCTGCTGGAAGAAGTTTACGAGGGGAAGGAGCTTGGGATCATCGAAGGTGAGGTTCTCCATGCCTGTTACGCCCACGAGACGGAGATGGAGACGCTCACTCTCGAGGCCGGGACGGTAAAAGTTGCCGACGCCCTGGACATGGAACAGGGTAGGGCAAGAATTCCGTTCAGTGAGGGCGACCTGACGATTCACTCGGTTTCAGCCACCGCCATCGAGGAGGTATCCATCAAAGACGGAAGTTCCAAGCCCGTGGAAATCGTGATAGATATGTCGAATTCCGCCGGAATATTTCAGCTGGATAACCTTTTTAAGCCGAAGCTGGAACATTCTGGTATCAGGAAGCACATAGAGGTTACCGTGGAAGTCGGCGAAAAGGACTCCGAGAAGAAAATAATTGAGGATTACCAGTTTTAAAAAAATATTCTCAGAATATATTGCCCTATTTTCGGGGATTATAGCGTATTTTTAACAAAAGGTATCTTATGTTAAAAATCTGACAAAGGTCCCTCTCCCGACAAACGCGTGTAATTGTCCCGGTTTTCAAAGCTCGTAATATTTAATGGATGATAAAATTGGATCAAAATCACGGAGGTCTAAATTATTCCTTTCCTCCTCGATGAGGGAAAGGTGAAAAGAGGTGAAATAACTCCAAATCAGGGAAAAATCATGAGTTTAGAGCTAACCCAGGAAGATTTCATGACTGAGCAGCAAATTAAGCGGTTGAAGGACACCCTCCGGAGGGGAGCAAGGGAGGGCAAGGAAAAAGGCAATTACGTGGCAGTGAGAGACTGGTGTATTTTGCATATTGCCCTTGATGCCGGTTTAAGGGTTTCAGAGATCTGTGATCTAAAAATTGGCGACCTCTTAATAGACCAGGGCAATTCTTCCATAATTGTCCGCAGCGGCAAAGGGGACAAGAAGCGGGGCGTTTCCATCGGCTCCGAACTGAGATCCCACCTGAAGAGTTACATGGAGTGGAAGGAGGAACACGGTGAGCCGACGGGCGACGATGACCTGCTGTTTCTCTCCCCTTCTGGAAAATCTGATAAGCTGAGCCGACAGGCGGTCTACCACGCATTCAAGCGGTGGGCGGATCGGGCCGACTTACCCGAGCGGTTTTCAATTCATTCCTGTCGCCATACTTACGCCTCGATGCTTTACAAGTCTAGCGACTATAACCTTCGCCTAGTCCAGTCCCAGCTTGGACATTCATCAATTCAAACGACCCAGGTTTATGCAGACGTCCTCAACAAGGACGCGGAAAAAGCCGTTAACGACCTACCACAATAACCAGTTACCAACAATAGCTGAGAATGCCCCAGGGCTTGCCCTGGGGATGAATCAGCTTCCAGCACTCAATTCGGGACTTAAGTAGTATTTGTTCCTAGTACA